>SDBT01000735.1_pt1 | contig 53409 bp, 81 predicted proteins | sample 2277101 | NCBI WGS metagenome assembly SDBT01 (sample SAMN10404973, study PRJNA504765) | marine sediment metagenome | isolation source: marine sediment core GS10_PC15, 103 cmbsf | place: Arctic Ocean: Southern Knipovich Ridge | collected 2010
AGGAACGTCTACGAGCAACGAGGTCGGTTGCATCACGAGGTGAACCTCGATCACGAGGATGTTGCTGCGTTTCTTAGAATCAAGCCGCGCCATCTGAACGACACGGTGGTCGTGAACGAGAGGCCCGAAGATCGAGCGCCGGTGAACGTGAATATCGGAGTTGATGGTCCGGTGGTCGATCCCGATGCGTTGGCCGATGCGATCCGCCGTCACTTCGGGGGGCATCCACCCTGGACCTGCGCGTCACCCGTCAGGGACGAGCGCTGCGAGTACGAGCCCTGGGATCCTCGCGACACCGATCCTCCAGAATGCGTCCATTGCTCCACTGGGTTTCCAGGAGCGCAGGATTCCAAATGCGAAAGATGCGACGGCGCCGGGCTTGTCTGCTCCTGCTGCCTACAGGTGGAATGTGCGGATGACCTTGTGCTTCCAACCTTTGTTGCGTGCCCTCACTGCACACCGGACCAGATGTTCAGGCGGATGGGGCTGGCGCTGACGTGAAGGACGACGCCTCTCGGGTCCATCCCAGGCCGAAGCGGATCATCACGATCTGGTGCGACTGCGCGACCGAAGGCTGCCCCTCTCACCACGGACTCGGCGGCACGTGCCAGACCGGGGACTCTCTGCGCGGGATACCCGAGCGCGCGGCGTTCTTCCAGGGAGACGACGAGCAGCACGGTCACGACGTGGAAGCGTGGCTCAAGGACAAAGGCTGGAGGATCCTGGCCCGTGTTCCGGACCTGACCCGTCCAGGTAAGTGGGCGATCGCCTGCCTTCCCAAAGAGCCGAGGCACCGACTGCCTGCTCGCTACGACGCACGAGGAAGCAGCACGCCCCCCTGTACTGTGAGCATCACTCCCGAGGGTCGATGCTGCCCGGTCCGGTGCCGCAAGGCCTACGACGGGCACCCACCTCCTCACGTCTGGTGGAGCTCCAAGGTCGGCCGCGTCACCTGGGAGACCTCGTGAAGAAGAGCCGAGATCGAAGCACTGACCACGAACGAAAGGAAACAGGATGAGCAGAATCGTATGCCCCGCGTGCGGAGGTCCCGAGACCACCACACCCGGCTGCCCGAGGTGCGAAGGCTCCGGCCTCATCACTATGAACACGGAGATCGACCAGCTGACGTCGAAGCTCCGACAGGAGAAGGCGCTGCGGACAGAGCTGCAGGAGAGATGGAAGCAGGCCTCACGCTTCACGGCCGAAGCGCTCGATCTCCTGGAGAAGTGCGTGAAGGAGACGGGGGCGGCACGACACGAGGCGCCCGAGCTCTACGAGATCGGCGAGCTCCTGATGGATGCGTACAGCCTGAAGCCCTCGACCTACTCACCGTTCCTCGCGAAGATGGATGACCCGTTGGGGGCCACGCTCACCAAGTTGGTCGGGATGATCGAGAGGATCGACCGGCGCCTCACCTCGATCGAGGACCAGCAGAAGGCCGACCGCATCACCGCAGATATCAGGGAGCAGGTGACGGGGTGAGCGCGCCACAGACTTTCGAGGAGTTCGACGTATCAGAAAACGTGCCGCAGTCCGACGAGGAGCGGCGGGAGTTCAACCTCTGGAATGTTCGGGCCGCGGCCGTGCGAGCGTGGGACGCCGGTCACCTGGCCGGGAGCACCGAGGCCCCGTTCAACTTCTCCGAGCACCTCCAGCGACAGCGGGAGTGGAGTGAGAAGACCTTCGGTCCGGACTATCACCCGTCGAAGATCGTGAAGCACATCAGGAAGGAGCTGGACGAAGTACTCGCAGCTACCCACGACTTGGTCGAGTGGATCGACGTCATTCTCATCGCTTTCGATGGCGCGTGGCGCGCCGGCTACTCACCCGACCAGATCATCGAGGCCCTGGTCGAGAAGCAGGAGAAGAACGAGGGTCGCACCTGGCCCGACTGGAGAGAGTCCAGCGAGGACGAGCCGATGGAGCACGTGAGGGACGGGGAGGCTGAGGGATGAGCGAGCCGGAGACCTTCGAGGAGTGGGAGGCGAGACTCGACCAGATGAACGCCGCCTGGATGAGCAAGCGCCAGGCGGCACAGGAGGGCTGGGCAGACGGGGACCGCGCCGGGAAGATCAAGGGAGCTGCCGCCCAGGAGACGAAGCTGAGGGCAGACCTGGAGGAGCTCGCGAAGGAATGCGACCGGGGGGCGGAGAAGGCCGGGGACTACGGACGGAAGCACGACGACCACCGCGCCGACCAGGGCGCGGCCGAGCAGCAGGCGCTAGGATGGGCGGCGTCGAAGATCCGACGAGTCCTGAAAGGAGACACCCGCCGTGGGTAGACGAACGAGCAAGGGCCCTCCCGTCGTGGAGATGGCACAACCAGTTATCGAGGCGCAGCACGACGGTGTCTCGATCAAGATTCCCGTACGGCCGAAGGGCTACCAGCAGTGGGGAACGCTCTGGCTCAGGATGCCGACGACCCAACTCGAGGAGGCACTGGAACAGATCCACGAGCAGAACCCGAAGCTCGTCGAGGTCGAGGAAGTGAAGCCCGCGCGGTGGAGGAAGTTCCTGCTCAACGCTGTCGGGGCGATCGCCGTCTCCGCGTTCCTCGGATGGACGATCTCGGTCCTGGCTTTCTGATCGGCGATGCAACCAATCGAGGACCCCACGCACTATACAAGTGAAGGGAGTTCGCGATGAATGAGCGTCTTGCTGATCACGAGAAGCACGAGAGGCCCAAGTGCGAGTCCTGCGGGGACCCGATGGTCTTGGTCCCGTTCAACGTCTGGATGTGCTCCGGCAGGTGCGAGGAGAAGTAGACGGGAATCATTCGGGCCCGTGCCGGGTGGGCTCCCTGGCCCGGCACGGGCCCTTACACCGTGTTGGTCTTGCGTGGGCGGGAGTCGAACGCCGCGACCTCCAGGCTATGAACCTGGTGAGATGCCACTTCTCCACCACGCCCGAGAAGTCTACTCCGGCGGTTCCCCGCGGCGGAAGGAGTCTCTCAGCTCCGCCTCCCTCACCAGCTTCGTCCATCCGTTGCTCGATGGATCGACGGGCACGACCAGGACGTGGACGCACTGGGGGTACGGCTCGTGCGGACCGTAGGGGATCTCGCTGTGATCGCAGACCAGCTCGTGGCCCTTGGGGCACCAGAGGGTCCCGCCCGCGTCGAGCTCGGCCAGCCGATGCCCGTCGAGGTTGTGGATCCAGGTGGATCTCGCGGCCGGGGGATTGACCCTCAGGCCGTCGGTCATCCACGAGCTCCCGTCCGGGTCCGAGACCCACCAGGCACTCAGCACCAGGAAGATCGCCGTCAGGATCAGGGAGCCGACCACCAGGTCGATCGCCTTTCGCATCTCGCACCTCCGAGCCAAGCGTACCGCGCCGGACTCATTCAGGCGCCCACCGCCGACATCGAGATTGCCGGAGCGTATCCGACCGCACGCTCCTGCCGAGCGCCGAGGCTCGTGTACAGCTCCCGGACCTTGGGCGGCCACTCGTCTGGATGAAGGTGATCCCAAGGCCGGGGAAGGCGGCAGGCCTGGCAGGGAGTCCACCACGGGGAGAGGTCCTGGATTGACCCAGCAAAACCGCTTCGGTCCGTGCACCCGTGACCTTGCCGGGATCCGAGGTACCAGTCCGTTCCACGGGCGGCGAGCAGATAGACGGCCTCGTCCTCTCGATCCTTCCACAGCTCGGGAGTCACGCCACGCGGCCACTGGAGGCGCTCGCTCGGGCTTCGGTCGAAGCGGGCGACGGTCCAGGCCGTCAACCATCGATTGCGGGCGGAGTACTTCGGGCGGGATCGGCTCACGACTTCTCCCCCCTCGGCTGCTTCGTCAGGTGGAGGCGCAGGCAGATCGTGCACCGGTACGCGTGGATCTTGATCCCGACCCTCCGGGTCTCGGACTTCGCTGCCGCCCGTGCCTTCTTCCACGATCGGTACTCGTGCTTGAGCTCGCAGTTCCGTTGCCTGGCGCCCGGCACTATCCGAGGCGCTGCCAGCCAAGGCGCTCGGCCAGGTGATCCACGAACCGACGCGCTTCGCCCTCGTAGACCGTCCCGTAGTCTCCGCGCCCGGCGTACATCATTGCCTCCGCCACGTGCTCTAACACTCGCTCCGACCTCAGGAACGAGAGCACCCCGGACTCGGCGCCCGCGGCCCGAGCTCGGAGCTGGGCGTTCTCCCTCCGCTGCTGGGCGACCACGGCCAGGAGCTCCCGCACCTGTGGCGAGACGTTGTCCACGCATTCGGTGCACCAGTCGTAGTGGCACGCCGTCTGGTCCACGTTTCCGCAGGCCTCCGGATCCTTCCGGATCGCCTCCACCCTCTCCCAGGTCTGGGCCGCGCCCTCCACCGACCAGGGCGGTCCGTCGAGCGCCACCCTCTGGCTCTGGTCCCACAGGTCGCGGAGCGCCGTGCGGATCACCTCCCGCTCGTCCTGGGTCTCTGCCATCAGGACCAGGGCACCGGCCGCCCGGTTCAACGCCTCCTCGAACGGGTCCCGCTCCTGCACCACTTCGTCCGGGTGGACCGGGCAGGAGATCGGAAGGGAGTATGCGCTGCACAGGCAGTCGGGTTCACGGGACCGGGTCTTCTCGTCGCTCATCCCTCATCACCGTCCTTGCTCCAGATCACGGAGTCGATCGTCCGGTACAGGTTCTTGGCGAACAATCCGGCTGCGGATCGACCGAGGGACTCCAGCGCCGGTCCGTCGATCCACTCGCTCAGCTCCAGGAAGAATCCCCCGCCGCGCCACCGCTTCTCTCCGCCCGGGTTCTGGATTCGCACCTCAAGCCACGCAGCAGGCCGAGCATCGAACGCTCCAACCGTGGGGCTGACCATTCGGTCGCTGTACCTGAGATGCAGGATCACCTCGAGGGGGCGTAGCTCCAGTGGCAAGTAGTCCGGGACCTCGTCCTTCTCCAGCTGGAGGACGAAGGCCTCGGCGAACAGCCCGGCCCTGTTCCGGATCTTCTCGTCGTGCTCCAGGTCGCCGGGGATCCGGCCCCACTTCCATCCGAGGTCGCTCACGTCGTGACTCCCTTCTCCAGGCGGTAGGCCTGGATCGATAGCGACTTGGCTTCCAGCAGCGCCGACCTGGACTCCTTCTCCAGGCGATGGGCTTCCTTGTACTTCTCCAGCGCCCGTTGCTTCAGGACCTCGACGGTGCCAGGTAGCTGACCCTGACCGCTCAATCCAACCACCCGCACTTTCCCGTGGCGAGGAAGCGCTCGAAGTCTTCGCCCGATTCTCCGTCGTCCTCTAAGAACTCGCGCAGTTCTCTTTCGAGTTGAGGGTCCGGCTTCGGAACGTAGTTGTTCCGGCCGAAATGCATAACAACCTGATCGTCTTGCACCACCTCGACTATCCGCCCACGGGGTCCAGTCCAGCCGATCAACTCGGACGAGTTCTCATCGAAGTATTCGAGGGTGACTCGACGAACGATTGATCCATCCTTCTGGACGGTGTCTTTGGAATCGATCACTGCGATTCCCTCCACTTCCGGATGGCGATCTGCTCGGGCTTGCCGTCGAATCCAAGGGCACCCCGCAGTCGGAGGACCAGGCCCTCGAGTCCGCAGACACACCCGTCCCCCCCGCCGCATCGAGTGTCGTTGCAGTGCATCAACTCGTCCGGGTCGCCAACCAGTTCGAGGACCAGGCTCCGGAGCTCGCAGTCCTTGGCTTGTCTCTCCCGCTCAAGACGACCCGCTCGCTTGCCCATCTCGTAGAGCTGCCGCCCACGCAACTTGAGACCCGACTCACAGCCGAGGTCGGACCAAAGGCTATCGAAGTCAGTGGGAACCGCCGCGGTCTGATCAGGCAATCCCTCCCAGGGATCTAGGGCGCTCACTCCGAGTCCCTCTCGTGCACGGCCCGGCAGTCGGGGCAGGCCTCGGCCAGGAGCTCGGGCTTCACCTTGGTGATCTCGAAGTGACCCTCGGCGTCCGGCTCGTGCATCACGGTCCCCGACCAGCAGACCTCCTCGTGCACAACCCAGAGCGCGTGCTGCAGTCGGTCGATCGTCTCCCAGGCTTGGAAGTCGATCATCGCGGCCACGGCCTTGGCCGGAACGCTCACGACCTCGGCGACCCGGGCCTCGAGGTCCTTGATCTTCGCGGAGTACTCCCGGTTGCACTTCTGCGCGGACTTGAGATCATCGACCGCGCCCTGCATCCAAGAGTTGCGACCCTTGATGATCCGCTCGATCAGGGGCGTGATCTCCGGGCGCTCTCCGACCCGTTCGCCCACCGCCTCGGTCCAGGCCACGACCTTCCGGTAGCCTTCGGCCTCTGGCGTGAGCTGGCCGATGTAGGCGAGGAGTGTCGATTCCCTGCAGGCTCCACAGTCGTTTCCGGGATCAGGGAACACGCACATCTCGTGGCATCCCTCCAGCGTCAGACTGATTCCCTCCACCCGCTCAGGGGTGACCTCCGGCTCCGCGGGCCCTGCCTCGGCCCCGCTCACTCGGAGGCCTCGGCCAGGCGGCGGAACAGTGCATCGAGGCTGATCTTGACCATCCCGAAGGGGACCGGCACGTCGCCGGCAACCAGGTACCAGGACTCGCCGTCCGTCTTGCCCTGGACCACCCGGCCCTCATCGACCAGGCGCTCGGCGATCCTCTCGGCCGCTTCATCGTTCGTCTCGCTGAGGAACCGCGGGGGCTGGTCCATCGATGGGGCTTCTGACTCAGCCTTCGGCCGGGACTCCTCGAGGACATCCGGGTCCACGATCTGATCGGCCAGGCACTGGGATTGCTCCGGGATCTCCGAGAAGCGCTCCAGGTAGAGGACGACCTGGGCGTGCCTCCGCCGCGTCTCCCTCAGGCTCTCGCCCGCCTCATCCCAGGTCGGGACCACCACGTGCTCGCAGGTCCGCCGGTAGCCCTCGTGGATCGCCTGGGCAAGGTGCTCGATGTCGCTGGGATCGATGCCGACACCCTCGGCTACGTTGCACTCGCTCATCCGTCACTTCCCTTCACCACCGAGGCTACCCTAGACCCGCACCCAGAGTCACGCCGAACCCTTATCCCACACCCACTGCCACCCACCGACCAGGGACCAGCGCTTGACACGCTGACCACCACCGGGCAGGATGGAGAGAGAGAAGCGAGGGGGGGAAGGGGGGGAGTGAAGAGAGAGAGGCGCAGGCACTCCACTCTCCAACGAAGCTCACCACCTAAGAAGAAGGAGGCTCTCCCTCCGGATTCTTCCTCGGCCCTTCTTCTCCCTCCTCCTGCTCGTTCCTGCTCCGAGCACGAGCCTCCACACCACCCCCGGTCCGGCAACCGCAGTGCCGACCATCCCGCGTGAGCGACGCACAGCCGCTTCCCTCCAGGGTCTGGGGCCCCCGGTGCCGAACGCTCTCTGCTCCTCACTCCCCAGACCTCCGGGGTCCTGTGCCTCGCGGGGGCGGGCGTGAGAGCGCGGGGAGGGGGGACGCCGCGGCCGCGCCCCCCGGCCACCCCTCCCCCGTCGGTTTCGTCGTCGTCCCGATCTTGACCCACTGCGCTGCGCGGGCCCTGCATCCACGCCGCTGTGCGTCACGCTCTCGGCCCCGGCTCCCCCAGCCTGGAGCAGCTCGAGGGATCCCCGGTTCCTGCTCGCTGCTGCTCGGAGCATCGGGTGCTTACTGCTCGATCGTGCTCGGAGCACTAGGGCGCTACTGCTACTAGCACGTTTTAGCTTCCTGCCCCTTTCCTATCCTATCCCTTCCTTTCCTTCCCTCTCCTTCCCTTCCCTCTCCGCGGAGCAGGGAGGGACGACCACCGAGCAGCAGGCGCTCGAGCATCCTGGGAGCCTCCCAGTCCGGAGCTCTCCTGGGGACCGGAGCCCTGGGGACGAGGGCACCCCGGCGCGGGAGCAGCGCCACCGGACGCAGTGCGTTCCCCCGACGTGACTCGAGGACAGCGCGCCCGGTCACGCTCCGGTCACAGACTCCGGGGCCTTGACCGTGGCGGGCCGGACCACCTGGGGCCTGGGCTCACCGGGTGGAGCAGGCGCCCGGCCGGATGACGCGGCGCGCAGGGCAAGGACCTCCCGACCCACACCCGGGCGAAAGTTGGCACGCCGCTTGAAATCAGGACGGCCCTCCGCATAGGGCCAAGTTGCCCCCTCCCCCCCCAGGGTTCGGCAGCGAAAAAATGGTAGGGTTCGGCAGGAGAAGGGAGTTCGAGATGAGCAAGAGCAGGTGCGCCGCTGAGGCGCAGGGGGCGGTGCCTCGCCGGCAGCAGTGCGAGAAGTGCCCGTGGAAGACCGGGACCGATCCGCACGAGATCCCCGACGGCTACTCGGTGGACTTGCACCGGGGGTTGGCCGGGACGATCGCCGAGCCGGGTGATCTCCGGGGACTGGCCGGTGGACCGCAGCGGCTGATGGCTTGCCACGAGAGCCGAGAGCCTGAGCAGCTGCCGTGCGTGGGGTGGCTGATCCACCAGCTGGGTCCGGGGAACAACCTGGGGCTGCGCCTGGCGGTGTCGATGGGAGATATCGACGGTCGGATTGAGACCGTGGGACCCCAGCATCAGCGGTTCGAGGACACGTTGCCGGAGGCCTCCAAGTGAAGCGCCTCACACTCTCGCTGGCCCTGGCGCTGACCGCCTGCGGGTCCTGGGCGGAGAACACGGTTCCCGAGCCGGATATCCTGATGGCCGAGCCCGTGGCGGAGTTCCGGTACCAGAACTGGATGAACTGGATCGTGACCGGTGCGTCGGGCACCGAGCTCGTGGTGATCCATCCGTGTTCGGACGGGCCGCGAACCAAGATCGACGGCCAGGACCTCGACTGGCTGAAGGACGGTCGGGAGCTCCAGCCGGGCTACCGCCTGATCCTGACGTCTACGACCGTGCATCTGTGGGACCGGCGAGGCGAGTTCGCCCGGGGCTACCCGTTCAACCGCCAGGACTGTGCGGGGGACCAGAAGTGAGCAGGACTCCGATGAAGCCCAAGGTGAAGGAGCGGAGAACGGCGACGATCGTCACCGAGGACGACACGACGCTGACGCTCGAGGAGATCAACTGCAAGGGCCACACCCTCATCCCAAACGATTCTCCGATGGTCCTGAACGTGACCCGCGGGGACCTCGGCATCCGAGTCTCGGGCGTCTACCTCGGGGACCTGGAGGCGCTGATTAATTCGGCGAGGGGCGGTGATCCGAAGTGAGGGCCCCGACGTGGGTCGAGACCTGGCGGATCCGGTGGCGGGAGTTCCTGGAGGGACCGCTGCCCTGGATCCTGGCGCTGGTGATGACGGCCGCCTGCTTCTGCCTCGCGGTCCGTGCGGGGAACATCAGGCGCCGGGAGGAGATGGACCTGCAGGTCCGCCAGGCCGTGGCCCTCGAACGTCTGGTCGAGATCCTGGAGGTGCGGAAGTGAGCGTCTCCGACGACAGCCGCCTGGTGGAACAGGCCGAGGGCTACGCGCAGCACGACCGAGACGTGAAGACCTACGAGTCTCACGAGGGACGGTGCTGGGAGGAGCAGCAGAGAGAGCTCGGATCGCACACGGAGCCTCCGGAGGCGACGCCGCTGCCCCAGTGCTGCGCTCCCTGCCGCCGGGCCCTGGGCGTGGACGAAGTCAAGTGGTTCAACCGTGGTTACCCCCCGAAGGATGATCCGATGAGCGAGCGCGATTTTCACAAGGCGCGGCCCGGCGACCGGCTGTCCGAACTGCGGGTCGAGGGCGAGAACAAGAACGCCGACAAGGTGGCAGCCGAAATTATGGAGGCGGCGGGAATCCTACCCGAGCTCTCGAAGGAGAAGAGCGAGGCCCAGGACCTGTTCAACCATCCCCTCCACGAAGGAACGTGCTGGACGGAATCGGGGGGCAGCTCGGGGCCCGACCCGGAGGAGCCTGAGCGGCGACCGATGCAAGGGTGCTGCGCCGGCTGCTGCCGGGTGATGGGCTATGGCCCGGAGGACGTGGTGACCATCAAGGTCGTGGTGCCCGACCTGCGGGTCGAGGGCGAGATCGAAGCGGAGAAACGTCACGACCAGGTTCTGTCCGAGGTGATGGAGGCGGCGCGGGTGCCGCCCGAGCTCCTGGAGGGGGAGACCGATGCACAGTCCGGAGGAGCACGAGCGATGGTCGACCCTGAGCTGGGAACAGAAGCCGGAGCGGAACTTCCAGAAGGAGACACGCCAGCAGCACAGGGCTCGAGTCCGGCGCCTGATGAAGGAGCTGGATCGGAAGGATCGCCGCCGGTGACCGGCGAGGCGCAGGGCGCAGCGGCCTGGGCGGAGGCCCGAACGATTCCGGTCCAGGGCCTCGACGGAGTGGTCCGGCCGTTCAAGGTCATCACCCCGAGCCTGGAGCGTGGGGAACCCGTGATCGGGAAGCGGGTGATCGGCGTGGACCTGGCTGCTCCGGGCAAGGACTGGACGGGGAGGATCGAGGTCGAGGTCTCGCCGGGCGTGGACCCGGCGGCGGTCTCGGACTTCACCCATCTGGACCAGCACATTCCAGAAGGGCAGGGCCCCGGTCTGCTGATGACGGAGGCGCAGGTCCGGAACCTGGTGGGCGGGATGAGGGAGGTGGTGAAGGGTGGATTCGACCAAACCCTCCGCGGTCCGGACCAGGATTCCCCGGGCGCGACGGCTTCGCCGTCTGATCCCCCCCCTGGTTCCGCGGCTCCCCCCACCGAGACCCCTCTGTGCCGGGCGTGCAACGACGAGGCGGCCGAGCAGGGTATCTCACTCCTGAAGCGAACGCTCCCGTTCTTGAGCCCCCCTCGTGTGGCACCGAGATTGGCCGGGGAGATCCGCCGGTATATCGACGGCGGTGAGGGTGAGGACGCCGCGCCCCCCGAGTCCAGGACCTGGATCCGGTTGCTACGCGACGTGCGCGGCGATTTCCCGATCGGACACCAGACCGTGGCCCGGGCCGGGGTGCACCACGCACACGCCAATCAGCACGGCGCGCTCTCCGTGTACGCCGAGAACGGGATCCGTCTGGGGGTCAAGCCCGGTGAGTTCGAGGCCTGCGAGGACCCGTCCACGCTGGGCCAGTGCCGAGCTCTGTGCAGGGGCAAGGACGGAGAGATGCTTGAGAATCGGGAGCGATGCGTCGAGCCAGCGGAGCTGAAACTCCCCACCGGCCCGCTGGTCTGCGGCAAGCACTACCGGGAGCTCCCGATCTTCGGAGAGGTCTTCACGGTCAAGGACGAGGAGCCCGAGGACTGCGAGTGCGGTGGCCGGATCGTCCCCTGGATCTCGGACGACGAGAGCTGCACGCTCGGGGAGCGCTGCGACTCCTGTCCGAAGACCTGGATGGACCAGGTGCCCGGGCCTCCGCCCGACGCCGCGCCCGACCCCGAGGACATCCAGAAGATGGAACTCCTCGCCCAGAGTTCTGCGAAGCTCCACACCCTGGCGCTCAAGTCATCGAGCCGGATGGACCGGCGGGCGCGCGCCTGGCCCGAGTGCAAGGTCTACCGACCGGAGGGGATGACCGACGAGCAGTTCGCCGCGCACGAGAAAGCGATGCAACCCGTGCTGAGCCAGACGCTGGACTTGATCTCCGAACTGAAGGCCGACCCGGAGGAACCGAAGTGCGCGGAGTGCAACGACACGGGGGCCATCGGGATTCCGAACACGGGCGACGTGGTTCCTTGCGACTGCGCGGCCGCGACCGCGCCGGACCCAGAACACACCGGCTTCCTCCAGGAGATCGGCCTCGGCCACCTGAAGCCCGCGACCGACCACGAGTGCGACGGGATCAACTCGGTGGAGATCCCCGAGGCCTCGAAGGAAGCTCTGAAGGAGGCCTCCGCGAACTACGCCGCTCGAGTCGCGAGGTCGAAGATCCTGCGCGACGGTCCGGGAGAGGGATTCGAGGCCGGGGTCCGCGGCGTGCGTTGCCCGGTCTGTCACTGGCCGTTCGCTGCCTCCGCCGAGAAGGGATGCGTGCCCGGCAACTGCTCGTACCGACCGGAGGGACGGTGGGCGATGGCCGCGGAGCAGGCACGCGAGCGCGAGGCCCCCGGCGATTCGGCTACGCCGAAGTCCGAAGACCCCCCGGGTTCCGCCCGCCCCCCCATCGATGGACCTTCGGTGGAGCTGTTCCTGGAGGCTGACCGTGCGGCTGAAGCCGCGGGAATGCACCGGGGATCGATCGGAGACTTCGTGGAGTTCAAGTACCGGTACGCCTGGGAGAAGCATATGGCGGCGGCTGAACTCCAGCCGATCCAGGTCGGTGCGATCTTCGAACAGTTCGTGCTCCGCCGCGACCTGTCGCCCGAACTCGTGGTCACCACGCTATTCGGAGGCCTCGAGATCGGGGTCGGCCGCGGTCTGATCGAGAAGGCGATCGAGGTCTACCCGTTCCTCCGGAGGCCGAAGGCGACGGCGACGACCCCCGAGCTTCTTGACCTCGGAGACTTCTGGAACAAGCACCTGCCCGAAGCGGCCGCGCCAGACGAAGTGATCTCCCTGACGGCCGAGGAACTGTGGGACCACTTCTCGGAGTGGGGAGCTCTCCAGCGCGGGGAGCCCGCCGAGGGCCTGTGCGACAGCTCGTGGTGCTGCGATTACGCGGGCGAGCCACTCACGGTCCACTGCCGGCTGCGCTCCGGTCACGAGGGGAGACACGAATCGGAGTTCCCCGGCCAGCCGGACTCACAGATCATCTGGCCCTTCGAGTCGCCGGCGCCCCCCTCGGAGTCGGAGACCACCGCCCGGATCGCTACGGAGATCGAGGAAGAGCGCCGGAGGCAGACCGAACAGGAGGGCTGGACCCCGGAGCACGACGATCACCACGACCTGGGTCAGATGGCGCGCGCCGCCGCAGCCTACGCAGCGACCGCCGCCGCTCAGGTCAAGGACTTCGGCGAGGACTTCTCGAACTTCCCAGTCCACGCGATGTGGCCGCGCTCCTGGGGCAAGACCTCGTGGAAGCCGAAGTCCCCGCGCTCCAATCTCGTGCGCGCCGCCGCCCTCCTCGTCGCGGAGATCGAGCGCCTGGATCGGAAGGGCGTCGGCTGCGACTGCGGGACCGTCGGTTGCTCAGGTGTCCATACAGGTCCGCACGGAAAGGCAGATCAATGAGTGAGCAGACCGAGCGAGAACACACCCTGAGTCCCGACTGCTGGTGCCGACCCGAGGTACTGAACTTCGAGGGCGACCCCCCGGACATCGAGGCCCTGGCCGCGGCAGAGCACGAGTCGTGGTCCGGATGGATGAAGCATATGCTCCGCAAGATCCTGGAGGAGTGTGCTGAGGAGTCAACTCAGCGCAATCTAGGAACGGACATTATGGACCCGGAGCCTCTGCCCGGAGAATTGTATTCTTCGCTTCCAAGTATCTTGGATAGTCTGCCGTGCGTCCGGCGTTGGCGCCGCCAGATGAACACGAAATACGAGGACCTCCCAGAGGAAGAGAAAGAGAGTGACCGGATCGAGGCACGGAAGAAGCTAACGTTCTATCGGACGAAGTCGGCCGACACGAAGACGGCCGAGGAGTCAGTGACCGGAGTCTGTGCGATTGGCCAGTGCCGGGAAGCTGCAGTCGTGAGACGACGGGTCAGGATCAAGGGGCCGGGCCTTGGGTCTCCTGTAAGTGTGGCCACCGAACACCTGTACTGCGGGAACCACGATCCGCAGGGCGATGACCGATGCCACTCCCGCAGCTGCCGGGGCACGCGCGGAAACCACCCGTACCGACACCCGTTCACCGAAGGACCCTGATGCCAGCGGACCGCCAGTCGAAGTACCGCGGCGTCTACTGGAACAAGGCACGTTCCCAGTGGGAGTCGAAGCTCTGCGCGGCGGGCAAGAAGCTGAGCCTCGGGATGTTCACCGACGAGGTCGATGCGGCGAAGCGCTACGACTCGGTGCTCCGCCGACTGCTGACCAGGTTCAACCAGGGACTCAACTTCCCGCGCGCCGCCGACAAGATCGTCACCGAGGACGAGCAGCACCGGGCTCGAGTTCTGGAGCAAGACAAGGGGAAGGCGACACCCGGCGAACTCGGTATCGTTCCCCGCGACCAGGCGCGCCGCGCAGTGAGGCCCCGGCCACAGAAGCTCAGCGACCCGTGCACCCACCCGGATCGAGATGGGAGGCACGAGGAGTACCGAAACGGCGAAGAGATCGTGTGCCGCGCCTGCGGTGCCCGCGGACCCAGCGGCATCCCCGTCGATCTCGTGCGGCGATCGCCGGAGGACCGGGAGAAGTACCTGCGCGAGCGCGGCCTGACCGACGTGGGGACCACGACCGAGGACGCGGTGCTGAGCGAGGCAGAAGACGACCAGGAGTTCCCCGACCTTTCGGTCGAGGCTCTGATGGGCAAAAGCGCGTGAGCAACTTCGGGAAGGCAGTTATACTCGCGCTGATAGCCGCTGTAGGACCGACGGTCGCCCAGGAGTACCGGGAGTACCGGAAGCCGAAGAAGAAGCGGTGCGCGCACTGCGATGGATCGGGATGGGTCGACGAGTCGTGAGCATCTGGGGAAGATGCCGGTCTAACAAATGCCCCTGTCGGAGTTCAAAGCCAGCCGCATCCACTCCTGACACGTGGAGTCAGGAGGAAGATGGCACGCCCTTAGTCGAAAACGAGGAATGGCAACGCAGGAGATCCAGCGGCTACCGGCCTCGGGTAAACTGGAAGCGCCACCCTGCGCACGAACTATCACCACCGAGGACACGATGATCCGAATTCTCTTCGAGTACTTCCTGGCCGGAGCCGCGTGGGCCTTCGGGAACGCGACGGTAGATGCCGCGGTCGAGACCGTGCGCCGTGCGCGCCGTCCGAAGTTCGTTGACTGCCAAGAGTGCGGTGGATCTGGAAAGGTCGAGGAATGAAGCGCGACGAACTTCTGGCACTCGCCCGTGAGATCGTCGATGAGAACGGCGGCGGCGGGTTCGGACTGGAGATGATCACTTGGGACGAGCATCAAGCCCACATCATCCTCGAAGCCTCCGGATTCAAGGCCGACCTCCACATCGTTCACAGCCCTGACCCGGGAGTTCCTTCGGGACTGACCGTCCGGCAGAAGATCGAGAACGGACTGGGCGCCGTGACCCGTGGGCGCCTCGGATACATCGAGAGCAGGGAGTCGTGAGCAGGATCGACCCGGAGATAGAAGCGATGCGGTGGTTCGAGGAGATGACCGACGACGGTCGACTGCGATTCCTGGCCTGGTGTAACGCTGCGATTCAGACGGACCTCCCGGTGGTGGAGACGGACCCGGCGAAGCTGCTCCCTGGTCCCGAGGAAAAGAAGCCGATCGAGGTCGCCTACGATATCGTCGGGGAGATTGGTCCCGCACAGATCAAGGACATTCGGCAGAGATTTTCCCGTGAGAGACCAAAGGCCGTGCGCTTCCTGGAGAAGTACCTCGTAGACCTGGTGCAGGCCGACCGAGTCGCCTACGTGGCGAAGGGCGAGACGTACGTGACGCGGGAGGCGTAATGGCCAAGGCCCCGACTCTCACCATCAATATCACTCTCGAAGAAGCGCTACAGCGCGTTCTCGACGATGAGACCCACTTGGCGATCATCTGCCTGACCCGCCTCCTCGATCGCTTCTCCGCCGATCAACTCCAGGGCCTGAGGCGCGAACTCGATCGACGGGGAGTCGAGCCCTGATGTCCGCTCCGTTCTTCAAACAGATCGGATATGCACCGAGCCTCCAGGCACTCGAGTTCCACCAGAGTCTGGCGCGCGAGCGCACGAACGTCTGGGGAGTGAAGAGCGGCAAGACCTACTGCGGCGCGGTCGAGACCGTGAAGGTCGCGCTCTCGAAGCCCAACCAGTACCTCTGGCACGTGGCTCCGACCTTCAGTCAGCTGCAGGAGGGAGAGCGAGAGCTCCGCCGGGTCTTCGACCTGCTGCCCGGCGTCCTGGTCAAGCGGACGATCAAAGGGGAATTCGGTCGCGCCTGGATCCTGTCGAACGGGACGATCATCGAGGGGAAGTCCGCCGAAGACGCGGACAACCTCAGGTCCGCGAACTGCGACGGGATCTGGTGCGATGAGAAGGCCTACATCTCGGACGTAGCGTGGGTGATCATCAAGCAACGTGTCGCCGCCACCGACGGGGATATCTGGAGCACGACGACCCCCGACGGATTCAACCACGTGTGGGATGACGCGATGCTCGCGGGGATGAACGCGGACGCCGACTACGGGAGCTGGGAAAGCGAAGACGGTTGGTATTTCGTATCCCACTTCCCGACCTGGGCGTTCGACTGGGTGAAACAGGAATTCATCGACAAGGCGCGGGCCACGATGGCCAGGGGGATGTTTGAGAAGGACTTCGCGGCGTCCTTCCTCTCCGATGCGATGGCCGTGTTCCGGTACCTCGGAGACGCGTACCACCGGATGAAGCTGCTGCGCGAGGAGGGAGCGCGCTACGTCGTGGGCGTCGACTTGGCGAAGGCTCAGGACTGGACGGTCTGGGGCGCGATGAACGCGGAGGGAGTGCTCCAGGAGACAGAGCGATGGACGGGCGTCGATTGGACGGTGACCGAGGACCGCCTGGTGAAGGTGGCGGAGGATTGGGGTGCGATCCTCGTCGTCGACTCGGCGAACGTCGGGAGCGTGGTGATCGACGGACTCCGGAAGCGGAAGACCTCGAAGGGCGCTCGTATCAAGATCCACGCGGTGAACACCCACGACTCTGGAGTGAAGATCGATATCATCCAGGCGCTGCAGAAGTCGTTCGACGACAAGCACGTCAGGATCCCGCATCCGAATTCGAGGTACGCGACCGCCGCGACCGAACAGTTGGTGAAGGAGCTCAAGTGGTACCGGTCGAAGCTGACCCGGGGGGGCCGCCTGTCGTATGCTGCCCCGAAGGGTCTCACCGATGACTGCGTGATTATGATCTCGCTCTGCAACTGGGGGCGTCTCCGTGGCTTCGCAGGCGGAGGCCTGGTCGCAGCGTCGGCCCAGGTGCCACAGACCGCTCAGGTCCCGCCCGGGATGGCCCGGGGCCCGAGTGCGCCCCGCTTGCGGAGACCGTCGATGCATAGCAGAGTTTTCGGTAAGGGATCGGCCGACGAATTCGGAACCGGGCGAGGGAAGTTCTGGAGGTGACCGTGGACGAGAAGAAGAAGGACCAGGCGGAAGCGGGCGGCACCGAGGTCGCGGTCATCCCCGACGGCGAGGTAATCCTCGAGACCCAGGTTCCCGAGGGCAAGAGCTCCGGGGTAGCGACCTTCCGGGTCAAGGCCGCGGCCGTCGGGGTACCAGCGTTCGACAAGTCCCTGAAGCAAGACCCCTCGAAGCCCGAGCGCGGCCGGGTCGCGAAGTTGCTCGAACAGGTGATCAACCACTCGGATCATCTCCCGGAACACGAGCTCCTGAAAGAGACGAAGCTCGAGGATCTCGGAATAGACGACCCCGAGGAGCTCGAGAGGTTGCGCGAGAACTTCGGCGACACGATCTTCAACATCGACGCCGGAACAGAATTCGACGACCGCCTGTTCGTCCCGATCCAGGACGCAGCCGGTGCGGCGGTGGACCTGCCTCTCCAGCTGCTGCGATCCCTGCAGCGGATCTCACTGATCCTCTACCGGAAGAACGTCCGCGCCTACTCGATGATCGAGACGATCAAGGACTTCGCGCTCGGCCGCGGTGTCCAGGTGATCTCAGCCTCGACGAAGACCCAGGAGGTGATCGACCTTCACTGGGAGATCAACGAGTGGGACGAGAAGCTCCCGGGTCGCGCCCGTGCGTTCGGGATCTTCGGCGAGGCACTGTGGGAGACCTTCATCCGAGATGGCGACGGACTGGTCACCCTGGGCTCGATCCTCCCGCTCCGGATTATGGGAGTGAAGACCGACGAGGAAGACGGCAACAGGGCCGACCTCGTGTTCGTCGTAGAGGAGACTGCCGGGGGGGCCGGTGCCGGTTCCGCGTTCACGACCGACGGCGGATCGTTCAACGTGAGGGCCCGGCCGCTGAAGGTCATCCAGCGCCAGAGGAACGGGAAGCTCGAGGGCGAAGCGTTCTTCTTCTGCGTGAACAAGATCGATGGAGCGCAGCGGGGACTCCCGGACCTCAGTCCTTCCGTCGACTGGCTCGAAGGCCTGGACGGTTTCATCTTCTCGCTCCTGGAGCGCGCCGAGCTTGCATCCGACGTGGTGTTCGACCTGGAGTACGAGGACCTGGATGAGAACGAGCTGAGGGCGGCGGGCCGGTCGTTTATGGACGCCCACCGCGCGGGCGAGGCCTTCGCCCACAACCAGAAGGTCACGCTCAAGATCCAGGCGCCGGACCTCGGGGGTGATGACGCGGAGAAGGTCATCTCAATCATCCTTCGACAGATCCAGGCGGGCACCCGTCTCGCCGGTCTGTTCTACGGGGACAGTGAGGATCTGACCCGGGCGTCGGCCTCCGAACTCTCGCTCCCGGTGATGAAGGCGATTGAGGGGCGACAAGAGTTCTTCCGTCGGATGATCAAGAAGGTCATCGCCTTCCAGATCCAGGAGGCGCAGAAAGCGGGCGTCATCCCCAAGGATGAGGACACGACCTTCGAGGTGGTGATGCCTCAGGTATCGCTCCGCGACCTGGCAACCGTCGCCGGCGCACTCGTGAGTCTGAAGGACGCTCTCCGGGATGCGATGGACCTCGGATGGATCTCCTGGGGCGAGGCGCGTCGAGTCTTCCGCACGAACCTCGGAGAGCTCGGGACCGTTCTGAGGATCCAGGCGATCCCCGGAATCAGAGACGAAGACGAAGAGGGCGCGCAGCAGCCACCGCGCGCAGCGCTGCCCGCAGACCAGCGCGAGGCGATCGATCTCTACGAGGATGTGAAAGTCTCTAGTGGCTGAGGTCGTTCTCATCGAACGACGGATCATCGAGGCCTCGCGCAAGGAACTCGAGTTTCTCCGCCAGTACGAGACGTCGAGATCACTGCTTCGCCAATCGCAGACCAAGGCGGGCAATGACGCCGCGAAGTTCATCGCCGATCTCCGGGAGGAGATCCAGAAGATCATCCGGAGCGCGCAGCGCCGTGAGCAACTCGGCCAGGAACTCACGTTCCAACAGCGAGCGCTCCGAACCCTGGCCAGAGAACTGGACAAGGCATTCGCCCAGATGGGGAAGAAGCTCGGGAAGGATCTGCGGGGGCGCCTGGAGGAGACGGTGGAAATCGGTGAGCGGGTCACGGCCCAAGCCTTCCGCCGGGTGAACGTCCCGATGCCGTTCCCGAAGGCGAGCGCCCAACTCATCCGCCAGGTCTCGAGCCAGGGAGCACCACTACTCACCGAGGCTTCGGCCCGCGCATCGGAAGCCGTTGCCCGTCAGATACGACTCTCTGCCTCGGGGCTCAAGAACTCGAGTTCGGCCCAGGCGGCGATAGCCGAGATCCTCCGCACATCACCCGTGCCCCGCGCCGGTGGAGTCCGCAGGAGAATCGGATTTCCCTACCAGGCGGAGAGCGTGTTCCGCACCGAGATGGGACGCGCCTACTCCGCGGCCCAGCACGAGGGAGCGACGGAAGTCAACGAGCGCGTGAAGGGGATGCGGAAGCGGTGGTCTACCAGCGGGCGCTCCAACGTCAGGACCGGCCACCGCCTGGTGGAGAAGTCCTCGACGAAGAAGCCGATACCGCTGGACGATCGCTACTCGGTCACCGACTACACGAGGTCGGGATCGCCGGGACCACTCGGCACAGACGGCTCCTCCGAATTCTTCACCGGTCGATCGAAGGGCCTGCAGGTCGTGTACAAGACGGTCAGCCGGAAACGTGAGGGAACGAACCGCACCGATCGGATGCTCTACCCCAGGGACTTGGCCGGAAGCGCCGGCAATGTCGTGAACTGCAACTGTGTCAATATCGAGGTGGTACCCGATTTCGACAATACCGTCGATCGGCTGATCAAAGAGTTCAGGGGAGGTTGACCGTGGGCAGGCTGAAGAAGAAGGCTCTCGAGGTAGATACGGACGACGAGGCACCGGCCCCCAAGCCGAAGAAGAAGTCCGCAGCGACCCGTTCGGGGAAGAACGTCCGACTCGAATACGACACTCCTGCTGCGGCTGCGCAGGGTTGCAGGGTCAGGAAGTACACCGACGGAACGAAGGAACTCGTTCCCAAGGAATAGGTCGCACCGCGCCAACTTTGCGACGCAGGGTCATCCGATGCCGTAGACTGTCGGCGAGGAGGCCCCCCCGATGAGCGACGCGGTTGTCGTCGTGCGTCCAGAAGATGTTCCGATCAGGGAGGTACTCTCGCGCTTCCGAGAAGCGCTGAGGATCCGTTCCGACGGACCGCTGACCTCCGGAGATCGCCAAGGACTGCGGGACCTACTGGTCGAACTCGTGGAGTCAACGGTCCTCGACCTCCAGGAGCAGGACACGTTCAGGCCCCCGTCCGGAATGATGGCGGCGGCGCGCACAGGCCTGCGAGAGCGGGAGCTGTTCAAGGTCCGGACTCCGGACAATGCCGTGCCCTTGGCTCGGCGAATCCTCGCCCGCCAGCCGTTCACCGTCGCAGAGCTCAAGAAGCTACGGACCTCCTACCTCAGGGGTGAGGACTTCAGGGACATACCTCCGGATCAGGGGATGGGCGGCGTTTTCTGGAATCTGATGGGCGGAGACGCCGGTCAGAAATGGACGGAGACCCTGCTCGCACGGATCGAGAAGCAGGAAGACCGAGAGAGCGGAAAGGTCTTCACCGAGAGCGAACTCGAGTCGTTCCAGAGCGAGCCGTGGTGGGACTCTGACTATCGGATCGATGAGGGAGCCCACCTACCCGCCGACCTACCGGACAGTGACTTCGGAGTGGTCCGGACCCGGACGGAAGACGGGAAGACCGTCAAGGTCAGAAAGTTCCCGATCGACACCGTGGGCCGGGCCCGGAACGCTCTGGCCCGGATGGATCAGTCGGACCTCACGCAGGCGGAGAAGCGGACGATGGTCAACAAGATCCGCCGCCGCTACCCGGAGATCACGGTGAGCGAACGGGTCCTGCGCCGGGTTGGGATCTCCGAGGGCGGCCACGAGGAGGACGAAGGATCGTCGCACCTGGGAGAGCACGATCACCCGCACGATCCGAACGGGGTTCACGATCACCCGTCACTTCCAGAGGCGACCGGCGGCCACGACCACTCGCAGACCGAGGGATCGAAGCACCGCCACCGCGAGGGCGATCCGCTCGAGGGATGGCACCTGAACCTGGAGGGCGACAACGGCGAACACGCCCACGTCCTGGCCGTGAAGGAAGAGAACCCGGAGCTCTTCGTCTGGGCGATGAAGGTCGTGGCCGCGCACCACCCGCGGCACGTGTGGCTCGAAGGCCACGTCCGGACCTGGCTCCAGCACGAGGGCGAAGATCAGCCGCGAGAAGCGACTGAGCGAGACTGGGTTGAGCACGTCCTGGCGATGCACTCCACGGGCTTTCACCCGTTCCGCCACTCCGCCGTCTTCCTCGGTGATTCGCCACTCATTGGCAAGTGGTACGAATTCGAGGACGGAACCCGGAGATCGCCGACCGAACAGGACTTCAAGGCGGAGGACGCCTATCTCCAGGAGAATCTACCGGCGCCAGAAGTCGAGAGGAACTCGGAGAGCTCCGGTGCAGAGGGAGACAACCGACTCACCGCGTCCAAAGAGACCGGGACTGTCATCGGATACCGACGGGTTCCCTGCGATCTCGAAGACCTTGGCATCGATGAACCGGGACTCGCAGTGTGCGGAGCTCGAGCGATGCGCTTGTTCGAGGCGCTCACTTCCGGTAGCACGGAGTACGTGCTCTGCCTCGAGAGCCTGACCGACCTCCTGGGCGAGAGCACTCCGCTGCTCGAGGGGCAGGAGTACTCCGAACACGATCTCGACCTCCGGTACGTGCCGGCCGGTTGCGTAGATCCTGTGACCGGGTTCCGCCACCTGGGACCCGGCGCCTGGTACGGACTCGACGACCCGGCGGCCTGGAAGCTCCAGGAGGGGCGCACAGCAATCCGTGCTGGAGGTCTCCGCTACCTTGCGACCTTCCCCGTCGAGCTCGAGTCCCCGCCCGAGATTGGGCGCGACCAGGCCGAGATCATCGGGTCTCAGGTGCTGGAAATGATTCGACCACCGCCCGCACCCGGGCAGCTGACCCTATTCAATGCGGAGGCGACCTGATGCTGAAGCGTTTCCTCGAAGCACACTCGATGACCTTCACCGCCCTGCGCGAGGCTTCGGGCCGCGCCTGGGACGTCGTTCTCATCGAGGCGGGTAAGTCTGCGAACGGAAGGTTCTATCCCCCCGAGGTCCTCAGGGCGGCGATCCACCTGTTCGAAGGCGCCCGCTGCTGCGCCTACCGCTTCGGGAAGAAGCTGGACGCATCCGACGATTTCAACCACCTACCAGACGGTGAGGCTCGCCGATTCCCCGGCGGCTTCGCGGAGAACACCGTCGGCTTCTTCGAGAAAGTGAGGTACGGGACTTTCACGAGACCGGATGGAAGCAAGGGCGAGGGACTGCTCGCACGCTTCAACATCCTGGAGGGAGCTGACTGGCTCCGCAAGAACTTGAGGGACGCCTTCAAGCAAGGTCGCCCCGACATCCTGGGCTTCTCGATCGACGCCGAAGGACAGGCTCGAGAAGCTATCGTGAATGGCGAGCGCGTCACCCTTGTGGAACGCATCGCTAAGGTGACATCCACCGATGTGGTCACCACTCCGGCTGCAGGGGGTTCCCTGCTCCGATTGGTCGCCAGCGTAAAAAAGGAGAGTACCGTGGACGAACTGCTGGAGATGCTCCGCAGGACGCGCCCCCATCTGCTCGAAGGGCTGGCGGCGCGAACAGGAACCGAGGACGAGAACTCGTACGCACTGCGCGTGATCGAGGCAATGCTCGGAAGGGTTCGCAGGACCTTTCAGGAGACCGACGCCGTAACACAGGCGGCGGCGTTCCTGGAGGCAGGCGCACTGATGAAGGCCCTGGAGGGAGCGATGGAGCTCCTCAAGGGCGGCAAGATCCAGGAGGCGATGAGCGCTCTCCGGACGATGATCTCGGCACTGGGATCCGACGGCGCGCCCGCCGCCGCCCCCGCCGCCGAGGCCGCGCCCGCCGCGCCCGGAAACCCCGGACTGGTGATTCCGCACACCCAGACTCCCCCCGCGGGGACGACCGCTGTGCAGGAGGCACGGGGCGCCCAGGCCGTTCCCACCCAGCAGGACCTCACCACTCTGTACGGACAGATGCAGGCGCGGGAAGCCTCGCTACGTGTCCGCGAGCGGGTCAATGCCTCGGGTCTGCGCGAGGACGCGCAGGCACGGGTGATCTCGCAGTTCGACGGGGCTTCCCCGACGGACACCGAGATCGACACCGCCATCGAGTCGATGCGAACCTTCGTCTCCGGAATGACCGAGAGCGGTCGTCCCACGGGACTCGGTAGCGCCCAGGTGACTCCCCGGTCGGTCGGCCAGGGAATCACGGGGCTCACCGAGGGCAAGCGGGTCGCACTCGAGGGGATGATCTGCAACCGCGACCTGGACGACGCACAGGGGCGTACCATTCCCCGTTACACCTCGTTCGTCGAAGCCTACGGAGAGCTGACGAACGACTGGGGTCCGCACCGCCAGATGCAGAGGAAGATGTGGAACATCCTGGGGATGGCCCTTCCGCAGTCGTTCAACGACAACCCGGAAGAGCACGCCCAGATGCTCCGCGAGTCGTGGCCTCAGATCACCAAGACCCTGCGCCTGAACGAGCAGACCACGACTTCCGACATTCCGAATCTCGTCGCCGACGTGATTCAGAAGCGTCTGCAGATCGAGCAGAAGCAGGATCCTCGGTCCGACTGGCGAAGGATCGTCTCCAATCCCCGCGCGAACCTGAAGGACGCTACGAACCCGATGCGGATCATCCGCCTCGGCGACATCGGCGACCTTCAGACCATCGGCGAGGACGGGGTCTACCCCGAGCTGACCCCGGATCCGATGGTCGACCAGCAGGAGACCTACACCCCGAACAAGCTGGGCGGAACCAAGAGCTTCACCTGGGAGGACTTCCTCGCGGATAACCTCTCGAAGCTCGCGTCCATCCCCCGGCTCCTGGCGATGAGCGCGAACCGTTCGGTGTTCGACGCCGTGTGGAACTTGATCGAGCTGAACCCTCTCATCCAGGGGGTCAACCTGATCAACGCGGCTCACAACAACGACTTCGGTGGCGTGGCGCTCACCGGTCCCAACGTGATCGCAGGCCGGACCCAGTTCCGGAAGCAGACCTCGTTCGGGAACGCAACCCGCCTCGGCTTCCCCCCGAAGTTCCTGCTCACCACGATCGACAACGAGGGACTCGCCGAGGAGGCGACGGGTTCCGAGTTCAAGGTCAACGCCAGCGAGGACTCGACTCTGATCAACGTGATCAAGAAGTTCGCGATCGAGCCGATCTCCACGCTGGGCCTGGGCGTCACCGTTGCCCGTGAGGGCGACTGGTACCTGGCCGGTGATCCGAAGCAGATGGACACCATCGAGGTCGGATTCCTCGGCGGCCGGGATACCCCGGAGATGTTCGTCCAGGGGCAGCAGACCCCGACGGCCGGACTGTTCTTCGACCGGGACCGCATCCGGTTCAAGCTCCGGTACGTGTTCGGCGTGGGTCTCATCGACTTCCGCTGGATCGGCGGAAACCGGATCTGATCTGAGCTAGCGCTGCTCCGGGTGTCCTGGGCGTGGGGTCTGGTGAGTACCCCTCTCCATCCTGCGCCCGGGCCCCGGAGCACTGCAGCACCCGAAGGGAGAGACGATGGCTTTCGACCGCGAGAGTGCCCGGAAGGGTATCGTGGCGAAGCTGCGCGACGACGCGAAGTTCGTCCCTCCTCCCGACCTGGAGCTCGCAATAGACGAGGCCGTCGATGTCGTGAGCGACGACCTACCTCGCGAGGAAGTCCTGGACATCGCGGGCGACGGATCCTCCGACTATCCAGTGCCCTCCGATTTTCTCAGAGGAGACTCCGACATCAAGGCCGTCGAGTACCCAGCGGGCCAGAGGAATCCTCGTTTCACGCCCAGGTACGACGACTGGTTCATCTACGAGGATCCGACCAAGGCGCCGGACGAGATGCGCCTGAGGTTCAACGAGTCGACTCCAGGACTGACAGAAGTTATTCGCGTGACCTTCACCACGACCTGGACGCTGACAGAGTCGGAGACGAACCTCTCTCGGAGATCGTTCCGAGGCATTCAGTACAAGGCCCTCGTGATTCTGATGCGCTCGCTCGCCGCCAAGTTCTCGGAGAGCGCAGGACCTTCAATCGCTGCCGATTCCGTGGACTACCAGGGCGCGGCCCAGAACTTCCTATTCCTCTCCGAGCGGTGGGAGAGCGACTACAAGAAGCAGGTCGGTCTATCTCGCCCGGTAAAGGCCGCGGGCGTCAAGCTCGAGTCGGACATCAAGTTCAAGCACGGCGAGGACTTCATCTGGCATCCGTCGAGGAGTCGTTGAGATGGTCTTCGACATCGCCTGGAAGTTCAAAGGCCTGCCCGAGATCCTCACGCCGGGTGCATACGAGGAACTCAACGAGCAGATTTACACGGTGGCGGTCGACAACTTCACGTTCGGAGAGCTCCGCCCCGCACTGATCAACGCGGTCCCCGACCGGGTGACCGGCGCACTGGCCAACAGCTTTCAGGCTGTGCCTGCCCGACGAGACCCCGAGGGGATCATCAGAGGCAGCGTTGTGACTTCCGATGTAGCCGCACTGGTTCTGGACCAAGGTGCGAAGCGCCATCGACCGAGTGTCGGTCGTGGTATGGACGAGCCAGTTCTCGCAACCTGGATGAGGCGTAAGCCCATCGATTTCGTGGACAGAGTGACCGGTAAGAGGATCGACTTAAGGAATCTAAGAGACTTGAAGAGAGCAGCATTCGTGATCGGTCGTCAGTTTAGTCGTCGGCGCCGACCGAAAAAGAGGATCTTCACGAAGACCTTCGATCAGAAGAGGCAGAGCGCTGAGGAGATCCTCAACCGCGCCGCCGAGCGTATCGAGGAGATAGTCCGCAAGGGACAGGGGCCGCGCCAATGAGCTGGGACACGATCGTGGACAAGCTGGCGGAGGTCCTTCTGAAGACTGAGCCGGTCGCTGGCAAGCACCCGGGCGTCGGCGTCGTCCACAAGTATCGGCGGCACACGACGTTCTGGAACGAGTACTTCCGAGACCACGTGAAGGACCAGATACTGAACTCCTGGGAGATCACTCGCCGGGGAGTGACGGAAGCTCTGACAGACGTCGGAGGAGCCGTGTCCGTCGAGCCGACGTTCAGCGCCGGCCACCAGGTCTCGATACACGGAATGATGGCGGTCGATGACCTGGCGGAGTCAGAGCGTCAGTTCCAAAGGCTCATCGATGGAATTCGTGACGAGTTCCGGGTCGACACGACACTCGGGGGCGTCCTCGAGTTCCCTGCAAACATCCAGGTTCCCGAGATCAGTCACCGAACCTTCGGTGGATCTCTCGTACACTTCGTCCAGCTGACGCTCAATGCCGTCGAAAGCGTGGGAGGTTGCTAGTGAACGACGCCGAGAAGAAGTCCTTGGAGCAGCACGAGAAGAACGTCGAGGCCGCTCGGGTCGGAGAAGGTATGTGCCGCGCCGGCGAGGCCAAGCCCGTGCCAACCCCCACCAGGAAGCCCGACCCCAAGCCCGCGACCACGGTCAAGAAGGCCTCGGACAAGCGCGGAGAACAGAGCGGAGATGATTCCTGATGAGTGCGTATCTCATTGACCGGCAGCAGATCGCGATAGCAATCGAGGCCGTCGAAGGCACGCCCGAGGTGCTCGTCGCCGGCGACGTCGTGCGTCCGATCTTCGAGCCCGAGTGGGCACCCTCGTTCGAGATGTTCGAGCAGGAGGAAGCCGCTCCCAGCTTCTCCGCCATCCAGCAGGTCGCGGGCGAGAAGTCCGCGGTCATCCGCTGGGCCACTCCGATCAAGGGTTCGGGAGCTCTGGGAGTCGTTCCTCCGCATCTTTCCGTACCGCTCCGGGGCTGCGGCCTTGGAGAGACGATCGACTCAGGAGTGTCCGTCACCTACGCACCGATCTCACAGTCGGTTCCATCGGTGTCGATAGCGCTTCTGGAGGTGTACACGGACGGAACTGTGAAGGTACATCTCGTCACTGGAGCTCGTGGGAACGTCGTCTTCGAGGGAGTCAAGGGTATTCCCACCCTGGCGCGGTTCGAGATGACTGGCCGCTACTTCAAGCCGACCGAGGTCGGGGTAGCCTTGGCGACCCCGGCCCTGGGCCCCGTACCTCCGGCGATGCTCAACGCTGCGATGACCTTCCAGGGCGCGGGTGCCTTGAAGCTCTCGGCGTGCACGATCGATATGGGGAACGTCGCTTCCCTCCAGAACGATCCGAACCAGGAGCACGGGAACTTCTCGGCGCTGCTCAGCGACCGAAGGATGAACGGGAGCATCGATCCCCAGCAGGAGAAGATCGCCGTGATCGACTTCTTCGCGAACCTGGAGGACAACGTTGAGGGCGTGCTCTCCTACGTGCTGGGATCCGTTCCGGGGAACATCGCGACGTTCACGACACCGAAGGCGCAGATCACGAACCTTACTCCGGGAGACAGGGAGGGCATCAGAACCGAAGCCCTCGACCTGCAGTTCAACCGGAATACAGACGGAGGCGATGACGAGTTCTCACTCGTCTTCACCTAGGCCTCCAGCGAGAGGGGTATGTATGGACATTTCGAAGTTCTTGGAGGGCGGAAGCGATTCCGCTTGGTACAAGATTCCAGGGCAAGACGACGACGACAAGGCGCGAGTCGAAGTCGAGCCCGTGAGGCCGAAGAGGAAAGACCAGATTCGTCGCGCCTGCACCACGACCAAGCTGGTCGGGAAGCGCGTCTCAACGAATTTCGACCAGGCCAAGTACCAGGAGGCACTCGCCCGCGAGATGGTGAAGGGTTGGGAGGAGATCAACAACGGTGGTGTTCCCTTCGAGTATTCGGAGGACAACGCCGTTCTCCTCGACGCCAACTGGCCCGAGTTCCGTGAGCTGCTGGATGCCGTCGATGACGGCGCGGACGCAGCGGACCACCTGAGAGTCGAAGCCGAACGGGGAAACTGACTGAGTGGGCGGGCTTCTGGCTCGCCTGGTGGGAACAGGCCTACATCGATCACTGCGATCGGTGCCAGAAAGGAGACGAGGGCGATCCCGTCAGCTGTATGAAGGACGAGGAAGCCGACGGCCTGTGTCCTGTGCTCGACAAGTCGCCGGTACTCCTCCAGCAGAACGAGCTTGCGTTGTCGATCTTCCGGCAGTCGGAGGGCAGCGCACGGGATGTTCACGCGAAAAGCCGAGTCCACAGATATCTCCGTCCGGTGGAAATCGAAGCGGTGATGCGGATGAGAATGATTCCCGAGGAGGATCGGGAGGAGTTGTTCCACCGGGTCCTGATCCTCCAGGAAGAGACGAACCGGATGCGCCCGATGAAGAGGAGGAGTAAGTAGCCGATGGCTTCCGAGCTTCCATTCATCGTCACGGTTGACGACAAGGGCGCACGAGTCGTTGTCAAGCGTTTCGGCGACGATGTGGTGAAGACCTCCAAGCGATCTTCTCGTGCCTTCGAGAAGACGCAGAAGGAATTCACGCGCACACAGAGGGTGCTCAAGGGCGTCGGCGCCGCGATGAAGGCCGTTGGTATGGCGGCCCTCATCCTCGGGACCGTGGCGGTTACGGCCCGCGCCCTCACCGCGGATTTCTCTGCGTTCGAGGCGCAGATGAACCGGGTCGGGGCGCTCACCGGCGCGACTGAGAAGCAGTTCAAGTCCCTGACCGACCAGGCGAAGAAGCTCGGCGCGACTACGAAGTTCTCGGCGACCGAGGCCGCGGGCGCGATGGCGTTCCTCGGCCAGGCCGGGTTCGATACGAACGAGATCCTCGGAGCCCTACCCGGGACGCTTGAGCTCGCCGCCGCCGCGGCCCTCGACCTGGCGTCAGCCGCAGACATCGTTTCCAACGTGCTCTCCGGTCTGCAGATCCCGGTGCGGCAGCTGGGCCGAGTCAACGACGTTCTGGTCAAGACCTTCACCTCGACCAACGTGAATCTCCTCCAGCTCGGCGAGAGCTTCAAGTTCGTGGGCCCGATCCTTGCGTCGGCCGGTATCGAATTCGAGGAGGCGGCCGCCGCCATCGGACTCCTGGGGAACGCAGGCATTCAGGGGTCGATGGCGGGCACCGCCCTCAGGGCCTCGATCTCCAGGCTGCTGAACCCGTCGGCTGAAGCGGCCGAGGTCCTGTCGTCCCTGGGAGTCTCGGCCACCGATTCGGCCGGGAACCTCCGGAGTTTGGCCACGATCATCGGTCAGCTCGAACGGGCTGGTACTTCGACTGCCGAGATTATGACGATTTTCGGTGACCGGGCGGGGCCCGCCCTTGCCTCGCTGATCGCCGAGGGTGAAGAGGGAATCAAGAAGCTGACGAAGGAGCTGAAGAACAGTGGAGGCACCGCTGAGAGAATCGCAAAGGAGCAGATGAAGGGTCTGGAGGGACGGCTCAAGACCCTGAAGTCCGCGGCCGAGTCTCTGGCAATTTCAGTCGGCGAAACTCTGTCGCCAGCACTCGAGACAGGCGCTGGAATCCTCACGATATTTGCCATCGGACTCTCTGAGGCGATCAAGAATATGACGGGCGCGGTCGACGCGACCACCGCACTGGAGGCAAAGCTCAAGGCGAACGACAACACGATGACTCGCTTGTCAAAGAACCTACAGAGCCTTCTCGATCAACTCGTAACCCTCGGGAAGTTCGGAGAGACGTCGGGAGAAAGAGTCGAAGGCCTGAGGAAGAGAGCTCAGGCACTGGCTCTCACGATGCGCCTCCTGAAGGCCACGCAGGACAAGCTACTGCAGCAGTACAAGGACGACATCCCTGCCGCCACGAAGATCGCGGGTAAGGCCCTGACCGAGGTGGCGAAGACCGCGAAGGAAGCGGCAGCGGAAGTCGCGGCGGCGCTCGCACTCCAGGAGCGTCAGACACTCATCTTCACGAACCGGGTGAACACGGCTGTTCTGGATAGCCAGAGAAAGGCAGCGGACGCGGCGATCGAACAGCAGAGGAGATCGGGACTCGCGGGCATTGAGGTCCTGAAAGAGAACCGACGTCTGGAGCTCATCGCCGTCGGGGAAAGCCTCGAAGCTCGGGCGGCGGTAGAGAGGAGGTTCGCGGTCCTCATCGCTGAGGAGGCAGACCGAGTCCAGGGAGAGGGTCTCAACAGCCTGAAGTCTGGTCGAGAGACGTTCACCAACGATCAGGGTCAGCTTGAGGAGGTGGCGTTCGCCGAGGGAATGAACCGTCGGGGAAAAGACGGGGAAGAGACACGAAGGCTGGAAAGACAGAAGGGTAAGGTTCTGCTCTCCGGGTCCAAGAAGTTGTTCAACGATCTGCAGTCCGCCAGCCTCTCCGGGACCTCAGGCCTCTTCAAGATTTCAAAAGCCTTCGCAGTGGCGGACGCAACGGTCAATGCTTTTGCCTCGTTTAACGCCGCGTTGAAAAACCCGCCCGGCCCACCCTTCACGATCCCGCTGGCGGCTGCCGCCCTCATCCAGGGAATCGCCCAGGTGAAGTCGATCAAGAGCGCGACCCTCGGGGGAGGCGGAGGAGGAGGAGCTCCAGGAGGTGGCGGCGGAGCGGGGGCGGTCACGCCTCCCGATCCTGGAGTTCCGCCCGTCGTTCCTTCGGGCCCCGAGGTCGGAGAAGGCGGACGGCCACAGATCAACGTCGATGTCAGCGTCCAGGGCTTCGTCGGAGATGAGGCGAACCTGGCCTCCCAGCTCGGCGATGTGTTCCGCGAGGCTGTGGGCGATGACGTAGAGTTCGGCCAGATCAACGTGTCGAGGTAGGCAATGGGATTCCCGATCTTCGGTGCAGACAGCAGGCTCGACGTGGACGCGGTGAGCTCCGTGCCCGTGGAAGATCCTGCCTTCCCGATCGGCCGCCTCTCCGACGACCGGACCTTTCTCTCGTTCAAGACCTCGGCGGGCGCGACCACCGTCGATATCATCACGGACTCTGGGGGCGCGGCGGTCGCCGCCGACTACCTGATGGTCGTGGGTCACGATCTGTTCGACCCGGCGCTCGATGGACTCGGCGCCGTGACCGTCGAGTTCGCTCACAGCCCGGACGACATCACGTACACGACGGTCGTCGCAGCGTTCGTGGTCACGGACAATCGAATCATAGCCCGGACCTTCACGCAGGTCAGCCGAAGGTTCTGGAGGCTGCGGCTCACGAGGGCTGCGGCCTTCATCCCCTCCATCGGCGAGACCCAGTGGGGGCAAAGGGTCGAGGTCCCGAAGGGAGTGCGAGCCGACTACGACCCCATCGCTGAGACGGTGATGGCCAGGGTTCCGCGCTCGCAGTCCGGACAGATCCTGGGAGCCGTTCTGACCTTCGTCTCACGAAGGAACACGATCGACTTCCGGTTCGTGCCCTCGGCGTTCCTCCTGGGAACAGCGGTCGCAGACTTCGGAGAATTCTGGAACAACCACGCTTCCCAAATGAAAGCGTTTCTGTGGCATTGGAATCCCGCGGGCGGAGGCCTGCCAGGGGCATTCGAGAAGGACGCCTACTTCGCTGTCATCGTGCCCGGATCGATCAGCAGACCGCTTGCCACTCCACTCGACACTGGGCTCAGGGATCTTCGCTTCGAGATCCAGGGCGTGAAGGAGTAGCCGGTGGCGAGTCCCGCATACCAGGCAGAACTCGAGGCCGCTTCACGAATTCCCGTAGACCTCGTGAAGCTGACGGTCACGGGAACCATCGCCGGGTCCTCGGTCTTCCGGTTCTCCAACAACCAGGGACCTGTTCTATCTCGTCTTCTGGGAGTCGACGTGTTTCCGCTACTCCTCAGATCGGCGGGGAGACCGGCGAGGATCCAGCCGGACCAGGGGATCACAGAGCGGGAGAACATATCCCTCCAGTTCCGGGACGACGAGGACTTCCCGGACTATGACCCGGCGGTCTTCACCGTCTTCAGCGGTGGGAGCTTCTTCAAGCGCCTGGTCGTCTCCCAGCCCGACTACCGTGGGTCGAGGATCGAAGTGTTCCGCGGGTTCTTCACGCCGGGATTCACTGAGGTGGACTTCGAGCAGACGTTCAAGGGCCGGGTCGAGGACATCGACTTCAATGCCGACCAGTCGGTGATCATCAAGGCGAAGGACCTGTTCACGTTCAACGACCGGGAGATCCCTGGCGAGGTCAGCGATGCGAACGTTCTCGACGGAGCGATAGGCAAGACGACGACAGCTATAGATGTCCTCGACGGGGACGAGCTCACCGACCCGGACACCCTACCCTCGAAGGACTTCTTTCCCGTCGTATTCCAGCTTAATGGGACAGAGAATTTCATAGCCAAGTCGATCGTCGGGGACACGATCAACGTCCAGGAGAACCAGCTAGATCGATCCGAGGCCTTCGACAACGGTGCCTGGACCAAGGGCGGAACCGCGAGCGTCACGCCCAACCAGAACGTGGGACCATTCGGCGGCGACCTCATCGCCGACACCCTGAACCTTCCGGCCGCGGGAGACGCCGTCGAGCAGTCCGTGGGCATAGCGAACGCGAACCTCGACTTCGTATTCTCCGTCTGGCTCCGAGCGCTTATCCCCGGGACCATCGACCTGGAGATCGAAGATCCGGGCGTCCCGGAGTCGACCACCCTCTCGGTCATTGTCACGAACCTATGGCAGAGGTTCGAGGTCGTTCACAGCTTCAGCGCCGGGGGCACAGGAACGGTCGAGTCCAGGATCATCCGCACCCTGGTCGGAGACATCGGAACGGTCCAGGCCTTCGGAGCCCAGCTCGAACAGGCGAGCGCCCGCGGCTTCTACGTCGGGACCACGAACACCGGCGGGGATGACGCTGGTCGTGGGGCCTTCGGGACCGCCACGGCCAACCACGCAAACGGTTCTCCGTTCCGTGAGGTGGTGATCTACAGGAACCACCTGGACGAGGGAGGAGCCCACCCGGTCGTCATCGTCCGGGACCTGGTCAACCGCATCGAGATAGCGCCCTCGGACGTCAATCAAGAGAGCTTTGACTCCGCGTTCGAGTTCATAGAGACCTCACAGTTTCGACGTGGGCTCTCCGGATCTCTCCCAGATTCCACGATCCTATCCCCGAAGAACGCTCTCATCCACAGCCGCGAGGTGCGCCAGCAGTCACTGATCGACCTCTGGTTGAGCGAGGAGGGGTTGGTAAACATCCGTCTGAGCTTCCGTCCTCCGAGCCCTGGCCAGGCAGTCGCGGGCATCTCCGACGAGCAGAACGTCGTCTTCCGCTCGAGTTCTGTGAAAGGCAATGGGGAATCGCGGGCCACGCGAATCGTGATCCACTACAACCGGATCTTAGGCCTCGACGGAGACAGGCCGTCGCACTTCTCGAACCACCAGATCACTGTGGACCTGGCGGTCGAGGCGGTTCCCGGTGCGAAATTCAAGCCCCTGTTTTCGCTATGGATATTCCGCGCCTCGGAGGCGGTGGGTTCAGCTGGGCGAATCCTTCAGAGGTTCAAGCGCGGGGCGCGGATCGGTACCTGGGACCTGGAACTCAAGGACGACCTGCAGGTCAGGACCGGGGAGCTGATTCTCGTGGACTCCAACGACATCCTGCGGCAGGGCGGGACCGCAGCGGTACGTGGCACCACGACCTGGACCGTGACCCAGAAGTCGTCTCTCCCCCGGAGAGCGAACATCAAGGTCAGGGCCCTGGAGCTCCCGGCCCGGCGCGTTGCGTTCATCAGCCCGGCAGCCACACCCGTAGGGACCTTCCCAGACGACTATGACCTGGCGACAGCGGCCGAGAGGATCTACGGCTTCTGGGGCACGGCGGTCGCGAACCTTGTCGGAACGGCACAAGAAGACGGATACTTCATCCTGTAGGATTCAAGAATGGCGATCGACGGCTTTTCGTTTACGACTATCGCGAATTCCCAGGTCGACCCTGACTCACCGGTCGACACGGTTCTCGCCACCGGGTACAGGGACAACTCCGAGTTCCTGATGCGATGGCTCGGTCGGGACTTCCTGGCCGGCGCAGTGGCGAACCACGACCACGACGGAGTGAACTCGGCGGCTGTGACGATTGCCGCCAACACGGTGGATCGATCGGCGCTCAAGAACGCCTCCGAGACCGTGAGCACACTCGGTGCCGCGCAGCTCATATTTTCCAACCCGTTCCTGTTCGGGTTCTATCCCCAGATATCGGTAAACGCCACTGGGGCCGGAGCGCTTTTCTATCAGATCGCAAACTCGACATTCACGGGAATCGGGACCACACAGGTCACGACCATATTCATCGACGGGAGTTCGCAGGGCGGGACCACCGCGTTCGCGATTATGGGATACATCCAGACATCGCCTGATCACTGGCTTGGGAAGATCCCGATCCTCGGAGGCCTGCCGTGGATATTCCGGATCATCAACGACTCGACCAAGGAAGTCGTTCGAGCCTGGGAGGCAGAGGATCCGCCGTGGTACCTGCGGCAGATTAAGCAGATCCAGAGCAAGACGCTCCGAGACGCGATGAAACAGGACCCCTTGGCCGCCACGCTACGAGCTCATCCCTTCGTCGAGTACCTGGCTGAGAACATCGAGCGGGCTGCTCCGGGGTTCCAGGCAAACGGTCTACCTGACGGGCACTCCCTGGAGATGATCGACCTCCGGCACCTGGAGACCGAGATCAGCTGGTGCGAAGGAGACGGACTCCTCGAAGACTTCCAGGCCCGAGTGGTTCCCTTCGTCGGAGCGATCCCCGCTCAGGAGATCCAGGACCACGAGAACCGAATCACCGCGGTCTGCGCGGGGATGCCGAAGAAGAAGGTTCCACTCTGGAGGAAGATCCGACACGACCTGCAACGCCAGGGTAAGGGCCTCCTGAATCTCGTGCACGACGGGTCCCTGCAGGGACTCGACACCGCGACCCGCTCACTCTCAGACGACCTCTCCGACTCAGACCAGCTACTCCTGCCGAGAGTGCCCGGTCTCTTCATTCCCGATGGATCAAAGGCTCCGCTGATCCGGGTTATGACCCAGCCGTGAGGACCAATCGATGACGCTCATCAGCACAACTCCGTCGACCGAGCTACTCGAGCTGCGGGACAAGAACGCCGCGCCTGTCGTCCTATTCACCGGAGACGGAGTGAATGGAGTCCGAGCGTTCCTCCTCCGTGATTCGGGGCGCAGTCCCGTGGACCTCACGGGCAAGACCCTGAAGATGCTCATCAAGACCTCCCTTCAGGCTGCCGACAACGAGCTCGGCGCGTTCCCGATCAATGCTTCGAACGTGGTGGCCGGGGCCGGTACCTTCGACATCGATCTTTCACCGATCAATTTCCCTGATCCATTGCCCGAGGTCTTCGTGATTCTCTACGACGACTCTTCGGGAAAAAAGGTGGTCGAGGCGATCTCACGCACGACCGTCAAGAGAGGCGGCATCGTATGAGGCGCTGGATTGCAATTGCCCTGTTCCTGGTACCCGTGCTGCTGATGGCCCAGACCCTGATGCTTCCCACTCGTCAGAGGAAGATCGACCAGACCATCGACACCACTGGCGTGAAGTTCGACATCACCGGTAGCTCAGCGCTGACGCAGATCGTGAATATGGCGAACCGGAGCACGGTCGCCGGCGAGGACATCCTGGTGAAGTTCTCCGCCTTTCCCGTCACCAAGATCATTCTGGCGGATATATCGGCCGACGATGACGATGTCTTCGTTCTCGCATCAGGAGAGAAGTTTCCGGATCGAGTGTTCGGTCTTCGGTCCGTCGGGTTCAAGTCTGTTTCGGGGACGCCGCTGCTCTCAAGCGTCTTCGACTTCTAGGAGGTACCGATGCGCGCGCTGATGCATATCCTGATGGCTCTGGTTCTCGCGAGCTCGGTCGCGGCCGGGGCCTACCAGAGCACGATCGAAGGAGACGTCGCTGGTCCGGCTGGACCCGTCACGGCCACTGCCGTTGTCTGCTTCCCGGGAACCGACGGAAACACGATCGACGAGTGCGGAGGTCCGGTCACCGTTGACTCCTCGGGAAACATCAACACCCCGGGAACGATCACCGCGTCAGGACTCAGTGCCGCGCACGCGACGACTCACGAAGACGGCGGTTCCGATGAGATCAGCGTGGCGGCTCTGTCGGGACTCCTCGCGGACGCACAGACGCCTACCTCTCACGCGGCCAGCCACGCCGAGAACGGCTCGGACGAACTCCTGGTCGAGAACCTGGGCACCGCTGCCGGGTCGGACCTTCTCTATAGGTCTGATGGCTCGGGCGGCGTGGCGGTCAGCGGTGTCGGGATCGACTCCAGCGACAACCTGATCCTTCCCGCCGCGGCCTACATCGACGTAGACGAACTGCGCACGGGCGCCCGTGTGATTGCAACGCCCATCCTCGTCGAGGGCCCCTCTTCTGCCGTCGAGGATACGGCGCTCGCCTGCTACGACCTCACCACCGGGCTACTCATCAAGCAGTGCGCCATCGGCGTCCTCGTGGACAGCAGTGGAAACCTGACCCTGCCCGGGGACATCACTTCCACGGATGGGGATTTATCCCTCGGAAGCGTTACGTCGGGGGACTCCCGGATCACCTTCATCGGTACGGCCGGGACAGACTTCTTCCTCTACAACGCCGGCCAGCGTCGCCTCCGGGTAAACGGAGACACGCTGAACACCTGGGATTTGAACGACTTCGAGATCCGCCAGAACTTGTTCAAGGTGAATACTCGCATCCAGTGCGACGACGCCGGTGGCTGCACCTTTGGAAACACAGGCGTTGAGATCGGGACCGTCTGGGTTCGGAACATCGACGACTCAGATGGAAGGGTCGACGTCAACGCAGACCTGGAGGTCAACGGGTTCCTGGCTCACGGAGCCCCACAGGGCGAAGTCCTTGGAGTCGCCGCCGTCACGTTCGTCGCCACTGAAACCTTCATCGAGCTCACCGGCGATGGGGGAGGCAATACCCTCGCGACAATGACCGGTGGCGTCGAGGGCGACATCGTTCGGCTCGTCGTCGCTGCCCTCGGTGGAGGGATCACCCTGACCGACGATGGAACTGCGGCGGACTCCTTCGACCTCGGTGCGGACTATGTCTTCACGGCTGCCTCGGTAATAACCTTCGTGAAGCACGTCCAAGGGGCCAACGTCGTGTGGCGGAAGGCTTCCTCCTCGCAACCATAGTGTCCACCATCGACTGGACCGTCACCTGGGAAGTCGTCGAACTCTAATCCCCCCTGATCTCGCAGAAGGGAATCCGTGGCGCCCGACGACGACAAGGCCTGGGATATGCTGCTCTCTCGATTGGAGGGGATCGAGACCGGCGTGTCCCTGGGCAACGACAAGCTGGATGAACACCGCGAGCAGACGCGCACCGAGCATCTCGAAGTGAAGGACGCGCTCAAGGACTTGGAGCGCGACCACAAGAACACGAGCTCCTCGCTCCACGAGCACCTGGAGGAACACGGGAAGGTGAAGGGAAAGCCTCCCGCTTCCGATGTCGCCCCGACCTGGATGTGGATGAAGCACTACCCGTGGCGGGCGATCGCCGCCCTCGCTTGCTGTCTTGGAATCGCATTCCCGACTATCGGCGCCTGGATCTTCGCGAACGCTCCCACCGTGCTTCGCATCCTTGGAGCATCGTGAACGACCTCGAGCTCGCGATCGTTCAGGCTCTCGAGCCCAGCACTCGGCGGAAAGCGATGTCCCTCATCAAGTGGGCAGATGATTTCCTCGAGGGGACTCCCTATCGACTGAGCATCCCGTGGTTCACGGTGCCGTGGAGATCCGGGAACAGAACGGCCGGGAACCAGGCCTTCCTCTACGCGTTCGGAAGGACCAGGCGCGGAAGGATAATCACCAACTGCGACGGGCGTAGGAAGAAGAGCTTTCACCAGAGCGGCAAGGCCATTCACTTCGGACTCCGAAGACTGCCAACGCCGTCGAACCGTGTCGGAAGATTCGTCCATCACGGGACAGCGAGCTCGGAGGGGCGCGAGGTGTTCCTCCTGGTGGTGAAGAAGGCGGAGTCCCTGCGTCTATCCTGGGGGGGGCGATGGAGTAGGCTGAAAGATCACCAGCACTTCGAACTCCGACCGTGAGTTCGTAGGGAGAGGGGTACACGATGGCCAAGTACGACAAGGCCGAGTGCGAGAGACGGGTCGCCGCCGGACTGATGACGACCTTCGACAAGAGATTCACGTGCTTCCTGGAGGAGAACCCGGACGGGACGAAGTACGTGGTGATGGTCGCGGACAACGGCGATACCTTCCACGATCACCTGACCTTCCGGTCGCGATCCGACGGCCTGGTCTACGGGCTTGAGACAACGTCCGGACTGGAGCGCTGGTGGGGCAAGGCAACCGGCTTCATCGGCCGTCTCGCCGGAGGCATCACCAAGTTGCTGGACGGACCGCTCGGTGCCTTTCTCGCCGTGAACACCGGATGGCCTATCGCCAAGTTGCTCGGCAAGCTGAAGTCGGTCAAGGCCTTGAACCCCGGCGACATCGAGGCCATCATTCTCGAAGAGGTCGGGAGCCACAAGGCGGGGAGGCTTCTGCTCGCAGCGAAGGAAGCGCTCCGCCTGAAGGTCGGAACCCCCGAGCAGCTGGCGGAACTCGACAAGCTGCTGAACGAGAACGACTGACGAAAGGACCAGACCGGTGAACGATCTCAAGCTACCCATCCCAGCCCTCCCGACCACGGCGAAGGAGTTCCTCCGCTGCGCGGTCTACGTGTTCGGGCTCATCACCCTCGAGCTCTTCACCGGTCTCGGTTCCTTCCTCGTCGGCACCGAACTCAAGATCCCGATCGACCACTGGCGGGCGCTCGCCCTCTTCGTCGGCTTCCTCGTCCCGTTCTCCCTGGCCGATGCCTGGCAGAGGCGGAAGCACCTGGAAGAGCAGGCCGGGGTCGCGGAGGAGGCGGTCAAGAACGGGACCGTCCCTCCGGAGCCGCCCGAGGCCGATAGCCCACCGCAGGCCTGACCCAGAGCGGGTCTCGGATGCGGAGCTCCTGAGAGCTCGTGAGAGGGCCTGAGAGACGCCGGCCGGGGGCCGTGCTCAGGCCGACCGGGGATCCGGGCGCTTCGCAGCGCCCCGCCCTGGGGCCCGCCAGGTGGCCAGCGCCCGGGACGGTCGTGCCCCCACGAGAAGCGCCCCCTCAGGCCGGTTCGTCCAGGACCGCATCGACCTCCGCCTGGTTGGCCAGGAGGATCGCCGGACCGAGAATCAGATCGCGGTACCCGACCTCTCTCCGGTGCGAGGTGATGTCCGTGTCCTGGAGTCGCTCGGTCGCCTTGATGTTCCTGGCCAGCCGCTTCACCGGGCCCTCCTGGTTCACGAGCATCACGCAACGATCCTGGCAGTAGACCACCTCGATGGGGCCGCCCACGATCCTCTGGCACTCAGCGAACGTGAGTCCGCCTTTCTCCTCGGTCGTCGCGTCCGTGTAATAGACCGTCGCCATCTCTCAGCCCAGCCTTTCGAAAACTCGAGTTCTCTCGTCGTCGCTACGGATCACGCTGCCATCAGCTTTCGCACGATGTCCCGAGCGACCAGAGGTGCCACCGCGTTGCCCAGGAGCTTGATCTTATCGGCCCGGTTCCCTGCGAGCTCGTAGCCCGGAGGGAAGCCCATCGCCGCGGATACCTCGCTGACTCTGAGCGACCGCATCTCCCGCCCGCGGACCACGCACCACTGGTCCTTGGTCGTGATTGTACCGATCGGCCGGTCGAGAGAGCGCCCGGGGTGATTGGTCACGTGCTGGGTCAGGAACGAGTGCCCGAGGCGGGAGCGACCCCGTGCGATCCGAGCCAGTGCGTTCTTGGACCTTCCCTTCCTCTGGATGGGAGACCAGCCGTCGCCGTCGAGATCGAGGAACGAGCGGCTCCCGACGTGCGGGATCTTCTCGAAGCTGAGGCCTAGGGGCCGTGGCCCACGGGTTCCGACGATGAACAGCCGCTTCCGATTCTGCGGGACACCGAAGTCCGCAGCGTCCAGGAGATGCTCCTCCAGGTGGTAGCCGAAGCGTCGCAGCGCCTCGCACCAGAGATCGAAGAGCACCCACTTTCGGAACAGGGCGACGTTCTCGACGACGAGGAACTTCGGCATATGGCACTCGACCGCGCTGACGATCGCCCAGGCCGTCGCCCTGTCCGCGTCGTGCCGGTACTTCCTCCCGGGCTGGCTCGCTGTCGAGTGTCCTTGGCAGGCGGGAGACGCGAGCAGCAGGTCGTGCTCAGGGACCTTCGTCCAGTCGGCCTGGTGGAGATCCTGGCAGAGGTGCGTTGCCTCAGGATGGTTGGCGTGGTGGACCTGGACCGCGAGCTTCCAGTGGTTCGCGGCCCACACCACTTTAGCTCCTGCCATCCTCGCTCCCGTGGAGAACCCGCCGGCGCCGGCGAAGAGATCGACGGTCCTCATAGCCGCATCCCCCTCGGGAAGGGAAAGCCCTTGCGGCGGGCGTGCTCCCTGATCGCCTCGCGGATCCAGGCGCTCCGCTCGTAGCTATCGACATTGTCGTCCAGGTGATCGCCTCCATCGTCGAAGACCTTCACCGGGAGAACTCGAGTTCGGCGCGTCTGCTTCTTGCTCTTCTTCGTCTTGGCGCTCATCGGGCGCCTCCCTTCTCAATCTTATTCTGTTTCGAAACAGTCGGCACGCCAGTTCCCTGAAGAAGAGCGGCCGCGTCCTCGTCGAGAGGATGGCCGTACCGATCGCTCGAGCGATCGTAAAGAACCGGCTTGCCCTTGCTCCCTCGAATCTCGGGATCGTGGACCGTGACTCCTTCGGTGGATCCATCGTAGTGAACGACGGTCCGACCATTGATCTGGTAGAGGCTCACCATCGAGCCCTTGCCCCTCCGATTTCGGATCGGCGCCGGAAGCTCGAACTTCTCCACCGTCACCTGAAGTCGCGGCGCACGCTCAGCGCGGGCATCTCGGTGCCGGTTCGCGGCTTCCTCGGTGAAGAAGTACGCGGCGTCCGCAGGATCTTCGGACCACATCCAACCGCCGGACCACTTCGTGATGCGGCCGCGCTTCTTGCGGGCTCTGACTCGATAGGCGATCTCACTCATCTCGTCCGCCCTTCGTCATCCCGGGGACTCCGAAGCCTTCGACGAAGCGGCGGACACTGGCCCGACCAGCGGTGACGGACTCGGTCTCTCGCTCGGCGCGGTCGGCGGCGTCGATCGCTCGGACCTCGTCCGCAGTGATCCCATACTCGGTGGCGATCTTTTCGGGACTCCAGCCACATTCTCGCAGGTCCCAGAGAATTTCAAACTTGCTCATCTCGCTCTCCCCTCCCCTCGAAAGCCAGTGCGCAGTCTCCTAGAAAGCGGACCTTACGAAATAATCTGTCGCGAACATCGGCAATGAAGCGACCGCTCAACTCGACGACATCATCGACATAGACCTGGACAAGTGCCGAATAGGGGAGGGAGATCATATAGACTCTCCAGCCGTGTGAGATGTAGACGAAACGAGTTCCATCTACGGCGTCGGTGTGTACGACGCATCCGGTGAACTTGACCTCGTCGCTGATGATCTTGCTCATCTCATTCTCCATTCACCCCTGAAGCCCCGGTACGGACCGGGGCGGGAGCGGTATGCGGTGGATTGTTAGTTGTTGATGATGCAGTCGCAGGGCGCGTATGGCGAGTAGCAGACGGGGCAGGTGGAGCGCTTCGGGCGCTTCTTTTCGATCCGCTCGAGGACTTCCGCCCCCGGGGTAGCCTCGAGGCAGGGCTCGCAGAGATTCCCGGTGGTGCCTTTCTCGAAGCGCACCAGTGCGGCCGCGGGGGCGAAGCTGCGCCGCATCCTGTCGTAGCAGTTGGGCGGCCCGTAACCGGTATAAGCGGGAGTCCTGCAGTAACCCTCTCGGCAGCAGGTCGGGCGCTTGGCGGTCTCCATTGTCGTTCCCCTTTCACCCCTCAAGCCCCGGCACTTTCCGGGGCGGGCGGGGTATGTCGCGAGCTCTACTTGATCCGCCAGAACGAGCGGGCCATCTCGACCATCGAGCGTCGGTTGGCTGCGACCGTGAAGTACCAGCGCTCTCCGTCGCCGGAGTGGTACCAGGCGCCGCCCTCTCGCTTGATGAAGGCGGAGGCATCGAGCCCGTCGCGCTTCCCTTTTATCTCGGTGATCTTGGCAGCTTTAGCCATCGTGATTCTCCCTTCACCCCGAAAGCCCCGGGCGGCCGGGGTTCGGGGGTATGTATCTAGGTCTACCGGAGGGCGTATCCCTCGCCGAGGATCTTCCGGGCGCCTTCCACGAGATCGCCGCTCAGGGGGAAGCTGTCGGCGTTCTCATCCAGGTGGGTGAGGAAGTCCCGCATCCGTTTCTCGAAGTCGAGATTCGAAGCCTCGATGTCCCAGCGTCCGGACCACTTCTCTCCATCGGTCCAGGTGATGAGAAAGTGAGTCTTCCTGTAGGTTCCGGGGCGGAGGTCCTCGCCTTCCCGAGTGACCATCGCCGATGCGACTCGCTCGAGAGCTTCGACACTGGTGAAGGTCCCTTCCATATCGGAGCCGAACTCCGACCGGGTGACCTCGATGCTGTCGATCTGCGGACCCTTGCCAGTGAGGCGGTCGATCTCGGCCTGAGTCTCAGCGACGGCGGCCCGGGCGACGACCTCTTCGGCCCGTGCGACCTGGGCTTCGATCCGAGCGGCCTCGGCGCGGAGCCCGGCGGCCCGGGCCCGCTCCTTCGCGGCCTGCGCCGGGCTGGCGACCGGGCGCCAGTAGCGCCAGGTCCCCGGGTACTTGTCCCTGCAGCCCTTGCAGGTGAGGGAGGGGGAGTTCTCACCGATGGATCCCTTTCGGGCGGTGATGTAGGCGCAGGAGTTGTCCCGGCTGAAGCAGCTGTTACAGGTCCCGTCGATGTTGGTATCGATGCTCTTGCTCATTTAGCTCTCCTTCTGCTATCGGTTCGGGCCTTTCCCTCACCTACTCATAGTGTAACATACTATGTGCACAGTGTCAACACATATTGAAACCATCTTCAGTGGGTCAAGACTGGCTCGGGAAGCCATTCTACGGGCAGCGCCACCGAGAATAGTCCTGGAAAAAGAGAACCCCCCCGCCGAAACGAGAGGGTTCCCTGCAGAAGGGAGTCGCCGGATGAGCGTCTAGCGACTCACGAAGATCCTACCATAATCCATTCAGCCGCCTAGTTCCTCGATGGTCTTCCACCCGTCGCCCTCGAGCTTGTTGAGGTGCTCACGGAGCTCGAAGACCTCGGGGTATCTAGTGGAGTCGCGGTTGAGAATCACTTCATCGACCCCGGCGCGCACTCTGCTGCCGATGTCCCAGAACAGGATCTCGAGTTCCGTCACGCGCAGGCCGAGGTCCTTATTCTCCCGCCGCATCTGGACCTGTTCCTTGCGCTGCGCTCGCGCGTCGGGACTGCAACCCGGACACGAGAACTCGGTACCGCACCCCGCGCAGGTTTCCACCTCGCTACTCCTGGAGCATAATGTTCTCGATCTCGACGTCGCCACCCGGCTTGCTCAGAAGATCGATCACCATCTGTTTCGTATCGTCGCTCGCGTCGAGAGCTCCGCCCTTGTGACCGGGCTGGAACTTCCGGGCCGCGGCCCCCAGGTCGGCGACCGTCAGGTCGTTCTCGACAGCGAGGGACGCGAGCTGTGCATTCAGCTTCCGTCCGTCACCGTTCACCTTGGGGCCGGCTCCGGTCGCCGGCTGAGTGTCGGCACCGTCGCTCTTGCCCTGCTGCGCAGCGTGCTTGTCGGCGCACGAAACGTGGTAGTCACGCTTCTTGTTCCTGACGTTCTTGCTGCAGAATTTGCAAGGGTTGTCCGGGGACTTCTTCGCAGGGGGCTCGGTTACGACGGCCTTGCCTCCGGTCTCCACGGTCTCGACTCCGGATCCCTCGCCGGGGTCCTCCGGTTCCGTACCAGGATCCGTAGAGGTCGAAGCGTTCTCCTGTTCCTGGGTCTTCCCCGTGACCATCTGGCGAGCGGCTTCCTTCACCAGATCATCCTTGCTGGTCGGCTCGTTATTCACGACCTTGAGATCCGGATCCATACTCTCGGGATCGGGGTCAGCGTCCGCGGTGCTCACCGTGGCAACGTCGTCGGAACCCAGAGGCAGCTTCTTGCACAGGCGACGGGTAACGCTCTTGCGACAGTAGGCCTCGGGCCACAGGTCCCAGTTCTTTTTGTTGTCGGACTGGGCGCGGCAGTTGTCGAGGTAGGAGCGGTCGACCAGTTCGATGGTCTGCGTTCCGTCCTTCCACTCCGCAACCGCGTAGGCTCCGATGATCTCACCTCGGTTACCGAGCAGATAGTTATGGACCAGGTGGGGAGACTCCGAACCTCCGACCATCGCGTGTTCGTCCTTGGCGCGGATTACGTCGGACCAGACCTTCCGGATTTCTCCGGAGTTCCTGGCCGCTCGCATATAGCCCTCGGCCTTGATTATGCAGGTGACCCTGCCTCCTCGTGGGATCAGGTATGCATCCCGACCAGGCTCGAGACCCATTGAAGCGAGTTCGTAGAACACTGCGAAGAGAGATTCGGGAGTGCACTTCAGCAGCTTCTCCTCCGCCATCACCTGGGTCAGGCAGACTCGGGCCATTCTCTTCGCGACGTCCAGAGATCCGACGAGCTTCATCACCTCGCCCTCGAACGCTGAGCTCTTCAGGAATTGCTTGATGTCGACTCGGGTCTCTCGGGTCTGCAGCTGTCCCATCTCAGTCCTCTTTCCTCGTCCCGAACTGTCGGAACCTCGTGGGCTCCACGGTGTACCCGCGGCGCCTAATGTTTTTGTAAGGGAGCCTCACTCCGGTGAGCGGGAAGTACATAGCCTCTGCATCACCGCAGGCTCCAACTAGCTGTGCCTCGATCACTGCGAGGCGATCTTCCTTCGTCTTGATACTCTTCTTGATGGCGGCTCGCTCCAACTCCATCTCGGCGAACTCCGACTCCAGGTCCACGACCTTGCCCTCGATCGCCGCAGGAAACATCGTGGCGAGAGTGGCGCGGACAGAGGCTGGAGCTATCCCGTCGATGGGAGGGGGATCCCGATTCACGCACCGGTGCCAGAACTCTTCGGTGAGAGGTAGGAGGATCTCAAGTAGGAACTTCTCCTGGAGCTTCAGGAGATCCCAGTCGGTCTCCCTCTCTTCGAAGAAGAACACGCCGACGGCGGACGTCTTCCCTACGCCGATGAGCATCTGGGTCTGCACCTGGCCGACCACCGCGGGCGGGACACCGTTGCGGTAGCTTCCCCGATGGCCGGTGCTCTTGATCTCTGTCTGGAGCTCGTCGGGAAGTTCCTGGAATTCGGTAACCTCCTCGAGGCCTTTGACGCGATCGAGCCATCCGTCCAGAGTCATCGCCAACCAGGGATGAGCGCGGCTCACGAGAAGGCGACCATCGGGGCGATAGACTCGCCCGACCTGCTCGGCCACGATCTCACCGACGTGAGGTTCCACGATGTGACCCCAGCGCGTGAACCTGTTTCCCTCGAACGAATCGCCCTCAGTCTTTTTCTGGTAGACCTCGAGCGCACTGGACTTCGGGTTCATACCCAGGACCGCGGCGACATCCGAGGCGGTCAACCGGTAGCGTCTCCGGTTCAACCACAGGTCCCTGGCCGCCGGGTCGGTCCTTGGGTCGCCGTCGACCGCCGGGTCGAACACCACCGCCCAGGGGTCGTCGCCTGGTGGAAGCGCTGGCGGGTTCGCCAGGTCAACCACTGTCTGCTCCTTGTGCTCTTCACTCACCGGGTTCCCTTCCGGCCGCGTGAACCACGTCGGCCGATTCTTCCGGAGCGCCAGCGCGCCGTACGCCTTCAGCTCCGGCCGCATCTTGTCCAGGGGCATCGCTGCCCATCTCTCGGTCAACTCCTGGTCGGAGTACTGCTCCAACTCGCGCGCGAGCGCCAGGCCTTCGAACTCGTAGGGGATGCTCATCCTCTTCCCATCTTCTGCGCTCTCCCCCTTCTCGAAAAAAGGTGGGCGTGGGGAGAACCATATCACACCGTTCGGCATCCCTGTCAGCGCTAGGTTTCGACCTAGGAGTGTGCGTACATTATTGAACTCAGGCGCACACAAACCTTCCAACGCCGAACGGTTTATGAGATGCTCCTGCTCGCAGAAGGGATGAGCACCACGATGAACACGGATATCCGAGTCAGCGTCGCGCTCCCCTCCGATCCAAAGCTCCGCCGCCTGCGTCGAGCACTCGGATCGGCGGGGGTCGACGCTCTGCTCTGTCTCTGGTGTTGGACGGGTCAGCACCGGCCGAGCGGTGTGCTTCGGGGGATGAGCGCCTCTGAAATCGAGGAGGCTGTGGGCTGGGGCGGGAACATCCCGGGCGAACCCGGCGCGATGGTTCAGCAGTTCCTAGCCCAGGGGACGGAGTTCCTCGACGAGACGGCCGAGGGATTCGCTGTCCACGACTGGGAGGATCATCAGTCGTGGGCGTCGGGCGCCGAGGAGCGAAGCGCCAAGGCCTCACGCGCGGGCAACAGCTCGTGGACGGACGAGGCGCGCGAGCGCCGGTCCGAGGGAGTCAAAGCCAGGCGGGAGCAGAAGGAAGCCGAGCTCGCCGATGCTCCCAGCACGACCGAGAACGACACTCCCTCCACCCCGGATATCAAACCCGTCGAGGTGGTCAAGGCCTGGAACGAGATGGCGGCGGAGAAGGGCCTACGGAAGTGGGACAAGCTGGACGACGCGCGGCGCGGGAGGCTGCGGACCAGGCTGAAGGACAAGGACTGGCCGTGGCTCGAGGCGATCACCTACCTCCGAGACATCCTCGACTCCAAGGACATCACCGACGCCCGGACCTCCTGGGTCCAGGGGACCACAGACCGCGGGAACTGGAAGGCCGATCTCCAGTGGTTCACGAAGCCGAGCACAGCCCAGGAGATCCTCGAAGGGCGGCACGATCCCGAAGGACCGAAGGCGCAGCGCCCGGACGCGCGCACCAGGACCGAGGCGCAGCACTCGACGGGAGAAGCGTTCGTAGACAGCGTCCGTGAAGCGGTCCAGGGAGTGGGCGATGAATGACCGCGAGAGAGCAGCTCGGCGGGTAATCCAGCACGCCAAGGCCGTGGCCGATGCGGTCAAGCTCCTGGGCACGAAGTTCCCCGGCATCCGGGATCGGTATCCAAGCGAGGAGTACTACTCGCTGCTGGCGGAAGGGCTGCAGAAGTTCACCCCGACAGACATAGTGCGCGGCGCACGGCTGATGATCTTCGAGGAGGAGCAGCTGTACCCGAACTCCAATGACGTCGCAATCCTCCGACGCTACTGCGTGCAGGCGCGGGGCGAGAGGTACACGAAGGAGGACAAGGCGAAGAAGGAGCTCGAGACGAAGGAGCGGGCGCGCTTCGAGGCCTCGATGACTCCGGAGTTGCGAGCCAAGAACCAGAGGAGGCTCCAGCTACTTGCGCGAGGCGCGAGGAACGGTCTTGCTCTGGACGGTTCGTGTCCCGACCATCCACTGCTCCCGGAGACGACCGGAGGAGACGATGAGCAAGAAGCCTAAGCCCCTGAACTCGAGAGCCAAGGGAAAGAACTACGAGCGCAAGGTCGGGAAGAAGCTCGCCGCCTGGTGGGACATCCCCTGGGACAATCCGGGGAAGCTCTTCCACCCGACGCCGCTCTCCGGAGGGTGGGACCGGGAGCGCGCCGCCGGCGACATCCTCGCGCCCGCGGACTTCCCCTTCTCGGTCGAGTGCAAGAACCGACAGGGATGGGAGTTCCGCGATCTGATCCACGGGCGTCGCTTCCAAGGGAACTCTACCGACGAGCGAAAGTCCCTTCCCCTCGAATGGATGGACCAGGCGGAGAGAGCGAGAGCCGGTAAACATCCGATGCTCGTCCTGACCCGCAGGCAGTGGGAGGATTACGTGCTGCTGACCCTGGAGGCGGTCGGCTTCATCGAGGAAAGGGTGGGGCGCGTGCGCGAGCTCGCACGCTTCTATCCCTACGGCCTCCGGCTCTACACACTCGACCAGCTACTTGAACTAGACCCGGACGCTCTGGGTCGCAGAAGGGAACAGGGATGAGCAACGCACAGCCCGGAGACGAGACAGGGTTCTCGATCACAGTCGGAGAGCACCGAAAGATGTGCGCCGACCTCGATCGCTTGAGTGAGGAGGTCGAGGGACTGAAGACCGAGCTCGGGGATGCAAAGGGCGCGGTCCTGAACGTCTCCGATCTCGTCGCACGGGTCCGAGAAGTCCTGTTCGTCGAGCCCGAGGAACAGACCACCGACGAGATGATCGATGAGATCAGCCGGATTCAGATGCAGCGCGGCGAGGCAGTGAGGAAGGCGGAGGCAGTCCTCGGCACGAACGAGACCCTCGGAGAAGTGAACGGCAAGCTGACCCAGAAGCTGGCGAGCCTGGAGCTCCAGCAAGGACAGTCACAGGGTACGATCAAGCGCCTGGAGCGCGAGCTGGAAGTGGACGCCACCCGCCAGAAGAAGCTCGATCGACTGGAGAGCTTCCTGGAGGAGGCGCGACTCCTGGTCATCGAGTTGGGTGCTGATGACCGCCGGGCCGGTGATCCAGATGGAGGGTAGGGAACGTGGCGAAGGAGAGCGAGCCTCAGGACCCAGATCATTACGTGCTGGCCGGGGCGTTGCTCCGGGACTTTCTCACCTGGCTGGAGACCCGGGGCGATGGTCTGGTCCTGATCCCGAAGGAGGAGGACGCCCGGGAGCGGTACCAGAAGCGGATGATAGCTCGCTTCTTCAAGGACCTGGACGGCTGACCGAAACTCCCGAGGACTCCGCCCGGTGGTTCGAGGTATGACCCGGCTCGAGCTGCCTCCGGCACGCCACGCCCAGGCCGAGGGATGGAGACCGACGGAGATGGCCGGGGAGTGGCGGAAGCGTTGCGAGGGGCGCGGCTGCGTCCATCCGATCCACCGACAGGGACTGTTCGACGTGGCGCCCGCCATCCACAGGCGAGTGATCCTCGACCCGGAGTGCGATGAGCACCGGAGATGGCAGGACCGGTTCCGGTCCTGGAGAGCGGCGGGCGGGGGACGGTGACCTACGAGCTCAGGAAGTGCGAGGAGCCGAGGCCCGTGCGTGAGAGGTGCGCCCAGGCCTTCACCATCGCGCTGGTCTTTCTCGCTGCGAGTCCGTTGCTCCTGATCGTAGGACTCTTCTCGCTGCTGTGTGCGCTCGTGGTTCCGATTGGAATCGCTGCCGGCTACATAGAGATGATCGACGGCAAGGTCGTACTCGGAGACCCGCCGGAACAAGAGACCGAAGAGGAACAGGAGCAGGCGACCGAGGCCTGCCCTGTCTGTCACAACGCACCGAACTCGCTGTTCTGCGAGAGGTGCGATCAACAAGAAGGGATCGAGAGATGAGCCGAAAGAGTAAGGGAAAGCTCTCAATGAACGAGGCGGCGTTCCGCCTGCTAGCCAGCGAGGGAAGGCCGATGCACTACGAGGACATCACGGGATATGCGCTCAAGCGCCGGATGATCCAGTCCTGCGGTCTGACCCCAGCGCAGTCGATGCTCGCCGGGATCCGCCGGGAGATCAAGAACAAGGGGACTCGGTCTCGTTTCACATACAAGGGCATCGGCATCTACGGGCTGTCGAGGTACGGGAAGCGCCTGGCCAAGAAGCCACGAGCCTGAGAGAAGGGAACGACGGATGAGCAGCAAGGATGAGGAGCCTCCGACCTGGGATCAGATATGGGGGACGCGAGAGTCCACCCCTCAGATGCTCCGTGGGTTCGAGTCAGTCGGGCGTCAGAACTTCGAGCACGGTCGCCGGCGCGGTGCCTGGGAAGAGCGACAAAGCGGGGAGGTGGCGTGATGGACGGCGAGATCACCTACGTCGTGGTCTGGGAAGTCGAGTGGCGGAACCTCGGGGTCTCAACTGTCTGCGAGGACGACGCCGACGATCTCGTGGACGCTCGATCCATCGTGGACCGGATCCTTGAGACCCGCCTTACCCTCGAAGCATCTGACCCGAAGGGCGAGGATGTCGCTGTGCCCAGCATCGAGAACGTGAGGATCGTCTACCGGCACACGCGTGAGATCGAGGTGACCCGGTGACCTACAACTGGAGCAAGGAACCCGACGAGAACGTGTACGAGTACCGGATCGTGGGCTCTGACGCCGAGGACCACCGAACCAGAATGAACCCGTCCTCTTCGTTTACCTGGGAGCCGTTCGATCCTGATGAGCTCGCGCAGGAAGCCGGGGAGTGGGAGTTCCACAACTGCGACGGCTACGAACTCAGCTGGCCACAGAAGATCGAGGTCTGGAAGAACGGAGAGCGACTCGGCCTCTTCTCCGTTGAGGTGGAAGCCGTGCCGCAGTTCTCTGCGATCCACCTCTGCGAGAGCTGTGACCACGGGAAGCACGAGGGGAAGTGCCCACGCAAGAACTGGACGCACAAAGGTTCGACCGCTTGCGAGTGCCTGGGGGTCGCGGCGTGAGTATCTACATCGAGAGCGCGGCGACGCTCCTCCTCTGCTTCGTCTTCCTAGCGCTTTGGGACATCGCCCGCGAGTTGAAGCGAGGCGTCGAGCTCTTCGGAGATTTCTACACCACCTTCTTCGAAGCGACCAACGGAGGGGACGGGTTCAACCGATGACCGACACACCGAAGACCGACCGCCTGGCCCTGGAACTCGAGATGATTCTGGACGACGTGTTCGAGCCAATACGAGCCAAGAGAACGAGATCAGTGAACGCGGCGGGGACCCCCACCGCACGAGAAGGGAACGCAAGATGAGCAAGCACCACCACGTGGTCAGCCTGGAAGTCGACGGCCTGAAGAGGATCCGTGCCCTGAGGATAGTGCCGGAGACCGGGGATCCCCTGGTCGTGATCGGGGGGCGCAACGCCCAGGGCAAGACCTCGGTGCTCGATGCACTCGAGATCGTACTGAGCGGCGGGAAGAAGATCCCGGATAAGCCGATTCGGGAGGGGCAGTCGAAGGCTAAGATCCGCGCCGACTTCGGAGAGTTCACGATCACTCGGACCATCACCCCGAAGGGCGGCGGCTCGCTCAAGGTGGAGTACGCCGACGGGCGCAAGATCAAGAGTCCTCAGGCTTTCCTCGATGAGCTGACGGGGAAGTACACGGTGGACCCCGTGCAGTTCCTGAACGCTCATCCGAAGGAGCAGGCGGATACCCTGCGCCTGCTGGCGGGGGTCGAGACCCACGATCTCGACGAGGAGTACGAGACCAACTTCCAGGAGCGCACGATCATCAACCGCCAGGTCAAGGCAGCGAAGGCGAAGCTAGACGCCGCGACCTTCCACGAGCAAACGCCCGACGATGAGATCGTGATCTCCGAGCTTGCGAAGGAACTCGAGGTAGCGAACCAGGCGGCGCGCAAGGTCGAGGATCTGAAGCAGAGGGTCACGGACTTCAGGGAGCAGCGGAGGAACCGACGGCTCCGCATTGCTGAGGTCGAGGCCGAGCTGGAGGACCTGAAGGCCGAGCTCAAGAACGACCTCACGAGGATCACTGAGGCTGAGGCCTCGGCGGAGAAGGCGGCCGCCGACGTGCCGAACACCGAAGAGCTGAGGGACAAGCTGGACCAAGCGGAGATCATCAACCACAGGGTGCGAGAGAACCAGACTCACCGCTCCCTGACCGTGGAACTGGACGACGCACAGAAGGAAGCGACCGACCTGGACATCCGACTCCAGGAGATCAGCCACGAAAAGCTGGAGAGGATCCGGAAGGCGAAGTTCCCGGTACCGGACCTCTCGCTCGATGACCAGGGCGTGACCTTCAAGGGCATCCCACTCGCCCAGGCCTCCAGCGCCGAGCAGCTGAGGGTGTCTGTGGCCGTGGCCTTGGCCAACAAGCCAGGGATCAGTGTGCTCCTGATCCGTACCGGATCGTTGCTCGATGACGAGAACCTCGCTCTCCTCGCCGACCTGGCTGAGGAGAATTCAGCGCAGGTTTGGATCGAGATTGTTGGAGTGAACGACGAGACCTCGTTCGAGATCGTGGATGGTGAGCTACGGGAATGAGCGACTACCAGAAGATCGCAGCGAGTCTCTCAGTAAAGCAGCAGGACGCAATGATCGCTCTGCTGGACGTGGAGAACATCGACGGCCGCACGGAGAGAGGTCTCAAGTCTCGAGGACTCACCGGCGCGTTCACCGGATATCTAATGGGGAGGGAGGCGAGGAGCGTCGCCTACTGCTGCAAGCTGCTCGCGTGGAAGCGGGAGCCCAGGAAGATTGCGGCGGCAAAGGAAGCTGCTCAGTGCGCCAAGCGTCGCGGCGCCGAGATGCAACAGTGGGGCGAGTACATCGAGAGACTGATCGAGGAGGCGGAGAGGTGAAGGGCCTTCCATTCCAGCTGCCTGAGTCGTTGCTGGACACACCGGAGAAGGCTAGGCGGCGCGCGGTCTTCCATCTCCGAGAGGCGGAAGAGGCGGCGTTCAGACTGACGGAGTTCGAGGGCCCGACCCAGGAGACGGTGAGTGCCTGGATCAAGGTGCGCCGCCTGCGCAGGAGGTGGTCACCGTGAGTCACGATCCGAGTGAGTGCCCGCGTCCGCCTTGTGGTTTCACCCCGAAGGAGATCGCCGCCAGGAAGAGACGGGCGAAGGTCTTCGGGTTCCTCTTGAGCACTTCGCTCTGGAGGGCTATCTGTTATCCGATGATCTACCTAGCCGTGCTGTTCTCACCAGACGTCGCCCCCCTATTTTTCGCCCTGTTTGCGTGGAAGATCGACCTCATATACGACGAGCTCAAGCCACTCATAAAGGAGCGGGACGATAGGCTGAAGCTGCGCGACGATACCGAAGAGAGGGAACCGTGAGCGCTCCCGATGGACATCACGATGGATCTTCCTGCTGGTGCCGACCAGAGGTATCCCCTAGCGGACTCGTGGTCCGACACAACCTCGATGCCGTTCGAGATCAACCACGAACCATCGACAGTGTAGAGCCCGAGGAACTCGCCAGGATCTGGACGGACGCCGAGTGCTACCAGAGCGGCGAGGTCCCAGCCAGCTATGGATGGTGGGTCACCAACCGATTCGACCGAGCCGACCTCATCGAGGCTGCCGAACTCGTGCTCCGAACATTGAAGGGAGAGGAGCCGATCATCACCCGGCAGGTTGAGCGGAGCCGGGATGAGTGGAACAAGGGATTGCCCTGCGACGGCTGCGCCGAGAGCTACCCCTGCGAGATCCACAAGGGGGAGCCGGGCTCCGACTCCTGGACGATGAGGACCAGGAGGGAGACGAAGTGAGCGACGCTGACCACTCACTCCTGCGCCGCAATCTGGAAGACGCCGCACGGGACCTGGTGCAGGCGCTCACCCGAGACGGAAAGGAACCTCTGGGCAACGTGGTGGCCATCACTCGTGAGGAGATGTGGGATCTGATCCGGATGCAGAGCGCGGTGCGGAACTTCGGGGAAGGGGCTCGCGGCAGGAACGTCTACGAGCAACGAGGTCGGTTGCATCACGAGGTGAACCTCGATCACGAGGATGTTGCTGCGTTTCTTAGAATCAAGCCGCGCCATCTGAACGACACGGTGGTCGTGAACGAGAGG
>SDBT01000736.1_pt1 | contig 53390 bp, 45 predicted proteins | sample 2277101 | NCBI WGS metagenome assembly SDBT01 (sample SAMN10404973, study PRJNA504765) | marine sediment metagenome | isolation source: marine sediment core GS10_PC15, 103 cmbsf | place: Arctic Ocean: Southern Knipovich Ridge | collected 2010
CGTCTCCTGGTTAAGGATTTCGATGCCTTTGTCAAAATGATGAAGGGCGGCGGTTAGAATCGTTTTAAATATTAGTAATCACTATCTCTGATGTATCGGCTACCTGCCATTATGCCCGCATATTTCCTACCGGGATGTCTGATTATCTGAAGATCGTTTGACATGCCTTCATCTCAATCTTATATATGATTCGGACCTGTCTCTGTTTGTGAGTCAGGGTGGTTTTGTATGCATTTGAAAGTTAAATTATTCACGAGCCTATCGCTCGTTTAGAAAGAGGCAATCATGCCAGGACCTGTTGATATAACCCCGGCCGGGATCGAGAGGATCGTATTTTTCGTAGTTTTGGCCGTAAGCCTGATCATTCTGACCTACGAATTATATTTTTATATTCGCCTGTTGCGTTCATTCGGCCCGGAGAAAAGATGGGATCGGATAGGGGCACGTTTAGGCCGCCTTTTTAAATTCGTTTTCGGCCAGAGACGTCTTTTAGATCAGCTTCTGATGGGCAGCGCCCATTTTCTGATCTTCTGGGGTTTTATTATCATATCCTTTGCAACCCTGAATTTCTTCGGCAAGGGATTTTCACCAGGTTTCGAGCTACCGTTATTAGGCGGGCTTCTACATAAGCAGTTTCTGTTCATAGTGGATCTATTCAGCCTGCTGGTTCTATTGGGTATTCTACTGGCGGTTGTGAAACGATATTTTTTGCGCTCCGAGAGGATGGCCCGAGGCTGGGAACCGGCCATCATCCTGATTCTTATCGCCGGTTTGATGGTTTTCGATCTATTATCTGACGGTTTCAACATGGCGGCCCGGGGAATGATCCAGCCATCGGCTTTTGCGGGGACATTTTTGGCTGGCATGTTTGCGAATGCGGGTTTGCCCCAGAGTTCATTAATGTTTTACGCTCATCTTTTCTGGTGGGGGCACCTGATTTTCTTCCTGGCCATACTCAATTATGTGCCGGTATCCAAGCATTTGCATGTTTTCAGTTCCCTGCCGAATGTATTTTTCTCGCGGCTTCAACCCGATGGCAAGCTTTCGACTCCCGATCTGGAGGCTGATGACGTGGAGGAATTTGGTGTCACCAGGGTCGAGCAATACTCATGGAAATATCTCCTCGATGGCTATTCCTGCACGGAATGCGGACGATGCCAGGATCAATGCCCGGCATACAATACCGGCAAGCCGCTATCACCCAAGAAAATTATTATGCAGCTTCGAGAGCATGCGGAGAAAAAGGCACCGTATCTGTTCAAGGGAAAAGTCGAGGAATTCAGCGAGCGTTTTATCGAGGATGTCATCACCGAGGACGTCATCTGGGACTGCACGACCTGCGATGCCTGCGTACGCGCCTGCCCGCTTCTGATCGATCATATACCGATGCTGATGGAGCTTCGGCGGTCGCTGGTTCTAAACGAGGGCCGGATATCATCCGAGGGCGGCCTGGCGTTGAAGAATATAGAGAAGGCAGGCGATCCCTGGGGACTGGGACGGAAGGCACGTGCCGAATGGTACCGCGGATTGGATGTCAAACATATTTCAGAGAAACCGGATGCCGAGTATCTCTTCTGGGTCGGCTGCGCGGGCGCGCTGGATGCCAGAAATATCAAAGTCTCACAGGCGACGGTGAAACTGATGAATAAAGCAGGCGTTTCATTCGCCATTTTAGGTTCGGATGAGACCTGCACCGGCGATCCTGCCCGCCGCATGGGCGAGGAATACCTCTACCAGACACAAGCAAAGGCTACCGTGGAAACGCTTAACCAAGCCGGCGTGAAAAAAATCTTCACCAACTGCCCGCATTGTTACAACACATTCAAAAACGAATACACCGATTTCGGGAGCAATTACGAGGTCTTTCATGTTCACGAACTGTTAGCGAAATTCATCGCCGACGGCAGGCTCAAAATCTCCGGCGATGGATTGGGCGAGATAACGTTCCATGATTCATGCTATCTCGGGCGTCACAACAAGATGTTCGAGCCGGCCAGAGATATTATCGACTCCATCCCCGGCGCCAGGAGAATCGAGATGAAACGTACCGGCGAGTGGTCGTTCTGCTGCGGCGCCGGCGGCGGCCGGATGTTTTTAGAGGAGACCCGCGGCGAACGTATCAACGAAAACCGCGCCAAAGAGGCCGTGGCCACCGGCGCCAGAACCATCGGTGTCTCCTGCCCCTTCTGCATGACCATGCTCACCGACGGCCTCAAGGCGCTGGGCAAGGATGAGACGCATGAGGTGAAAGAGCTGACGGAACTGCTGGCGGGGAGAGTGGAGTAATCAGTATTCACAATATTATCGTTTGACTTATAAAACAAACCAGCCTATAATAATTCTATATTTGATTAATCCATTTGTGATGAAGTGGTTCTTTGTGAATTTTCAATATTGAGAATCTCGGGCATTTAATATGAAAAAGCTGAGAGGTTGCCTATTATTTATATTATTAGGATTGGCAATATCGATTTCCTGCAATCAAAAGGATAACGTAAGATATTATCGTCACTTACGCCTTTACAAAATTCATGATCTGGCGTTTTCCTATCCGGTAAGCCCAGACTCTTTTAAAGAGATTAACTGCTACGCCGTCGAATATGACGAGAATGATCGTGTTGTTAAAGCGGTTTATTTAAGAGGAGGCAAACCTGCTTATGATAATTTAAACGAATTATCAACCATTAACATCCAGTATGCAAGCAACAATGAAAAGTGGTATTGGAAAAACATCGATGGCGAATCTACTATCAAGAATGTTCATTACGTATCTTACGATTTTGACAATGATGGAATACTGCTATCAACTACTTATTATTCTGAAGATAGGAGCATTGTTGAAGATACCACCGGAATCGCCACTTATCTATATACTACAGATAGTCTGAATAACGTAGTGAATAGTATGGGTCTGAATATTAACGGCGATACTATAGTGGACAGCAGTGGGTGCTGGGATGTAAGATATAAGTACAATAGTTCAAACAATCTTATAGAAATAGCTAATTACGATAAACATGGTAGATTGCTTTTGGATAAATATGGTGTGGCAATAGGCCGTTATAGGTATGATCAAAATAATAATCGCACAGATCATATGTTTTACGATGAATTTAACGACAAAACCGTAAATAGGCGATTAAAAGCTGCAAATATGTATTGTGAATATGATATGAATGGCAACATTACGCGTGTAGAAAGCTTGGACGAAAATGACCACTTACTTTTCAACGATAGCCTTGGTTTTGCCTATTATGAAATTGATTATAATAAGAAAGGTGACCCAATTGAAATCAGGCATTATGATGATCATTGTAATCCGACGATGATGTTGGTCTTTGACGAAACGGTCTCGCTGAAGGAAAAATTCGTCTACTCTACCCTGGGGCGTCATCCAGATTATGAGGATGAACAATATGATTATACCGTTTCAAAATATGATGGTCAGGGAAATTGCATTGAATTCAGTTTCTATGATTGTGATGGCGTCCTCTACGAAATAAGTAGAGGAAATGCATCTATCCGACAGGAATATGATGAGAATGGAAATAAGATTGAGGAGAGGTTCTACTCGGCTGCTGGAAAAATAATAGAGGATAAAATAAGAGGTTTTGCTATTGCGAGATATAAATACGATGAGTTCAATGAAATAAGTGAACAGACCATGCATGGAGCTGACGGAAAGTTAAAAAACGACAAAACGAGTGGAGTAGCCAAGTATTTACATAAGCGAAACAACAAAGGGGATATAATCGAGACTTCATTTTACAGGGATGACGGAAGCCTTGCGATACCGATAGGGTCAGATTATGCAAAAATAAGAAATTATTTTGATGATATGAATCGTTATGCGGGAACGAGTTATCATGGAGAAAAAAACGAGTTGGTAATAAATAATAAGGAAGGGTTTGCATTTGCCAAAATTAAATATGGGGGAAATAATTTTAGCAAGAGAGTCAATTACTTCGATGCAGATAGCAATTTGATTATATGTAAAAAGGTGGGATATGCTATACTGGAAATTGATAGTGATGATGCCGGGAATGTTATAGAGACACGACATTTCGATGCGGATGGCAATCTAATGAGGAGATCGCCTCGATAGAGGCTTAATGCGCTGTCAGGAGCCTCTACGAGTCGTATGACCCTTCCTGAAAGCAAAGAAAAACCGTCGGGAAACCCCGCCGAAGGCGGGGGCGACGGCGCAATATACGACAGAACGATGTTCTGTCGCTACAAATAAACCTGATAGAGCCGTCAACTCGCTAAAAGAAATACCTGACGCCCAGGGCGGCGTTGAAATCGAGGTCGGTATCGGGGGTGAGATCGAGGATCGGCACGATTTCGAAGAAAATATCCAGCGGCACATTTTCAACCAGGTACGCCAATCCCACGGGGATGCGAACCCCGATATTATCATCGCGATCGCCGTCGGCAAACCTGATTCTGCCGCCGATTCCGTAATAGAGCGGCAATCGCCCTGTTTCGACATCGATCAAATCGAAAACGTGAACCAGGTAATCGGCGTGCAGATGTATCCTGGCGTTCTTGGCAAATGACCATGCCACGGCGCCGTCGATGGCCGTGCGCTGACTCGTCCAGAGCTTGAAACATGGCCCGGTCGGTTCGCCGGCGATAACCCCCAAGCCAAACCGGCCCTTCTGCGCCGTTTCACCGTGAGCAACAGACGTTAAAACGGCTATCAATGTGAAAAAAAGAATAAGTTTTTTCATAAACACACTCTCCATTTTTATCCGGTGTATATAATACTCGAGGAAACGTCCCTCTGGCAACTAATATTATGCTGTTAATGCGCTGTCAGGAATCTCTACGAGTCGTATGACCCTTCCTGACAGCAAATAAAAAGCGTCGGGAAACCCCGCCAAAGACGGGGCCGACAGCGCGATAAAAAAGTTGTCTTTCCCGCGAACGCGGGAATCCACTCTTCGACAGAACGCTGTTCTGTCGCTACAAATAAACCTGATAGAGCAGTAGGTGGGGAGCCCGGCGCTCCCGACAAGATATGGATGCCGCATCAAGTGCGGCATGACAAGGCAGACATTACCATAATTTTCCTCATCAGTTCAAGGCAGGGACTGAAACATTAATAAACTTGAAAATCTAAAAACTACCTCTTAGCATTAATATCAGGAAGTTCTGACGACATACACCTTACGATAGGTGAAACGGGTCTCAATACCCGGAAATTATCAAAACAAGGAGGGTTTCGATGAATTTCAGAACATTGATGATCATCAAAGCCGTCGTCTGTCTCGGTTTCGCGCCCATACTTTTATTTTTGCCCGGTCAATTACTGACCTTGCTGGGAACTTCATTTTGTGCAGGAGCGGCGCTGACCGCGAGAGAATACGGCGCAGCGCTCAGCGGCAATCTCGTGCTTACCTGGTTTGCCAGGAATGCGGAAGCATCTGTTGCCCGGCGGGCAATCATCCTGAACTTATTTGTCTATGACGCTATCGCTCTTGTTGCCACACTGATAATTCAGCTTTCAGGCGGTTTGAACCTGTTGGGCTGGAGCATTGTTGCCGTCTACCTTTTCTTCACGGTCGGTTTTGGTTATTTGCTTCTTCAGGAAGGAAAATCCGCGTGATGAATTCAAAATCGGATGTACCGTAGCCGGGCTTGTTTATTATACACGTAATTCCCCACTGCACTTGACAATATGAAACGATTAGGAGATATTGATAAGTCGTTTTATTGCAGTCACCGTTGGGTGTGATGCGCACCACACACTTTGCGAGGAGGCGGTATGCCGGAATACGATGTCAAACTGAAGATCGTCAATATACTCGGCGGCGGAGAATGTCCCCGGGAACTAAAAATCGGCGATGAGTTCACTATCGGCGATCCCAGACTCTGCCCCTGGGCAGAGCATTCCATTATGCCGATTGCCACGGGTTTTCGTTTCGGCGGGCTGGTGCCGTGGAAAAAGAAAGATAAGGAAACGATCAATATATCCTGTCCCGACGGCGATAACCCGGTTATCTTCAAACTGACGAGAGTTCTGAAGAATCAAATGTAGATGCCAAAGCGTGAAAAAAAACCGAAACGTCGGATACCACTGCCGAAGAAGACCGAAAAGGTTCATCGCGATAAAAGCAAATACGCGCGTAAAGAGAAATACAAGAAAAGCGATGAGGAAAAGAATAACAGCATTTACCGCCAGCAGTAGTGCAAAAGGAAAGGATATCAATCCTATAGAAACCGGTTACATCGATTATTGTATCTCATTCTTGACCTGAGTCAAGGACTGAACCTGCCATCTGGACTTCGTTGTTGTCAGTCCGTTGGAGAATTTACCCGGTCGCTGTAATTAAGGCGAAGCAAATGATCGAAAGGAATGACAAATGAATCCTATTGGCAAGTTAGTTGACGAGCATCGCAATATCCTCAAAGGCATTGATCTTCTCGAGAAGGCGGCAGATAAGCTGGATGGTGGAGAGGAGATCCCTTCTGATTTTTTCAGCAAAGTAGTAGATTTCATAAGAAACTACGCGGACAAGTATCATCATGCCAAAGAGGAGAATATACTTTTCGTCAGGATGGAAAAGGCTGGTTTTCCTCGCGAGGAAGGACCGGTAGGTGTGATGCTGGCTGAACATGACCAGGGACGCGACTATGTGTCGAATCTCGAGAATGCCAACAAGCGGTACGCCGGCGGTGATAAATCTGCTGTCAGCGAGATTGTGGAAAATGCCCGGGGATACATTCATCTCCTGAGGCAGCATATCAACAAAGAGAACAATATTCTCTATCCCATGGCGGAAAATGCACTCAGTCAGACCGATATCGAATCAATGCAACATGAATTCGAAAAAGTGGAGCAGGGAAAAAGCGGAGTTGAGCAGAAATATATTGCAATGTTGAAGGAGCTTCAATCGTATTTAGCCGAGCCCGGCGGTTGACAATCACGCGGCGAATCTATACCTAAACCATCATGGAAAACAAAGACGTACTGATTTCTGATTTCGCCAGGCTCTGGCTGGCGCATGACGGTCTCTGGTTCCAGGCGGTAGAGAGGGAATTCGGCATAGAGGCTGCGATCAAGCTCGACGGAATAGCCTGGAGCAGATTTTCGCCTATCGAGGCGGGACGGATACTCAAACGCATGGGCAAAGAGCCCGGGGGAGGATTGGACCTGCTGGAGGAGGCACTGGAGCAAAGATTGTACGCCTTCATCAACGATCAGAGAATGATCGAAAAATCCGACAAGAAATTGGTTTTCGAGATGACCGGATGCCGCGTTCAGGAGGCCCGTCGGCGTAAAGGATTGGCGCCCTTCCCATGTAAAGAGGTCGGCGTTATAGAATACGCTTCTTTTGCCAGCGCCATCGATTCCCGGATTGAGACCAGATGCCTGCACTGCCCCCCGGATGAATACAACGGCGAATACTGGTGCCGCTGGGAATTCATTATAGATTGAAGTAAAAAATTGCTAAGACGATCCCTTTTATGCCCTTCAATATCCTAATTTAGCCTTGACAGCCTGTTTCGGGGCTTTTTATTTGCGACAGGCCGATAATAGTAGTTACGATTCTTCAAGAGAATCGTTTAAGGAGAGATGATTTGGCGTACAAGATTACCGACGATTGTATCCTGTGCGATGCCTGCCTGCCGGAATGCCCCGAGGACGCTATCACCGCCGGTGATCCCAGGTATATAATCGATCCCATAAAATGCACAGATTGCGGTGATTGTGTCGAGGTTTGTCCTACCGAAGCCTGCGTTCCAGTCGGAGATTAATAATTCATATAGAGAGAAAACTTTCATGATATATCAGGATGATACCGCAATAGCGGTCAGGCTGATGACAAACTCCTTCCACCGTCATTGCGAGCGAAGCGAAGCAATCTAATAATAATTATTTCCTTGAAAATGAATGAGATCGCCACGTCGTCTCACTCCGTTCGACTCCTCGCGATGACGATTTTTAGCTTTGTCAACATTCTCACCGCAAAAGCGGATTCCCATTTTTTATTCATTGGAAATCTCTATTACTATATTTATAATTGCCTCGTGAAATTGTTTGAAGCTGGAGGAATAAAGAAAGGATACACGATTCATGATTCTCGCTGGGTTTTCATCTATCCATAAATCCTATCCATCAATGTCGGTTCTCGAAGGGGTTTCGGGAGTTGTCAAAACGGGAGAGAAAATAGCTCTCCTGGGAGCCAACGGTACCGGCAAAACCACGCTGCTGGAGATCCTGGCCGGCAAAATCAAACGCGATTCCGGCACTCTGGAAATTCCAAACTCAATCACACGTGGCTACCTGCCCCAGGAAGTGCGAGTTTCGGATACCGGCAATCTTTTCAGATATGCTGTAGGCGGTCTTGATGATCTTGTTGGGATGAGAAGTCGCCTTCGGGAGATCCACGGTGCATTATCGGAGGGTCATGGTGAAAAGGAGCTGCTCAGCGAGCTGGGACGGTTACAGAGCCGATTCGAGGAACTCGGTGGGTATCAGATGGAGTCGAGAGCCGGAGAGGCCCTCGCCGGTCTTGGCTTCGGTTCGGAAGATCACGAAATGAAACTCACCGAACTTTCCGGCGGTATGCGCAATCGAGCCGCCCTGGTCAGATTGCTGATAAGTTCGCCCGATCTATTGTTGCTGGATGAGCCGACCAACCATCTTGACATCTCGGGCCTGGAGTTTCTGGAATCATTCCTCAAATCGTTCGATGGTGGCGTAATCTATGTCTCTCACGACCGGGCATTCATCAGAAATACCGCCACCAGCATCTGGGATATGGTCGCAGGCAAGATCATGGTCTATCCCGGCGGTTACGACAATTATCTGGTTGAACGGGAGAAAAGGCTTTTTTCCGCGTTGAAGCAATACGAGGCGCAAAAAGAATTCATCGCCAAAACCGAGGACTTTATTCGACGAAATATCGCCGGCCAGAAAACCAGGCAGGCCAAATCGCGGCGGAAGATGCTGGCAAGAATGGAAAAGCTCAGAAAACCTCCATCGAAAGATGGGGCCGCCGCCCTGCGATTTACAGGTGCCGGTAGATCGGCAAGGATCGTGGTCAGGTGCGATAAGGTGTCCTTCTCGTATGGGAAAAGTCCTTTCCTGGAAAATCTCAATTTCAAGATAGAGCGTGGCGATAGAATAGGGCTTTTCGGCCCCAATGGTTCAGGAAAGACGACTGTAATAAAGCTCATTCTGGGTGAATTGGAGCCGGTATCGGGCCGGATCGAACTCGGCAGGAAATTGACTGTGGGATATTACGATCAGCTAACCGAAAACCTGGATAAGGAATCAGATCCCCTCTCGGCCATCCGCGAGATCAAGCCGGCGTGGAACGAACCTCAGATAAGGAGCTATCTGGCTCGATTTCTTTTTAAAGGTGAGGATGTACTCAGGCGCATCGGCTCTTTTTCCGGGGGCGAACAGTCCAGGCTGGTTCTTGCTCGCCTGATTGCGACGGAGCCGAACTTTCTGGTGTTGGACGAGCCAACCAACCATCTCGATATACAATCGCGCGAGGCCCTGGAGGAAGCGCTGGTTGGTTACCAGGGTACCATACTCTGCGTTACCCACGACAGGGAGTTTTTAGACCGCTTGGTCGAACAGATTTTTGCATTAGAAAACGATTCAATAAGGATATATCTTGGAGACTATACGGATTTCCGGCAGAAGATGATGGCAGTGTCGGAAAGCAAGGAGACGGCACCCAGATCATCTGAAACTCCTGCGCCAACGCGAAAGAAAAGGAAACGAAGAACCAATCCGCAGATTGTAACGAAGGCGAGAGCCGAGATAAGCGCAATCGAGGAGAAGATCTCGGATCTTGAAACCGTAATAAAGAGCCATGAAACTTCGTCTGATTGGGAGAAACTTTCGACTCTGCTTGAGCAACGAGACAATCTATATAAGCGGCTTGAGATTCTCTATCTCAAACTCGAAAAACTCCGGGAGAATGGGAATTAAAAACGTTTTCTTCTTGGAAAAGTTCTTTAACTGATGGTGATCGGTGTATTATATTTTATGAGATGGTGCGATTAATTATTCAGAGAGGATGAACAATGAAGGATCCGCGAATTGAAAAGTATGCTGACGTCTTACTCAAATATTGCATAAAATTGAAAAAAGACCAGCTCCTCGGCATACGCGGCACGGCGCTGGCAACACCGCTGATAAAGGAGCTTTACAAAAAGGCGCTAATCATGGGAGCGCACCCTTACACTCGTGTCATAGTGGAGGGATTACAGGAAATCTATTTTAAACACTCATCCGAGAAACAGCTTAAGTATATCACCCCTCTTCAGAAGTTCGAGGTGAACAAGGCCGATGCTTTGGTTTCGATCATGTCGAGCTTCAACACCAGGGAGCTGACCAATATCGATCCCAAAAAACAGGCAGTCGCTCAGAAAGCGGCGGCGCCTTTGATGAAAAAGTATATGGCCCGGACGGCAAAGGGAGACTTTTTCTGGGTAGGATGTCTCTACCCCACCGCGGCGGCGGCTCAGGATGCGGGAATGTCCCTGGCCGATTACGAGGATTTTGTTTTCACAGCCTGCAGGCTCGATAAAAAAGATCCCGTAGCCGAATGGAAAAAGCTGTCGAAATACAACGCTCGCCTCATAAGATACTTGTCCCGCAAAAAGGAGATCAGGATTGCAGCGCCGGACACCGACTTAACATTCAACGTGGCCGGCCGAAAATGGATCAACTGCGATGGAGACAATAATTTCCCGGATGGCGAGGTTTTCACCGGACCGGTGGAGAATTCGGCCAACGGTCATATACGGTTCTCATTCCCCGCGGTCTACCACGGCCGCGAGGTTGACGAAGTCTATCTCGAGTTCAAAAACGGCAAGGTTGTGAAGGCCACCGCCGCCAAGGGCGAGAAATTCCTTAATGCCATGATTGATATGGACAGGGGCGCTCGTTTCGTGGGCGAACTGGCTATCGGTACAAATTTCGGTATCAAGCAGTTTACACGCAATACCCTTTTCGATGAGAAAATCGGTGGCACCATGCATATGGCCTTGGGGCAGGCATACCCGGAAAGCGGCAGCAAGAATCAATCGGGTTTACACTGGGACATGGTTTGCGACCTTCGCAAGCATGGCGCCCTCTACGCTGACGGCCAGTTGTTTTTCAAGAATGGAAGGTTCTTGAAGTAGCATTGGTAGTAACTTAGGGTTGCCTGATTATATTTGTTTGTCGGGTTTTGATCCGCCACGGGCGTAGAGAAACCAGACAATTAGATAATGGTCAATTGTTTGGAGGAAATAGTAATGGCAAAATATAGCGATCTCAAGACCTTAGTATTAGACGTGCTGGTAGCCTTGATAATTGTTGTAGTCTGGACGGGATGCGGTGAGAATAATGGGAAGGACAAGAGCTCTCATCCATCATTACAAAGAAACAGCGTTAATATGCTGATTCAGCAAGCGATTGATTTTGATGATTTGCAGGACTATCTTCACCCTGAAATTGAAGGTCGTGAGATTGTTTGTATAGCCGGCTCCGTTCTTCCTGATCATCTTGAACTGAGTAAGCACGGACGGCCTGTTGAAATCATATCTTCACCGACCGAATGTGATAACTGCATTATATTCCTTACATTCGAGGTCGAGAATAATAAAGCCTGGGTCGTTTTGGATTACGCAATAGAGGGTGTTCGGTGCGACCTTAAATTCGAATTGAAGGAAACGGGCTGGAAACTTGTTTCTTCGGAGATTACCGAGCATTAATACCGGCGATTACTGCTGCATATTTATTAGCGCTTTACATTCAAATATAAATATCCTATTTATGCCCCGATTATTTTGTGATTCGTCCGTGTCTGTTGTCGCGGTAACTTGTTGAAATTGATAATCTAACGGAGGCATTTTGGACTTCATCATTTCAATTATCAAGGCCGGTAGCGACCTGATCTGGGCGACACCGTCCTCGGTTCCCTTTATGGTCGTATTGTTGATATCAACAGGTATATACATAACATTTCGGCTCGGCTGGCCGCAATTTAAATATTTTGTTCACGCCATTCGTGTCACAAGCGGGAGGTATGATAACCCGGCCGATGCAGGCGACATCACCCATTTCCAGGCATTGTCGGCGGCGTTGTCGGCAACCGTCGGAATCGGCAATATCGCAGGTGTGGCAACCGCCATCCATTATGGCGGACCGGGAGCGCTTTTCTGGATGTGGATAACCGGCATACTGGGAACATCGTTGAAATATGCCGAATGCACTCTCTCCATGAAATACCGAAAAATAAACCCCGACGGTTCCGCGTCGGGCGGGCCGATGTATTACATTCAAAAAGGGTTGGGCCTAAAACCGCTGGCGGTCTTTTTCGCTATCGCTGCCGTGCTCTGTTCGTTTGGTACAGGTAATGGTATTCAGGCGTTCACGGTCGCCGATCAGCTGAACTCCGATTTCTCCATCCCGGTCTGGATAACCGGGTTGGGATTGGCGTTCCTGGTGGCCATCGTGATTATCGGCGGTATCAAACGCATCGGGCGCGTCACATCGATACTGGCTCCGGGAATGGCTATAATCTATGTCACCGCCGCCTTGGTGATCCTTCTGGCTAACATAGATAAGCTTCCCGGGACATTCGCATTAATATTCAGATCAGCCTTTACCCCGGTTAGTTTTCTGGGCGGATTCGCAGGTATATTCTTTATAAAGACCATGATCTGGGGAGTCAAACGCGGGCTTTTCTCCAACGAAGCCGGGCAGGGTTCGGCAGCCATCGCCCACGCCGCGGCCAAGACCAAATATCCTGTGCGCGAGGGAACGGTGGCCATGCTGGGACCGTTTATCGATACTCTTTTGATCTGCTCCCTGACCGGCCTGGTTATCATCACTACCGGTGTATTTAACAGGAAGATGACCGAAACTCGCGATTTCGATCATTTCAATTTCGATATGGTGACGGTTCCTTCGGAACATGATGATCACTGGATGAATTTCACTGTGGAAAAATACAATCGGGAGAATGAGAACATATCTTTCGAGATACCGGAGTTCGCCGGCAAGATCGAGATTATCGATGGTGGAATAACAGCTGTCTATCCCTCAATAACTCCTCTTTACCCGAAAGAATTGACAGAAGATACTTTGCTCACTCTGGGGTTTATCAGAAATCACGGTTTTGTGGAAGATATCGGGATACTTGTAGATGGGGTGCCGTTTACAGGCACTATTGAAATAAAGGGCTCGGATTCTCCGGCAGGTGAGGGTGTTGGTATCCTCGATGGCCCGCAGGGATCACTAAGCCTGCAGGGCAATATCTACCAGAACGGTTCACCGTTGACCGCCTGGGGTTTCCAGACCGGCCTTTCTTTCGTACTTGGTGAATCGGGGAAGTATATTATTACTTTCGCCGTTTTTCTGTTCGCCATTTCCACCATGATAAGCTGGTCATACTATGGCGATAGATCGATACAATACCTTCTGGGTAATAGAGCCGTCGTGCCGTATAGATATTTTTATTGTGTTGTTCTATTTATTGGGGCGACGAGCAAGCTTGAGGATATCTGGGGGTTCGGCGATATCGCCCTGGGCCTGATGGCCATACCGAACCTTATTGCGATATTGTTGCTCTCCAACGTCACGGCGCGAATAACAAAGGATTATTTTTCCCAGAAGCATGAGCCGTACAGGAAGCGGAAGGATATGATATAACAATTTTCCGTTCACAAAAATATTTTAAAGGTTTTGTTACCTTCTGCGGAGATTCCTGGAAGGCCGCCTTACTGACGGCATATCAGAAAAAATAGAGCGGGGAGGAGAAGTATCGATTTTTATCTTTTCATCTTTGTCTTTATCGGCCGACGCAGGAATTCCTGTGGATACGAGTTTCCCTTTTTTCTCAGGTGCCATATCAAACGATTTCTCTGCGACCCTGATTATGTCGCCGTTCAGACCCTCGGATATGATCTCATCTGTAAATTTCCTGCGGCCCTGAATGATCTCTTTAATGTAGCTGTCGACCTGTTCCTTAGAATAGAATTTATCAATATCGAACGGCGAAAGATCGCCTCCCTCGCAAGCAGATATCTCTTCGGTCCCTAATCTGCCAAGGCGATATTTATTTATGCCTCGTAAATCGCCTCTCTGCAGGGCGGCCATGAGATTTATGGGAACGCGCACGGTCTTGCGGATCATGTTTTTCTTTTTGATGCCGTCTTTCTCGATGGTTTCCAGGATTTCTCCCACTCCGCCGGTGTTGTACTGGTAGAAGTGCAGTTTATCCGGATATTTCGATTCCAGGTTTTTTAATATCTCGTAGAAACGATTTACCTTGAATCCGCGCGAGCCGATGATAAAGGGATCGGTTCCCACGGTGCGTACCGATTCGCCGGCCTTGACCGGCTCGGAGGCGAAGCTGTGAGTCGATTCTCCCCAGAGATATGCTAAAACCGCCTGATCAAGTGTTAACTTCTGCGCAAATGGCATAATCGTATTACGGCGTGTTATGAATGCGAAGACAAGACCATCAAGCTCCTCGATAGGCGGCAGGTTTATGCTGGGCGCTTCGATGGGAATGAATTTTCTGCCCGGCTTTATCCTTATTTTATCTTTTCTAATCACAGCCCGGCCGTTGGCGTTGAGACGTTCATCCAGGAAATCGGGGCGGCCCGTGGAGTCGACCATGACATTTTCGTATAAAGCGGATTTATCGATCAGCGCATAATACAACGCTTCCTGCAACTTGACATCCACGTCGGTCTTGATAAAGAATCCGCTCTCTGTTCCGTATGCCGATCCATCGGGGCGAAGGAAAACTATATCATCCTGGGAAACCTCGGTTCTCTCGCCCTCTTTATGGTTCAGACCGAGTTGGTGACAGGACCACGTCGATTTGCCGGTAGCCGAAAGACCGAACAACAGCACGCCGAGTGTTTTCAGTTTGCCGGATGTGGCATCCTTGACATAAACTACCTTGGTGCCGGCGTGAAGCCCCAACATTCCCTGCCTGTCGGAAGCCCACATTGCCTGGCGGAGAAATCCTTTCTTATCTTCACCCATATAATCGGAGCCCAGCGCGATATTAATATTGTGTTCTGGAATCGACAGGACCTGCTGGCGGATCGGATGCTCCTCCGGGATATGAATCATAGTGAATTCCGGGCCGGGGTTTCTCGATGGTTTCGCCAGTGTATTGGCCCACATGTAGGCGATACGATAATTCTTGGGATCGGCCACCGACATATAAAGGTTACAGACGGGATTGAAATCGGGATTATTGCCCATCTGCCGACGAACATGGATAAACGGCAGGGTACGCATTAACTGCAAAACTTTATGTAGTTCCTCCGGTGAATTCTCCACGATTCCCTTTTGCAGCGGCGTAAGCTTCGGCAGGCGAACATCGGACGAGCCGAGATAGACCGTTTTCGGACCGATCCGGCTGGAGACCGCCGAGCGCCATCCCCAGGAGCCGAAGACAGTCTGGGTGCCGGTCTTGATGGCAAGCTTGCGATGCTTACGCATGGAGAGCCTTTTGATATTCCTCCCCTTTAGAAGGGGCATCAGATTCTCAGCGAATTCGCGGTAGGCTTTTTCGTCGTAAATACCGGAGGCCATTTTTATCCTGTATTACGCTTAGTTTATCCAGGCGTCGGGTTTCTTGTTCGCTTCGCTCACTGCGGAACCCGACCTACGCATGCTTACCCGCCTGTGACGTGAAAGCATGCCACACATTTCCTCTCTTCTTGTGAAAAGTTACACATATGATTGAGCAGAAGCAAGGGGAATCAAAGTCTTATCTCCGGTACGAAAGCCATCGTTACATTTGCTATATATCTCGCCGACCGTGATCAAGATTTTTACTTATAAAACTCCGCCTCCGGCACCGTTCCGTCCTCAACGTCCATGCCCACGCCGAAATTGTTGGCGCCGTAATTTTCGTCATCCCTTGATGGTATGAACCAGGTTTTGTTATCACTGCATACCGGATTGATGGAAAGCTTGTCGTTTTCTTTATCCCAATCCATATATGTATCAGTCCCACCTATATCCAGAAGCAGGCCGAACGATTTTGCGTAGGCGTTATATGGCGACAGTTTATTGGGATTATCATAATCCTGACGATAGGTGGCGGCGCCGAATCCCTGCTGGCCGGCCTGAAGCTGGTAGTAATCATCACCGCCGATATCGATCAGGAAAGCATCGGAGCGGATCTGTGCACATCCCAATGATATGATTTTGGCCTCGTAGCGATCATCACCGCCCTTATCGAGTAAAAGGGCGATAGTATAATCCCACCCGAAGGCAATGCCCGCGCCTGCCGTGTCCCAGAGCTTGTGAATGTCATTGCCGCCCTCATCGATAATGGCTCCGATACAATAATGCGCACCCGAGGCTTGGGTGAAATATACGGATTCGTACAGATCATCGCCTTCGCCCTCGTAAACGAGACCGGTTCCGAACCAGTATCCGCAGCCCAACGTCCAGTTGCCGGAGTAGTAATGGTCTTTGCCTTTTATGTCTATGAGAACGCCAAGCCCGCCGGCCCATGAATGACCGTCGGAGCCATCGCCTCTTCGTCCCATACCGGCGCCCTGTGCGGCATTGACATTGATCTTGTTTTCGGAATGGTAATCGCCGCGGTGCGCCACTTCTTCAAACGGTTCGGCCGTATATTTGTCGTCACCCTCGTAATCGGCGCAGACGCCGACACCACCGACACCTCCCATCCCCTGGCCGTCGCCGAATAGGTAACGGGTGTCGTTGCCCGATATATCGAGATTCATACCGATTCCGAAATAACCGCATCCCTGTCCGGATGTCTCGAGTTTGTAATCGTCATCGCCTGCCACATCGAGAAGGATACCCAGGCCAAAGAATCCGCATCCCTGGGCCATCTTAACCGCGGCGTATTCATCCTTGCCTTCGATATCAATCAGGATACCGGCGCCCAGTACGCCCGATCCCTGCGATGGCAGGTTCGGATCTTCATTGATATATTTATCATCTCCCGCACAATCGATAGCCACGGCGATCGGTATCTCATAAGACGGCGTTCCCCCGGCGTTGCCCGTGTATCTATCATTACCGCCCAGATCCACCAAAATGGCACAATCTCTCTGGTTGTGCTCATCGTTGTCAGTCCCCGATATTACTATTCTGCCTATTGGCGAAAAGAAATCAAAATTGACTTTATCTAATCCTTTGTGTTTTGCGGATAGATATTCTTTTAGCTTTTTCGATGCTGTCTCCGTTGCCTGTGCCGCCTTCATGCATCCGTAGTAAAGCGAATGAGCATCCAGAGCGGCGGCTATATCATCGATCTGAGGATAGTATTTCTGGCCGTCGCCCATAGATTCAGCGAGATCTTTGATCGAAAACAAAATCAGAGCATCATCGGTATCCACATTTCTGATGGCGATCATCCGCCATTTATAAGCGTCATAGATATTGAGCATTAGCTCGGCTATTATTATTTGTAATTCACCGGGGATCTCGTCGATTTTATCCTGCAGTTCGGCCTTATAGTCGGGCCAATCGGATATATTCCCGAACGTCATGTAATTGAGCTGTTTTCCCTCGGCTAGATAGATCTGCTTGAAGGCATCCATCATCGGTTGGGTGGAGTCGATCCGCGCATCAAGGTTGACCGAGTAATTTCGGAAGCCGGTCATCATCCGATCGACCCCCAGCATATACGAAATACGATGAAGCGAAATATCGGTGGTGTCGTAAAATGCCGGTTCAAGATATTGTCTGATAGTGTTTCCCATGGCTTGGGTATATTCGATCACGTGCAGCGGCTCGGCGAATAGATCCGTGAAAAAGGGCAAGGTATATGGAATGCCATCAGGCTGAGGGAAGCGGTTCCAGTATCCTTTCGGCTGGTACCCTAAATCGGCTCTGGTGAATCCCACGGAATCAAGTGCCGCACTAATGCGGTCGATATCCGATTCCTGGGCCGAGGCGCCAACCGTCGCAATTAAGAATATTATGGCAATTTTCTTAAACATGATTTCCTCCGTTTTTGTCAGTGGACGGGGACGTCCACCGAGCGCTAATATCCCAAAAGAGTGATGTCGGTCCTACGGATCCGTAGGAAAGTTACTTCCGACATTTAGCGGGGATAGCGTCAGAAGTAACTTCTGACGCCACATTCCCCTGATGCCCTCTTTATAAAACCGGTTGCTCGAAATGTCAAAATGGAATATGATGAAGGGAGAATTGTAGGGGTTCAATATATTGAACCCCTACCGGGAAATATTGAAAAAGATATGAAAAACATCTTCAAAATCCTCAGTTCCCACCGCTCGATAAGGAAATACAAGGATGAGCCGATACCGAATGATCTTCTGGATAACATCCTCACCTCCGCCCGGCAGGCGCCCACATCATCCAACATTCAAGCCTATTCAATAATTATGGTCAAAGATAAACAGAGGAAGAAAAAATTAGCCCATCTCTGCGGCGGTCAACCTTGGGTAGCATCATGCCCTGTCTTCCTGGCCGTCTGCCCTGATCTCTACAGGCTCGATCAAATATGCCGGATGAGAAATTATCAGATCAATGATAGATATATCGAGACGTTCGTGCTGGCGGTTGTCGATGCCGCGCTGGTGGCGCAGAATATACTGGTGGCCTCGGAGGCGTCCGGCCTGGGTGTCTGCATGATCGGCGGTATTCGCAACAATCCCGATCAGGTCTGCGAACTGCTGAAACTCCCGGATAAGGTTTTTCCATTAATGGGGATCTGCCTCGGCTGGCCCGATCACGAACCGATGATTAAACCGCGGCTCCCGCGGGAACTTGTTGTCCATAGCGAGGAATATGACAACCGCCATCTCGAAAAACTGCTGGCCGAATACGATACAGAGATCAAGGCCACCGGCTTATATGACGGCGCCCGCCGAAAGGTACCGTCGCCCGACGGCAGGGATGTTTCCGATGATGAGTATAGCTGGACCGAGCATACCGCGCGGCGGCTGGCATCGAGCGATCCCGGGGTTTTGCGATCACATATGAAGAGCTTCTTGCAGGGCAAAAAGATCGGTCTGGATTAGGTTCTGGCTGAGCCTGAAAAGCTTCGTGAAATTCGTTCATATCGTTCAAAGGGAAAAAATAATGGGCAGGCGTTGCCGCCTGCCCTTTTGCCGTTGTCATTTGAGAGAGTCTTCGTCCGTTGCCGATCTACTCCAGAATCTGATATTCTGTAAACCGGATCTCCCCGGCAAACCTGACCTTGACAATGCCGAGGAACGCTTTCGCGAACCCTTTCATTCTCATATCGGTAGGAACTACAAGCCCTCCCTCCAGGGGCTCAAAGTTCATATCGATAGCAAACTCTTTCAAAGCGCCCTCCGGGTTCGGCACGTCAAGATCTATTCTCTTGACAAAAAAACTCTGCGCATCTATCGTGATAGTCCCCTCGTAATCACCTTCGTTAGGAGGTGACGCTCTGGGAACAATCGCAACCTTATATGAGAACTCATCGGAATCGGTCAAGGAAAAATCGTAGTCAGGGTTATCAGGCGACAAAGAAATTTTCCCCTGCTGTCCTTTCATTCTTTTTCCCTGATCGGCATCCGGGGGATAAATAACTTCGCGCGAGAGTTCCTCATCACCGAGCATCGTCATAATTACGATGGTCGTATCAGATTTTTTTATATTCCCGTCACTATCGATCCTGTTAAAGACCGAGAAGGATTTAAAACTATATTTGGTCTCTGCAACCAGCGAATCATTCAGGTTTGAAACTGAATCTGCTCTTGCCAGGATATCATCGAGTGATAATCCGTTTTCAATTGATTGAGAAAATGATACGGCATAGGTAAGTAGCGAAATATTCAGTATGGCTAACGTAATCCTCGTCATTATTCAATCATAATCGAGTGAATTCAATTTACCATTGCTCACGGTGTGTCATCTGACCCGCTCATTTTGTGATAGGGACAGTATAATGTCAAGACAAATCACCTTGACCGTGATATATGATGGATATAAGTTATGGCATTGTCGAAAAGGGCAAATTGCAGAATAAGGTTTTGCTTTGAAAGATCCCGGATTCAATAAAATCACCCCTGATATAGTAGAGGCTTTCAAGCGGATTGTGGGCGATAAAAAAGTCCTTCTGGATAGATTCGATCTCGAACCGTATTCACATGACGAGACAGAGGACTTCAGCTTCTACCCTGACGTTGCTATCAAGCCATCCTCCACGGCGGAGATTTCGGAGATTATGAAAATCTGTCATGAACACAATATCCCGGTTACCCCCCGCGGTGGCGGCACCGGTCTATCGGGAGGAGCATTGCCGGTTTACGGTGGAGTATCTCTGTCCACCGAGCGGATGAACCGGATACTGGAGATCGATAAAGAAAACCTGATGGTCACTGTCCAGCCGGGTGTGATCACCCAGGATTTACACGAAGCGGTAGAGGCCGAGGGGTTGTTTTATCCGGTGGATCCGGCATCGAAAGAATCGTGCACCATGGGCGGAAATATCGCCGAGTGCGCCGGCGGACCGCGCGCCCTAAAATATGGGGTTACAAAAGATTATGTCTATGGGCTGACCTGTGTTCTTTCCGACGGCGGCGTATTCAAAACCGGCGGGAAGCTTTTGAAAAACGTATCCGGTTACAATCTCACCCAGTTGATCGTCGGCTCGGAGGGAACGCTATGCATCGTGGCCGAGATCATACTGAAACTTTTGCCCCTGCCCCGTTATAAACGAACACTGCTGGCGCCGTTTGATTCCCTGAGCAAGGCGGCGACGGCGTTGACTCAGATTTTCATGGCCAGGATCATACCGTCGGCGGCGGAGTTCATAGAGAAAGCGGCCATTAAGGCGGCGGAGGAAAAGCTGGATAAAAAATTTCCTCATTCCGATGCCGAGGCGCTGCTCCTGTTCGAGATCGATGGCGACCGGGAGGATGTCCTAGATGAACAGGCCGAGAAAATAGGGGATATATGCGTGGAGCATGGTGCTGTCGATGTCTTCGTAGCCGACAACCCGGAAAAACAGGCCGAGATGTGGCAGCTGCGGCGCAATATCGGTGAGGCCGTTAAAGATATCGGCATATATAAGGAAGAGGACACGGTTGTGCCCCGCGCCCGGTTGCCGGAATTGGTCGAGAAAATAGGCGCCATCTCAAAAAAATATGGCATCCTGACCATCTCCTACGGCCATGCCGGTGATGGCAACATACATGTCAACATCATCAAAAAAGATATCTCCGACGACGACTGGAAAAATAAACTGCCGCACGTTATCGAGGAGCTCTTCCGCGAGGTGGTGATTATGGGCGGCTCCATCTCCGGTGAGCATGGTATCGGCTGGGTGCAGAAGGATTATCTTCCGCTGGCTTTAAGTGATGTCGAAATAGAATTAATGCGCCAGATTAAGAAGGTCTTCGATCCCAAGGGGATTTTGAATCCGGGGAAACTGTTGCCGGAGAGGTGAGATTCGCTTAATTATTTGTGGCCCTTGATTTAACGCGCCGTTTCCCGAAAAAAAAGTGCATTCAATAATCGAAAAATCGGTTTTTTTTAATTAAATTCTTGACAAACACGACCGATATAATTATCGTAAGACATGACAGATGGAAAGACAATATCTTGGCTCGATTCTCATAATTGATTGAATTGCAGGAAGTTACCGCGGGATGAACTATGACAGATGGCATGACATTTGACCGGACACATCCGTGGCTCACATTTGAAGCGGACTTGCGTGATTTGCCGGCAAAGACTTGGATGCAATTGGGGGAATGTGCCTCAAAATGCGATCAAATATCTGGAGTCCCGCTCAAGCCTTCCACGAAGGAGGAATTGCACATTATTTATCTGGCAAAGGGGATACAAGCCACCACGGCGATAGAAGGCAACACGCTCACTGAAGAAGAAGTCAGAAAGATCATAGAAGAAAATGCTCAGACACCTCCTTCCAAAGAATACCTAGAGCAGGAGATTAAAAATATCTTGAAGGCGTGCAATCAAATTGCATCGCATGTCAGAGATAACGTCCAGGTTATGGTTACAGCCGAAAGGATATGCGAGTATAATCTCGTTGTCTTAGAAAATCTTCCAATACCTGATGACGTTCAGCCGGGTGTCTTCCGAAATCACAGTGTAAGTGTCGGGCGGTATCTGGGACCAGCTCCTGAGGATGTTCCGACGCTGGTAAATAGACTGTGTGACTGGCTTAACGGCGAAGCATTTAAGGCGGAAAAGGGATATCACCCTATTGCGCTAGCAATCATAAAAGCCATCATCGCTCACATCTACATCGCCTGGATACACCCTTTTGGTGATGGAAATGGGAGAACTGCCAGATTAATCGAATTCAAAATACTGGCTCAGTCGGGCGTGCCTCTACCCGCGGCCCATCTACTGAGTAATCACTATAACGCCACCAGAACGGAATATTACAGCCAGCTCGATAAAACGAGCAAAGCCGGGGGCAAAGTTACTGATTTTATTCTTTACGCTGTACAGGGATACATGGACGGTCTTAACGAGCAATTGGCGAAGATCCGCTACCAGCAGATTCAAATAGCCCTGGAAAACTATATTCACGAGAAGTTCAGAGGAAAACCGGGAGAAGCGTGGCGAAGAAGAAGGCATCTTACCCTCGATCTTGCATATGTCGCAAAACCCGTCAAGAAGAGTGAAATTCCGTTAATTAGCCAGAGACTTAACGAAGCTTATAAAAGGATGACCGAGAGGGCCCTATCGAGAGACTTGAGCGCTCTTCTGAAAATGGATCTGATTGAACGGATACAAGATCGATATCAAGTTAACAAGAAACCTATTATGGCTTTCATGCCGGTGCGGCGCGCGACATGAGTGGCGTGGACGTGGAACTGACGCGGCGCATAAAGAAGGTCTTCGATCCCAAGGGGATTTTGAATCCGGGGAAGCTGCTGCCGGAGAGGTGAGAAGCGTCTGCGGTGCGACGAATTGCTGGAGGGCCAAATATTCAGTCGCGGTCAAAGGAACCGGACGACATAGTGTTACCCGAAACCAATAGGGCGGAAGGCTCGAGAGTTTCATCCCTTTGGCCGAGAATAACGTGCAAGACGTTATCCGAATCTTTGTTACGCAGGATAATGTCGTTGATTATCTCTCCGTTAAGCACCGGGCCATTCGGCTTTTCATTGTCGATAATCTCTCTCCACAAGTTGTTTATGAACTTGAAATAATCCTCCGTTTTCATCTTCAAAAAGGAAAATCTGTCAACGAGTTTCCGCAACTCTCGTTTAGGTTTTTCATCAACATACTTTCTAAACACACTCCAATAACCTAGGCGCGATAAGTATTTCTGTTTCGGGATAAGGTTTATGTATCCGGGAAATTTCGCTGAATGAACGGCGTAGGATCTCAATTGATCTATTTCCTCTCTTTGCTTTGTCAACTGCTGATCGATATCAGGGAAATGTGTTTTGAAGACCTTCCATTCACTCTTCCATTGGTTGATATCCAGCAGAATCTTGTTAGATCTTTCTACAAATGCTGCCGCAAATGCGCCGCCAAAATGCATTATTCTGTCGTAGCAGGCTACGAGCCATATCAGCCAATCGTCGAAGGTGTCCGTGCTAATTTCGCCTGAGATTTCGAATTCGTTTTCAGCTATTCTCGAAAATCTATGGACTCTCAGCGACGATCTGAATATGGAATAATTATATATGCAGACCGCTTCATGGTTTCTAGGCAACTCGGGGTTTAACCATATCGAATTTTTCTTCCTGTAGGGAAAGACAAATATCCTCCAAAATTCCTCATAATTGGGTATCAACTTTTCTATGAAGGCTGATGAACTCTTCTCCATTTGATCCCCTAATATCTTGATTGGAATTTTGGCGGTTCTTTCCATCAATTCTTGGGCGGTCATATTTCCTCCTTCTTAGATATGCCTTGCCATACGTTAAAGAATGCCTTGCCCGTAGTCAAGAGCGTATCCTAGACTCATTCGGTAGCAAAGGGCCGGTGGGTGGCATGCTTTATCCGAAGGATTAAGCATGGCTGCTATAAAATAAAACATGCTCACCCCGACACAAGGTCGGGGAGAGCATGCCACCCACGAGTGTCGCAATTTATTGCGACCCCGAAAGGACCTCCCTACTTCTGCATTCTCTTCAGCAACTGTATCTGGCCGGCGTGGTAGAGATCGTGTGAGGAGATGCCATATATCAGGTGGATATATTTCAATTTTGATTTCGGCGGAGGCGAATACAGTTTCGATGGTGGAAAATCGATGATGGCCTGGTGCAGGAGCTTGTGCTGGTCTGTCAATAACGCCAGATCGAGCTTCCAGGCTTTGCTGTCGGGACGATCGGGAATGCGCGGCCAGTCGCTGGGGCTTCGAGGGAACGTGCCTTTCTCGCCGCCGGTCAACCGACGCCAAACGGCATATTTCCAGTACGCGGTATGAAGAACGATCTCCCAGATGTTGTGCCGTTTCGACGACGGTCTCCAGAGCAATTGTTTTACGGAAAGCCCCCGGACCGAGCCGCGAAGATTGGTGCCGTGCCAGGCTTGCTTTTCGAAAGCCTGGTCGAGGATCTCGATAAGAAGGGTGATGCGGGGATCTAATCTTCGTTTGCTAATTTTTGCTCCATGTTGCATTCGAACTTTAATAATTCTCTCGTAGGGGCGTATTGCAATATCCTACGGATCTGTAAGACGCCCCTACCACTTTCCTATTACCCCCGAGCAAAACGTGAACGATAAGGTTTGGTTCTCTTTTTTATTGAAGAATAGCATATTGAAACCGCATGGGTGTCCACCTACACTACTGAACGGTACACGCCTTTATTACGCTCCTTCCGGCTCAGATGCGGCAAATTAAATATATATTGCTCTTATACGGTGGACCACTCTCTAAATCTTGCCATATTCCTTCTACACTGCTGCATGTGTATGTTCCTTCGTATTCCCAATCGTCGGTTTGCAATACAAACAAGTCAATCTCGAGATCGAAAGTCTCGGGCAATGCCGCTTGGGGGACTGGGGAGGCAGGCGCATATACATAGTGTTTCACAGCCGTTGATTTTCCTAGCACAACCAGTGGTGATACCGGGTATTGCTTGAAGAGACCCTCAGCTTCTATGAAGTTCTCTGCCTCTCGCTCCGCCAGGAATTCGGCAGTCATTAGCGTCTTTCCACTTGATTTGAATCTAACGGTTAGTTTAGTGTCCCAAAACCCAACAGCCTTTCCGCCATAGTTAATGCAGGTTAGCGACGCACAAATAATAGGTCTTGGTTCACTGTAACCTTGGGGTTCTGTCATAACGTAAAGGCGAATTTGCTTCCCAATGAGTATGTGGATACTTGATCTAAAGACTGTGTCCCAAACCGTCACAGCGGATATGATTAAAGCAAATAGCGAGAACCAGAACGCAAATGATTTGAGTTGCTTGCCATTTGATTTTCTTTCCTGCTTATGTCCTTCGTTCTTCACAAGACCTCCTCTAACGATCTACAGTTCGGCTCTATTGGTTTGAATTTGATGCACGGTAAACTTGCCCCCTACAGCATGCCTGACCCCTACGGAAAAAATAATATATTTTACTCCCCCGTCAGCCCGTAATTCTTCAGTTTTTTCGATAGGTTACCGCGATCCATCTTTAAGATCCTGGCGGCCTTTGTGATGTTGCCGTCGGCCTCGCGAAGGACCTCCTCCAGAAGCGTCTTTTCATACCGCGTGTTATGCTCTCGCAGAGAGAGTGGTTTTGCAACAGGCTCCGGCCTGGCGTAATCACGTCCACCCTTAGTGCCAGCCAACGCTTCTCGAATATCGGCAACGGATATGATATCACCGTAATTTAAGGCGGCGGTTCGCTCTATAATATTTTTAAGTTCGCGCACATTGCCCGGCCAATCGTAAGTTGATAATGCCGTTACTGCACCAGGGTCGAACCGCATACGGCCGTAACCGAGATCGTCGAGAAAGTGTCGGGCTAAAAGAGGGATATCATCGAGCCGCTCACGAAGGGGGGGCACGAATACAGGTATGACATTCAAGCGAAAATAAAGATCCTCGCGAAACTTTCCCTCCTGCGTCAGTTTCTGCAGATCCTTGTTCGATGCTGCCACCACCCGCACATCGACCTTGATATCTTTAGACGATCCCACTCTTTGAATGGAGGATGACTCGATGACGCGGAGCAGCTTGGCCTGATGATCCGGTCGTGATTCGCCGACCTCATCGAGGAAGATGGTACCGCCATCGGCGGATTCGAATTTGCCTATCTGCCGGGCTACGGCTCCGGTGAAGGCTCCTCGTTCGTGGCCGAAAAGCTCCGATTCGAAAAGCTCTCCCGGTATGGCGGCACAGTTGACTGCTATAAAAGGTGATGTTGCCCGCCGGGATGAATAATGCAGGAAACGGGCAGCCAGCTCCTTACCAGTGCCCGGCTCTCCGAGGATATAGACCCTGCTGTCGGTGCCCGCGATCCGCCCCAGCTTTTCGCGTAAGGACTTCATCGGTTCCGAATCGCCGACGATTTCATTATGCGAGAGCAAAGATCGCCGGAGCCTGGCGACCTCCAACTCCAGGGCTCTCTGCTTGATAGCGATTCCTGAGTCGAGCAAAAGCTGGCCCGGGTCGGGGGGCTTTTCGATCACGTTAAACGCACCCAGCCGGGTTGCCTCTATAGCCTTACCTATGGTCGCTTTGCCCGATACGATTATGACCGGAGCGGCTATCTTCTGCGATTTCAGCATCCTGAGAAGCTCAATCCCGTCTATATCCGGCAGCTCCAGATCGAGGATGATCAGGTCGAAATGATCGTCAGCGGCCAACTCCAGGGCCGCATTACCGGTTAGCGCCCCGGTCGGGATATAGCCATTATCCTTATATAGAGAAGATAAGGAGTCTATTATTGCCTTGTCGTCATCGACAATCAATATTTCTGATTTCTGCGCCACGATATTAAATTAAGGGGCAACAACCACAGCGTCAACAAATATATGGGTGATTTTTACACGATTCAATATTACCGGATATTCTCCAGCCACTGGATGATTTTATCATAGGTTTTGTCATATTCGCTCATCCTCAGCGTCAGTAGCTTTATTCCGCGCGAGTCTTTTAGACGATCGCAAAATGGGTGTGGTTTATACAGGATTGTGCCCAGAAAGGGAATTTCTGTCTGGAATACCTTTAGAATCAGCTCTTCAAATCTTTTTGAGAAGAGTTCCATCTTGCCTATTTCATCGATAATCAGAAGCCTATTTTCAGAGAGGGCGATCTCCATCTCAAAAGCGGCAATTCTCTCCATGAATTCAATGTCAACTCCGTATTTGCCCACGCGGTAGGGCGATTTGCTATCAAGATGCGACATTACAGCCTTATCACCGGCGAAAGACTCTATCTCAAATCCCACCCGCCTTCCGCGCTGACGGATCTCGTTTGTAAAAAATCCACAGAACGGTATCGAAAGCGAGCGGGCCACTTTCCTAATCAAGGTCGTCTTGCCGCAGCCTGGCTGGCCGGTTATCAAAACTCGAACTACTCTCATAAGCTGATGTGTATAGTACTGGATGCTTTAGAAATCCAGGCCTGATAGTGGTCTGGATCTACAGATCGAAGTACGGATTGATAGGTTTTTCCCTTCTTTTCATTCTAATGCCAACATACAATTTTAATATTACCCTGTTACGCCACCGATAAAAACAACAGGAAATTCAGATTTTCTTATCCTGACAACCTGCAACGGACACACAATCATCTCGCAGTCGCCAAGATCCGGTAGGGGACCTATATGAACCTCGATTCTGCCCGATCTTATTATTATTCTTTCGATCGCCTCCACCCATCTGTAGCAGCCACTGTAACCGCAACCCCAGAACACTGCTATTACCATATCTTCCTCAAAGTCTACTGCGGGTGGGGGAGTCCTTCCCAGGCTATCCTGTCTTGTCCAATAATCTTCCCAGAGCTGATTCCAGGCGGCGTCATCCTTTATTACCACGGTTACCGGGTGTGGGACTCTAAAAGATCCCGCCTCCGTGAGATTCTCGAATGGTAGAGGAGTTACTTCGGCAGGGTTTGAGCCACAGGAGATTTGCCCCAGCATGATTAAAACAAACGATACCAACGAGATTTTTTTATTCATGCCCATATCTCCATTCCTCACTATCTCTTACTTGATAGGGGGGCTTTACGGGTCATTTGTCGTGTATCCGGCGTTGCTCCGTAATGCAACCCACGAAGATCACTTAATAAGCAGCATCCTCCTTGTTATGACATCATCCCCCGATGTCAGGCGGTAGAAGTAAGATCCCGATGATACTGATTTATTATTGTAATTTGCCCCGTTCCAGGTGAAAGAGTGCTCTCCGGCGCCGAGTATCTTATCGGTGAGCTTCTTCACCAGCCGACCCCTTATATCGAAAATCTCAAGCCTGGTATTGGCTGTTTTCGGGAGGTAGATTCGTATTTGAGTCGATGAATTGAAGGGATTCGGATAAGCCTGAAATAGCTCTGTGAATCGTGGCTTCGGTGGCTCGTCTCCGGCCCCTAACACATTTAAGATTTCCTCGAGTGCCTCGATGAAATCCACCATCTCCTCCATGAGCCCGGTGGAAACCCTGAGATGTTGCGGCATCCCCCAACCCGTGCGAACATAGATGTCTCTCGATGACAATTGGCCGCTAACCCAGCCGGCATCACGGCCGACATCCACCATGAAGAAATTGGTTTCCGAGGGAATATATAGAAGACCCATACGGTCGAATTCCCCGAAACAATATTCCTTCGTTTGATTCGCCAGATCAATAGTGTCTGTTATATGCTGTTGAGAATCCAACGATGCCTTGGCAGCTTCCAGCGACGGGCGCGAGATGGTGGCATACAACTGAAAAGAACGCATCGCGCTTATAGCTGACTGCCGGCCGACAGCATAACCGATGCGGGCTCCGGCCAGGCCAAAAACCTTGCTGAACGTGCGAACCACCACAACGTTTTTGTCGGACCGAACCATATCTATGGCCGATGGATAATCGTTAACGGTGATATAGTGGTAATAAGCTTCATCTATAATAGTCACCACATCCGCCGGCAAATCGTCGACAAAATCGGATAATTCTGATGGATCGACGACGGTCGCAGTTGGATTGTTAGGATTTGTTATACAAACCGCCGTGGTATCCGAATCTACATGTTCCATCATGGCCTGAAGGTCTACCCGGTGATCGCCGTCGAGATCGACATACCTTGCAGTTGCCCCGAAGAACTGGGAATCGGCCGGGAACTGGCCGTAGGATGGGTTGGGAACGACCACGTTGGAACCGGGGCTGCTGAGAGCCATGGCGCAGAGTCGAAGAATCTCCGTGCCTCCGGCGCCGCAGATGATCTTACTAGCGCCTATATCGAAACGGGATGATAACCTGGCAACCAGAGATTCTGCAAACCAATCCGGATAGCGGTGGGCCATCTCAGCTTCGCTCTGAATGGCCTCGATAGCCTCCGGTGATGGCCCCAATGGATTTTCATTGAAGCAGAGACGACCGATATAATCGGTGATCATTCCCTGATCAGGCACACTGTCCGCTATCGCCTTTCGGTCGAAGCCCAACAAAGCCACTGCCGTGGCCCCGGTTATTGTCCCTATAAATCCTCGGCGCGAGATCCCATTCTGGTATTCATTCATATCCGGCCTCCCGGGAATTTACTCATGTTTTCTAAAAACAACCGGCATGTGTTGAGCATATCTCTCCTCGCGGAGCAAAGGAGATTTACTTATCGGGGCCCGATCAGCCGAGCCTCAATGAACATACGCTACCCCTTTAGGATAATATCCATAAACCGGTAGTGTGTCAAGTGAAATTCACTTATTGGCGGTTCTAATTTCACCTTGACAACATTCAACACGGGGATAAATTAGATCTTGTCGGAAGAGATGTTTGTCCGACAATGAAGGTAGATGGCGGCGTAGCTCAGCTGGTTAGAGCAGAGGAATCATAATCCTCGTGTCCGGGGTTCGAGTCCCTGCGCCGCTAATTGTGTTTCAAGGAGTTACGAGGAATCGGTATAGACATAGTTTTGGGCGCGGTAACAATACGGTAACATTTCACATAAAAAAAGACCGCCCGAATGTTCGAGCGGTCATTATCAAAGAAGCGTTAATTCCTAATAAGGTAGCTTCCCCATCATTTCATCCTTATGGTCCATTGCTAAATGCGAATAGACCATTGTCGTCTCTATTTGAGCATGTCCGAGCAGTTTCTGCAGAGTGAAAATCGGCACCTTCATCATTGCCAAATGACTTGAGTAGGTGTGCCTGAACGTATGACAGGTTGCCCAGGGTAAACCAATGCTTGTTAGAGTCCTTGATATGAACCTTCCTACCCACCATTCCCGCCACTGAGGGGATTCTTTACCGTTCTTATTAAACGGTCCGAATACTTTTCCATCATCGCGCTTTTTCATCGACTTTAGAATATCCTTAAGGGCCGGAGAATATCTAAACGGTATTATACGATGTCGCTTTCCCTTGGCGTTAACTCCGCGAATGATAATCTGATTTCCCCTGAAATCAATATCATCCCATGTCAAAGAAAGGGCCTCTCCCAGACGAGTACCTGTTGTCAGATAGAAGTCGACCAGTTGAGAAAAACTTGTTTCTTTAAACGCGGCCTTGGCCCTTAGGACTTCCTCCAAACTCAAATACCTGGGGTATTCCGATTGAGGTACTCTGATGTAGCGAACATTAGCGAGGGGGTTTTTATCTAGCAGCTCCCATCGGATAGCCGTGTTGAAAGCGACCTTCAAATGACGGAATTCAAGATTGACGGTGGACGGCGAAATGCCGTTATCCAGCCGTTGCTTTCGATAGTTTTCCATCGTCAGGGGTCGGATTGATCGAATGTTTACATTCCCTGCGAACTCAAGGAGATTGAGAAGTATCCTGCGCTCTCGTATAACCGTCCTGGGTGCCTTCACCTGATTACAGTGGTCAAGATAATCGGAAATAAATTCCTCGAGCATTTTCGAACTATTTTGTTCCTCCCGCAACTTGCCGTCAGCAATAAGCGCACATACTCTATGATAAACCTGCCCCGCCGTCCGTTTATCACAGTTGCCGATCTTATAGACTTTCTGAATACCGTCTTGCCTATAATGGATCCGCCAACAATGCTTCCCAGATTTATATTTTCTCTTTACCAATGAAGGCACCCTACTCACCTCCTTCCATTACGATTGGATAGTTAATGGTTACCTTCTCTTCACATGATTCCACGAATTCAACAACTTGGCCCCAGGTAAACTGAATCGAATTACGGCTAAAGCGTGTACAAGCGATCCTACCGGACTTAACCCAGCGTAGCACCGTATTGCGGTGTACGCTGAGCATACCAGCGACCTCGTCAACTGTTTTCGTCAATTTACCGTCGGGCCAGGTGTTCATTGTCACTCTCTTATGCCTGAAAATCCTTGCTGTTTTTCACTTTGGATGTCCTGCTCTGACCGATAGATTGCCTGAGCAAGATATTGCCCAAATTTGACTTAGGCCCATCAACGGACATAGGACATTGGGACATCATTGAATTAGCCATTGATCCCTCCCCTTCGGTTGGCCCAAAGCCTCGAGGTCGCGCGATATCGTCTTCACACATACGGAATCTAGATCGCCATTGACAATCAGGTCATGTACCTGTTTACGGGACACGGTTTGGCCCCTAAAGCAGGTTCTGATGAGATCATGGCGCCTTTCTTTGGCAGTCATATCGGGGTTTTCAGTCAGACGTTCGGGATTAAGCTTGGATAAAAATTCCAGTTTATCTTCAATAAACCCTAAAGCCGTATCGATATCCCTCTGGCATACTCGCCTGCGCAGATTGATCCTGGCAGAAACGACGGTGAGCTTCGTAATTGAATTCGCTATGCGAGTCATCATCCCGCTAGGTATTGTCTCGAATTTCCCGTCATCACGCATTTTTTCGACCAGCATTAGGATATATTTTACAGCAACATCGGATATGGTAATTACCCTAAATTCAGTTCGTAAAACCGCGATAATTGTTCTCAGGCTTATCTGCCATCGGGGGTTCGAAGCCGGCTCTCTGGAAGTTCGAATTTCACCGACATTTTTTAGCATTGATTTCATTGTTTCGAACTCGCGATCTTTATCTGGCGGGATATCAAATATTCCATCAAACCTTGATAACAGGTTTGTTCGCAGGTTGATATCGGAGCTGATGTCGGGAATATCCGTTAACAGGATCTGGCTCAATTTGTTCGTGTCTGCATGGACAGATGTTGTTGCCTCATGCCGTGTTTTAGCCGATGTCGCATCTATTACAACTCCATCTTCCATCGCCTGGGCAAAAGTCGCCTTGACTTCCCGACCTTTATTGCCAATAAGCTCGTGAAGATCCTGGATTCCCAGGGTGCCGCCTGAAGCTCTCGGAAGATAACCGGGGATAGATGAGGTAATTCTACCAGAGACAACGGCTCGGCCAATTAAACCGGCATTTGTTAACTTAACAGGGGGCACCTCTTCGAAAACAGGATTTAAAATGCTGGCGATTATAGTTAAGAGCTTTTTACCTTCTCCAGGAGCTCCAATAACAAGAGAATGAAGCTTCATCGATTTCTTATCATAGATTCCTTCCGAAAGGCTCTGATATATCATGAAATCTATACACTTGTTTAGATGGGCAGCATTATTGAGTCCTTTTATATTAAGATTTTTAATGAGCATTTTCTTTATATATCCGAAGACGCCGCCAGGGGTAGATCCATACTTTGCTATTAACTCATATGCACGGGCGATTTGCTTTGGCGGCGATTTTATCAGATCAATAGCAGTCAGGTCTTCGTCAATGTCTTCCAGGTAAAACATATAATACCTAGAGGGCCCCGTTTGAGTTCTATCTATGACAGATAGGATTATCCCCTGGAATATATAGAACGCCCTTCTCACAAGACACTTCTGAAGCTTATCGCCGAATTTATGGTACGTTATCGCAGCGCACCTGATATCGTTATCGGACGAATCAATAAGCCCAAAATTGATGATAGTGATTCTTCCGCTTTGTCTGCGCAGCTCAGCAGGAGTCGGATCGCTCAAATATGAGACCGCGGCATGAATCTTGATGGGCTTACCGACGTATTTTTCATTCATAGCCTCGCGAATTCCCATCGTATGGACTCTGCTCCAATCCTGATCCTGAAGATTCTGTACCGTTCCGACCAGTACTTTTCGCGCTTCTTGATCAGGGATACTGGATAATGCGACTGCGAGGTCTATTGGTAATTTTCTTATCATTTTCTATCCTATCCATCTTGCGTAATCCCCCTAGATTATTCATTTCAGATCTTACTCTCAATTTGGATGAAAGGCGGCAGGCTTGCTGCCGCCCTTCATTTTATTAATGCTATTGATTAGCTATAGAAGCTAATCTCGGAATACGCTCACGTAGTGCTTCCAGGTTTAGAGCCCGGGCAGTCTCCGTAAAGAGCCTGTAGCCAGTCAATAAATGATCGTGAAATGATTCATGGTTTTTGAATACCAGGTTGAATCTATTAAGTAAAATGTTGGCATTAGAACCATCATTTTCGAAAAACGACTCTAGCGTTCGGCCTAAGAAATCATTACGACATTTAAATGCGCGCAGGGAATTTATCAGATAATCACAAGCATTTAGAGGGTTATCTTTAGCAGCACTCTTTAATTCGTTCAATCGACATAATTCGATCTGATCGAATTTGGCAATGTCAACAAAGCGTATTCCGTCGTAAACCTGAAAAACTTCAGAGAGCCCAGCAATATTAAAATCATTGCCGTAATCAGCATCCAGATTGGATCCAAACCCGAAGAAGTCTTCGCATTTTATTTTATTGAAATCATGCATAATATTTCACCTCCTTTCCGTGCCTAGTTACCAGGTAGCGCCGGCACTCTGGACATACAGCCTGTTTGGAGATTATTCTCCGTTGCCAGACAGCCTGGCGGTGAATTGAATGTTTTCTCATTAAACCTCCTTGTTAAACATTCAATAGAGGCTAAATGCAAACCGCATGCCGTAAAAAATAAAACCATAAGATGTATAATGGTAACGAGATAGGGTTTATGAGCGGGTGTTTGAAAAGGTAGTATTTAAGTTAAGTTAGCCATTTCGGCTTTTCGAATAGCCATTCTGGCCATTTCAAATCGTAATCTTTTAGAAACTTTTTTAGATTTTTATCCTTATAGAAGCCGAGCTGATGAGCAAAATCGTTTCTGGATTTAAAAGACCTTACTCGTAGAAATTCATTGTAGTATAACTGGACCAGCTCAATTCTAGATATTCCTTCGTCAATCAATTCCTTAAGAGGTTTCTTCAATTTATCATCCTTATAAAACATGGCATCCAGTATTGAACTTACATCAGCAGAAACAGGAGGCTTGATGGTAGTGAATATCGGATAATCTTCATAAGAATATATACCCAGATATTCAGGCTCAATTTTACTGGATTTTTTCATAGGTTTTTGCTTTTCATAGTTAAATAAAGCCCATTGAAGATAGGGAAATTCCAGAAAACGATCGTGATAATGACGAGTCATCAACACATTCGGTATCCTATCTACATCGTCGATGAAACCAGCCATATTTATCAGCTCTAGATTTTTTTGAGATATCCGAGAGTATTTTTTTGCCCTTTCTATTTTGGGATTTAGTGTAAAATTCAGTACCGAAAAATCCTCTCTGTAATTTTGTTTCCAATAAATATACTTTCTGACCCAGTCCTCAATGAATCCCACGAGCTCTCTGTAATTCCCAGGGAATTTATAATATCTTAAAAGGGTATATGTGAAAATCAAAGGGAACTCTACTTTATTTCGAAAATTCAACTCTCTTCTGATTTTTTCTGTCAGCAAATAAGCGATCAGCGGGATGCTTGCCTTATGGTTTCTCAATGGGGCCATACTTATATGCTGCTGTGCAACCCTAAAATATAAATCGGACCTTAAATTGGCTTGACCAGCTTTGACCTTTGACATATCAAACTTATTCGTAGCGCAGATAACTCGTACATCAGATTTTTCGGGGGTTAACCCTCCTAAAGGATAAAATTCGTTCTCGTTCAGATAGCGTAATAACAAGGTTTGTGTTGCCTGGTCTGCATCGCCTATCTCATCAAGAAATAGTGTTCCACCATCTGCGGTCTTTAGTAAGCCATCTTTATCGGTTTTAGCTTGATTATGAGAACCCTCAACATACCCAAACAAAATACTATCCAATAGTGCACTTTTCGCATATTGGGCGCAGTTCACCGCTATAAAAGGCCCTTTTATCCTATCGCTTAATTTATGAATTGTCTGGGCAGTTAGTTCCTTGCCTGTTCCTGACTCGCCACTTATGAAAACCGGCAAATCTGATGAAGCCGCGATTTTGACATCAGCTTGCAGTTTTCGGGAAAGAGACAAGTCGGCAATAAATTGTCCTCTTTTAAAGATTAATTCTATGAAATTACAGTATTCAACTAAAAGGGATTTTGGAACTACTCCATCCGAAACCTTACCGCTTTCTAAAAATTTATAAAACTCATTTTGGGAACCCATAATCTTCTTGGCACGACTGCTAAAGGCAGGATCCCTATTAAGTATTGTTATGCTCTTTAACAGGTTTAAATATGATATAGAATATCCCGCAGTTCCGAAATCGGTACCACGGAATACGTCAGCATCAGGATTTATTCCCGATTCAGAGCATACTTCCAAAATATATTCGTCAAGGTTGAATTCTCTATGTCTGACCATAACTTTATCTTATCGCATATTTTTATGACCGTAAAGTAAATTGATAATCAATATTATGTAAGTAATATCCCAAAAAGCAATTACATTAATTTTTACAAGCTCTCCTTCGTGGCTTACCATTGAATAAATTAACGAAAAAAGCAAAATTGGGCTAAATTAGTCCATTTTATTCTTGCTTTTTTCCGAAAATTGATTATATTAATATTAGAGGAGAATAGATAACATCCTTCATTGAAATTATCCAACCATCCAAATTCCAAGCATAGCAGGCAGCCATAGAGGCTGGAAATTATTAACAGGCCAAGGCTCGCAATTGGGGACTTGGCGAAACCAACGAATGACACAATGGACAACGCAACAATTACCACCACAGATTTCTATCTGGCCGCGTATCTGCTGGCGAAGAATCATCAACTCGCAGGCCACGTTAGGGCGAATGGTAAATCGCAATTTGAATTTCAGGGTCATGGAATAGACGAATTATTAAACGACTTTTATCAAGATCGGGCTGCAATATCGCCACTGGCATATGCAAAGACGATCCGCAACTTGAAAGCCATTATGTATAATGGTACGACACTAAAACCACTTAACGACTATGACAACGGAACAGCAACGAAAGGATCCGAATGATCGGATAGAATTATCACTGGCCCCAAAGAACTACGATGCCAGTAAGAACGTAAAGTTTGAGCGGAAGGAGATTCGGCCAAAGGATCTTGAACAAACGCTCAAATCCTACAATTATTCCCTCATCAAATGGAAAGATGGAATCAGAGACGGCGCGAATTATCAGTTCAGCGACGGCTTCACTATTGATATTGACCAAGGTTTACCGATACCTGATGCCGAGACCAGACTAAAATCGCAGAACCTCAATTATTTCTTAATCCCCAGTAAAAGCCATACTCCCGAGCATCACAAATATCATATCCTGATATTTTTTAGCTACCCCGTGTATATCAAAAAGGCCTATAAAAAAATGGCCGAACATATTATCACTGACCTGTTCCCCGAATGCGACCCTGCAGTTAAGGATGCTAGTAGATTTATATTTGGCTCACCCGATAATGTCATAGTATCAGCATACTTTCAGGGAGAGAATTTCGACGTCCTGGAGCATGGGGCCATCTGGGATAATAGTCTTGCATTGACCAAATCGAGTGGCAACGCTATTTACCCAACCCAGATAGACAAGAAGACAAGCATTTACTGCCCCTTCCATCAGGACAATACTCCTTCGGCTTTCGTTAATCATTCGAAGAAGAGTAAAAACTGGTATATCTCGTGTTCCGCTTGTGACCAGACATTCTGGATGGAAAGGCCAGAGTTTGAACAACGGTGCGATCCTTACTGGTCATATGGGAAGGATGTTTTCGAGCTGGGCATAGTTAATGAGGAATTCTTCATCGAAAAAATAGGCAAAGCAAAGTTTCATGTTCTGACGAAGACACATTATTCCTCGGAGGAGAAAGCAGCGGCCTTTGAATACCTGGTTGACAACAAACACATTAGCCACATCAGCCGTATCGATTATCTGGGTGATATTGAGACCGAAGAATCGTACTATCGCGTCATTCTGGAAAAAGGGATCATTGAGGCTCACCATACTCCCCTGCCTTCGGTTGACCAGGATAACAGCTTCATCGAACGATACCTGGAAGATAGATTCAGACAGTACAAGGACTTCATCAAAGAGTACCTGGCGGTATTCTGCTATACCAACCATCAGAAGCTACCTACGCTTATTCTGAAAGGCCCCCGAGGCAATGGCAAATCAACATTCGCCGAAATAGTCGGGGAGATTTACAGGCCGTTGACCTTTGAATGGCAGGGCCATGAGGAGAATTTTACCTATGAGGTCGAGAAGAAGCTACTGATTGTCGAGGAAAACGAATCAACGAAGATGTCACAGTACAAGACTCTGAAGAAATACTCAGGACAGAAATATGCCATGGTTAACAAGAAGTTCAAGGATCCATACAAGATTAGGAATAACATGAATATCATCATGCTGACCAATGAGGTGATTCCACTTTATGTATCTCGAGAGGAGCAGCCAAAGGATGAATTCAACAATCAATTCTTCGTCTACGAATTTCCTGAAATAAAGCCGCCCATGGATCCTCAAATTCAGAACAGGATTTTGAAACGGCTGGGACATTATATCAGGACAGAGCTGCGCACCGTTTTCAACAACATCACCGACAGCGGTTACAGATACAGTATCAGAGTACCGATTACCGACGCCGAGAAGTCGCTGTTTGTCGATAACGTTACGGATCTGGAAGCTGACACTGACAGATACCTTCAGCATCTGATTCTTAATCATTCAGAAAAACAGGACGGCCAATATTCAGATTTCATTGAGAAAGGCTACCTCCCTACGAAATTCTTCAGGGATATCCAGGCCAAGACGCATTACAACAGGGTAATCAAAAACCTGAAAAAACGTGGCTTCTTAACAGGAGAACAAATGAGATTCCAGATTAATGAAAGACGCGAATACTGCTTTGAAATAACCCAGAAATTGAAAGATGAAATTAACAAGGCAAAATCAGAGTGCCTATAGTGGCTAAATTTGTGCCCATAACAAACATGACTTAAGTTGTTGTGGTAGAACGGAGTGACTGCAGTGGCTAAGTGGCTGTTAATATATATGGAATAATTATGATATTACGAAGGTAGGAAGTAGAATATTATAAGAATTTCCGAAAATTTACAGCCACCGCAGCCACTTTCCTCTATCTCCTTATATACTAATCACTTGTGGTGCCCATTTCGCGAATATTCACAGGCAGAAGATTTGTCACTTGGCCACTAAACATAGGATGCTAAAAAATGATAAGAAGTAAGAAATTCATAAACCAAAAAAACCTGAGACTGATGTTGAAGAAAAATACCGAGGGCAACCCCAGGCTAGACGCTGAAGATCTTCCAAAAGAGACGTATGAGGATTGCAGCAAATTACTCGGCGAGCTCAGGCACGTGGATTACCAGATCGGTGAAAGCCTGAAATCTAAACTGTGAGGGGGGGTACCCGCCAAAATGACATGGAAAACGAATAAACGATTATGGAATAGTATCCAATCAACCACGATAATAAGTGTTAATCTTTGACAGTTTTGTCATAGGAGCATACTATGTTTATAAACCACAATGGCATCATATGCCACATATCCAAAATCGACAGCCCTCACAAGATCTGGTACCATATCTGGATCGACCTTGAAAGATACGGTGAGAATTATATACGCGAAAAGCTGGGAGTGACCGACGCAATCTTGCAGAAAACGCTCCAGGACGAGTTTTATGAAGTTGCCGAATCGCGACGGAAAACAAAGCTGCTAGAAAGCCACAATCTTCGGCTGGATAAGACAGATTACGCATTCTATTTGACCGACAAGACCGAGGATTCAGTTACGGTATTTATTGAGAAAGGACTATTTACGTTGTACCCTGGTCAGCCAAACGGCATAGATCGGCCTCCTCGAGGTTATCCTTGGGCTGTGATCTATGAGAATGATACTCCCGAGCAGATTCAGGCCAAATTATTGGATGACAGGCGGAAGTTTGGCGTCGCCCTGCATAAGAAGCTGAAGAGAATAATGACCTGGTAACCCCGGTCGATTGAACGCCCCTGCCTTTTGGTGGGGGCTTTTTTTGTTAATTATAGCATGGCAGGTCTTCTTACAGCAAAGTAAGAATCTTATCTGGATTTAGTTGATTTGTGGTTTTTCCAGATCAATGCGAGCCAATTAATTCCCCGCCAACAATGATAGATGTTGTATTCAATAATGAAATATAATATCTTAACCTTATGTTTTTGATGACGTAGAAAATTGGGGCACGAACTGATTCGGCATGGGAAAAGTGGACCTATTTATAAGCGTATAAGGGCTGATATTGAATTGAAAGAAGAACAGGTTGTTTCCAAGAAAAGAGTCGCCGACCATGGCGAAGTCTATACACGCGAGCGGGAAGTCAATGCTATGCTTGATCTGGTCAAGCAAGAGACGGAACGAATAGATTCCAGGTTCTTGGAGCCAGCCTGTGGTACAGGTAATTTTCTGGCTGAAATATTGAACCGGAAACTTCACGTTGTGGAGACTCGCTATTGTAAAAGTCAATTGGAATACGAGCGATACGCCGTGCTTGCCATCTCAAGCGTTTATGGGATAGATATACTTGAAGATAATTGCCAGGATTGTCGCAAGCGTCTTTTTGACATCTTCGACCAGAAATACACAGCTCTCTACAAAGATTTAGCTAAAGAAAAATGCCGGGATACAATTCAATATATTCTTGAGAACAATATTATCTGGGGTGATGCCTTAACGCTCAAGACGGTGGGTGACAAGCCTGAATCTATTGTGTTTTCCGAGTGGTCACTCGTCAACGGCAGCATGCTCAAACGTCGCGATTTTGCCTTTCATGGATTACTTGATCATGAGGCGTACAAAAGCACGCCACTCTTTTCAGATCTTGGTGATGATGTCTTTATCCCCTCTCCGATGAAAGAATATCCCTTAACCCATTTCCTGAGAGTATCGGATGCTGAACAGTCATAGCTATAATCCCGACGTACTGACTTGCCTGGCGAACCTTAGCAGCGATGAAGTTTTTACTCCGCCTAAAATGGCGAACGAGATTCTTGACCTGCTCCCGCCTGAGATTTGGAGTGATAGGGGCGCGACATTTCTTGATCCATTCTGTAAGTCGGGCGTTTTTCTGCGAGAAATCACAAAGCGGCTTGATGCCGGTTTGGAGAAGGCTATCCCCAACAGACAGAAACGCATCAATCACATATTCCAGAAACAAGTTTTTGGCATTGCTCTTACCGAATTAACTGCGTTGCTCTCACGTCGGTCTGTTTATTGTTCCAAGGCGGCAAATGGCAACTACTCTGTTTGCGGAGGCTTCAATGACGAGCAGGGCAATATCCGCTTCGACAGGATCGAGCACACATGGGTTAACGGTCGCTGTACCTTCTGCGGAGCGAACGAAGCTAACTATGCGCGAGGGAGAGAGCTTGAAACCCACGCTTATGAGTTTATCCATACGGATAATCCAGAGGAGATATTTGATATGAAATTCGATGTTATTGTCGGCAATCCACCGTATCAACTCGACACAGGGGGATCGGGCAGACAGGCAAGACCAATTTATCAACAGTTTGTTCAACAGGCTAAGAAACTGAGCCCCCGATTCCTTACAATGATCATTCCTTCCAGATGGTTTGCGGGGGGCATGGGGCTTGACGAGTTCCGAGAACAGATGTTGCATGACAAGCACATCAGCCACTTGACCGATTTCACAAACGCCAAGGACTGTTTTCAGGGAATCAGTATCAGTGGTGGCGTAAACTATTTCCTTTGGCAGAGGGACTATAACGGCCCTTGTGAGTTCACTAACATCCATTACAACAAGAGTAATACATTAAGGCGACCCTTGGATGAGTTTCCGGTGCTTGTCAGGCACAATGAAGCAGTAAGCGTTATCCATAGGGTGTTGAGTAAAAGGGAGTCGTTGATCAGTAGCATCGTAAGCTCGATCAATCCATTTGGCTTTCCAACTTCTGCACGGGGACGCCAAACGGGTGGAAGAGGCATGCTGAAACTATATTCCAGCAAGGGTGTTGGTTTTGTATCGAGAAATGAAGTAACACAAGGGATTGATTTGGTCAACAAGCATAAGATCATGGTTAGTCAAACAATCTCTGAACATGCTGGCGAGCCCAGCAAGAACGGCACATTCAAGTTACTGTCGACAGTGAATCTCTTGTCTCCTGGCGAAATATGCACGTTTTCTTATATCACCGTCGGGGCGCTTGACTCCAAAGATGAGGCGATAAATCTGAAGTCTTACCTTGAAACCCGCTTCGCGAGGTTTTTGGTTCTACAAGCCGTATCTTCCATACACTTGAGCAAAGACAAGTTCATCTTCCTTCCCTTACAGGATTTCAATAAATCTTGGACCGACGAAAAGCTATACAAGAAATATCGACTGACCAAAGCTGAAGTCGCCTTCATTGAGTCCATGATTCGCCCGATGGAGGTGAACATTGAGTAGGGATTTTTTTCCACCACGGCCTGAATCCAAACCGACAATCTACGCCTACGAAGATACCAATCCTCAATACAAGGGATTACTCAAAGTTGGATATACTACGGTTAGTGTTCAGGATCGTGTGGCGCAACAGTATCCCACGAAGAAACCTGGCAAACCGCCTTACCGGATAGTGATAGAAGAGTCTGCTATGCGGAATGATGGCACAACGTTTACTGATCGTGAGGTTCATCGTCAACTGCGGGCTACCGGTGTAAAGAATCCCGAAGGGGAATGGTTCAGGTGTACGGTGGAAGATGTCAAGGCAACAGTAATTGCAGTCAGAACGGGTGAAAAAATCGAGAAGGCCCGCACACTGGATTTCAAGATGCGGCCTGAGCAGTACGAGGTTGTGGAAAAAACCGCTACCTATTTCAAGTACGCGCAAAAGGAAGCCCCTGATAAAACGCCGCATTTTCTTTGGAACGCCAAGATGCGTTTCGGCAAAACCTTTGCCGCCTATCAGCTCGCCAAAAAGATGAAATGGAAGAAAGTGCTGGTGTTGACTTTCAAGCCGGCGGTACAAAGCGCGTGGGAAGATGATTTGAAGCGCCATATTGATTTTAAGGGCTGGCAATTTATTTCAAGAAACGGCCTGACGTATGAAGAAGCTAACAAGAAAAGACCCTTTGTCTGTTTTGGGTCGTTTCAGGATTATCTAGGCAGGAATACAAAGACCGGCGGTATTAAAACCAAAAATGAATGGGTTCACGCGACCAACTGGGATTGCGTGATTCTTGATGAATATCATTACGGTGCATGGCGGGACAACGCCAAGGACCTGTTCGAGGCGGAAGACAAAAAAGAAGTTCAGTTTGCTGAAGGTGAAGGGCTTGACTACTACGATGAAGAGATCATGCCAATCACCACGGATGCTTATCTGTATCTATCCGGTACGCCATTTCGGGCGATAGCATCAGGCGAGTTTATTGAGGAACAGATTTTCAACTGGACCTATTCGGATGAACAGGCCGCCAAGCAGGAATGGAAGGGTGAGGACAATCCCTATTCCTGCTTGCCCCGCATGGTGCTGATGACATATCAAATACCCGATACTGTCCGCGAGATTGCTATGCAGGGGGAATTCGATGAGTTTGATCTGAACGTCTTCTTTTTCGCAGAAGGCAAGGGAGAAAACGCACGATTCAAATACGATGATGAAGTGCAGAAGTGGCTGGATTTGATACGTGGGGCGTTTCAGGCAACAACTATAGACAATCTTAAAATGGGCGTAAAAAAACCTCCAATGCCATTTTCGGATGTCCGGCTACTAAATGTGTTGTCACATACCTTCTGGTTTCTGCCGAGCGTAGCTTCATGTTATGCCATGCGCAAGCTGTTGGGAAAAAAGCAGAACAAGTTCTACCGGGATTATCAAGTTATCGTTGCAGCAGGACCTGCCGCCGGGATCGGCGTTGAGGCGCTCCCGCCGGTGAAAGATGCTATGGATGATCCGTTGCAAACCAAGACGATTACTCTGTCCTGCGGAAAGCTGACCACCGGCGTGACGGTGAGACCATGGATAGGTATACTTATGCTTCGCAATTCTTCCAGTCCGGAGACCTATTTTCAGGCAGCATTCCGTGTACAGAATCCCTGGACAGTTATGAACCCGGATGGCGATGCCCCAAACCAAGAGGAGATTATTAAGAAGGAATGTTACATCTTTGACTTTGCGCCGGATAGAGCGTTAAGGCAGATTGCCGATTACAGTTGCCGGTTGAATGTAGACGAAACCAACCCCGAGAAGAAGGTCGAAGAATTTATTAGTTTTCTACCAGTGCTGGCTTATGACGGCAGTTCCATGAAGCAGATCGATGCGGCGGGTGTGTTGGATATAGCTATGAGTGGGACTTCTGCCACATTATTGGCGAGACGGTGGGAGAGTGCACTACTGGTGAATGTGGATAACGCCACCTTGCAACGACTGATGAGTAATGAAGCAGCCATGAAGGCACTGATGAGTATTGAAGGATTCCGAAGTCTGAATCAGGAAATCGAAACTATCATTAACAAATCAGAATCTGTAAAAAAGACTCGGAAGGACAAGAACGACGAAGATATGTCCTCAAAAGAGAAGAAGAAACTTACCGAAGAAGAAAAAGAATATAAGAGCAAACGCAAACAAATTCAGGAAAAGCTCATTAAATTCGCTACTCGAGTACCTGTCTTCATGTACCTGACCGACTACAGAGAGCGGTGCCTCAAAGATGTAATTACGCAACTCGAACCGGGATTATTCAAGAAAGTTACAGGCTTGAGTGTAAAGGATTTTGAGTTACTTGTTAGTCTTGGAGTCTTCAACAGCGCATTAATGAATGATGCCGTCTATAAGTTCAAACGGTACGAAGATGCAAGTCTGGTGTATGTTGGCATCAACAAACATGAAGGTGAAGATATTGGCTTATATGACACAGTGATAGACAAGACGGATTATAATGCAACATTTGAAAATGTGGCCAAAGAGAAGTAACATAAATGAAAGAGGGAAGTTATCCATATGAAAGTTCAAAGATACTCTGTAAACCAACATTTGGTTGAAACTGTTCTTTCTTGGGTAAAAGCAGATGAGATAGCAATACCTGAAATCCAAAGACCGTTTGTTTGGGATTCTTCTAAGGTTCGTGACCTAATGGATTCTCTTTATCACGGCTATCCTATCGGATACCTTATTGCCTGGAAAAATCCGGATGTAAAACTGAAAGATGGCACTCTGTCTGAAGGAAGAAAAATACTGATAGACGGTCAACAGCGAGTAATGGCTCTTAAGGCCGCCATCCTTGGGCATTTCGTAATCAATAAGAATTACAAACGCACAAAAATCAAGATTTCCTTCAACCCACAGGAGGAAAGGTTTGAGGTCTTTAATCCGGCAATTGACAAGGATAACGAATGGATAAGAGACATTGCAACGCTTATCTCCGGTGAAGAGAGAATCGGTAAGGTTATAAAAGAATATTGTGAATTGAATCCGAATGCCAATGTGGAAAGTATTGAAGACGCATTAGAAGACCTGAAATCTATCGTCCAAAAACAGGTTGGGTATGTTGAATTAGCACCGGACTTGGATATTGAGACAGTTACTGAGATATTTATAAGAATAAACTCGCAGGGCGTTGTCCTCAGCCAAGCGGATTTTGCTATGTCGAAGATTGCAGCCAATGAAAGCTACAATGGTTCTACTATCCGCAAGGCCATAGATTATTTTTGTCACTTAGCGATTGCCCCGGAATTCTATCCTCAAATGGTCGATATAGACAAGACGTTCACAAAGACTGCTTATTTTACAAAGATGTCTTGGTTGAAAAATGAAAATGATGATTTGTATGATCCAAAATACACCGACTTGCTCAGGGTTGCATTCACCGCTGAGTTTGGTCGGGGGCGGTTGTCCGACTTGGTGAGCCTATTGTCTGGAAGGAATTTTGAGAAGAAAACGTATGAAGATGAGATTGCAAAGGAGTCATTTGAGCGGTTAGAAAAGGGCATCTATAATTTCATCAATGAGAACAACTTCAAGAATTTTGTGATGATTATTAAATCTGCGGGATTTGTATCAACCTCGATGATTCGTTCTCAGAATGCCTTGAACTTTGCATATATTGTTTATTTGAAGCTAAGATCATCAGGTTATAACCCGGCTGATATTGAATGCTATGTAAGGAAGTGGCTTGTATTATCGGTCTTGACTGGCAGATATTCAGGTTCTCCGGAATCTCAGTTTGATTTTGATATAAAGAATATATCGTCACGAGAATTCAAGGATTTCTTAGGAGATGTGGAGGCGGGAGAGCTATCTGATGCCTTTTGGGACGCTTCGTTGGTTCAGAGCCTGAATACCTCTGTAACAAGCAGTCCTTATTTTCATGTATTCTTGGCATCTCAGGTAAAGGCCAATGCCAAGGGACTACTTTCCAGCGACATCAACGTGCAGGATTTGATTTCCATCAAAGGAGATGTTCATCACATATTCCCACGTGACTATCTGAAGAAGAATGGCATGAAACGCAGTCAGTATAACCAAATTGCCAATTATGTCTATATGCAATCTGAAATCAATATCAAGGTGGCAAACAAGGCTCCGAGTGTTTATTTTTCTGAGATTAAAGATCAGTGTAATGGTGGGGCGTTGAAATACGGAGGAATTCGGGATTTAACGGTGTTAATGCGTAACCTAAATATGAATTGTATCCCAGATAACATATTCAGTATGGATGTGAATAATTATGAAACCTTCTTGGAACTACGCAGAAAGATGATTGCGAAAAAAATTAAGGAGTATTATTCCACTTTGTAGGTAGATGGATCGATCTATTTCTCGTCTGCCCCACATAGGGGATAGTTGTTACGACGGGAAACCTCAGCGTCGAATATGATGTGGATTGAGAGATAAAGGGAATAGACACATGGAGGAATTCTAGATGAATCTATTGCAAAGAATAATCATAGCGATTGGATTACTCGTCATCCTAGTCATGGGGCTTTTCCCACCCTGGACTTATGTTTATGACGGGGCGATTGAAATCGATTCTGGCGCCATATCGATACACACGGAAAGACCGGCACGCTACACTTGGATCACGAGACCACCGCACCCAATTACAAATCAGGAGTTGAGGCGATTGGCGAATAAGCAATATAAATTGGTAGAAAAACAACGATTGGAGCAGTTAAGGAAGACTAAGGGTAAGAGTGATTTTTATGGCCCTCAACGCATCAGTGATAGATTAAAAAGAAATCCTGATTTGCGCTACGGTTTGAAACTAGACATTGAAAGACTTGTCGTACAATTTGTCGGCGTGTGTATAATAATAGGTGGCCTTCTATTGATCTTTCAAAGGAGAGAAGGATTTTGACCTGCAAGTAAGGGAGAATAAACGGGGCCATGGAAATAGGACAGCTACATTACTAATAATCGGGGTATATCAATAGAGAAAGAAGGGGTGCAAAGACGCAAGAGCTGTCGGGCTTGGAGATTCGCTTCCGTCCTCGGCTTGATGAGATAATAACTGAAGTAAGGCGGCGCTGTGGGACGACGTTACCGCCGCATGAACGAGGCCCACACACCGTATTGTATCACCCTCGACGGCCAGACCCTCGAGGACGACACCGTCACCGTCCGCGAACGCGACAGCACGAAGCAGACTAGGCATAAGATCGCTGAGCTGGTGGGATTGATACGGGGGAGGGTAGGGTAAATACTCTCAAGCGCGGGTTACCGGCACGCGCGTGCCAATTAAGATAGAGGATAAACGGTCGGCATTTAAAACAAGGATACGCCTAAGAATCGTGGGAGAATATAATATTACAAGTAGCGTGTTCCCCATTTATCAAATGCAGAGGAGTCAGAAGGGGGAATATTCAGATGGTTACTTTAAAGGCACGTGTTTTTGTACGATCATATCAAATATGAGGCTCTTGATTTCGGCAAAGCATGTATTATCAACAACAGAACAGGATGTTGAACTGGCCGTATTTATGCCTAGCCTCAATAATAAGGTGGAGATAATTAAGATAGAAGCCTTGCGTGTGGATAATAAGCTTGAGGATTTTTCGTTTATCATTCCTATAGGGAAATTTAAAGAGTTTTTATATAATAGCGCGACACCATTGGAATTTCTCAGGGAGAAACTAGAGCTTGGGGCAAATATCGTATCATATGGCTTCCCCCTTTCTAATAGAGAAATCAATTTGGATAATTCTACTTTGCTTACAATAGTTCCGATGGTATTTAGAGGATATATTCAAGGTGTATGGAAAGATCTCGAACGTAATAACTTTAATAACATATATGCTGTAAGTTTTCCTTCGTTACCTGGTTTAAGCGGTGCGCCCTTGCTTTTTGAAAAAGATGACCGTCTACTTATAGCCGGTATTTTGCATGAACATAGAAGCGTAGGGAGAATTCCCATCAATGAGACAATTATAGACGGTAACATAACTGAGCGGCATTTTAGAAGCTATGAAATTGGTATTTCATCCGATTATAAGCCTTTTATTGAAATTGAAAAATTGATCGTCGAAAAGGGGTTGGAAGAAAGAACAAAGCGATTATAGCGATCAGGCCGCGTTCCAAATGAAGTTGGAAAGGGGCGAATGATGACCAATCGAGAAAAAATCGAAAAACTCATGGGGGAATTTCGTTTTAATGAAGTCACAGCTAAAGCGTGGGTCGAATTTAGAGGCAGATGTGGATATTGTGGTGAAGATCTGATTTCCAGCCCATTTCGGTATTACAGCGGTCAAACAGATCACCTATTACCAAAAGCGAAATATCCTGAATTGACGTGGGATGTGCATAACGCCGTTCCATGCTGTGCGCCTTGTAATCAACTAAAAGGCGATCCTTTACGGGAAGGGGAAAACGCGAAAGAAATGTTGAATCATAGCAGACAAGAGTTGATTCACAGGGTACAGGCCAAGCTAAAGCTGAACATTAATGAACGCTTGAACCAATACAATAGAATCAGAGCTATTATTCTCGATTGTTGACTGCCAATTATCTGCGTGTTAAGCAGAAAAGACAATAGATGGATGCCGGATCAAGTCCGGCATGACAGTAGCGTAGGTCGGGAGCCTCATACCAGCCGTAGGCCCGCGCTCCCAGCTGTCATGGGAATCAAGGGCTAATCTAGTCGCTGAAATTATTACGAAGCTTTACTTGCTCTTGCGGACTTTCTCTGGATGAATCCCAATAATCTTTATTGACGCAAATCGTCATTTGAAGTAAGAACCATACGTTGCCACGACTAATAGGAGGAGGGTAGCAATGCCAGCTAAAAGAAGAGTCCGTTGCTCCGGCAAGACATCAGCAGGAAAACGGTGTAAACGCAAGGTGGCGCTTCCAGCGAAACGCTGCCATCTTCACAAGAGACAAAGATAATGATTTGTCTTAGGCGGTCGGATTCATTCCAGCCGCCTTTTTAATAGTCCGCAAATTAGGTTTCAATAATGGTATAAGTATTTGGGTAGCTGAGCATCCTTGGTTGCTTCTCGATGTTCAGCGTGCCACTATCTAACCGAATCACTAGACGACAATCAAATATAAACCCATAGAAAGGAGTCATCATTGGATGATAAAATGTTAAAAATAGGCCAAATCCAGAAAGCCCTGGCCGAAGCTGGCTTTAATCCCGAAGAGGAACTGCCCTGACGGAACGGGGAAGGACGATTCTCCTTTACAGAATTTGGCCTTGCTTAAGCACCTGGATATATATATCTTCCACTGCCGTTGATTTAGACATCATGGCACGGCATTTGGGCGGCAAAATATATATGATTTTGGGGAGATTTAGTAGGCTTCAGGGCGGGGGACCGACGGAACAAGGAATTACATTTAGGAGGAGAAGAAAATGGGTGTTAAACAATTTGTTCCCTCTTTCTTTACAGACCCTAGAAAAAAAATAGACCGACTTTCGGGTTATGCGTTAGTTGTTTTTGCATATTTTTATTTTTTCGTATTTCAAATTCTTGTAGATATTCAGACAAAATTCACTGATTTTGAAACCATTATTCGGGCGCCGATCATGGCCCTTCTAATTTTGCCCCTAATTAATAGGGGAATTATAAAGCCAGACCCGCTACAAAGAAGTTTTAGCAAGGGGAAAAAAATAAGATTCTTTCAACGTTATTTTGCCAGCAATTATTTATTGGAGCGCTGCCAAAGATGCAGGGAGGACCAAAACACTTGCTGTAATTATTTGGATGATAGATCTGAAAAGCAAAATTATTACTGGTTTAGGCTTATTTTCCCGGAAATTGAAAACAACCATCCAGGAATAAAAGAGGAAACATATGAAAAGGGATATACTTGCAAACTGTTATTTATAATTGTTCTTTTCTGTAAGGTGTTTATTACAATTAGCATTTTAGCTTTAGTGGCATATCATACATATTTATATTTCATTGGGCAGCTTGAGATAATGATATCAGGGCAGCAGATTGCTTTTTTGATTGCTTGTGTAATGATTTGGATTATTATAGGTGGCTTAAATAGAGCAAACATAAATAGACCGACAGGATGTTGGCACGCTTGGAGAGCGATCAATCTTTCTCATATTACTTGGATGGAAATAAATAGTGCATTTTTAGACGACAAAATATGCCAAGCAAACGGAATTCAAAAACAGTTTATCCAGAAATAATAACTCACAAAAGGCCAGATTTCGACTCAATCTTTGCGGTATGGTTATTATTGCGTTTTGGAGGGTATGGTGGAGCAAAAATTAAATTCTTTTCTTTTGGCGATAAAATACCCCAAAAATATGATAATGCAGTTTGCGTTGACATTGGCGACGGTGAATTTGATCATCATCAAAGAAGCGATTTAGTCTCAGCCTCTATGCTAGTATTAAAGAGTTTGAATTTGCATAATAATCCTGCCCTGCATCAGTTCGCCGAGATATCTGTGTATGTTGACCATGGTTTGTTCGATAGAATTGACAAAAGATTCCTTGGTATTATTGATTTGATAGATGCTCTTAATAATCAATATCCAAAGCGTCCTCTTAAAGTTGTAAAAATCATGTTTGAATGCCTTGACGCTCTCTACCATTACGAAGATCTTAAAATTAGGGCTGAAGGTGAATTCGCGCAGGCAAAGCCCTTTTTAACCAAATGGGGAAAGGGTATTGCTATCTCTACCACAAATAGACTCGTACGCAGTTTATGCCATAAGAGAAACATCCCCATTTATATCTATGAAGATCCAAAGAAAGGCTATAAAGGTATCGTGGCTCAAGGTGGGGAAAATATAGATTTCACCGATGCTTATGATAATTTAAAAGCAGTGGAGCCAGAAGCTGAATGGTATCTTCACTTCACAAAAGACCTTTTAATTTGCGGCTCCGATAAAGCTTACAATCGCCACTTAAGCTCTTTATCCCTTGATTATTTAATAGGCTTAATCAAAATCGATGGTCGTTAATTCTTTCGGGAAAAAGCTTGCCGCGTCAAGAGCTGTTATCAAATTAGCTTTGACAGAGCATAGCAACCCGGTGGTTGCATGTTCATTCGGAAAGAATTCTATGGTTGTCTTACATATGCTTTTGTCAGTTAAACCGGGGACCCACGTCTTATTTAATAATACGCTCGTTGAATATCCGGATACATATAGATTCAAGCGAAAGATTGCTCAAAACTGGAGTCTAAATCTCTTGGAAACCAAGCCTAAAGAATCGTTCTGGTGGATCGTTGATAATTATGGGTTTCCTCTTTTCTCCCGGGGAGGTTTTAAAGATGCTTCAAAATACTGTTGTAGATACTTAAAAGAATATCCGATAATGAAAGTTTTAAGAAAATACAAATTCGATTTGTATTTTACTGGCTTAACGAGGCATGAATCGCGCTTGCGAGAATTTTCCGCAAAGAAATATGGTAATTATTTCTATGCTAAAACTTTCCAGCATTGGAAATGCCATCCTATTCAAGAATGGACTAATGAAGATGTTTGGAAATACCACGAGAAATATAATATACCCCATAATGGTTTATATGATAAAAAGCCTATCGATGGCTTTGACTTAAGGACGGGTTGTTGGTGCTGTACAATACCAATAAAGTATGGCAAGATTGGCTTTTTGCGTGAAAATTATCCGAAATTGTGGAATTTTCTACTACTAAAGGGATTGGGTAAATTGATGCTTGAGAATAAAATAGGAAAAGACGTTACAGATGAAATTGTTGATCATTACTTAAAATATAAGCCATGTTACTTTGACAAGTATTAGAAAAAACCATCGGAAGAACAAGAAGCCCGCCAATATTAGGAAGAAGCCATGCTAATAGCTAAGATCCAAGCCGCCCTCGCCAAACACGACACCCCCATCAACCGGGCCAACTACCAGCAGTTCTTCAAGGAGAAGCTGAAAGAGCCATACAGGCTGAAGGTCCCCATCCTGCGCAAGATCGCCAATGAATGCTTCAAGGAGGTCAAGGGCAGGCGAATAGATGGCGTATTGCATTGTCCATAAGCCCGATTTGAGAACCGTCAAATCTAAATTAGCTCGAAGGCGGTTTAAAGCCTGCCATAAGATGACTGCCAGGTTAAGATTCGTGTACAGAGGAAGATCATAGTTTGTTAGGGGGAGCCATCACTCGGCTCCCCATTTTCATCAGCCCGAATCGTCCTTATCGGCATCATCTTCATCCCGCAAAACGAGTTTGAGAATCTTCTCGACAAGCGCCCCCACCGTTTCAGCAAGTTCCAAGGCATCTTTTTCTTTCATCTCAGCATCCTACAGATCAGGAATCTTATCACTTCCGCTACAGCCGCCAGCAGCGCCTTTATTTTTTGGGTCATACATGAACTCCGTTCTTGAGCATCGTCAGGGTTTTGAAATCGAGGGTAACAGCCTGTTCCGCCCAATCTCCGTTGGCAAAAGCCGCCACTTGCCTACAGACCAGAGCAGCTACAGGCAAAACGGTATAGATTATTGACCGCGCGGTGCATCTATCTTGCGATGCTTCAGTTTCAGCGACCAACGTCACTTCATAAGACTTGAGGCTGGAAGGATCGCCTGGGGATGCAGTGTAGACCTGAATCACCTGACCTGACATACGAGGGTCAATCAGTAGCTTGACTTTTCTGTGAGAGACAATGGAATTCCAAATGCGCTTGCGTACATCCATGGAATCTACCGAGGAAATGACAATGTCTGAATCCAGTTTCTGCTTGATGAATGGCCGTGTCAGTGTGTTTATCTGGATATCACTGTCAAATTGCTGAAGCATCTCGGCACAGGCAGCGACTTTCTTCTTTCCCGGATCTTCTTCACGGTAGAACTGGTTGGGCAGGTTTTCGACGCTTACGGTATCAGGATCGATAAGGGTTAGCTGTCTGACCCCCATCTTGCACAATGAGAGGGCCGTGAAGGATCCAACGGCTCCACAGCCGATGATTGTGACCCGTAGACCAGACAGCTTTTCCTGATCAACAAGTTCCTGTTGACGTATATATTTATCTTCCATGGGGTCTCCTAAAAGTCATCGAAAAGAGGTTGATCGAAGAGCCCTTGATATTCGTACATGTTGATATCCCCTCGCTCAAAAGCCTCTTCCAGCTCCTCTTCCGATTGGAAGTCCGCCGTGGGTTGAAATCGTTTCGGAAACTTACTGATCTTTGTCCATCTTTTCACCTTGGCCTCGAATTCTGCGGAATAAAGCTCTTCAAGTTCCTTTGAGCATGTGCAGTTGATCTGAATGGGCACCTTATTAAGGGTTACTCGGAACGGATTGTAGATGTCTATACGAGAAAGCAGATCCCCACGAAGATTCGTCACTATGGAAACAGAGTATGAATTATTTGCCAGTTGTGAACAGCATTCTTCGTCCGTACTTGACCAGAAGGTTTTCATGCCCGCGTGGCTGTGGATCCAACAGCGCAACCGTGAGGTGTCGATGCCGTCAGTAGCCAGTTGGATCATTAGATTTGCGACGGCTTTATCGTCAAGCTCTACGTCTGCTCCGCTAACCTTTTGATCAAGCAGGTAGATTTCGGACACAAGAAGTGCCGTGATCCTTTCGCCATCTTTGAGCTCGTCTATCAGTCCCAGGCAGCTGACCTCATTATCT
>SDBT01000737.1_pt1 | contig 53387 bp, 86 predicted proteins | sample 2277101 | NCBI WGS metagenome assembly SDBT01 (sample SAMN10404973, study PRJNA504765) | marine sediment metagenome | isolation source: marine sediment core GS10_PC15, 103 cmbsf | place: Arctic Ocean: Southern Knipovich Ridge | collected 2010
CTACTGGCAAGAGAACGAACCCTTCGAGCGCTTTGTGCTGTACCCAGCACCACAAACGCCCAGCGGTAGCGTGTCGTCTGGTGACTTCGGTACAGCATTCGTAAAAGACGCCGTTACAGCTATCTACACTGAAGACCGCGCCGACGTGCCAGGTTGGATAGAGTTCCCGGTGGCCCTTGAAGTGGCGTCCCGTGAACTGGCTATGGAGTCTAGACACAAAGACCTCGTGGCATCAGCGCTTTTTCGCGGCCTAGCCAATGTCCTGTTTGGAGTGGTGTTGTAATGCCTAAAGAAGTCTACAACGTAAATCCAGTATCTGATCTGTCGGTCGAGTCCATCAACCGTCTGGTTGCAGACTTGAATAACGCACTCGTCAGATTGTCAGATGAGATCGCAACAGTCGAGGGTGTTGATGGCCGACTCCCGGTATTCGAGAATGACGTAAACTTCAGCGGTAAACGGCTGTGCAACGTAGGACGTACTAAAATTGATAGCGATGTCCCTAGTCGCAAAGAGCTGGTTGACCGAGCGATGTATGTTAGAGCCGACACGAAGAAGCATCAAGCAGATGTGGTAATCGTAGCTAACAAAGGTATAGAAGTACCGTTTGCTGTTGAATCTACACAAGCTCCTAATCTCCAGCAGCTCTTAGAAGCGGTTGAAAATATTGACTTGACAGCGGAGGTTATTGGAATACTGCCTGTAGGCAATGGCGGCACCGGCGCATCGACACTCACCGACGGTGGTATATTGATTGGCTCTGGCACAGGTGCGCTTACCGCTCTAGGCGTGGCCACCAATGGTCAAATACCGATAGGCGACGGCACCACTGATCCGGTGCTGGCAGTCATAACTGGCACAGCTAACAAGATCACGGTAACGAACGGCGCGGGTACGATAACGCTTACCATCCCTGACGCTGTTACCCTCGTTACTCTAACTCTCTCAGGTGATCTCAATCACGACGGCACGAACATCGGCTTCTACGGTACAACTCCAGTGGCGCAGTCGTCCGCTTACTCTCCAACCAACGTGTCAACCGATAGAGCTTACGACGCCGATTCTACAACGATAAACGAACTAGCAGATATTCTTGGCACATTAATAACGGACTTACAGGCTACAGGGATTATTGGGTAAGGGGTAAAACAATGAAACAATGGGCTACTCTATTTGTTGGTTTACTTCTTGTGCTGGCGCTCGTGTGGAACGTAGACGTAGAGGCAGTGCGTGACTTCGGGACAATCCCGTCAGACGAGTCTGGTTGGCCCGACGGTGCGCCTACTTCTAGTGGGTCTTCTACAGTAATAGTTAGAAAACCAGCAGATGAGTCCATAACCACAGACATTGTTTTATCGGATGACGACACGCTAACTTTTGCGATTGGTGCCTCAGAAACCTGGATTGTTACATTTAATCTCTTTGTAACTGCGGCGAGTGTCACACCAGACATCAACTTTGACATTAACGTACCGTCAGGAGCTACTGGTAACTATGGTATGAGCGAGATCCCGGCTCTAAGCGGTAACGGTCCTGAAATTGGAACTACATCTGCTTCGGTGCCAATCGACACCTCTCCCGGCCACATACGAATAAGCGCCCTTATTGTGAACAGCACTAACGCAGGCAACGTAACCTTACAATGGAGACAGACTACTAGCAGTGCGGACGCACTAACCGTCAAGGACAACTCATATTTAATCGCTCACCAAGTATTGTGATCGTATAATGCCAACCAAGCTAGTCAAGCTATTTGATCCCGCAGCTCCATTCGCTGGTCTGTGGCTAACTGGCGGCAAGGACAAAGTGCCGTCAGGGGCGCTGCGCCGCGCTCGCGGCATCCACAAGTTCTACTCCAACAGCCTACGTTCGCGTCAAGGTTCAACGCTCATCACAGCGCTGGACGCCCACTCGCTGTATCGTTTTGGCGATGTACGCTTTCAAGGCTCTGGTACAATTTTATCCCGCGCAGGCTCATCAATACTCACCGGCCTGGATGGGAACCGCCTATCATTCCTTCGTATGCCGCCTAGTTTACAATCGACGTTAGCTGCTACGCCTGTGGCTGACTCCTTATTCGTCACAGGCGGTGGCTTGGTACGAAAGATCGACTCCGCAGGCGCTGTAACGAATTGGGGCATTGCTATACCGTCCACTGGCGTAACAGCGGCATCCGACGCTGTAAATACCCGCACCATCGATCTCATGGAAACCGCTGCTGGCTGGAGCAGCTCAGGCGCTACCTTGAGCGACGAGACAACGATCCGTCAAGAAGGCACTAACTCGATGAAGATGTCAGTCGGTATTAACACAACAGGAATAGCGGAGAAGGCTATCACCGTCGATCTAGCGACGTTCGCCGCAGCTCCCACGGCTTCTCCCGACGCAGATTTTATCGAAGTTTGGGTGTTCATCGATGATCCACGCGAAGTAAGATATATACAGATCGCCTTTGACGTTGGTACAGGCAATTTCTCTGAAGACTTCTATACATATACAATACCGATAGGGCCTCAAGACCCGACAGCCATTCTTGGCGTAGCTTCATTGCAAAACATATCAGAACAGGAAAACCTTTTTCTTGGTCGGTCAGAAGACGGTCTCGTGTCTATCGGGGAAACGAACGACATCTTGAAAAACCTCGGACGCACAGAGGTATCACTCGATGATAATACTTGGACGCAGCTACGAATCCCAAAGCAGCTATTCGCTCGCTCTGGAGACAGCTCCAACACTTGGGCAGACGTAGATCGAGTACGTCTAACGATGAGAGTGAGGTCCACCAATACGGTTATCATATATTGGGATCAGCTACGTCTCGTCGGTGGTAGAGGTCTTCAAGGCCGTTACCGCTACCATGTGACGTTTAGAAACAGTACCACCGGACACCGCTCTAACGCCAACGCCACAGCTACCGAAGTCACAGATGTAGCGCGTCAAAGTGTAGCACTCACCGACATACCAACGTCCACTGACGGTCAAGTTGACCAGCGTGAAATATGGCGCACTGTTGGCGACGGTACATTATTTTTTCGTATAACAACGATAAGCGACAACTCTACTACTACGTTTACAGACACTGTAGCGGACTTCGACGGCCTGTTCGCTGGTGCTACGGTCATGGAGAACCTTGAGCTTCCAATAGATAACATTCCTCCAGAAGCCACCTACGACTACGTTACCGGCCCATACGCGGGCCGCGCCTGGTGGACCCGTGACTCTGTAGCAGGCGCTCGTGGGCGCATCTACTTCTCACCGATTGGCCGTCCTGAAGGCGTAGCCGGTTTCCTTGAGCCGACTGACGACGACGACCCCATGCAGACACTCGTTATCTGGAACGGAGCGCTGTACGGCTTCTCTGAGAGCCGCGTCTTTCAGGTCGTTGGCACGACTGTACCATTTATTACCCGCGAAGTATTCGGGGTTCCAGGGACTACAAGCCCGTTCACTGCCAAGCCAACGCCGTCCGGTATCCCATATCGAGCAAACGACGGTTCGATCCGATTGTTCAACGGCTCATCAGCTCCACTCATGGGCTTCGACGCTATGAGTAATGTCTTCAACGGCGAGACATCGGAAAATATCAGCACAGCGTTCAACGGTGTCGTAGCAGCCAGCGACGGCCCTGAGTACCTTATATCGGATGCGGCTAACGCTACGTTAATCTACAACTTCAAAGCTGGCACCTGGCGTGATCTCGGCGTATCACTAAAAGGCATCTACTACGAAGAGGACACAGGCTTGATAATTGCCACCATAAGCGAGTCGGTGGTCATTCTCGAAGCCGATACGATCCTACTCGATAACAGTGTCAATATCGAGTACGAGATTGAGACAGGTTCTGTACGCCTTGACGAAGGCAGCTCTCCAGTCATTCAGCGTATCTACCTGGACATGAACCCCAGCAGTCAAACGATTACTCCGTCAATAGTGGTCGATGGCACAGTGACGGCACAGACGACAATCAATGATTCAGCTCGTGTGATGACAGAGATCCCGATTCACCTGGATGGACGTTCCGTGGGGCTCCGCGTGGCTGGTAGCCTGACAGCACAGGTGGAAATCTTTGGGATCTCGGCAGATGTCTACTATGGCGAATGAAAACAAAGACGAGCTATTAGAATACGTCCCTGGCGAAGCCGTTGATGCGCTGATGATCCACTGGTATGTCAAGATCACCAACACAGGGGAGAAGAAAAACTTGATGGGCGCTGACACAGTGCTGACGTTTATAAAGTTCTTTGATGGTAAGGATCTTGTGCTAAAAACAAACAGTGAGTTAGGTATCTGGTTTGCCGCCTGGTACGAGCCGACATTCGATGGAGCCTTCCAGGGGATGTGGACTGACAAGGCTAAGCGCGGGACCAAGGCGCACCTTCAGGCTGTCGAGGAAGCATTCGAGTACGGTTTGTCCAAGTGGCCGATCCTTCTAGGCACCACGCGCCAGGAGCAGATCGTAGACGAGCATGTGCGTTTGGGCTATACTGTTCTAGGGAAAATCCCAAACCTGTGGTACGGAGACGACGTTTGGTTGATGTATCTTACGCGGGAGAGTTATATGACTAGAAAAGTTATGTTGATTAAACGACCACCTAAAGAGGACGCGGCATAATGGGCGGCGGTAAGTCATCTAGCCAACAGCAGTCGGGGCCAACACCTGAACAACGTAAGACTCAAGGCTTCGCGCTGGAAAGTATCCTGGAGCCACTGGCTAATGAGCTGATCCCTCAAATCACTGAGTCACTGCGCACAGGCGGCGTCGGCGCTCGCTTGCCAATTGCTAGGCAAGGTGTTGAGGCAGCTAGGTCAGCCTCGTCACGAGCCGTCACTGGCACGTCGGAGTCATTGGCGCAGTCAGGGCTATCCAACACGCCTTTCGCAGAAGCCATTCTGGGGCTCACTAGGCAACGTGGCGAGCAAACCACAGCAGCAGTGCCGATAAACATTGCAAAGTCATTTTCTGACTTGGCCTCGTCTCTCATCACTGGTGGTGGAGCCATCAGCATCGGTGGACCAGGGATCTCAAGCGGCAGCAGTAAGGGCGTCAACGCAAGTCTGTTTTAGGGGTTAATTATGGGTCTTGAAGCTTTGTTTAAAGCAGCCATAACTGGAGCAGCCGCTGGCCAGAATCCTTTGCGTAAAGCTGCGATAGGCAAGATAAGTGAGAAGGTAACTGGAAAGAAAGCTAAACCAAAAACAACAACAACGACAAAGGCTGGGAAGCAAGGAGAACCTGGAACACTTGAAGCTGTCTTAGATGCACTGGCTAACAGACCATCAAGCGATCAGTTCAAAGGTATCCCACAGGCACCTCCAATTGCAGCAGCACCACCTCCACCAAGAGGTGATCCGAATGCGCAGAAGCTGTTAGAAGAAGTAATCCTGTCGCTAGGTGGGCTCAAGTAATGGCAGTAGATCCAAAACTTAATCTTACTGCTGCTCGTCTGCGTGAGAGTTTTACTGCAACAGGTGGAGCTTCGGCGCAGCAGTCGAACGTCCCTAGCGTTGTCCCTGAGCAGCAGCGAACGGCTAGTGCGCTAGAGGAAGGTGGTGGTGGAGGTGGTGGTCTAAAGCAGTTCATGGCAGACTTCGTTGTCAGTGCCGCTGCTGGACAGAATCCAATCTTCGGCGCGTTTGCGCTGGGGATCAAACGTAGGCGTGAGGAAGCAGAGGAAGAAACTAACCGCTTGGCATTTGAGGCAGCACAATCAGCGTCAAAGCGAGCCATAGAAGCTCAAGGAAATCAACAGGGTCCAGTGCGGTTAAAGACTTCCGTAACCAGGACGATCACTGCTGAAGGGGATCAAAGTCTCTCTATAACAACGTCTGCGATACCAACTACATCGATTGAGAGATTTACTAACACACTCAACGCAACGGGCAACCCTGCTCTCGCAACACTTGATGCACCAGACATCCCAGCAAGAGAGCGTGATAATATTATAATGCGCTACGTTGGACAGCAGTTTGAAGCGCTTCGCCTAAAGCACCCAGAGCTAGATGACCAACAACTGATGCAGTTAGTCGTAACACAAGATCCAGAGATAATTTCAGCTCTGCCCGACAGGTTGCTTAAAATGGCGATACCTACGCCTGACGCTTTGGAAGGTAAAGAAGGTGAGTTAATCCGTAACATGAACCGGCTTCTTGAACAGGAAGCAGCAGAAACAGACCCTGAAAAACTGCGGCGAATCAAGGCACAACTAGCCAATAACATCACAAACCAGAAAGCTCTAGGAACTCGAAGCGGTCAGGACATGGTTTTTCTAGACGCAAATGGGAAACCTTTCGCAATCATGGGTGCTGGTACGGCACTCGGCAGAATGACTATCAATGACGCTCAAAAGCAGATACTTTCAAACGCTGGGCAGCGGTTCACCATGCAGCGTATCCTAGTTCACTTAAAACCTGGTACTCTTGGTGGTGTTGGAGCAATAAAACGGTTCGCACAAAACGCAAGGGTACAGATCGCGGCTGCTCGTAGGGAGCTTTTTAATGTCCTTAAAGCAGAAGGTGCTGACATTGATTTTGATCGGCACTTTGACGAAAGTTTAGCTGTGCTTCCAGCGCTTTTGAAACTCCTTGCAATTACGACAGCGCGAGCAAACGAGTCTGGAGCAAAGGCATTGAGTGACCAGGACATCGAAAACGCGGAAACGATAATTGGTTCCAGAGGCGCACTGGCCAACGTCCCAGCCATGCGAGCAATATTTAAGGAGTTGTTTATTCAACTGGATCTTAAAGATCACCTTGCTCGAAGCACAATTCCTGAGAACATGCGGCCAGGACCGGCTGAAGAATTACCTGAATCACTGCGGAAGCTGCTGGAAGAAGGAAGTAAAGCTGAACAGAAGTTACGTGGAGGTGGAGGAGAAGGTGGTAAAGGTGGAGGGTCTTCTACTGAACCTCAAGAGAGTCAGTTTATTCTTCCACCGCAGTAACAGACCATGGCACAGGCTCAAACGTCTCTCACTCAAGCGAACAAGCTCATCAAGAACCCTGGCACATCTAAGGCCGGTCTTCAGATGTCGGTAAAGTTGCTGGAGGACTCGAAGCAGGGGCTCAGCAACGTCCAGGTTGAGCAGGTAGACTCTGTAATAAGAAACGTCAACAGGATGATTAGCCGTAGGGTCGGTGTCTCAACTGCTGAAGCAGCCGCACCTCCATCGCCTCGTGTTCCAGTCCCTCCAGCGAAAAGCACTAAGCTATTAGAGCCTGCAAAAAGCACAAGTCTTCCAGAGGAGCCAGGTTTCACATTAATCAGAGAGAAAGGCCCAAAAGGTCGAACATTTAGAGTAACTGACGAGGAACTTGCGTTGATGCAGAGTGGAGAAATTTTAACCCCTGAAGCATTGATTGCACTTCGCAAGGAGCGGTCGTTAGCCACCGAGCGACCTGGATTTATTAACACATTATTTGGTGAGCTTGGTGAAGGTGCTGTTCAAGTTGGTAAAGGTGCGTTAGCACTTGGTAAAGCACAACTGGAAACAGGAAACCTAACTGGTACTGCTGGAGCCTTCTTTCCTGATCGCCCTAAGACTGATGTTAAACAAGCTGCTGAGATAGTTGGACTGCCTGTTGGAGTGCTTCGCATGATAGGGGCTCCATCGGTTGCAGCGGTTGTGAAGGGCGGTGAGCTTGTAGAACGTCAATCCGTGGAGTCTGGGATGCCCCCTGAGACCGCAAAGATAGTCGCTGATGCCCTTGCTATGGGTGCCATGATTTTCATGCCTCAGAAGGTAATAATTGGCCCGTACAGGTTTGTGGCGAACCAGATAAGGCGTGGGTTACTCGCAGCCAAGGGCGGTGCTAGAGCTGTGCTTCAACGCATCATCAGGGCCACACAGCAACGCAGTGGGACTAATCCGCTTGGGGCTGGTGAAGACTTCATTAATGCCGTAGCAGCCGATGAGAAGAGGATCAGGGCTCAAGTAGGGGTGTTTATTGAAGGGGGCTTGAACACAGTTCCCTCGAACGTGACCAGGCCACTCGTGCCATTGAAAGCCTCGGTGGACGATGCACTAGTAGGTTTAGAGCAGGTCGAGGGAACCCTGCCATCGGGCGCTGAGAACAAGATCCGCAAACTCAAGAACTTTGTTAGGGGTAGACAGAGAGCAGCAGACAAAGCCGCAAGCGAAGCCGCAGAAGCTCAGTTAGCCGAGATGAGTACCGATGACCTGATGGATGCCATCGACGACATCATGCTGACTCCAGGAGTGGACGCACAAACTGGTGCGCGTCAGGTAGTCAACGGTGTGATAGGAGCTATCAGGGAATCCATTACCGAAATAGGCGCAGCGGGAATCGGGTTTCGACCACTCCGCGAGCTGACTAGTAGATTCAGTACCGTTATGTCAACGGTTCGTACTCGCGTTTCTCGTAGTGATTGGCGAAAACTGGTTAAGGTCCGTAGTGGCCTGGAGGATGTATTAGAATCTTTTGGCAAAGCCACCATCGATGATGTAGGGGCAATTACGAGTGAAGCATACCCCGAAGGGGTAGCACTTGTGCAGAAGGGTGTCAAGATGTTTCGCGAAGAGATAGTTCCTATCTATGAGCGTGGTGGTGTAATCGAAGGGATCACCCGTAACAAGACTGGCTCAGAGCTTGTAGACAAGCTGATGAAAATAAAACCAGAACGGCTAACAGGGTTCATCGAGGTCAAAAGGGGAAAGGTTGTCAAAACGCCTGGAATAACTGAGTCAATAGATCCAGTAACGCGAGCAAGACTTTCTGATGGTTTTCTAGCTAAACTGCTGGATGATTCAGAAGACCTTCAAGTAGGTGGATTTCAGATACCTAAGTTCTTAGACCAGCTAAACGTAGATATGATGGCTCGATTTAGGGCAGTAATGTCACGCGAAGACTTCTCCAACTTTTTATCACTGCGAGGTGAATTACAGCGAGCGCAGGAGACGCTTAGAAACATCCCTGAAACGGCACAGTTGATGATGCGTAATTCTATCGCTGAAACAATTAAAGGTGTTGGCACATTAAATATTACTAAGGTGGTAGGCGCAATAGGAACAATGATAGGCAGAGAAACAGGCGCTAAGCTGCTTGCGTCTACTATAGCACTGCCGCTGCTCGACAAAGCTACCACAGATCCACGGTTACTGGTACGTGTTACCAATGCGCTTAAACTATTTAACATCGCAACTGTCGCAATAATTCGTAGCGAACAAGCCCCGTTACCAGAGTTTCAGCGAGGGCGCGGTGGAAATATTTCAAGGGAACTGCTGCCGGTAAGTGAAGAAAGATTTGGTCAGCTCCTTGAACAAGGGGGTAGAACGCTCCAAAAAGCTGCAAAGTCTTTTCGCTCTGAGCCAGCGCAAACGCAGTAGCTATTTTTTGCTTTGAATATCATTATATGATGATGTATCAATCTATTCCTCCTTCGGCAGCTTTGGAATCCTTCGTCGCTGGTCTCTCCACTCCACGATAACACCGCCATTTTTAGTCAGCGTAGTCTTGACCATATCAAGCTTAATCAGATCCACCAGGAACTGTTCCCTAGTTTTACCGTCAACAAACTTCGATGCCCTCTGCGACAACGATGTCTTGGTGATTGACTTGGCGCGTTGAATTATATCGCTGAACCTGCGAAAATATTTCTCTTTAGGCGGCAGTGATTTCACCTCAACCGTATCAGCTAAAAGCTTTATTGCGTCTTGAGCATCAGCGACCACCATTTGAGCGCGGTGCATGTGCATGTGGTCAATCTTCAAGCTCGACGGTGATGCGTTAAGCCTCTCGGTGTCAGCCAGCGACAACAGCATAGCAACCTTCAGCATCATGTCGTCTTCGCGGTTCCTGGTCGGCATCAGAATAGGGTCATCTGGAATGTCTCTCTGTTCATACCAGATGCGTCGTACCTGCTCTGCCTTATTGCTCAGCGTGAACTCTCCTTTAATGGTGGTGTAAATCTCGCACTGCTCTCTCATGTACTGCATCACTTCGTCGTAATCCCGTGGGTAGATAGGGTCAAGCACCTTTACCTTAGACCGTTCACCGTGGATGAGCAGTGTGCGACCGAAGAACCCACTTTGGATAGTATGCGCCGGGATGGAGTCAACCAGCCACTCTTTCGTACTACCGCCAAGCCAATTAATTACCTGATGCTTCACCTCAACAAAACCGTGTGCAATTGTACCCTCGATGTGAGACTCCTTCTTGCTATACAGCTCCGTCACCAACCTGATGAACCGCTGCGCCATGGAAGGGAAGTCGAAGTTCTGCGCCAGCTCTGGGGTTACTAGATAGATAGTCCGTCGTTTCCTTAACCACTGTAGTAACTGAGGTGGGGTGATGCTGCCATCGAACCAGTTAAGCTCACTTTTTAGATCACCTAGAACGTGACCCGCGTGGCTGATCGCAACGCCCTTGCCGTCACCGCTACCTCCTTCCAACACAACGTAGAGGTTAGGGTTCAAGTAAGAGCTACGAAACTTATTGAACCACACGCGATCCTGAACGCAAGCGGCGATGACTGAAAGGGCGCACCAGAAGTGGTACACCTCTGGGATCTCTGACTTCCCGGCAGAGTATTTGTAAAGCGTGATGAAATCTTTGTTGTCGTCGATGATGGACACGATGAGGTGCCATAAAATTAGTTGTGTTTACTATAAATTTTTTCCAATATCGCTTCTTGTTTCTCTGAAAGGTCTTTGCCCTTTTCCACCTGACGCGACACGTTTGCTACGAACCCTCGTTCCCAATCGGTGTAGTCATCGTTTGCCTCATCGTTTAAGCATTTCAGTATAAATGTTGCGCGGTTTTGTTGATCCATGCTGTGGTCTTCTTGCTGCTTCATCGGACCAGCGACATCGATGTAGTAGGTGTCTACTTCATCACTCATCACCATCTCACTACAGCCTTTGCACTTCCACACGCAGCCTATCGTAGCTCCGTTGCCATCGTCGAAGTTGGTCTTCCACTGTAGTAAATTGTCTGCGAAGGGCTTGGAACACTTGTCGATGTCGTGGCGAAAGGTGATAGCTTCCAGCAGCTTTGGTGTACCCTGGCCGGTAAGGATTACCTGCTCCAGCGCTGATTTTAATCCCTGCTGCTCTTTTAATTTGGCTCCGAAGTCAACCACAATAATTACCAATCAAACGTCACTACGATGTTTATCCGTCGTTTTAGTGCTGTATCAATCATAAACTTTGTTCCACTGCTTTTACCATTCCAAAAAGCTGCGATGTAGTTAGGTCGTTCGTCCAGCATTTCGAGGTTTCGGATTATTCCAGCGCGTCTTCCGTGAGTGTTCCAATCAGCTTTGAACACATTTACTGTAATACCTAGTTTCCTGCCATGAATTATTGCTCTTGTATCTACGCCGCGAGCATCTCCTACGATTACTGAATCTGTAATGGAAATAAGCTTATTGACAAAATATGTTACCTTGTTTAAGCGCGTGAAATCTCTAGAACCGCAGATTAAAATCTTTTGCTGCAACATCTCATGCAGCCTCCATCGACTCTAACACTTCATACGCAGCCGCAGTGAACGCTTTCTTCGCCGGCAACTGTTTGTATTCATGCAGCGAACCCATCTCCCATGAGCTGCCGAGACTGTACTCGCAGTAGAGGGTTAATTCTATACCGTCGTACACGCGAGGGCGCTCTAGCGATGCTCCCATTACACGCGCCACGTTCCATGCGTCTGTCGGGTGAACTGAGATCAGCAGTGAGTCATGGCCGTCCTGGTGGATGGCTGGTACTGGTGGCATAAAAGTATTGCCGCGAACATGCCCAAATTTTGCCTCAATCCAACCATCCAGCGGCACCAATCCCCAGATCGACATCCAGATACCCTGATCTGACTGCGGCAACCACGCATATCCACGGCGGTACAAATCATCACCCAGCCTCTCGTGTTCGTAGCTGATCGTCCAGTTCCATGAGTTGGTGAGAGCCCTGCTTCGCATCAGCGTTCGGCGCACGTCGCGGTGGTAGTCCCTAACCTCTGGAGTATCCTTGTCGATGATGTCGTCCATCATGCGCTGGCACTCTTCAGCGGTGTAGACGATGCCCTCTTTGAGTAGATGGTCCGCTAGAGTCTGCCCCATCAGTCCGTAGTTTCCACCGTGGCGAGCCCGTTTACCGGCATAGCGCTGTTCATAGTTGACCTGACTCTCTGGTATCCTAAAAGCTATCGAACCTGCTTTCTTGTGCGGATCTGGACGCTCCCACGGCGGCAACTTGGCCAGCTCTATTAGTCTAGGAGCCTTGGTGCGGACCTTCACGATGCAATCTTCAACCTGTGAACCATCAACTGAGAGAAATACCTTGCCTTTAGGTGGCACGTAGATGGCACGAGCCTCGCGGTCCACGTTCTGAGCGTTACTGCCAGTGCCTAGCGGGTTCTCTGATGAGCGTAGCCGTAGTGTGTCGCAGTACGGTCCGTAACTTGACCTAAAAATTCCATCAGCATCTACTCTAGCCATAGTTGTGCCATTGGTGCCATGTTTAATTTAATTTCCACTCTACCACGCTGTATATATATATTTTGTTCAATGCTGCACACAGCATCTTGAATTTCGTTGTTTGTTATTTTGCTAACCACACTTTGCATTAGATTACCTGGACGATTCAACTTGAAAGCAGACATACAACTTAGAAGAATGTAGAGTTTACAGACTTGCCAATAATCGAAATAGTATCTGCCGCCGAGCTTGTGCGGGTGAAGAACTTTTCTTGCCATTAGGCCCTCAAGTAGTCTACGGCTAATCCCCAGCACTTTTGCTGCATGGTTGGTGCTATAACGAAAGTCCATCACAAACCCTTCCGTGAACGCGAGGCTGCTTTTTTAGTTTGAATATTATTACATGATGATGTATCAATGGAGTCATTCGTGTCAGCGAGGGCTTGCGCGAACTTCACAATTTTATCCCGCATGGTCATGGGATGGATTAGCGCTCCACCTTCAGTCACACTTTTCAAACTGTTAGCGAACTCAATAATTTTCCCCGCCTTGGACTCCTGCGAACTATTCTTCAAGCACTCGCGCAGTCGGTCGATCTCCAAATACAAATTCTTGATAATCACGCTGTCTTCGGCAACCCTTGCATTGGCAATGCGGAGTCGAAGTTCGAGTTCAGCCTTGCTGCTCATCGTTTACCTCCTACCCGTAGAAAGTCATCAACTGATAAGCTCTACGGTGCTTCAGCAATAAATCACCAAACGCTTGCAGCTTCTTTGGAAACCTGAGCATCAGCCGCCTAACAGCTACCTCGTCAATGGTAATGGTCTTTGCGTGTTCGCCGCCTTTTTTCTTGCGAACGCGGTACTGCTTTGGAAGGTTCAGGGTCTCATAGAAGTACCGCTGAAGCACTGAGCCTCGGAGCGACTTTTTGGCAAACACCTTTTCACCCACCATCTGACTCATGGCGTCTTGTAGCTCTATTATGTCGAGCTGATGGGTGGAGCGACGGCGCTTTCGCATCTGCTCGTCCACTGGAATCCCTTGCAGCATCATTCTGATAAGCGCTGGCAATTGCGACATGTAGAGTTCCTGAACCGTTTCAAGTTTACCTGCTTCATCTAGTCGTCCGTAATACACGTCAAACAGCTCCCTCGTGACGCAGCAGTCCATTCCGTTATATGTCAACAGAGCTTCAAAGTTAGTAGCGTACTTGGCAATCGATTCAGGGTCTTTGGCTTCATCTTTCCAATACTGCTGCCTGGTGTCTATTGATGCCATGTACTCTAGTGTGTGAGGTCTATTAGCGTCCAGGCAGTGGTGCATAGCTAGTAGATCCCACTCGTAGGCGTGGATGTCGATGTTGTGAAGGCGCTTCAGCACGTAAGCATCGCTGTGGCCATGCTGGAGGACTTTGGGGATGGTAGACTCGCACCAGCACTTAATAAAATTGATAGCTATGTTTAACTTATGCTTAGTCTTCCACCACTCTATCGTAGTAGGAACAGTGAAGCTCCGATCTGACTCGAACGAGAACCCACAGCACAGCAGCTTATCTGGAGCCCACTCAGCGTCGATTGCTACGATGTCGGCGTTGAAACCGTTTAGCTCGTTATCAAACCAGTCCAAGTCATCCACTGTCTGAGCGATGTAATATTCTCTAACCGGCAACCTCAACTCCCTGAACTTCACTTCCTCGGCAATCCGCTTCCAGTCAGCGATACACTCCTTGGCCATGACAGGGCGACGAAAGGTATAAGCAGGGTGATAAGTAGGAATACATTTAATTTTTCTACCTTTACGGTCAATGTATTCATATATCGAACCTCGATGTTTACTGATCTCCTTCTTCCCGGTGAGCGCCATCAGCGAGGTGTTTCCCGTAGGCACTATCAGCCAGGGATCTTTCAACTCAGCGATGCGGTCGTGGAGATTATCAGCCCATTGCAACATGACTGATTTAGGTACGGCGTGGATGTTGTTCCTGGCAGGCTTGTAAGGGAATACGTTGTCTATCCAGAAGTCTTTTCGGGCGAGCCCCACTGATGTCCACCATGGGTCGAGGCATTGTGTGAAGCTGGGACCGACAAATGGCTTGCCGAACTTATCTTCCCAATAGCCGGGAGCCTCACCGATCATTATAAGCTTAGCACTAAGGCTCCCATCAGCTTTGACGAGGCGTGGTTCATCGGGCATAGTGCTAAGACTTTTTATTGGTTATAAGCGGTAGAAATCCTGCTATTGTCTTGGTTGGAGTATTGGAGAGTTTTCGATATTGCATCTCTAATCTATACGAACCCATGAGTTGAGATGTACCGCTAAAAACTGCGCGAGCTTGTTCTGGTTTAACCTTCTTTGCCCTTATTCCACGTATCGTACTAGCAATAATACTGCGTAACTCCGTAATATTCATTCCTTTATCCATAGCCTTTAATCTCCTTTCCAAGAGTTTTATACAGATCAATTAATTCGAGAATTTCTTGCCCTACTCGCGTAGTTCCGAAATGTGCTTTTGCTCTCAACTTGAGAAGGTGAGTTTTACAGTGTCTGTGACCATTTTGTATTTTGTTGGTACAAATTTTGCATAGCCCTAACTCAATATGTTTTTGCTGATATTGTTTGCAGCTAAGTCCGTGTAAATATTTTCCTCGAACTGTTTTGTGCCAATTATGGACACGTTTTCTCGCTCGTCGCTTCTCTTTAATTTTTACGCATGATGTATGAAATCTACGGCGGTTGTTAGGAGACACTACCACTTTACCGCATTCAGGGCATATAGAACGTTTCCATTTCAATCGACGATGCTGATTACAATACGACATTCCAGGAACCGCTGGTCGTGAGCAAGATAAACACAGGCCATTAGTTCTTTGCTTCTCACGCCACTTTCTACGATAGTTCCTGGCGTCTTCTTGTTTGTTCACTCAAACCTACTAATGGCAATTCGTCCAGCAGTGTCCACCAGGGGTGCAGCATCGAGTACAGTAAACAATCGAACCGTCAGGTTTATGGATGGTGTCGTAGGTACAGCGGTAAGCGAAGGTCGATGTAGGGAAGAGAAGAACCGCTAAAATGATTATGTCGCGGAGAAGTTTGGAAGTCATTATTATTTCACCTCCTACTTTTGAAACCAAAGAGCCCACATCACGAATGCTGTTGCCAATATTATAGCGACGGTGGTGAGAACCTTGAACACAATCCACAGCGGTTCGGTTATCACTTCACCCTCCTTACTGAGAGCCATATAAGCCGTTGCCTCGGCGTCAGGTCAACCAGTCTTAGTGGCCTACCCACTAGCCACCTGCCCAAACGCCGAAGCGATGCTAACCAGCTTTCAAATAGCATAGGTGCTATTCCTCTTCCTGTTCGTGGAGCCCGATGTGACCCTTGTACTGGCTACGCGGTATGTGCTGAATAGGATCGCACAGCTCGCAGGGGATAGTGGCCTCTTTAGCAGTAGGAGCTTTCTTTTTGATAGGCGGTGGAGCAGTAGTTTCTTGAGTCTCTTGTACGTCAGCACCGTTGCCTGCTGGGACTTCGGTTGTAACTGCTTCCTCTTGCTCTACCTCTGCTGGAGGTGGTGGAGCTGCTTTCCTGATCGGTGTAATCGGTGGTGAGGCTGCTGAAGGTGCGCCAGGTTTCGTCGCAGCAGGTTTCTTGGCTCCCGGTGTTGGTGTCCTCGGTGCGCCTGCGACTGAATAGAAATTCTTGATGTTGTTTCTGTCAGTACCTTTGTTGTCTTTCTCTTTAACAACATCGAGGGTAAGTTTTTTACCCTTGATGATGCGAGCGATCTTAGCGTCGTCGTCCTCTGTGACACCAGCAGCATTAAGTAAAGCGCCTAGCCTCTGCGCCGGGAACCGTTTCCAGGTCTCAGGATCTTCCGCGAGAGGGTCGTCTGCATGGCCAACGTAATACTGGTCAAACAGCGGTACATCGTCAGTGGTCCTGAATTGAACCTTATACAGCAAGCAACCCGCAGGCGTAGCCGCTCCAGCTCTGGGCTCGCCTGTTTCTGCTTTCTCGAACTCTGCGACTGTCACAGGGTAGAGACCTGACTCTACAACCTGCATTTGGCTCATCTCTGGGATAACGTCTCTGGGGATTTTCATGGTTGGTTTTCTCCTTTATTGTTGGTGAACGATTATTCTTCCTCTGGGTTACTCGCAGTGTTAGCTGGTGGCTGAGCTTTTCCGCGCTTAACAATCGGTGGAACCTTGCTCTTGCCCTCTGCTTTAGGCGGCGCTGGGGCCTTCCCCCTGGTCTTGACTGATTTAGCGGTCTTGTCCGCACCGTTACCGGCGTCAGCCACCACCTTCCTTCTGCGCCTGCGCTTTGGTTTAGGCAGATCCACGATACCGGCGTACTTCTGCGCCAGCTCCATGAATGCTACCCCGACTTGAGCCAATTCCTTTAGCTCGTCGAAGGTTTTATCACTTAGCCGTAGTTTTGGCATTTTGGCACCTCCTTTTAGAAATATATTTGGATACACTGTTGGACACTGTTTTGCTGTGCGAAGGTATAGCCGTTTGAGCTTCTTCCTTAAACCAGCATTTGCGAAGTTCATAAACAGTGATGTCACTTCACCACCCTTAAATAAGGTGAATCCTTGCCGTGGCCGTCGAAAAAAAGGACCAACATGGGTTTGGGGAACGTCGCAGCCATGTGCGTTTTGCCAGCGCCGAAGTCACCGTACAGCAGACAGTGGATGTAACAAGCCTTATCGTCCCATACCCCGATGTAGTTGCCCCACAGAGCGTTGTAGTCATTCCAGCTAGGGTCTGGTGCGTCGATGTGGGTCTCAGCGGCGTAGAGGTCGTCAGATTGGGTCTGCACCATCCGCATGGGCTTTCCATCCTCGTCCTTGCTCGTCCAGGCGTGGTAGACCTCGCTGAACGCCGCAGGGAGCCCCTTGGCGAGCCTTCCAGGGGCATCCGGCAAGCGAACTATATCGCCATGCACATCGTCCTTTGTACGCCCAACGTGGCACGTCAGGACCACATTCATGGGCAAGGCACCAAGCCTCACAGCGGCCTCTTCCTCGATGGCATCAGCAGCGCCCCCGTACCACTGGCGCGGGTCCACGCCTTTGCGTTTAGGGTTTTTAACGTATTGCTCATATTTTCTAGCCGAGATGCCCAGAAAGGTTACTGAATCGGTCACAACCGTCTTCCATTGATCCATCTCGCTGTAGAAGCTCGCCATGCGGTCGAGATACCGCTTGAACCCCACCGGAGCTTGCGGGTCTGAGTCGATGTAGTATTCTATACGGACAAGCAAGTCACCCTTTTTGTCGAAAGTCTCCCTGAATGGGGTGCCTGCCTCGTCATAGGATAGATCGCTGACCACTGGTTTAATAATCGTCAGTTTCTTTTCCACCTTTGCCATAGTCTATGCCTCCTTAGTTTTACCAACCCTTTGTGTTTCCAACCGCTGTTTCCTCTCAGCCATCTCGCTATTCCCGATACCAGGCTCCCACGGATCGTGAATGAGAATAGGACGAGGGCCGCTAAACACATTCAACGGCCTGCCAACGTCGCAATAATTTTTCAATTCGCAGTAGGTGCAACCGCCGTTGAATTTGCCTTGAGTGCGCACCTTTGGGATGTCTTCTATCGAGCTGAATCGTTGCTTCAATTCCTTGAACTTCTTAGCGAGGTAGATAGCGGTCTTGCGCCACTCCACTAGCTCAGCGGGTGAACGGTTAATGGGACCAATGATCTCGAACTGATTGTGCATGTCAGCGCACTCAGCGTAAGGGACTTTGTGGGTGCCGCATTTACGCACCGGATCTGCTGGCAACCTACCAAACCGTATAGCGTTGATGAACCCGCCGGCGACTTTAGAACCAACGAACTTCTCAGTAGCCCACACGTAGTTGCTAAGCTGGCTATCAGTGGTGAACTTGTCCCGCCAGTTAGAGTTGTTCAAATAGCTGCCAGTGGTTTTGTTTTCCAATGGTAAGAAGCGGTCGTCCTCGTGGTGGGATGTGTCTTCAACCACAGCATCGATGCGACCGCGACTGATGAACTCTCCCTGCTCGTCCAGCGGATACTCGAAAGTGACTTCCACCTTGTCCGCGTGGATACCAAACGGCAAATCTGTGATGGGGTGAGTCTGAAACCAGTACCTCATTATCTTTTCAATATTGTGCCATGCAAGTCGATCATCGCTCTTGACATTCGCTTCAGCCCACACGCCGTACTCGCTTTCCATTATGCCCATCACCGTTTTGATGTCAGCCCCACGGAACCAGCGGTCCAGCGCCGAGTGCGTCACTGAGCCCGCTTTCAGAACGGCCTTTTCTTCGACCGTAGTGAACCCCAGAACATACCGGACGAACGTGTATGTGCTGCACTTCGCAATGGCCATCAACACCGTATTGTCAACTGGCAAGGGATAATCAATTGCCTGTGGTGTCATGCGTTGGTCCCTCCTCATTTAGCACCATCAACAGTGATTTCATGGCCTGCATCACCACCACCTGATTAGCTACGAGCTGCATCATTAACTCAGCGAAATTAGGCTGAGTGCCGCGCTGGATGTGACCCTGGCGCGAGGTGATATTGATCGTTGCCATGACGTGTTGGTCAATCGCGGTAAGGGTCTTTGATATGTCCATCAGTAACCTCGCTTTCTGATTCTATTTCAGCGTCTGCTTGAGCCCTGATCTTCTCCAGCGCCGACAAACCGTGTCCAACGGCGCAGTTCAGCATCTCTTCAAGGCTGACACCGTAATAAGCAGACAACACAAACAGCCTGCGCCGATATTTATTTGGGAAGTGTCGAGTCAGGTAGGGCCGAGCATCGCTGGGATGAACTGAGACCTGGATTCTGCTCAATGTAGTATAATTATTATTAATTTTAGATGATTCCGCCATAGCCGTCTCCTTGTCTATCAAAAGTTAAAAATAGTGTCAAGAAAATAATTTAGTTAATGTATAAACTATATTTAGTATCCCTATAAAAGTTATCTGTTACCGTTAATATCTCGTAACTGCTGTTCAATGCTGAGCTTAAATGTGCTTAGCAGGTCATCTGCCGCGATTAGCAACTTGTCAACTTCAGCCAACCGTATCGAGATTTGAGCCCCGACTTGCTGTAATGCCGTGATGGATTTCAGCGTTATTTCGGCTTCTTGTTTATTCATTGATTTTCATCCTCCATATATCCAGGTAAATGACAGCCGCTACCGCAATCGCCACACCAAACATCGACTAGGTAAGTTGATACCTGCTTTTTCACCGGACCAATCCACTGATCGCATCCGCACTCGCAGTTGCATTGATAATAATAGTGTCCAGGGGCGTTGATTCTTTCCATGATGCTACCTCGTAAAATTTACCGTACTTTTTGCTAAGCGCCTTTTGGTTTAGGCAGACATAGACGACATAGTAATTTTCCAGCATGGTAAAATACATCAGCGACTAAGCGTCCGCATAGATCGCATTTCATTTGTTACTCCTTTCAATCCTTTATCGCCATCACCATAGCAGGCGAAGCGTAAGGGCAGGCAGGGCAACCCAAATAGTTAGCGATCCCCTTGCCACCTTTGAGTAAAGGCTGTTCCACTAACACCTTGACCATACAAAGCTGAGCCCCACAATTGGGGCAAGGAGGTGAATCATGAACTATCGACCACGTAGGTTTTTCCAATGGCTTACCGGACTCGCCTAATCCGTAATTGCGTAAATTATCCATTATGCCTTCCTTTTCCATTCTTCAACAGTGTATAAGGTGAACCACTGTTGCCCGACGATATATCCAATATGATGCGATTTACCGTCCTTGGTATCGTGGTACATTCTTTGCGCTCCCTTGCGTCCTAGTCGTTTCAATAAGTCCTTGCGTGGGTATTTCGCGTCAAGTCCATGGAGCGTTTCACCGTATTGGTCCCTTGCCATAATCCATTTCATTTATCGTGTTTCCTTGTTCGATTAAATTGCGACTTACACCACCGGAAAATCACTATCGGCAAAATCAACCCCGCGAGCAACACGTAGCCGATTAGCACAAAAACCCCCGTTGTTACTTCTTTGTCTGTGTAATATGGCATCAATTTCCTTTCGAGACCCTATTAGGACGCCTACTCGTTTAACGGAATAGGCGTAGTTAAATGGGTCTATCGCTTTTCCAGCCCTACCTTGATCGCCGCGTCCAACCGTCGCTGCTTTTCAGCTTCCGGTAACGTGTCAAAGTCGTCGGGAAAGCTAATCCCTGGAGCTAATTTTAGAAACCGCTTTTTCCATGAATTTTGTTCGTTTATGTCCTTGCCAAAAATAGCTCCCATAGCAGCGACCAGAGAAACGGTTTTCAATTGGTCGCCGGTCAGTGAAATGTTATCAGTTCGCTTTTTTTTGCCTGCCATTGCCTGCCCCTTTCTGCCGAATCATTTTGAACTCGGTTATGTAAACTTGAAACTGTCCACATTCGACGATAGCGTAAGCGTACCCGACCTTTATCATTTTAATAAATTGCGCCACGCTCAAAGCCGCCTCACCTTCGCGCCCGAACCCGCTCGAATCAACGAAATAGGTCTGGATCTTCCTCCATCCCTTTGGCCTGTAGTCTCCCAAGTTTGGAAATGGAAACGGTGGCATCCTTTCCACGTCTCCCGGCCATACCTCGTAGGGCTCCAGCTCCATAACCCGCGCTTCCCGTGTGGCCTGCCGTGTCATATCGTGAATCGTGTCTATGCTCATCATAAATTTGCCCCTTTCTGTTATGTACTAGCTTTATCTAGTGTTACGTTCTAAACCGCGCCTTTGCTGAGCTTCCCGACAAACTCCCAAACAATTTCACCGTATTTCATCATGGTGACATCCTCACCGCCTGCCCTACCGTGTCCAATTCTTGACTGGTTAACGTATTCCAGATAGGTGTCGCGTGCTACTTTCATCTTGCCACCGGAGTACACCAGCCCAATATTACCAACTATCACCTCGTAAATTGGCATGGTTTAACTGTCCTTTATCCAGGGTTGTGGGCTACCGCTCGGACCACCGTGGGGTAGTCTCCCCAATTCATCTAGCAATTTTTTCCAAGTGTTTCTAAATTCCATTGGAGCCGGTCGATCAAAGTCAAAGTCCAGATAATCACCGTACCGATCTAGGCAAATGAGCCCTACCGTTTTTAACCGCTGCAATGTTTTATGAGACATTACGAGGTATCCGGTGGGAAGGTGGGTCAAATGGTATCCCTTGCACTTGGCGCAATCTTTCATTTTATGGATACCAAAATAAGGTATTGTGACCCCGTTGACGGTTATCGTTTTTGTGGGCTTCGGAGCCGCGATCTTAAACTCTGATCGTTTCCAGAGTTTCTGATAGGTCAACTGATCCATTGACTTTGTTTCTCACTCCATTTATAGCCCCACTCGGACATTATAGACTCGTTTCTATCGTCACACTTGCAAGTTTCGTTTGGTCTGAAATGTTCCGGGACCAATATAAAATGGGGACATTTCTTGATAGTATTTTGTGAAATGTATCTGATTTTGGTCTCGAATACTTGACCGTTGTTTGAGCGATTCAGAGTTGAAAAGTGTATAGGTGAGCTATCAAGTGAATCGCAATTACAAGCATCACAGGAGCGCATGGGGTACGCTTGAGAACCTATGTTTTTGTCTCCGGTCGAATCATGGATTAGCTCGAAGTGAACGGAGCCGTTATACCGCGCTTGAGCCGTGATAATCACCGTATCCTCATTAATGATAAACCAGTTTCGCATAACATGGCGGAAACCATGCCAGCAAAGCGCCGAGACCTTTCGACCGGGGCGAAAACCACTAGCGGAGGTGCGGTAATATCTTTCACCGTCTCTAGTGCTAAGTACCGTTAATTTGACTCGAAAACCTTTACCCTGTTTATCAATATACTGAACGTCACAGTTTGGGGTATCTGCTACCCCGTCTCGAATCTGATTATCTGTGAGACCTCGGACTATCATAATGTTTCCTTTCTACGTTTTAAACATTCAGAACATTTACAGAACCTATCCATTAATGGCCATCTAAATTGACCTAGCTTAGCAATCCATCCACCTAACTGGTTTAGCCCATATCCGATAAACCATATACCGTTAACCCATAATGGGGCTTCCTCGAATCGTCGTTTCATTTTAGTCCTGTCATGTATTCAATCAAATACTTTGCATATTTGGTTAAGAGCTCAGCGCCTTTAAAGGTGAAAGTTTCTTTATTATCTTTCAATGCCTTATTGTACGCGCGTTTCAAGGCTGGCAAATGTTCTGGTAAAAATATGTAGTCTTGAGGCATTGCGTCACCTGTCAATTAATCTAATTCGAGTCAAGGGGCTTTGCTTATCAAGTCCCTTGAATTGAGTCAATTAATCGTTATGTCAATCTATGTTCGCCATTTACCATCACAACGGCTTCCGACTCCATATCAATGATTCTAGTCTGCGTTACTAAGATCCAACGCGACATTAAATCGCTGACATAGGTTTGAGCTTCCGCTATTGTGTTAAAGGTAAGCCCATTGCCACAAAATTTACCTGAACTGTCTGCTATGACTTCCGCTCTAAACATGGTGATTTTCTCCTTTCTATTGGATTAATCTAATTCGAGTCAACGGGTGTCCTTTCACATTGCACCCGCTGAATTGAATCAGCTCACCTTTGAAATGAGGCCATCTTTCATGGTGACACTGGCAAACCATTTACGCTGTTCCGGCGAAGGACCAACTACGCAAAAGGTGCCTGTCTCAAGGTACTCTGCACCAAACATTGAGGTCTCGATGTAGTCTAGTGGTTCGCCAATGTTTGCCTTTAGTTCTTTTTTGGTCTTATAATCTGCTCCCATCATAATTGTTTGTTCTCCTTTCTAGAAAATTTGGCTTCTGATAGTAACCTAAAAAATGAGTTGGTATCTGCTGCAAAGATTGCTTCGCCGCCATCGCCATAATGGGTCGAATCATCCTTGCTACCATATCGCGCGATATATCCAGCTAAGTTTCCGCCATGGTGTTCAATCCAGTGTAGTTGTTCATCTATTTCTTTACGGATATTACGCATTGCCATATATTCTCCTTTCTATAAAATTAGCACTAAGGAGCTACCTGCTAATCAAGTAGCTCAACTAGTGACAACTCAGAGTTTGCCTTGAGGAACAGAGTTGATATGATTCAACTCGACAAAATTCTCTTTCGCTAGTTTTAGCTTTTCTGATAATTCAACCGAGTCAATGCAGCTTTCCACTTTTGGATTGCCATACTTAACACCAAATTGTCTGTAACAAGTCCAGCAACAAACCAAACCAATATCCTTACTCTGTAAGCATACTGGACACCAATTTAATTTTCTCACCTTTGGATGATCTATTTCAGGCATTCCCATGGTATTATTCTCCTTTCCCTTCACTCAAAACAGCGACAAACCATGGCTATTGAGGGAAGCAATTACGATAGCAAATAGACCGAGAATGATTATCAATAAGAATACTGCGACCTTTTCCATGGTGTTAGTCCTTATTGCTTTTCAAAGTAACCATAGACACACCTAGTGCCATCCCTTGACGGTTCAAAGGTGTCATAAATTGTGCCATTGATAACAACTGTCAAATGTTTGGATAGTCGGACTATTAAACGCTTATCAGTTGGTAGCTCATCATAGCGCATGTGTACCTTGCAGCCTGATCCTATTGACATACAAGTAACCCATTTAAAGCCATGGGATACGAGGTAAGGCATGTAAAGGTATTTGCTTATCCCGGTACGAGGTGAGAAATTGCCTTTACTACCTATTCGAGATGGTCTAGATAGCTGATTAAAGTTGTCATAGACTTCGAGGTAAGGTGTATCGCTGGCGATGGCTATAGCTCTGACTACACAATCATTTGCATTTCCTTTGAAACCTGCAAGGGATCTCCCACCATCGCTGTATTGATAGCCTAATTGGGTTCGTGGTTGGTGCATATCCATATTCATATAATAATTGCTAATCAGTTGTCAAGCTTTATTTTGTTTATTTCTGCTTAGCTGCTTAACACCTATTTATAGGCAAATATCATGCCACAACTGATAATCAATTAGATCAATGGGTTAAGGATTAGCAGATTATCAGTTATCACGATATACAGTGAGATTATCAGCTATTATGGGGTAACTAGTTGATATAGTTGATGATATGGATTCCTAACATATTGGGAGAATCACGGTATATCGGGAATGTTTAGCAGGTGATAATCATATCAAGGGATTAGGGGTTGTTTGGTATGATAATCAAGTTAATTTAATGATATTAGATGGTTATAGCTTAGTAGGCTTATCTGATACTTATCTCTGATAAACAGTGGTAATTTATAATGATTTCAATGACTTAACTGATAAGCTTATCGCGGTAGTTAAGCGTTAAGCACCATATTGATTAATGATATTAAATAGTTACAGACATTGATACTTAACTAGCAAAATGGGGGGGGCCGCGTCTGTTTCTCTGTCTCTGTCAAGCTGCTAATCAGTTCAGTTGATAATCAGTATATCAGGATGATTATCATTTATATAATAATAATAATAATATAAATAATTAATATATATATATTACATGTATTAAGTAAATAGCAGATTATCACAAGACAGGTGATTATCAGTTCAAAAGACCGGCGACCCCCGCGAAAATGACAGTTAAGCGGATAAGTCTACAAGCTATTGATATTGTTAATGAATATTGATTTGGCAAGTAACTAATGAACTAAGTCATTAATATAAGTATTGAATATCATTTGAAAGGGGCTCTGTTTATCAGCGATAAGTCATTGCACTTGAGAGTCTAGCAATATTAGACACTTAATTGATAAGCAATTCAATGGGTTAGTGCTAATCAGTTGGGGTCTGGTCGATAGGGCTCAGCTCTGCTATAATAATGTTCAATGATTTCAATAAGTTGAGCCAAAGTAGACATAATAGTTTTTATCAGACGTTTTATCAGCCGAGACCACGTTTTATTTGACCCCCTCACCCCCCATGGCTTTGACAGAAGATACTGGAAGACCCTCCGTAATCCACGACCTACTTTTTCCTATTGTGCTATTGACACTGCTTCGCGTTTCAATTACCTTCACATCATGCAGTACCAGCCACAGCAATTCGGCTACGAGCTTTACGTCAAAGACAACGCTGTTGTCAGCATCGCACCTTTCCCCAGCTACGCATCTGATGGCAAAGTTGACAGCGCCATGAACGGTGACGTTTACATTCAACCAATGCCTGACCACTACCTCTGGTGCGTCGTCTGCCAGCGCTTCCACGACTTCACAGCTCCACATAGCACTTGCGCTTGGTTGAAAACGCCAAACTTCTCTTGGGACATTGACATTGACTTGACCCCCTAGCTTCGCGTAGACTACCCTCCATGACATTCGACGAACGCTTCAGAGCCCTAACTGGCGCATTCGAGTGCAGCGTCACCTCTGGCAAACGCAGTGCTTCGCGTAACGTCCAAGTCGGCGGTGTCACTAACAGCCTTCACCTGGCAGACCTCGCTCGTGACGTTGTGCTGGACAATCTTAGTGACGTGGTTCAGTTTGAAGCTCTAGCCATTCGGCTGAAAATGTGGGTGCTGATTGAAAACGATCACATTCACGTACAGGAGAACCTCTAATGAAAATTAAAACTTTCCCAATTCTAATCGCATTACTGCTACCACTCATTCTCGCCAGCCAAGCCTTCGGCGCAACAATGACGCTCACCTGGACTGACAACTCCAACAACGAAGACGGTTTCGTAGTCGAGCGCAAAACCAACCAGGACGGTACATTCGCGGAAGTGGCCCGAACCATCGCAGATATTGTCACTCACGCCGACACCACACCGGACAACGGCCTGTACTGCTACCGCGTCAAAGCCTTCAACACCGCTGGTGACTCACCCTACTCGAACGAATCATGCGCAACCGGACTAACAACGCCAAACACGCCCGTCATCGTGACTATCACCGTCACTGTTCCGTAAGGAAAAAATAAATGGAAACCGAACGACGCATAGAGCGTAAAGTAATTCAAGGCGGCTTCTGGGGCGCTGTCACAATCGTTGCCACCTGGCTTGCTCACGTTGGACTGCCCTACGTCGGCAGCATCGACATCCCCACCGAAATCGGCCAAGCCATCACGGTGATAACTTCCACTGGTGCCGCCTACTGGACGAGGTGAGATGGGTCACGTAAAGAGCGCTAGTTTCAACATCGACGGCAAGGAGGTACTGCTCCCCACAGTGCATAAGGGGAAGAAACTGACTAATCCAGTTAAAGCTTTCCGCGAAGGTAAAACCAAAGCGATTGGAGTATTCAAGAACCCCGCATCCGCAACAGCCGCTTCCAAGTTCATGTCGAAGTCTGCGGAGAAAGGCGCTAAACCACTGAACCCATCCAGGCCGAGTCCTCACATCAAGGGCAAGCCAAGCGACACATTTCGGATGATTCCGCATCGTAATAAAAGCAGAAAAGTCAAATGACCAAAGCACAACTCTTCCGTTTCATCGAACGCACCGCTTGGGACGAATCCTACTGGACGCGCATGGAAAAACGCGCCTTAGAACTCAAATCCGACGGATGCACTGGCGTACCTGACACCTTCCTCTACTCCTGCAAAGAACACGACATCCACACCCGCACACACAAAACTGTCTACGGTGATTCAATCACCTTCAACCAGGCTGCGTTCTGCATCCGTCGTCGCGTCCAGCAGGGCTCAGTCCTTAACGTGTTTTCCCCTGTATCGTGGATTCGCTGGGTAGGGGTTCACATCTTTGGCCATCGCCCATGGGAAGAAGGTCCGCTAAAATATGTGTCTAACATCAACGCTCAGCAGAAGAAATGAAAACCATCTTCGCCACCGTTGCATCGATTGTACTTCTCGTCACCTCCATCGCTGGTGCGATCTACTTCATGGACGACAAGTATGCGCCGAAAGATCCAACGCACTTTCGTCTCGTTGGTCTAGAACTCAAAACGCTTCTCTACCAGCTAGAGCGCATCAGGCAGCAGGTTGTTAATCTCCGTGTCCAACACGCACAAGTGCCAATGAAAGTTCAGTCAATCATCGACGACGAAATAAAGCGCCTCACCGCAGAAATGCAAAACATCCAACTCGAAATCGATCTCATCACGAAAAGGAGTAAATGAAAATGGCACTACATCCATCATCTCACGGTAAAAAAACAAAAAAACCGCCAAAGAAAACCAAAAAGTGAAACTGACCGGCACCTGTAACCAGTGTGGCTTGTGCTGCTACTTCCAAGGATGCAAGTGCCTCAACCTTGAAGTCGTCAAGGTTGTCGGCCAACCGGATGCGACTAGGTGCCGAGTCTACGATAAACGCTATGACGGTATGCCAATTGTGCTTCAACATCAAAAGTCCGGTGAGCTTATCGGCGGCGTGTGTCGTCTTGACTCACTCGATGAAACCATGGCGATCATCGAAAGCGGCATCGGCAAAGGTTGTTCGCTAGAAATAGACAACGAACACAACCCCTAGCACATTTCCCTTGACACCAACCCCACATCTTGATACGTTCGCCATGAAATGTTATCAGTTCCACAAAAGGCGAAGCCAGGAGCGTAATTCGTAGCTGTCCACCGCGCCATAGTCACCAGTTACGTTAAAAAGGTCTTGCCAACCAAATACGCGCTCCTGGCCGCCTAAACGGGCGACCGGAGCGAATCATGTCAGAAGATAATCAACTCACTGCTCCAACTCCCAAAGTTAATCCACTTTCGCAAAGACAACTTCTCGCGGCGCTTCACCTAGCCATGGGGAAAACTGCGAAAGAAGTTGCTAAACTTCTTGAGATAGCCCCTGTGACCATCAGCATGTGGAAATCAAATCCACGGTTCAAATTAGCAATTCAAGAAGCCACTGCTGAAATCAAAAACAGAATGATCGATGACCACGAGGAGAAAATTAAAAAGCGCCTGGAAGACACCTTCGAGCCGTCGATGCAAGAACTGGAACGCATCCGCGACGGCACCATGAAGTCTGTTCAGAAATTAGAATCCGGTGAGGAAGTCGTGGGCGTTGGCGCACGTCTAACAGCGGCAAAGTTCTTGGTCGAACAGGTAGTCGGCGTTTCAGTCACCAAACGAGCGCGTGAAGTAGACGACCCATCGAAACATCGCGCCACGATAAACCTTCCACCGCAGCTTGCCAAAGTCCTGGTGCAAGCAATCGCGGAGGATGATGGCAAGCCGGTGCCGATAGACATTACCGAGGAATCAGATGGCGAAGTATAAAAAGAAACCAGTTGTCATTGAAGCTAATCAGTGGTTCAAGAATGGCGATCATCCGCTTGACGGTGATCCTAAATTTGTTGAAGGAATAATTGTGCGTTACTTTCGTCATCCAGATGTTCCAGGTGAACGTATCTGTGGACACTGTTCAAGAACGATGCACGATCACGGCTGGATCGACACTCTTGAAGGCGGTCACACTGTTTGCATTGGCGACTGGATCATCACTGGCGTCGAGGGCGAATTTTACCCTTGCAAACCTAACATCTTTGAGAAAACTTATGAGTTAGTACAGGAGACATAAAAATGTTCCATTTACTTGAACAATTAAACCATGATAATCAATGTATATGTAAAGATGACGACGACAACGCAATATCCGACAAAAACATGAAACGCGTAGCAGCAGTGCTAAGCTCTATCAACCACGTTACACAAGACAGATCATACGAGACCCTGTGCGTCTGGATGGTGCTGTTTGTCGGCATGAACAGGTACGTTCAGGAAAGGTCGTTTTAACTATGGCTAGAGGCGGCAAAGGCGGACACACATCGCATCGGCAACCATCGAGACCTCACGCTGGAGATAGGCGCTTAGCGGGTCTAGTCAGGCGTAGCATTCGTCCAGGTGAAGTTCCAACCATGGGCGGTGCAGCGAGTATCGGTAGAGGTAGCGGTGGAGGTAAAGCGCCAAAGGGCATAAGCATAAGAGAATTTATTAAGTCAAACGTAGCAAGGCGTTTTCCTACAGGGCGCTCATCGACTCCTAGAGAGCGAGGGTTAGGATTACGATCAGAGGTTAAGCGCGTGAAAGCAAGGAATAAGACACGAGAGGCTGTTCTTAGGTCTGACGACAGACTATTTCGTCATACTTCAGGTGAAAAGCGTATGTCGCCTGCTCAACTGCGCCGAGAAGGTCGTTTTCGCAGAAATCTTGCAGGACGTTTAGAAGAAATCAATCCAATACGTCCTGTCATTAGAAGAGTTAAGTAAAATGACCCCCAAAACCTACACCTGTGTCTGCCGCCACTGCAACGCGGAGTTCCAAACCTCAAAAATAGGTTTTATCTGCATCAGTTGCATCAAATTTGGCCATTTTGACGAGGGTACATGTTCAATTTGCCCAAAAGGTACTCAACCAGAAAAGAAACCGCTCAAAACCGCCAAAATAGCTGAAATTCAAGCTGCAATACAACTTCAAAAGGAAGTAGTCCTTGACGAGCCCTCGAAGCGGCCTCGGCAAGCTGGGACCACCGACATAGAAAACACGAAGTACGTGGACGAACTACGAAAGCGAGCAGAAGCATCGCTTTTCGTATTCACGAAGGGGATACTCAACTTATCTCGCCTGTCGCTCAACCTTCACCTTGGCGTTTGCCGCTGGCTCCAGAAAACACCGCCTTACAGAAAGCTAATGTTACTGCCTCGTGACCACTTAAAATCGTCAATTGCTGGTCGTGGCTTGCCAATCCACCTTCTCATCCAGCCAGAGTCGAACAACGTCTACATTCCTGGCAAAGAAGGCGCTAGTACCAGAATATTGCTCGCCTACGAAACGGCAACCAACGCGGAGCATCAACTTCGCTGGATCGAAGGCCAATTCGAGTCAAACCAACTGCTGCGCCACCTCTGGCCTGACATCATGTACGACAACTTTCGCCGCGACTCATCCAAATGGTCAGCGAAGGAAATGACGATAAAGCGAAAAACCGATTATCCTGAGTCATCCATCGAGACCATCGGTGTTGATGGTGCAGTCACAGGGCGACATTACGATGCAATGGTAAAAGACGATCTCACAACTCTACAGGCGGCAAATAGTGAAGTAGTCATGCAAGATGCGATCGAGTGGCACAAGGCCACTCGTGCGCTGTTCGATGATCCAGATAAAGGACTTGAGTTCATGCTTGGCACCAAATGGGCAGTCCATGACCTGTACTCGTCAATCGAGGCTGACGACCCAACGGTGTCAATAGTAAAGCGCTCAATCGTTGAACCTGACGAAGACGGCGTAATGAAAACCATATTCCCTGAAATGTTTTCTCTAGCCACTGTAGAGCGGCTAAAGAAGGAGTTTGGAGTCTTATTTCCTCTGCTCTACATGAACTCGGTAGTAGACCCAGCGCTCGTCGATTTCGATGAAAACGACTTGCGATTATACCGCTTAGTCGAAGACACGCTCATCTTTGAGGAAGACGGACGCGATGCTAAGCTCGCGGAGTCCATGGAGAGCAAACCACCTGGAATCACCCAAGCACAGCGCGAAATGCTGCGCGGCGACAGGATGACGCCTGAAGTCTACGACTTTATGACAGAGCGCGAGAGGTATCTTCGGTTTAAGGCTAAATGAAGTTCCCAGAAGGCAACTTCACTTTATTAGGAGTATTTGTACTCATTGTTCTTCTTGCTCTGTCTGGCTGTGTAACTCCTTTGGAACCAGGGCTGGTCTGCTACGAAGAGAGCTACAAAATTACGTGCGTCAGACCTGACATAGTGCCAACGATAGAGGTTCCTGAATATTAAAAACTATTGAACAAACTTTGTTCCTTATGCAAAAACAAAGCGGCCTGGTGCGTTATCGACAAACTTGGATTTATGGAGCCTGGAACGCTTTGCCCGAAGCATTATGCGGCTTGGAGATCCAGCGGTTGGGAAGAGTTTCTGATCTTCCATTTATCGACTGATGGAGATTTAGTCGCCAAAAACTATGAAAGAGACCATCGTGTCAGAGTACAAATCGAGAAAGCCAGGGCGCAGGCAATTCAATACTCTTCAACGATGGACGAAGCGAAGGAGGACGCTCTGATAGAAGCTCTGGAACTAACATGCTACAACATAGCGCAATCAATGCGGCTTTTAGGTATCAGCAAGGCAACTATGTATCGAATGATTAAAAGGTACGGAATCAAAATTATTCGCCAAAATGCCGACCGAAGCTAGAATAAAACTCAGTGAACTACCTGACCGCTACTTCTTTCTCGACCCAGCGGCGAACAAGAAGAACTTAAAGCTTCGCAGAGTTAGAGCTAACTCAGCGATAACCGGCGTAGCTCCCGACTGGCTGAACCGAATCCACGTCATCCACTCGTGGGCAGATCGCGTATCGGCTGACAAACTAATAGAGCTTGTCATCGACATCTGCGAGAAGTACAAACCTAGATTATTCGGTATCGAGGCTAACGCGATGCAGTCCTTGTTTGCAGAGCTGGTAGAACGCGACGCTGTAAAACGGCTGCATCGTTCAGTACCAATAGTCCCAATCCACCAGCCGACCAACATTGACAAGGACTGGCGAATCAGAACAACTCTGCAACCAGTAATCGGTGAAGGTCGCTTGTTCCTGAACCGGCAACACGAAAAGCTGATCGCTGAGATAGTCGCGTTCCCGATGTCACCAATGAAAGACAGAATTGATGCTTTGGCGTCGGCAGTGGCATTGACGCCACTCCGAGCGCTACCGGAACGGAAGAATCAAGAAACTCAAGCGCTTGCAGCTTACCTTCGGGAATCAGGAGCTCCAGCGGCATACATCGAGGAAACCCTCGCAAAAGCGTCCAACAACGAAGCTGACGGTCCAATGACGTTCCGTAACAGATACTTGGGAACATCGCATGAGCGCTCCTGAGACAGCCGAACTCTACCGTCCACCACGGCGCATCGAGAAGCCGGGACATCTCCGTAAAATTGGCAAACGCCGCTACCAACCGCGTAAAAGTAATCCCACCGACAACAAGAAACCAGAGAAACGCGAAGCACCTAGCCCATGGGCCTGGAACGACAACTCCAGCCATGATACGATTCTCGACGGCATGGAATACTCTGAAGCTTTCAGCAAAGTAATCTCGACTCTAGCCGCTCCAGATCCAACCGACGGCCAAGACTACCAGGGCATCTACAACACGACCAAAGACGAGAACTTCCCGGCCAGGAACCTGCTGGTGGCGGTGCTGTTTTCCTCGTGGTGCGATCTCCACGGCTTTGGCATCCCACTGAGAGCTAGAAGGGCTACAGTAATACGAGAAATAGCCTGGATGAGATGCACCGACGAATCGTACATCTATTCGTTCGGTTTCATCTGTGATATGTTGGACATCAACAGAGACGCTGTTTACAAGGCGATGCTGAACGGTACTGAAACTAGGATTAATATTCAGCATTACTAGCTGAAATTCCCTGGTGGTAATTTCCAGCTTATAGGAATAGGAGAGGTCTTATTTCAAGTGGCTCAACCCATATTGCCTGGTCTGGGGCTTATTGGCACTATCTTGGGGATGCTTGTCTTCCCGCTGGCACTGTGGGTGTGGAAGATATGGAAGAACGATTTGAGCCACATAGCAAAACGGCTTTTCACTATTGAGAAGTCACAAGAGCGAATCGAGACGAAATTAGACGACCACATCAACAGCCACGCCAAGGGCGACTTCGATAAGGAATAGAGAGGCGAAGCTGCCATTGACAACTCACCCAACCTCGCGTATCATTTTTTTAGACATTAATTCAAGGCAGTTAGAACTTTTTTCGACGGAGGTATTTGATATGGGTCTAAATCCAGGTACTACAGGCAGAGCAATTGCGGATAAACTGACTGGAGCCCACGAGAAAAACAACCACTTGCAAGGCAGAAGCGGTGGTGGCACCCCAAAGAAATCTGGACCGGCAACTGGCAGGGGCAGCGGCAACCCGACTAACTCTGGCGGCATCAATCGCGCTACCAAGGGCAAGAAGTAAAAAGGTTTCCCGGTGCCAGCGAAGTCGAAGGCGCAGCAGCGCTTTTTTGGTGCTGAGTTATCTCGAAAGCGAAGCGGCAAGAAAACCGAAACAGGGCTCAGCCGAAAGGTGCTGAAAGAGTTTGCTGCGACGAAACACAAGGGACTGCCAACCAGGAAGGCAAAATCCACATGAGCGCCAACGGAAACTTTCCCTCACTCTCGCAGTACAAACCAAAGCCGAAACCTCAAGCTGTCCCTCCAATTATCCTTCAACTCGATAACGGCAAGCAGCTCACAGCGTCGCCAAACGTGTGGCTTGCGGCTATCATCTCAGCGCTAGATCCAACAATGAAGCAGAAAGTTATCGATAGGGTGTCCAACATGATGGATCAGGTAAATTCCAAGACTAGGATCGTTCCAGCGCGGAACTTGGGAGGCATTGGATGAGCCAGTACAGTGAAGCATATAGCGGTGCGGTGAACTTCCTCTCTCAGTTTGATTATGTCTTTAAGCTAAAGACCGTCCTTGGTCAAGCGAAGGAAGCGGAGCAATACATCGAACAAGCATCTGTGCTCCGCGATGAAGCGGCAGCGGAGCACAAGAAACTATTGGACGCAATCGTAGATGCGAAGCAGAACTTAAAAGCAGTGGAAAACGACACTGACAGGGTTTCTCTCGCTTCTCGTCAACGCCTTGAAGACGCCCTGAAGGAGAAAGAGCAACGGTTCAACAATGACATGGAAGAGAGGCAACGCACCGCCGACAACAAACTCAAAGCGGTTGAGAACAAAATAGCTTCCCTTGCTGGTGAAGTGCGAGAATCCGAAAATAAACGCGATGTAGCCAGAGAAAGAACCCGCGTTATCGAACAGGAGCTGGCTAAGGTGGAACGCGCTCGTGTGGAGGTTCTCCGCGATCTTCAGGAAGGTGGCATGTAATCATGGCAAATGACACTTCTCGTAAACCCTGGTTTCTTGACACAGCAGCGGTGATAACAACTGATCGTATTCGCGTCAGAGCGCTTCGTTGGGTTGATGGCACCACAGCAGGTCATACATGCCTCATCGAAGATTCCAACGGCGAGCAAATCTGGCAATCTCACGCCAATGGCGATAATTTCATCGATGGTCAGGACTATGGCAGAGAAGGTAAGGACTTCCAGGGTTTTGAACTTTCTGCAATTGACAGCGGAAATCTCTACGTCGATCTGGCGTAATCAAGGGACACAACTATGCTGAAAATTCTTAGCGCTCTAGCCCTGGCTCTGGCGCTATTTATGCCAACGCTTGTTTACGGCCAAGCTTCACTTCTCTCTGGTGTTAAAGGCGCAAGCGGCCATCTTCCTGTCACAGCCAGCTCTGTCGATGCGGACACCAATGCCCTCGATGTAAACATCGCCTCTGGTTCGAGCAGTGGTACTGAGTTTAATGTTAGTGACGTAGCGGGAGCCACAGACGCAGGCGGTGCGGTACTTGTTATACGTGATGATGCTCTTACCACACTCACTCCCGTAGACGGTGATTACGTGCGGCTTCGTGTTGGTTCCACCGGCGCACTCCACGTAACCGGAGGTGGCGGTGGCACAGAGATCACTGAAGATGTAGCTTCGTCAAACCCTATCGTCGGTACGGCTACCCTTATGGAGCGTGACGACCAACTAAGCACCGTTACTCCTGTTGCGGGGGATAACATTGGGCTGCGCGGTTCCAGCGAGGGCGCTCTATGGGTGGCCATTGCCGACTCTTCTGGAGATCCGATTACCAGCTTTGGCGGTGGAGTCCAGCACAACGAAGATGACGCAGCCGCTGACCTGGACACCGGGACTCTGACGCTCATGCTGCGTGACGACACCCCTACGGCGTCTACAGCAGCGAACAACGATTATGAGCCACCGCATCTCGATGGTTTTGGCAGTCAATACGTTACCCTGACCGACGCTGCTGGAGCCGCTGTTGACGCTTCGGGGCTTGGCGGCGGAACACAACATAACGAAGACGATGTTGCAGCTAATCTTGATACAGGCACCTTAGCTCTCTATCTCAGGGATGATACACCTACCGCTTCTACAGCCGCTAACAATGATTATGAACCGGCGCACGTTGACGGTTTCGCTAGTCTGTACGTGACGATTACGGATGCTTCTGGTGCAGCGGTTAATGCTGCGGGTTTATCTGAATTGGCGGGTGCGATAGACACGCAGATGCAGGTAGACGTGGTAGCGGCTCTGCCTACCGGCTCAAACACCATCGGTGAAGTCACGATAGGTGCGGCAACCGGAGCCGCTGGTGACTTGGCTAAGACAGAAGATGTAGCTCACGGCTCAGGAGATATTGGCGTAATGATGCTTGGTGTCGAGAACGAAGACCAGGCTACTGGCGCGGCTGGAGATAAGGACTATACTTTTATAGCCACATCTCTCCAGGGTAACGTGCTCACGGAGATTATAGCTGGGACAGTTACGACGGTCACAACAGTTACAGCCCTCACTGATATTACAGGAGGGGTTGTTCCAGGTGTAGGGGCTACTGATCTAGGTAAGGCAATCGACACGGCTGTAGGATCGACGGATACTGGAGTCGCGGCTTTGGCGGTTCGGGATGATACTTTAAGCACTCTAACTCCAGCAGATGGAGACTTTACTGTGCTTCGCGTAAGTTCTACTGGTGCGCTGCATGTCACGGGTGCCTCTGGTGCGACTGAGTTTGCCGAAGATACGGTACACAGCACTGGCGCGGCTGGCGTAATTGCAATGGCGATACGGAATGACAGTTTAGCTACTTTGTCTGATACAGATGGTGACTATTCTGTCCTTCAAGTGGACGCCGATGGCGCGTTGTATGTCAACGTAGCTCGCGGTGGCGGTCAAGTTGAAGACGCAGTACATGGCAGCGGCGACAGTGGTATGCCCATGTTCGCAGTCCGCGACGATACCCCTGCGGCTTCCACGGCAGCGGCGGGTGATTATGAAGCTATTAAATCAGACGGTTTTGGAACGCTGTATGTCACCTTGACGGATGCGTCAGGTGGATCGGTGGATGCTTCCTCAATCGGTGGCGGTACTCAACATAACGAGGATGACGCTGCGGCCAACTTGGATACGGGTACTCTGGCCCTGTACTTGCGCGACGATACGCCGTCTGCTTCTACTGCCGCCAATAATGACTACGAACCCGCAAGGCTGGATGGGTTTGGTACGCTGTACGCGACCCTCACCGACGCTGCTGGAGGTTCGATCAGTGCAGCGGCCATAGCCGTAGTCGGTGGCGGGACCGAAGCTGCGGCGCTTAGAGTAACCATTGCCAACGACAGCACAGGCGTTGTAACCGTTGACGGAACTGTCACAGCAAACCCTGCCAGCGGAACAATCGACACGGTGACGACAGTTACAACGGTCACAGCCCTTACCGATATTACGGGCGGGGTTGTTCCAGGTACAGCAGCCGCTGATTTAGGTAAGGCTGAGGATGCGCTTCATGGGAGTGGTGACGTGGGAGTGATGCTGCTTGGCGTGGAAAATGAAGACCAGGCTAGTGGGGCAGCAGGCGACAAAGACTATACCTTCATAGCAACCTCACTTCAGGGCAATGTACTCACTGAAATTATCAGTGGAACGGTCACAACACTTACAACTATCACTAATGATGTCAGTATTGATGACGGTGGTAACTTAATTACTGTTGACGGCACCGTTACAGCAAATCTCTCAGCTACCGACAATGCGGTCCTAGATGCCGCAGTCGTACAGCTAGACAAGTTGGTCACTGACCCTTGTGCTTCTCTTGCTCCTCAACCATTTGCCTTTGACATTACGGGTACAACGACAACTGAGATCATTAACGAATCTGCCAGTAATAAAGTTTATATCTGCTCGTTTCTCATAGTGACCAATGACGCAAACACTTTTGCCCTTGTTGAGGACGCAACCGACGCTTGTGCCAATCCTGATGCGGGTGTCGTTGGTGGAACTGATGCAGCATCGGGAATCCACTTGGCAGAACATGGCGGTCTAACATTTGGCAACGGGGCCGGAACGGTACTTCAAACAGCATCCGTAGCTATGAACGTCTGCATAATTGCTTCTGCGACTACGCAGTTAACAGGGGGCGGAACTTACGTTTATGCTCCGTAGATCACTTTGGTTGGGGCTCATTCTAGCGGTGATCTTTGCTGCCAACGGCGTTTATTCGGCAGGGTTCTCTAGTCCTTCCTACCATCAGGGGTTTGCTCGTTCTGCCAGTGAGTCTGCGCATCCTCGACAGTGGAAAGGCCTAATCGGTGCATGGATACCGGCACTAGGGCCTACAGGAAACACCCTGTTTGACTGGAGCGGTTTTGGTAATGATGGCACCCTTACAGACATGGCCCCTGCAACTGATTGGGTCATCGGCGCAAACCCGCGTTCGCCTGGTTATGCGCTGGATTTCGACGGCAGCGACGATCTGGTGAATATGGGGAATATCGCTATTTGGAATGGGTTGACGGCGGCCAGTTGGGTGTTATGGGTTACGCCATCTGGTATAGAAGACGATACATTCTTGGGCAAGTGGGTTGATGGAAGTTCTACTACCTTTCTGTTTGACTTTAACGATGATCCAGGCGGTGAGGCTACCTTATTCATTGCTCAGTCTTCAACATCTCTTGGACAAGCCTCGGCAGATATACCGACTGGTACTCTTATTGACAATCAATGGCATCACCTAGCAATAATCTTTGAGGGAAGCGGTGCAGAGGATAGTGATCGGCTTAAATTATTTGTAGATGGTGTGCAGATAACATTGTCGTTTGGCGGAAGCGAACCTATACCCGCTTCTTTGTTCACTTCTACAGCCGATTTTGAGATAGGATCGAATACTGGTTTGAGTCGTTTCTATATCGGACAAATAGCGGAGGTTAGAGCCTATAATAGAGCATTACGGGCTAATGAAATTGTCCAAGACTATGCCGTCTCTCTAGGTACATTCCGAAAACGCCTTAGCTTGGTGGCGAAAGTGCCGGTAGTGCCAACCGTATCGTGGCCGTCCAGTGCTACGTGGCCTATCGGCGGTAATTGGGGCGCTACTGGTTGGGGTAGCACAGCATGGTAGGAGGTAATTATGCTAGTTTTTAGATTTCTCTTTGTATTTCTACTCGTCCCTCTGTTGGCGTTCGGCGGACCATTGGAGGACGAATTATTGAACGATCCTCTAACCCGTGGTTACTCAGGCATGACGGTACAACAAATTGTGGATGACATGAACACGAGTTACCGAACGCGCAACCGTACAATAATGACCGCTTCAGAGGTGGCGAATCAGCTCAATATTACTGAGTTCAATGCCCTTACCGACGCGGATGAGGCGAAGATTTGGAATGTGCTGCATCTTGGAAATCTTGATCCATTCGGCGTAGAAGCGACAATCTTTACTAATGTGTTCGGTGGTGGTTCAACTACTATTAGCAATCTACAGGCAGCAAGGGTTGAAAGTATTACCAGGGCGGAAGAATTAGGCGTAAGAGCCACGTTCGGCCCTATCGAAGATGCCAGGCCGTAGGGAGGTTTTGATGAAATTATTTAAGACATTAGCTGTTGCTGTATTGTTGCTGTTTGCCGTACCTACTTTTGCGCAGAACGAGATACTGCATAAACAAGGCACTCCAATAATTTTCGGTGACGATGCTGCCTTGAACCCCGTTGATGATGCAAATAATCTTACCGATGACGTTGGCACCGATACCGTTGATTGCGACATGGATCTGACTGCTCTTGCCAACGATGCTGCTCATCAGAGTCTCAAGTGTGATTTAGATAACGGAGTTACTGCTAACAAGTGGGCCAGCACATTTCGGGTAATGGCAACGGTAGATTTTACTGGAGAGACCCCTACCGCTGGCAGTTCAATGGACTATTATTGGTGTCCTTCGACAAGTTCTACTCAGGCGACCGGAAATGTTATGGGTAACTCTGGTGCCAACGCCGCAATCCCCGACGGCACCGTTGGTTCCCCTACGGATGCCGAGTTTGTAAAGATGTGTATCTTCATTGGCTCATTAATCGTAACCGACGATGCGACTGTGCAGACAGGATACGTCGGTACGTTTACTGCACCGATGCAACACGGTCAGTTAGCCGTTATGAACTCCAGTGGAGACGCGCTTGAGGCTGACGATGTTGAGAATCATACAGCATTTTATCCGCTAATCGTTGAAGTCCAGTAATGACCAGTAATGAAGTTAAGTAAGCTCTTTACTGTATCTCTCAGCCTAGCTTTCTGCTGGTTGCTACTATCAGCATTTGGCGATGGTCCTCGTCCATCCTACCATCAAGGCTATGCCCGTCATGCTGGCGAGAGTTTGTATCCGAGTTTATGGCAGGGGCTTGTTGGTGCATGGGTGCCAGCTCTAGGCCCAACGGGAACGGCCATCCTACGAGACGTAAGTGGTCGTAACAATCACGGGACTATGGTCTCCATTCCAGGAACAGCCTGGTCGATTGTTGGCGTACAGGTGGGGTTAGATCCCACAGAAACTACTCCCCGCTTGGTAACATCTTGGGTATTGGATTTTGTTGGTACTACGGATTATATCCAGACAACAGCTAGCCCATTAAAAGATAATGATAATGTAACGATAATTTCCATAGTAAGAACTGATGATACCAACGCCCTGCAACTACTGTGGTGGGAGGGCGATGTTTTAGGTAATGGTGGTGGTGCTGAACGGGAAATACATTTTGGTGTTGGAGAACCAGGCACAGGTTCCGTTGGAAGAGTAAGCGTGGCTGGAGAGTCAAATTCAACTGATCTGGTTAAATCCGTAACTACTGCTAATACCGCAGATTTTATTCACTGGACAGTTCGCATGGAAGGATTATCTGGGACAACGGCTACAGCGACAATATTCAGGAATGGCGTTTTGGCTGGTCTGATTTTGGATAGTAATGCAGATGCCTCACTTAGCCAAGGGTCATTTGATACTGACTTTAGGATAGGAAGGCCGGGTACTGATACTAGAACTTGGAATGGTCAAGTAGCCGACATCAGGGTTTACGATAGACTATTGACTAATTCGGAAATTGCGTTAGACGCAGATAATTTTCTAGCGCCATTCCAACTGCGACAGTTCCGTAACTTAGTTAAAGCACCAGCGGCGGCACCAGCGGCGGCAGTACCCGAACGCGCCAAGATGGGCGTTGGAACAAAGATCATAGAAAGGCTTGAATGGAAACGGAGAAGCTATCCATGCGGCGAAGCACCCTGTTAATAATTTTCCTACTCTGGCCGCTTGTTCTATCGGCACAGGAAAAGAAACAGCCGACCCTAGCTGAGCTGAAAAAGGACTTAACGATCATTTCCTTACGCATCGAGAACATGGAGCTGCGCTACCGTAACTTAAAGTCGTTCAAAGAGCGCCTGGAAGCTCAGATAAGCAAACTTGAAAGCACCGCTGTCAAGAAGGTAGACGATAAGAAGCTCAAGTGATAGGTTAGGGGGTATCATGCCAACAAAAAAGACCAGCAATCCACCGTCGGTTCGTGTGGCCAGAACAATCCACAATGAACTGAAGGCCATAGGGCGTAGCGCACCGTCGGTTCGCGGCGACCGCAACGTCCAGGGGCAGAACAAAACCGGCGCTGGAAAGAAACATCCGTGAAACTTCTCATTTTGCCGTTGCTGCTCCTTACCAGTTGCGCTGTGTCTCCGCTTCAGACTTCCCAAACACGCGCTGGGATTGAGTTTGCTGATGGCCGCACGTTCTATTACGAGAGCGGCAAGGAACACACCGGCATCGATGCTGAGATTCAAGAGATTGACCCTGACACTGGCAAAGTTGTCAAGCAGTGGCGGCTCAAGGTCGGAAAGAGCGGTACGCCAGAGGCGGCTTTCGCGGCCATGGTACAGCAGCAAAATGCGCTTACGGACCAGCAAAGGGCAATTACCGAGCTGATTCAGAGAGTTCTTGACGCCGCTGTCAGAGGCGCACCGATACCAGGGGGCTAAAACTAATGCCATCAATTAAAGTAGTCGTTGACGTAGAGGTGGATGGTGTAAAGGTTCCAGGCTTTCCTTTGACTCGCCGTCTCAGTGTGGATGAAGTCCAACACTTCGACTATGAAGAGGCCGCAGACAATGACTCGACAACCTACTCGACGCTCCCTACAACTCAATTGGCCACGATTCAATCCTTAGTCCTACGACCGTTAGAGCAACCAATAACGCTACGCCTAGATGCCCAATCAGATGCAGGGATCATCATCAACACAGGGGGTTTAATAGTAATCATCGACGCAACCATCGACGCTGGTGCCTCAACGAATGCGACAGTCAACAACCCTGACGCATCAGCTCTATCGCGTCTGAAAGGTTTCGCAGCGGGTACATAATGCGACTAATTGAACGCCTGCCAGCCGACGAAGCGATAAAGCCTCTGCGCCCTTCCAAGGAGCGTCAGCTTGCGCTGCGTAGTTGGTTAATTAACGAAGTCGAAGATGCGTTCAGCGCACTTCAACCCCAGCACAGCCTCTACACGGAACTGCTTAAAGTCTACGAAGGCGTCCCTGACAGGCGAATACGAAACATCCCATTCGAGAACGCGCCGAACGTCGTCGTCACCCTTGCCGCAATAGCTTCTGACGCTATCTATGCTCAAGCGATAGACTTGATTTTCAGCATCAATCCAACCCTGACAGTGCGCGTAATTGGCACATCAGACGCGGATCAGCGCGATGAGCGTGTGAAAACCGGCAAAGCCATGCAGCGTTTCGTCAACATGGTGGTCAACCGGCGAAACGGGCGGCTTCGTGCAGCAGCCGACCATACAATCCTAGACGACGTTCAGCTTGGCACCGGAGTCTACTATATCCCATGGATAGACGCGGTAAAGAAAACTGACATCTCGCGGATCAAGTTTCGTGGTCCAATGGTGTTCTCTCATCCAGTAGAAGACTTCATCGTCCCTGGCGGCTCCAACGACGATCTCCAGCTAACCCGCTGGATGGCGCTGCGCTTCTGGCCCACTGAAGACGAATTGGTAGCTCAAGGTGAAGAGATGGGCTTAAACGTCTCAGCGGCTCAACCGGCTGAAGGCATGGACTTCGTACGTTCACGCCGAGAGACCCTCGGCAGAACGAACTCAGGACTACGAGCACAGACTAAGATTTACGAGATACTCAACATCTACTGCTCGTTCGACATCGACGGTGATGGCGAGGAAGAAGAACTATTAGTTTTCTACGACCGCGTTTCGCAAAACATCATGGGGATAAAGTACGGCCCCTACGACCGCCGACCTGCAACGGCAATGCGCTACCAAATAAGGGCGCATCTGTTTGCTGGCATAGGCGTGATCGAGATGATGAAGGAGTTCCAGCGTGAGGTGACTGAGACTCACAACGCTCGAATGGCGAACATGCTTCTTGCCAACACCAGAATGTTCAAGGGGCCGCATGGCATAGTCGAAGGTGGAACGATGAGGGTGTGGCCAGGGCGCTTTCTCGAATCCAATGACGCAGATAAAATTGGTGTTCTCCAACTCGCTGATGTTTACCCGTCTGCGACTGAAGCTGAAGCGATAACTATCTCTCTCGCTGAGCGCCGCGCCGGTTTCAACGACATAACGAAAGCCTCGCAGTTGCTAGGCTCTCGTACCCCAGCGACTACGGCACTCTCTGGTTTACAACAGCTAAATCGCCGCTTCGCTCCAGCGTTTGAGTCAATCCGTATCAGCACAGCGGAAGCAGCGAAGCACTGTCTTTATCGTTACCAAGAGAGGATTCTAGAAGGTGACACTGAAATAGAAGATTTCATTCGCAACGTCCTTGGCGCAGAAGACGGCGACCGCGTAATAAATGCGCTCCGTGACGACAACTTCGATGACGAGCTGGTAATAGAACTGACAGCCTCTTCAGCATCACTCAACCGCGACTTGGACAAGCAGAACAACATGATGCTGGTAAACATCCTCATCCAATACTACCAGCGCGTCCTGGAACTAATCACCATCGCCTCGACGCCTCAAGTCCCGCAGCCGGTGAAGGATGTGGCAGTACAGATAGCCTCGAAAGCGGGTGAAGTGATCGAAAGAACGCTTCGCACGTTCGATAATGTTCGTGACCCAGAGACTTTCATCGTCGAGATGGAGGAAGCTGTGAACAGCCTTGAGGCTCAACCGGACATCCTTGGAACGATACAGCAGCTAATTGGCGGTGCGGCAGGCGGTGGTGGAGCAGGCGGTCAACCACCTCCAACGAATGGAGCAGGCTAATGTCAGACGGACTATGGATAAAGCGAATCCGTGAAGACCCGGAACTCTACATCAGCTTCATGGAAGACGTGCAAGCTGCGATAGCAATTGAACAACACAAGAGCAGCACTCAGACTGACACGGTAGAAATCTACCGCGCTCAAGGTGGCGAGAAGGCTCTTGACAACTTCCTGGCTTCCTGTACGATAGCTGAAAGGGAGGATATTGCTTATCAGCAGTATCAACGAATTGAAAAAGGCGAAGCATGAATTGGTTTAACTGGCTACTATTCAAATTAACTGACCAGAGCGGCAAAGTTGGCGAAGATGATCCACCGCCGACTGACCCGCCTGCTATCGATCCACCGGCAGATCCCGCAGCAGACCCTCCAGCAGATCCACCGCCGCCGCAGTACGCATCAGTTTCTGACGTTAATCAAATCAAGGAGTCCCAGCAATCGTTAAACGATACCCTTCAGCGTCTTCAAGGCACCATCGAAGCGTTGAACAGCCGTCCAGAGAGCCCTTCAGCACCCACTACGCCTTCTATCGAAGACGTGAGCGACGAAACGCTTGATGCCAGCTTGAACGACGGCAAAGGTGCAGCGCATTTCAGGAAAGCCTGGAAAGCTGACATGCTGCGGATGAAGTCTGATCTGGATGCTCAAATTGCACAGCTCCAGAACTTCGGTATCACGGCACTCAGCGAACACGGCGAGCAACTTGCCGAGACGCAGATGCCTTACCGGAACAACGCTCGTGTGAAAAACCTTATTGAGACTGAGTTAGCCAAAGCAAGAAAATCCAACCCCGAACTCCTATCCAGCCCAAGAATTGTCCAGTCCATTCACGACCGCGTTGTCGGCAATAATGTTGGTGTTATTGTTCAAGACGCAGTTGATGAAGCACTGCGCAAAGCTCGTGAGCCGGTGAACCCCAACTTACCTCCAGGCCGTCCCGGTAGAACGCCTCAAGCTCCTGGCAGCGAAGGCGACATTCCAACGGTTGAGGAATACTTGGGCAAGGAAGCAGCGCAGGCGTTGTCATTCAAGGGCCAATCCCCAGATGACTACGCGAAGGGGCTACGCAGAGGGCTCAAGAATTGGGGCGAGTTCGTGAAATGGGATATGACCGAGAAGGAAAAGCAGACTGGTAACACCAGCGGTAGGGCTTAGCCATGGCTGAGAAAGTAGTCCTCAAACAAGGCGGCAACCAGGTGCCTCTTCCAGATCCAGGTCACGAGCGCCGGGAAGCTCTGAAAAACCGACTGGAGGGTCTTAATATCGAAGCAGCGAATATTGCTGCTGAGATCGAAGTTGAGACTGTTGACCCGAACAAGCTCGAACCTGACCGCGAGATCCTTCAGCACTACAATTCTGGCGACCTTCCTGTCTCCAATAGACAAGACGGTTTCGAGTATTGCTGGGTGTTTGCCGATCCGCGAAACAACATGGCAGGTAGGCAGGTATTCAAGAAAAAGGTTCAAGGCTGGGAAGTGGTCAACGGCAATATGCCTGAATCGTCAGACCACAGGCACGTTGATGGCACTCGTCGTGTTGGCGATGTGCTTCTGATGCGTATCCGCTACGACCGTTACGTCAAGCTTCGGCGTGAGGAGAGAGAAGTTCTGAGAAGGCGCGAACAAGGCGTTAGCGAGGGCTTCATGGAGCTGGGCCAGAAACACGCCTCTAAAGGCATCAAGGTCTATGACACTGTTCCAGACAATGCACTGAAACACGCTCAGAACGCGGCGGCTCAAGAACGCGCTGGTAAAATGACAGACAAATGGATCAAGGGCGGCAATATGCCTGGAACCCCTGCGCCTAAGTAATAAAGTAAACCTAAACTGGAGGAAGAACTATGGCTGCTGTAGCATCTCTCGGATCAAATGCACAAGGGATTCAACCTGCTGGGCTGCATGGAACAATGCCTACGTTTCAAGGTCGCGCTGGGGCTAGTGAGACATGGGCTCTAGGTGCGGTGTTAATTCGTAACGCTGGGGCTACGGGACAGATCGACGAAGCTGCTGCTGATCCAGTGGCAGATGTCATTGGTATCGCTGCGTCGGCTGTTACCTCTAGTTCAGCAGACGATTTAGTCCCGTTCTGGCCGTGGCTCCCTGGAACCATGTGGATGGGTACCTTCGATGACCAAGCGACTACTGGACATGCGCTGGTAACGGCTGACATCCATGTAGACTACGGCCTTCAGGTTGACGATGATGGCATTTGGTATGTAGACCAGAATGAGACAACCAGTACGGCTGTCGTGGTCTGGGCTCCACTGAATGATTCAGACATCGTTAATGCAACAGTCAGAGCGAAGGTTCTGTTCACACCAATCCTTAACGTGATGGTGGTGGATACATAAGCGAGTAACTGACAACTGACAACTGCTTAGGAGGAACTAAACCATGGCAATCCAACGCGGAGCATTTAGCGCTCTAATAGCCCCAGACCTGCGAACTGTTTACTTCGAGACCGGCAAGGAGCGTCCGCTCGAATATCCTATGATCTTCAACGTGGATGACATGGAATGGAACCCTGTCACAGATCAACAGATCAGTGGGCTTGGGACCATGCCGCAGAAAGCGGAGGGCTCTCAGTTCACGCCTGATGTACCGATCATCGGTGGGACGAAAGCGTACACCGCTGCTCCGTTCGGCCTCGCAGTTGAGATCACATGGGAGATGTGGCGAGACGAGCTATACGGCATCATGCGCGAACTGGTATCTGAACTGGCTAGAGCGTCTCACAACCGACAAGAAGTTGATGCCTGGTCGATCTTGAACAGCGCCTTCGACACCAGCATTACCGGCTTCACCGCATCAGAGTCACTGTGTTCAACAGCACACGCAGGTCTCGATGGGACTTCAAGAGCGAATCGGCCTTCACCGGACGTTGGTGTCAGCGTGACAGGCTATCAAGGGGCTATTACCCGCTTCGAGAACCTCACAAACGAGCGAGGTCTGCCTCGTCTGCTTGCGCCGACGATGCACATCGTTACTCCTGACGACAAGTTTGTTGCCAGGGAGGTACTCGGATCAACAGGGGCTCCTTTCACTGCTGACAATGAGCTGAACGCCTTGGTCGAGGAAGACATGACCTGGATGGTTAGTCACTTCTTGACAACCACGACTGCCAACTTCACCCTTGCGGCGAAGGGCGTCCATGATCTTAACTTCCTGTTCCGCGACCGTCCAATCTTTGACTCATTTGATGACCCCTGGACGAAGAACGCCATCTTCACCGTCTACCAGAGGCACACCAGAGGGTTCGGTGCCTGGCGTGGAGTTGACGGCTCAACGGGTTAATTGACCCTGAGATAACAGGAGCGAAGCTATGGAATCTCAATGTCACAGGGGCTCAGAGCTAAAGGAAATCCGCGCAGCGGCGAAAGCGTGTTCAAGCTGCGGCAGCGTTGCAGAGGGAAAACTCACAGGCTACAGGTGCAAGGTTGATGGCAACTACCACGACATCGATGGCGTTCAAAGGGAGTTTATACGAAAGGTCGGAACAGCCAAGATCACGCTCAAGGTAGACTCTGGCGATGATATGGACAAGCCTCAAGTAGATGTGCCTGAACCATTGATTTCCAGTGAGAGCGAAGCAACCATACCGGCCCCTCGAAGGCGAGGCAGGGCTTCAGCAGAATCGCCAGAGTAGTTATCAGCATTCAATAAGGAGTAAACAATGGCCATAACTCATCACGCGGGAGTATCGAGTTTCGGTGTTCCTCTGTTCGGCTTGGGTGGACTTATCCCTGTCCCTGGTGACGTGTACTTTGTCCATCCAGCGAACGCTGCGGCAGCAGATGGATTCGCTCCTGGCAATCCGCTGAAACCACGATTGACAATCAGTTCGTGTCAGACTTCGATGACCGCTAACCAGAACGATGTTGCAGTGATAATCGGCAACGGCTCTGCGGCGGCTACCAATATTGTCTCCGAATCGGCTGCGCAGACTTGGAGTAAGGATCTTACCCATATCTGTGCTGGCCAGATGGAGCGTGTAGCTCACAGGGCGTCGATCAGGCCAGATGCGACCTCAATCACAATCACGATAACGCAATCAGGTGACGGCTGCGTGTTCGCTAACTTCCACTTGACGAATCAAGCTACGGCTGCGGCGAATCGTGCGCTGGTTATCACTGGACAGAGAAATTCGTACTACAACATGCACATCGCTGCTGGGTTCAACCAGACAGGCGCAGACCAAGCTGACATGGCTGATATTCTCATGCCTGTTGGTGGTAACGGCGAGTGCTACTTCGAGAACTGCACAGTTGGCCTAGATACTGTAAACAGAGCTGGAGCCAGCTCCAATATTCTATTTACATCCGGTGGTACATCGACTCGTAACGAGTTCAGGTATTGTCGTTTCATCAGCGTCTGCGATGCCACAGGCTTTATACCTGTTAGTATCCCCTCGCTGGCTATCGATAGATACTTGATTTTCGACAATTGCGTTTTCACCTCGGCAGGCGCGTTTACTGGCGGTTCAACCCCCGCTCAGTGCCTTAGCGTCAACGCTTCAATTGGTGGAGTTGTAATCTTTAAGCAGTCAATCGCTGTAGGGTTTACGGCACTTGAGACTACAGCCAGTACGAACGTATATGTTCAAGACCTGTACGGTGCTGGGACAACTGGCTTGGCAATTGCGAACACAGTCTAAGTGACTGCGAACTACCATATTTTAGACCAGGTTGGTGTTCTGTTATTCAAGATGCCCAACTTTGATCGTGATCTCAGAGAGGACGACTTGATTGATTACAACGGGACTGTCTACAAGGTTGAGTCTGCATTGGTGAAGTTGACTAGTTATGGCCCCACGTCAGACAATGCGATTCCAGGGTACAGCCAACCTATGGTAGAGATCGTGGTCAGCGTGGTTCCCTAATGCCTGTGTACGAGTATTACTGTGATACGTGCGAAGCGAAGCAAGAACACTTTCAATGGCACATGGATGATCCAGCACCGATCTGTTGCGGGAAGGCTACCGACAAAGTGCCTTCAGTCGCCACGGCAGTATTCTACGGTGCTGGCCCATACGCGACCGGCGAACACGGCACTCAGTTCAGAAACGTCCATGGCAAGGGTTTTAGACAGCACCACGAAGGCAAGATCCCCCGCAGGCTGGGTGACAAATCACCTGAAGCACAAGAATTAATAAAGGAGTTTGGCTAAGCGATGCCTAACGATGCAGCTAAATTAGCGCTGGAAGTAAAAACCGGCAAGAAGAAAATTGACGCAATTGAGCCAAAGATGAAGCGTCACGTTGCAGCTCTCTCGCGTCAAGTCCCGGCTGACACGCTGAAGGCCATGGCTGAGAAGCCTCAAAACGTGGTCAAGCATCGTGGTTTCCAGATCACCAAAGCTCGGCAAGTCCGTTCGACGTAGGGCAATGAAACCAAATGGCAAAAGTAAGCGAAGTCGCCAGAGCCGCACTAGCAGCGATTTCAAGCGACAGCAGTTATCTACTCGCTTCTCAATGGGTAAATGAACGCTACGCTGATGTAGCGGCTCACCATAAGCTACGTCACTTACGCGAAGTCCTTCCACTTGTCACCGCAGCAGCAATTACTACAGATACAGTAACGACCACCAACGGCTCTCGCGTAGTTACTGGCACCTCGACAGCCGCCGCAGCTTGGGCTCCTTCAATCGTTGGCAGGTACTTCCGCTCCAGAAACGCCTGGTACAGAGTAGAAAACTTCGACGCTGTTGCCTTGACGCTTCTCCTAGACAAGACTTACGCAGAGGACAGCGGTTCAGGGCAATCCTACGTCATCGCTGAGCGCTTTGTTCCGCTTGCCAAGGATGTACGCTGGATAGGCGATCCCATCATCCAGGGCAGAACCAGGACTCAGCTCTGGCGTCAATCCAGAACCGAGTTTGACATAAACAATCCAGGACGGATTCTAGAAAAATCCAAGCAGCCGTGGTTCTGGTCTGAGGCCGGTTCGGGGTTCAACAGCGACGGCGAGGTGGTAAAACTAATCGAGATATACCCACCGACCGAAGACGCTGAAATATTCTACTATCTTGGCTGGAAGACTCCCGCCAAGCTAGATTTGGATTCGGAGCTGCCTATTGAAATTGATATTAATCAGCTTAAAGAGGGAGTCCTTATTGACGTGATGCGTGACATGATGGCGAAGTCTGCGAAGGCTAACCAGATCGAACAGGCAGCGCTTTGGAGAAATGAGTACCGCGCTCAGCAGACGATGTGGAAGGACGTTCGGCGCACTATTGCACAGTCCGATAACATGGCAGCAGACGATGCGACATTTATTCTCGAAACAATCGGTGGTGTTCAAACTGGAGGGGATGTGAAAACAGCCAGAGACGAGGTTTTTATTCGGGGAGCTAGACCGTGAACATAAGAAATAGCGTATTTGTACTGCTTGCAGTGGCGATAATCTGGGGCAGTTCAAGCATTGTAACTGCTACACATATCTTCACTACTTCTGTCGAAGATGCTTTTGAGACAATGATCTCGTCGGGTGGCGAGTGTTGTGAGTTTGACGGTACTACAAGTGGTCAGTCGGCTATTCGTGCTAACATGCTGTTCATATCAGATAATACACTAGACATTGGTGCAAGTGGAGCGAATAGGCCGCGTGATCTTTTTCTTGGCAGAAATCTTGCCTTGGATGGAGACATCACCATGGCGGGAAGTATTATCAACGATGTCGATTCTGATGATGCATGTGATTTTACCGCTTCTGACGTACTGTGTACCTCTGCCACTGGTATGACTTTTAGGTTTGATGCTGATAACGATTCTACGTTTGGTCAAGTTATCTGGCAGCACGATACCAACACCGAGTTGATGCGTCTTTCTGCCAGCGTCTCCGGTTCACCTGAACTTCTGATTAGAGGCCATCTGCGATGGGGGCCGACTGGTGCTGCAACCTTCGATATTGGTCATCCAACCGCCGACAATAATGCGCGTGACATGTATTCTGATCGTTTCATGTTTGCTGGTGGAGGATTGGTCACGGGCGCTCGCGTTGCCACTAACCAGACCATAATAGATAACCAATTTCTAGGAACTATTGTTAGCGACGGTGCGTCTAATTTTGTCGTTGGAACGCGATTTGCTCAAGGTATTACTGGCGCTAATGGGGATACCGCGTCTATTGTCGGCGCGGAGTTCGTAAACAATCTGACGACTCAAAACAACTCAGAAACGATTGTTACCAGAGCGCAGGTAAGGGTATCTGCGGGTGGTGGTACTATCGGAGGCACCGATACAGTTACGAATAATGTTGTACTCTATGTTGATGGCCCTCCCTCTGGCAGTGGTACGAATAATCACGGACTCTGGGTCGATGGGGGATCAATTCAAATAGAGGACGTTTTGGAGCAAAGTGAGATTGCTGGTGGAGATACCCCCGTAACGGGTGATCTGGCAGCAGATGCCGAGATTGCCATATTCTCGGAAGCTGATTGTTTGGTGTTCGCGTTCAATAACGGTGGCACCATGACATTTGTCAAACTAGCTTTAGATGGCTCAGACACCACATGGGTACAAAATACAACTGATCCCACTTCAGGCTGTTAAAAGGAATGTAACGTGAGACAGAATTTATTTATACTACTGGCGGCGGTGATAATCTGGGGCAGTGTGAGCATCGTAAACGCCACGCACATCTTCACGACCAGTGTGGAGGACGCCTTTGAGACACTGATTTCCAGTGGTGGTGAGTGCTGCGAGTTCGACGGCACCACATCTGGTCAGGCAGCTATTCGTGCTGACATGCTGTTCGTAGCCGATAACACCTATGACATCGGTGCGTCTGGTGCTAACAGACCGAAAGACATATATCTAGCAGGCGATCTCATTGCGACTAGTGCTATGGCCCTTAGTAGTCCGACAGGACTGGCCTTTATAATTGATAGCGATGATAATTCCACAACTGAGACATTTAGTTTCCAGCACCATTCCAGTGTTGAGGTGCTTAGCTTCGACGAAACGGGTAAGATAGAGGGCTCCACTACCAACGACTTTTTGGATCTCAACAATTCGAGTGGCGTGAGCATACACTCAGACACTGATATGGTGTTTAGAATTGATGCTAGTCAAACTGGTGGCGCTGACAGAACCTTCGCGTTTCAGCAAGATAACGGCGTCGGCAACGATACGTTGCTAACGATTTTTAATAGTTTCACCGCAGCCACCGCTCGCGCTCTCAGGCTTCATGGCGACCTTATTTTTAACGGTGACAACCTTATCGATATTGGTAATACCGGCAGTAGAGTACAGGACATATACATAGGCCGTAATATTCTTATGAGCCTGACTGGAGGGACTACAGAGATCCGTAACGAGGACGACGTTGATGATGCAATAAGCGTTACTGCTGCAACGCCGTATGTCCAATCTGCTACGAGCCTCATTTTCGACATTGACGAGGACGCCGACTCTGCGGCAGAATCGTTCCTCTGGCATCACAACGGCAGTACCGAACTCATGCGCCTCGACGACGAAGGCAATCTTGGTATTGGCGAAGCAGCCTTTGGCACCAGTGCCACGAACGTAATCGGCATTACCGCAGATGGCACTGTCCCGTCATCGTCACCCGCTGGCATGATCCAGATATTCGCGGACGACAGCAGCGACGGGTCAACCAACGCTACCTTAGCAATCAGAACAGAACAGGCAGCAGAAGCTACGGCGACGTTCACTCAGTCGCATCGACTACAAATCTGGGTGAACGGCACAGAGTATTACCTGTCCCTGGATGATGTATAAATGTCAGAATTAGTCTCAGCAATGATCGATGGCATCTTGCGCCGCATACGGGACACCAGCGCGAATGGCACTGCTCGCTCTGTTGTGCAAGACGTTCTAAGCGGTTCGCAAAAGTCAGTCAACGTCGGCACCTTCAGCCAGGTGCAGTCAATGTCACTCACGACCAACGCTGAACAGCTTATATATCAGATTGAGACAGAATTGCAGTTGGTCAGGGTTGGTCGCGTCCTTGGCGTCCAAATAGGTCCAGACAACGAAGAACTAGGCTTCACTGAATGGCAGAAGTTAAAGGCGATTGACCCTGGATGGTTCCGTCGCGTTGGCTCACACTTTCAAACGTGGTCGCTGATAGGCCGCGACGTTCTTATCATCTACCCTGCGCTCAAGGTAGCCAGCACCGTGGCGCTCTCCTACGTGCTGTCTCCCGTAACAATTACGGGAGAAGCAGAAATAAACCAGATACCGAACGATGAAGTCCAGCTCATGGTTATGGTTGCGGAAGCAGCGCTTAGAATCCGTAGCCGTCAGCTCAATGGAGTCAGTCAGATGATCGAGGGCATTGATGCCGGTTTCAAGGCCAAGAAGCTTGACATCAATACTCGCTATTCGTTTAGGAGATAGATGGTGTGGCTAGGTCAGACGTTGAATCTCTTGCAGCAAGTCTTGCCGGTCCTGACGCCGACACAACAGCCATCACTCGGTACTACGATGATGTCACGTTCGAGCTTGGCCGCTCTACCGACCTGAATACGCAGGCAACTCTAATCGAATCCACGACCGCAGCGCGTTACACTCTCCCGGCAGCGGCGATCAAGCTCTTTACAGTCTTCTACGACGACGCGGAGCTTTACAAAATATCGATCAATGAGCTTTACGCGGTAGATCCTGGCTGGCGGCTGCGCCACGGCGTACCGTATGGCTACTGGCAAGAGAACGAACCCTTCGAGCGCTTTGTGCTGTACCCAGCACCACAAACGCCCAGCGGTAGCGTGTCGTCTGGTGACTTCGGTACAGCATTCGTAAAAGACGCCGTTACAGCTAT
>SDBT01000738.1_pt1 | contig 53368 bp, 62 predicted proteins | sample 2277101 | NCBI WGS metagenome assembly SDBT01 (sample SAMN10404973, study PRJNA504765) | marine sediment metagenome | isolation source: marine sediment core GS10_PC15, 103 cmbsf | place: Arctic Ocean: Southern Knipovich Ridge | collected 2010
CTGACTGTGCCGTCATATTCCTTGAATGGGCCATCATTAATATGTACCAAATCCCCTGTTTTAAGATCAATTTTATGTTTTGGTTCTTCAATCTTCATGCGTTTCTTAATAGTGTTCATCTCCTCGTCAGAAATTGGCACTGGCACTGTTCCAGAACCAATAAAACCAGTAACACTGGGGGTATTGCGGACAACATACCAAGATTCTTCGGTAACCATCATTTTAACCAAAACATAACCTGGAAATATCTTTTTTTCGACAGTTCGACGCTTGCCATGTTTAATTTCAATCTGTTTTTCTTTAGGAACTAATACTTTAAAAATCTTATCTGCCATATCCAACGATTCTATACGCTGGCGCAAGCTGTCAGCTACCGCATCCTCGTAGCCAGAATAGGTATGCAGAACATACCAATGTCCCGGACTACCACCATCAAAATCGTTGGGCAAAACCACAGGAGCTTGAGAAACTTCTTTAGAAGAATCTGATGGTTGAATATCGTCTTGTGGTTGTGATTTTTTATCCTCAGTCATTAGTTATTTAATTAATTTTAATTATCTGGCTGGGCTTCAACTTGAATGTCATCTAAAGAAATATCCATTGGCTGATCCAAAACTTGCTGAGAAGTATTACCTTTTTGATATTCAACCCAATTCAGCAAATTCCGAAGCCCTCCGGTTAAGCCTAAATCAATAATACCTACAAAAATCGTAAAGATAATTGACACAATAATTACCCCAACAGTTAACCTAAATACAATTTTCCTGGTAGGCCAAGTAACTTTACCTAATTCTCTGATAGCTTCTTTAACAAATTTTATTACTTGTTTTATCATAAAAAATTTATTATATATTATTTTTGTAACAGATTCCCTGGCCGGGCAGGCTGGACCCTCCTGCGTTCAATCTTATTGCGAAATAGATTATTATTTCTCTTCGCAATATAGATATCATTACGGAAGGGCACGGCGCATTCACTTCGTTTATTTGCCAGAATGACGGAGAGGGTTGTTTATCGTTTGGAGAACTGAGGCGCTCTACGAGCTTTTTTAAGGCCATATTTTTTGCGCTCTACGGCTCTCGAATCACGAGTTAGATATTTGTGAGATTTTAAAGTCTTTTTTAAATCCTCGTCTACCACCAACAAAGCTCGGGCGATGCCCAATCTAATAGCTCCGGCTTGCCCTGTAGTGCCTCCGCCAACAACTCTTACAGAAATATCAAAACGATCTTTCATCCCTACCAGTTCTAGCGGCTCTTTAATCACATCTATTAAATTTTTGGGGTTAAGATACTCAAGAGCAGTTTTATTATTAATTATTATCTGGCCACTGCCTTCATATAATCTGACTCTGGCAGTCGAAGTCTTGCGACGACCAAGACCATAATAATACTTTCCTTTCATTTGTACTGCTGTTTTAGTTTCTTTCATAATTTAAATCTTTAACTTAATTGGATTCTGAGCTTGATGTAAATGTTGCTCATCTTTGTAAATCTTAAGATTGTTTAAACGCAACCGGCGCAGCTTGTTTTTAGGCAACATTCCCGAAACAGCTTTTTTCAATACCTCAGTTGGTTTCTTGGCTAATAAATCCGATATTTTAGTTGTTTTTAATCCACCCAGATAACCACTGTGGCGATAATATTTCTTTTGCTGTAATTTATTGCCAGTTAATTTAACATTAGCTGCATTAACCACCACGATTTTAGTTCTATTAACCAAAGCTGGATCAAAAGTTGGCATATCCTTACCAATCAAAATTTTAGCTATCCGACTGGCTAATCTTCCTAGTATTTGATCCTGAGCATCTACAAGATACCAGATTTCCTTAAATTCTTGGGGTTTTGGTCTTTTAGTAGTTTTTATTACTGCACACATATCAAAAATTTTAAACAAATTCTAGTCTAGCCATCTTAGCATTATCACCACTTCTAGGCTTAAGTTTAATTATCCTTAAATAGCCACCAGTTTTTTTGGTATAGCGAGGAGCAATTTCTTTAATTATTTTTTTAACTAGCAACTCATTATTAAATAATCTTTTCATTAAATACTGCTTAGTGGTCAAATTAACAGTTTTAGCTCGATGGGTTAACCGCTCAATTATTGGCAGGACAGCCTTAGCCTTAGGCAGAGTGGTAGTAATTTTTTCGTAAAGAATAACTGAAAGCACTAAATTAGTAATCATGCTTTCACGACGTTTCTTAATCCTGCCTAATTTTACATTTCGTTTGCGGTGTCTCATATATTCAAATCAGCTTAATTAAATTCCAAACCCAACTCTTCTAACTTATCAGCAATCTCTGTTACTGCTCTGTCACCAACACCTTTCATTTCCAATAAACCTTGACGGCCAATAGATAAAATATCTTTAATTTTTTTTATATTATTTTGAACTAAAGCATTGGTAGTTCTGATAGACAGATTTATCTCTTCGATAGAAAAATCTTTGGGTTGGTTGTCAGTTTTAGCTTTGGTGTCAATTTTGGTTTCTGAAGTTTTGACTGGTTCCTTAGTTGTCTTCTTTTTTTCTTCAGTTGATTGGTCGCCAAAAATACCAATTTGATTTAAAAGAATAGAAGATGCTTGCTTAAGAGCATCTTTAGGAGTAACAGTTCCATCTGTTTCAACCTCCAAGGTGAGTTTATCGTAATCCACTCTTTCACCTACACGAGTATTTTGAACTTGTATACTGCAAGATCTGATGGGTGAAAATGCAGCATCTACAACAATCATTCCAATTGGTAATTCTTTGTCACCTATATCTTCACTCAAAACATATCCCCTGCCTTGCTCAATCCGAATTTCGGCTTCTAGCGTAACTTTACCGGCAATGGTAGCAATAAGCTGTTCTGAGTTTACCAATTCTACTGAACTGGGCAATTTAATATCCTTGCCAGTTACAGAACCAGCTTTAGTAGCTTTAAGAGTAACAGTGATTGGCTCTTCTTGGTGCAAAATAAATCGCAAGCTTTTAACATTAAGCATAATATCAATCATGTCTTCTTTGATACCTTCAATGGTAGTAAACTCATGGTCTACACCAACAATTTTAAAAGCAGTAACTGCAGCTCCTGGCAATGATGTAAGCAAAACTCGACGCAGAGCATTACCTACAGTCGTGCCATAGCCGGGATAAAATGGTTCGATTACAAAAATCGCACTATTGCCATCTTCTTTGTCTAATTTAACTCTAGGGACATTAATTGATTCCACTCTAATCCTCCATTTATTTAAATTATTTACCTTGAATAAAATTCGATGATTAATTGTTCATTAATTGGCAAATCAATCTCGGACCGCTGAGGCATATTTTTAATTTCAATAGTAAGCTTTTCAGCATCCACCTTAAGCCAAGCTGTTGGCTTGTTTTCCTTTGCTATCGCCATCATTGTATCCTTAGCTTTCGATTTGCCAGCCGCAAATTCAATTTTATCATTAGGTACTACTAAAATTGATGGCACACTCACTCTTTTACCATTCAAACTAAATTGGCGGTGACTAACCCATTGTCTAGCCTGAGGATGAGAATTAGCAAATCCAGCGCGATAAATAACATTGTCTAATCGGGACTCTAATATCTGTATTAAATTATCACTTGGTGAACCTTTTTGCTGAGACGCCATAACATAATAACGACTCATCTGTTTCTCGCCGATATGATAAAAAATTCTAGCTTTCTGTTTTTCCCTTAACTGCAAGCTATAACCTGTGTGTTTACGGAATACATTGGTATGTCCATGGAGACCAGGTGGTTGTTTATGATGGCTTTTAATAAACTTCTTAGCAGTACTTCTATCAGCAGCCACAGCAAAATCTTCACCAAGTCTTCTTATTTTACGCAATTTTGGACCAGTATAACGACTCATAATTAAACTCTCCTAGGTTTACGGGCTCTGGGACCATTGTGAGGTAGTGGGGTAACATCTTTAATGGAATGAATTTGTAAACCAGTTGTATCTAGTGATCTAATAGCGGCGTCACGGCCAGAACCAACCCCAGTCACAAAAACACTTATGTCAGTCATGCCCATATCTACAGCTTTGGCGGCTACAGCTTTGGCGGCTAAAGATGAAGCATAAGGAGTAGATTTTTTAGATCCTTTAAAACCTGAACTTCCCGAACTTCCCCACGCTACTACATCTCCTTTTAAATCAGTAACGGTAATAAAAGTATTGTTAAAAGTTGATTTAATATAAACTCTACCTTCTGGGATAGAGCGCTTAACCTTTTTTTTCTTCTTAACCTTAGCAGCAATTCTAGTTGCATAAGCCTGCTTTTTTTGCTCAGATTTTTTGCCCTTCTCAGCCTTTTTTTGTAATCTTTTTTTTCTAGACATGGTTATACATTAATCACTAATTTAAGTCTTCTCTGTTGCTCTCTTGCGGCCACTGCCTACAGTAACCTTTTTACCTCTTTTGGTACGAGCATTAGTTTTTGTACTTTGTCCTCTAACCGGTAAATTCTTCTTGTGGCGACTGCCGCGGTAACTACCGATTTCTTTAAGGCGTTTAATATTTGTCGAGATTTCACGCCGAAGATCGCCTTCAACATGATATTCTCCTTCAATAATTTCACGAATCCGGGTAGCTTCTCCTTCAGTTAAAGCATCTGTTCGTTTATTTAAATCAATACCAGCTGTTTTGAGAATTTCTTGGCTACGATAGCATCCAACGCCATATAAATAAGTCAATGCTATCTCCATTCTTTTGTTGGCTGGTAATTGAACACCTAGAATTCTAACCATAATTATCCTTGTCTTTGTTTATGTTTGGGATTAGAGCAAATTACTCGCACTATTTTATGGCGGCGAATAACTCTACATTTTTGACAAATTTTTTTAACAGATGATCTAACTTTCATCCCGTTTATTTATGACGATAAACTATTCTACCCTTTTCGATATCATAAGGACTCATTTCAACTGATACTGTATCGCCAGGCAAAATCTTAATATAGTGCATTCTCATCTTGCCAGAAATATGACACAAGATGATATGGCCACCTTCAATCTCTACCCGAAAATGGGCATTAGGAAGGGATTCGAGAACCTTACCTTTAACTTCGATAACTTGTTTATCAGACATTTTATACGTAATTATTATACTTATTAATTAAATTAAATCAAGCTTTAAAATCAATTATTTCCTGTATGGGAGTGAGAATTTCGTAACCAGTGTCGGTTACAGCAATAGTCTGTTCAAAATGAGCTACTGGACTTTTGTCAGTCGTTTGGGTGCCCCAACCATCCTTAGCTGTAATATAAGCTTCTCCTTTTAATCCAACTATTGGCTCAATGGCTATAACACTGCCGGCCGGTAGAACAGTATCTTTGTTATGGCTGACAAAATTGGGGACTACAGGAGGTTCATGTAAATTGCGGCCAAGCCCATGACCAACAAATTGGCGCATAATAGTTAGATTAGAATTTTTAATAGTAGTTTCAATGGCAGAAGATATTTCACCTATTTTTATCCCCGCCTTAATTTTTTGGGTTCCAGCCATCAATGCTTGATAAGTGGCCAATAAAAGCGGTTGATAGGAATTAATATCCTTCTTCACAATAAAGCTAACTGCTGCATCAGTATGAAATCCCTTAAAGAGAAATCCGCAATCAATACTCAGTAAATCACCAATTTGAAGTTGATAATCATCAGGAATGCAGTGAACAATACCAGCATTAACTGAAGTGCACAACGCGGCTGGATAGCCTTGATAACCCAAAAATGACGGACTGCCTCCCTGTTTCTTGGCTTCAGCCTGAGCATGCCGATCCAGCTCTAATAAAGTAATCCCTGGTTTAATATGGTTTTTAATGACCTTAAATATCCGAATCAGTCTCTTGCCTCCCTCACGCATTATAGCAATCTCTTGAGGCGTTTTAACTCTAATCTGGTTCATAAACTCTTAATTGCTTGAAGTATATCTTTATGAATAGCTTCTCTACTCTGATTCCCACTAATCTTAACTAAAGCATTCTTGTTCCTGTAATATTTCATAACATCTCTAAATCTTTCTTGAAAAATCTTTATTCTCTCATTTATTACCTTGGGATTAGTATCATCAATCCGATTTTCAATTTTAGCCCTTTTTTGGATTCTGCTCCTAGCAACTCCAACAGGTAAATCTATAAAAATCATTACTGACTCTCTGCCCAACTTTTTCAATAATGGTTCTAGAACTCTGACTTGCTTCATTCTTCTGGGATATCCATCAAAAACAATTCTGCTTTTTTTATTAGTTTGATTAATAAATTTTTTAACCAACTTAACGGACATAACCTCAGGCACCAACTTGCCAGTCTGCATATACTTAGCAATTTTTTGGTAATTATGGATTTTATCTCGTATTGCATCCCGAAGCAATTGTCCCATATTCATATGGGAACACTTCAATTTTTGGACTAACAATTTAGCTTGAGTGCTTTTCCCAGAAGCTGGACCTCCATAAAGAATAATGTCTGGTTGGTAAAGTTTAGGTTTAGAGATCATCATATTTTTTCATTACTAATTGAGCTTTAACTTGTCTGATGGTTTCTAAAGCTACACTAACTACAATTAGTAAACTGGTTCCCCCCAAAGTTAGGCCAGGCATTTTAATAAAAACCTGAACTAAAAGCGGCATAACTGCAATAGAGGCTAAAAATATTGATCCAGCTAAAGTAATCCTATTACTAATAAATGATAGGAAATCAATAGTTTGTTTGCCAGGACGAATGCCTGGAATAAATCCACCAGATTTTTGTAAATTTTCTGCTACATTAGTCGGTTTAAAAATAACCCAAGTGTAAAAGTAGGTAAAGAAAACTACTAACAGAAAGTAAGCTATGCCATAAAAAATTTGATTGTTAAAAAGCTGCTGAATAAAATTGGCACCATTAGCCAGCCAGGGACTTCTAGCAGAAGCCATCAAAGAAGCAATTAGACTAGGAAAAATTAGGAGGGATAGGGCAAAGATAATAGGAATTACCCCAGCCTGATTTACTTTAAGTGGCAAATGTGTGGTCATGCCCCCAAGTAATCGATTACCCCTAGCTCTGCCGGCATAAGAAATAGGGATATTACGCTGTCCTTCGGTAATATAAACAACGAAATATATTGTCAGGATAGCCAAAACTGCGAAAACCACAATCTTGGTAAATTGACTGATATCAAATGTAGCTATGGTACCAGTTAAAATTGATGGAAGTTGGGAAATAATACCCAAAAATATAATTAAAGAAATCCCATTACCAATGCCGAATTCACTAATTAATTCCCCTATCCACATTACAAATATAGTACCGGCAGTTACAGTAATTAAAATGGTTATTAAACGAAGAGTGTCAATCTCACCCAAAATTTGAAATTCTGAACGCTGTAAAAGTGATATCATTCCATAAGACTGCAACATAGCCAAGGGAACTGTTAGATATCTAGTGTATTGATTTATTTTGCGGCGGCCATAATCACCCTCTTTAGACAAAGCTTCAATCTGGGGTATAGCCATAGTCATCAACTGCATAATAATAGAAGCATTAATATAAGGAGCCACACCCATTAAAGCAATAGAAAAATTACCCAAAGAACCACCAGAAAATATGTCTACCAAGCCTAAAAATTGATTTTGAGAGAAAAGTTGTTGTAACTGATTTAAATCAACTTCTGGGATAGGAATTAAAGAGATTATTCGAAATATTATCAAAAGAAACAAAGTGCAAAAAATTTTGTTTCTCAGATCCTTGTGTTTAAATATTTGACTGATTGCCTGCCACATATGTTGTTTAGAAAATCTTTATATAATTACTACCTTGCCACCAGCTGCTTCAATTGATTCTTTAGCTGATTTAGAAATTCTGTGTGTCTCAACCGCTACCTTACTGGATAGGCCATGAGAACCCAGAATCTTAAGACTTTCTCCCTTTTTAAGATAACCTTTTTTATAAAGCGAAGCGATAGTTAGTTTACCTCCATCCAAAAACTTCTCCAGATGATGTAAATTAATAATAAATGTTTTGAGACGTCGAACAGATTTAAATCCCTTCTTCTTGGGAATTCGTCGAACTAAAGGGGTTTGCCCACCCTCAAAATGTTTGGGGATACTGCTACCAGAGCGCGACTTTTGTCCCTTGGTGCCTCGACCGGCAGTTGTTCCTCGCCCAGAACCAGACCCTCTACCCACTCTGCGACCTTTGGTCTTACTGATATTTTTAGTTATTTCATCAATATGCATATCTTATAACAACTTTAATTTAATTATTTTCAGATTTAGATTTTTCGACAGGTGATTTATCTGACTTGGCATAAGTTCTACAACCCTTTAATCTAATCTTTAAAAGATCTCGGGGATTAGATAATAATGAGAGAGCCTGAATGGTAGCAACTGTGTTGCTCATTTTATTCCGTGAGCCTAACATCTTACCTACTACATCTGTAATGCCAGATAATTGTAAAACAATTCTCATAGGCCCACCAGCAATAATCCCAGTACCAGCAGGAGCTGGTTTAATTAAAATCTGAGCACTCTTATAAGAATTTCTAACCGAATGTGGAATAGTTGACTTGTTGGTTGTAATTGTAATTACCTTCTTTTTAGCATCAGTTACGGCTTTAGCTATAGCCCCGCTCACATCAGCTGCCTTGCCAACCCCCCAGCCAACTCTTCTTTGCTTTTCGTCACCAATGACCACTAAGGCTCTAAAACGCATTCGTTTACCACCCTTAACAACCCTAGTTACCCGGTTAATTTCTAATACCCGTTCTACAAACTCCTTTTTTTCTGGTTGTCGATCTATTCTTTTTCTCATATTAAAATTTTAAACCTGTTTCTCGGGCGCCATCAGCCACAGCTTTAACTTGACCGTGATATTTATATCCACCTCGATCAAACACCACAGTCTTAATGCCCAACTCTAAAGCCTTTTGAGCTATTGTTTGACCCACTTGACTGGCTGTTGAAATACTTTGATTATTTGACTTTAAAGTAGATGCGCTAACTAAAGTTTTGCCCTGTTCATCATTCACTAACTGGGCATAAACGCATTTATTGCTGCGATAAATCGATAAACGAGGCCTTTTGGCAGTTCCAAAAATTTTGGACCTAATCCGACAACGGCGCTGAATTCTATTTGCATTATTTTTTACACTAACCATAGAAATTATATATTATCCAGTAATGGTTTTAGCGGCTTTACCAGCTTTGCGCCTGACAATTTCATCTTCATATTGAATACCCTTACCTTTATATGGTTCTGGTTTTTTAACAGCCCGAATTCGAGCTGTCATCTCTCCAGTAACTTCCTTATCAATGCCAGCTACAACAATCTCATTTTTTACTACTTTAATCTCAATGTTGGGCATAATTCGTAAAACAACTGGGTGGGAAAATCCAACATTTAACACTATGGTATCATCTTTAACTTCAGCTTTAAAACCAACACCTGAAATTTTTAATACCTTTTTGTAGCCTTCATTAACACCTATAACCATATTGGCAATCTTGCTTCTAACTAAACCATGAAGAGATTTAATTTTTGGGGTATCTGCATTTCTGGTAACTAACAGCTGATCATCTTTTTGAACTACATTAATGTGCCGAGGTAAATTCCAGCTAAGCTCTCCCTTAACTCCTTTAACAATTATGCCAGAATCACTGAGTTTAATTTCAGTTTTTTCAGGAATAACAATTGGCAATTTACCTATCTTAGACATAATAATTCTTTAATTACCATATTTTAAATAATATTTCTCCCCCTAAACCTGCTGTCCTAGCCTTACGACCAGTTACTAATCCTTTTGAAGTAGATATAATTACATCTTCAATTGGTGAAGATAATATCTTTGATAAATTACTTGCTTTTAAATATATTCGATGACCTGGTTTACTGATTCGTTTCAACCCATTAATAATAGATTGATTATCATGGTATCTAAGAGTTAACAATAAATATGGATGTTTGTCTTTGGAACTAATGAGTTCAGATTTACTTAGGTAACCATGATCAATTAAAAGCTCTGCAATGGCCTGTTTTAACTTAGAAGCTGGAATTTTAACAGTTTTAAACTGACAGGCAATACCATTGCGTATTCTGGTTAACATATCTGCTATAGGATCTGTATTCATTAGTTTAGTATTTAGAATTTAGAGTATAATATCTTGATATTTCTAATCTATGATTTACCATGAAGCTTTTTTTATCCCTGGCAACATACCTTGGCTAGCCAATTCTCTGAAGCAAATGCGGCAAGTGCCAAAATCTCTCATAAAGCCTCCGCGGCGACCGCAAATGCTGCAACGACTAATCTGACGAGTCGAAAATTTTGGTTTCTTTTTAGCTTTTATAATTAACGCGCTTCTAGCCATAATTATTATTTTTTAAATGGAAACTTAAGTTTGATAAGTAATTTTTTAGCTAAATCGTCATTGCCTGCATTGGTAACAATAGTAACAGACAAGCCAAAGGTCTTTTCCACATTGTCTAGAACTACTTCCGGAAAAACTATATGTTCTATGATACCCAATGTGTAGTTGCCGTGTCCATCAAAAGATGTAGAAGATATTCCTTGAAAATCACGAACTCTGGGCAAGGCAACATTCACCAATCTATTAATAAAATCATACATTCTTTGCCCTCGCAGTGTAATCGATAAACCAATTGGCATCCCCTCTCTTAATTTAAACCCAGCAATTGACTTTCTAGCCCGACGAGTAACAGGTTTTTGGCCAGAAATCACAACTAGTTGATCTGCTATCTTTTTAAGATAATTAGCGTCTTTAACGGCCGCACCAGCGCCTACATTAATGGATACCTTAACTAACTTAGGCACCGCTTCTTGAGATTTAAGACCTAATTCATCCTTAAGTTCTTTTCTAACTAGATTGTATTGTTCTTTAAAAGTCATAATTACACCGTACTCTTACACAATTTACAAATTCTTTCTTTAGTGCCTGATTTAGTAATCTTATATCCCAATCTAACTGGTTTATTTCCACAATGAGAGCAAAGATACATTACTTTAGACGCATTAAGCGCTGCAGCCATCTCTATTCGACCGCCCGACTTACCTTTGCTAGCTTTAAGATGTTTGGTAACTATATTTATACCACTAATCTTTAACTTATTATTTTGAGGATCTACCGAGGTAACCTTACCAGTTTTACCCCTATCTTTACCCTTAATAACTAAAACTAAATCTCCTTTTTTAATATTCATTTATAATACCTCTGGAGCTAAAGAAACAATCTTTATATAACCTTTGTCTCGCAACTCTCTGGCTACTGGTCCAAATATACGAGTGCCACGAGGAATTTTGTCTTTATCAATAATTACTGCTGCATTATCATCAAACCGAATATAAGAGCCGTCTGGGCGGCGAAGGTGCTTCTTTTGGCGGACAATTACGGCCCTAACTATCTCCTTTTTTTTGACTAAACCACCGGGAACCGCTTCTTTAACTGAGGCCACTATAATATCACCAATTCGAGCATAACGTCGGCGAGTACCCCCTAATACTTTAAAACAGGCTATTAATTTAGCTCCCGTATTATCAGCTACTTTTAATTTAGTCTCTGCTTGAATCATAATTAATTCTTTTTATCTTGTATCTTCTTTTGATCAATAACTACCACCCATCGCTTAAGTTTGCTAATGGGACGTGATTCTTCAATTGTAATTACATCACCCAATTTTGCTACATTATCTGGATCATGTACTAAAAATCTCCTCGTTTTTCTAATCTTTTTCTTATAAATAGGATGGGTAATAAAAGAATCCACTGATACTACAATAGTAGAAGTCATTTGGGTACTCACTACCTTACCTATTTTACGCTGTCTTGATTTGTTGGTTGATGTATTATTCATATATAAATTTTTCAAAACTAATTAAAATTAGATTTAGCTGATAACATTTTGGTCTTGAGCTTTAGTAATAATTTCTTTTTCTTGTTCAATAGTTAGAAGCCGAGCCAGATATTTCTTACTTGCCCTTAAACTGCGATAATTTTTAAGTTTATGTATAGCTAACTCTGATTGTAGTTTGGCAATCATATTCTTAACCTTATCAATCTCTTTAATTAAATCCTGAGCTTTAAGTTGTCTGACTTTTTCTAATTTCATAATTTTAATTTCTTATTACAAATGTGGTCTTAATGGGTAGCTTATAAGCTGCTAATTTCATAGCTTGACGAGCTGTGGCTTCATCAATTCCCGCCATTTCAAACATCACGGTGCCAGGTTTAACTATAGCTACATAATGACTGACTGAACCCTTGCCACCACCCATACGAGTTTCATTGGGAGTAGCAGTAACGGCTTGATGTGGAAAAATACGAATCCAGACTTTTCCCTCTCTTTTGATATATCTAACCATAGCTCGACGAGCCGCTTCTATCTGGCGTGATGTAATCCATCCTCGCCCTAAAGACTTCAAACCAAACTGGCCAAAGGATACCTGAGTACCTCTAGTAGCTCGACCTTTCATACTGCCGCGCTGCTGCTTTCTATATTTCACTTTACGAGGAACTAACATAAGCTTTATTTCTGATTATTTTCAGTTAATTTACTACTGGCTTTACCATCTTTTTCACCGGCTTTAAATATCCAAACTTTTACTCCAACTGTACCATAAGTGGTATAGGCAACTTGATTAGAATAATCAATATAATGACGAAAAGTATGCAATGGAATTTTCCCACTGATAAACATTTCTTTTCGGGCAATTTCTGCTCCGTTTAGTCGACCCGAAACTATAATCTTTATACCATCTACTTTAGCGCGATTAGCTGCCTGAATAGCAAATTTGATTGCCCGGCGGAAGGGAATTCTTCTTTCAATCTGTTCAACTATTTGATGGGCTACAACGCCAGCATTAGCTTCTGGATTTCTAATTTCGATGATATCAATTTTAACATTATTAGCAATCAGCTTCTTAATTTGTTTACGGAGTTCTTCTATCCCAGCACCACCACGGCCGATAATCACTCCAGGGCGTGAGGTGTATATACTAATTACTATTTTATTACTCAGTCTTTCAATATCCACCCTGGCAATCGCAGCTTTTTTAAGCTTAGTTTTAATTAATTGTCTAATCTTATAATCTTGTAAAAGATTATCAGGATAGTTTTTAAGATCAAACCAACGCGATCTCCACTGAGTCGTATAACCTAGTCTGACACTAATTGGATTAATTTTTTGACCCATAATTTAAATTATTTATTAGTTGTTCGTCTAAATACTTTCTTAATATCTAATTGGGGCTTTGGTTTGACCGATTCTGGCTTAGATTCCAAAATAGTGGATGATTCTTTAGATATATGGTCGGATTTCTTATCTGCAGATTTGGAACTGGCGGCTTTGGTTTTTGCTGATGGCAAAGTTGGTAAAACTTCTTCCAAAACTACTGTCAAATGTGAAGTCCGCTTAAGTAGCGTGTCTGCAGATCCATGAGACCGCATCCAACGTCTTTTAAATCTCGGTCCCTCATCAGCTATAATTTTTTTAATCCTTAAGTTATCATGCTTAAGATTATAATTATTGCTGGCATTATTTAAAGCTGAAGCCACCAATTTATACAGCAGTTTACCAGCTTTATGAGGTGAATATTGCAAAGCTGACAGTACAACAGTGGGTGGTTTACCCTTTAAATCGCGAAGTAATGGTTTAACTTTTTTGGGACTAATTCTAACAAATTTAGCTTTGGCTGTAACTTCCATATTTTAATTATTACTTATTGGGTACTTTTTTAGCTTGTTCTCTTGCCATTTTGCCACCGTGACTAATAAATTTTCTAGTATGGGCAAATTCACCTAATTTATAGCCAACCATATTTTCATTTATAAACACCGGAACATGAATTTTGCCATTGTGGACTTCAAAATTCATACCCACCATATCAGGCGTAATGGTAGATGATCTAGCCCATGTTTTAATGGGTTCTTTACTTCCGACAGCTTTAGCCTTTTCTATCTTTCGCTGCAGTTTAGAATCTATATACCAACCTTTTTTAAGTGATCTAGACATTATCTACTTCTCCTCTTTCTGCTACGTGGTTTAACAATATACTTATTACTTTTGCTTTTTTTTCTGGTTTTGTAACCCTTAGTTGGCTTGCCCCAGGGAGTCTTAGGATGTTTAAGACCAATTGGACAACCTCCCTCGCCACCGCCATGAGGATGGTCAACTGGATTTTTAGCTTTACCTCTTACTCTGGGCCTTCTACCCATTAATCTAGAACGACCAGCTTTACCTAGAACAACATTAGCATGATCAGGATTAGATAATGCTCCAATGCTAGCAAAAGCGTCTTCAGAAATCAACCGTATTTCACCTGATGGCAATTTAACCTGAGCATAGCCTTTAGCAAAACTTGTGATAGTTGCCCGATTGCCTGCAGAACGAGCTATTTGCCCGCCTCTTTGGGGCTGTAATTCTACATTATGAATAGGAATTCCAATTGGTATATATTTAAGCATTAGCCGATTGCCGGGTTTAATTTTGGTTTTGTCATTACAAACAACTTTATCACCCACTGACAAACCAACTGGAGATAATATATAAACTTTTTGACCATCTAAAAAAGAAACAAGGGCAATATAGGCAGTCCGACCTGGATCGTACTCAATAGATTTAATGGTTCCTGGGATACCAAATTTTGGCTGTTTCAAATCCACCAGCCTCATCTTTTGTTTAACTCCACTGCCACCCCTGGCTCGAATAGTGATAACTCCTCTAAAATTTCGACCGCTTGAGCGCTTACGTCCTTTTGTCAAAGACTTGAGTGGCGTCTGAGAAGTTATTACCGCCCGACGCACTACTCTACTCATGCCTCGCTGGCCTGGAGTTGTAGGTTTTAATATCTTAACTGGCATCTTTTTGGGTATCCTCAAACATTTTAATACTATTACCTGGCATTAATGTAATGATAGCTTTTTTGAAATTGGCTCTTCTTACTTTCATTCGCTGCATAGTCTTTGGTTTACCAGTAACATTAATAACATTCACTTGTTTAACTTTAACTTTAAACAACTTTTCTATATCTTTTTTTATCTCTGGTGCATTAGCTCTTTTGTCAACTCTAAAAGTATATTTGTTAGATCCACCTAACTGAATACTTTTTTCAGAAATAACTGGTTGTTGAATAATATTTGTCATCTTACTTTTTTAGATTAACTAATCTAGCTTTTAAAACTTCTAAAGCTCCTGGAAAAAAGATTATTCGACGGGCAGAAGCTACATCCACTAAACCTAAATTGGCAGGCAAAACAATTTTAATGTAACTGATATTGCGCAAAGCTTGAACAGTTAGTGAATCGTTGGCTTTTAAAACTATTAAATTATTTTTAGGAACTAAAGCTGGACTTAAAAATGAAATTACCTCTTTGGTTTTAGAAAATTCCGGTACCTTTTTAAATTCTACCACCGCTCCAGCTTTAGCTTTATGCGATAAAACTAAACTTAAAGCTGGGGTTTTAATCTTTTTATTTATCTTTTTGCTGAAATTGCGTTTTTTGTCAGGGCCAAATACGATACCGCCGCCGCGCCATAATGGAGTCTGTCGAGTGCCAACTCGAGCTCGACCAGTGCCTTTCTGACGCCACGGTTTTCTAGTACTGCCAGCTACATAGCTTCTGGTTTTAGTATGAGCAGTTGAACGCCGTTGATTGCTTTGCAAGCTAACTATAATCTGAGATAACATCTCTCGACTCAATAACTTACCAGCAAACTCTTTTGCTGGTAACTGTATAAAGTTTGCTTGAACATCTATTTGGGTTTTATCAATTTGTTTGTTATTCATCCTTTTTTTGAATTAATATCCATCCATTGTTAGCTCCAGGAACTGCACCCTTAACAGCAATAGTTCCAGCTTTTTTATCGATATCAATAATTCTGGTATTTCCTATGGTTACTTGATCACCTCCCATGCGACCTGGCATTTTTTTACCCTTGTGCACTCTAGGCATTCCCATAGCTCCAATAGAACCAGGCTGCCTGTGATGATCGTGCCCATGACTAGATGGACCACTATGAAAATTATGCCGTTTAATGGTTCCAGCAAAACCCTTGCCTTTTGATACACCCATCAAAGAAACTGTATCATCTGGTTTAAAAATAGAAACATCTAATTTGTCTCCTAATTTATAAGCAGTACTATCTTTAACACAAATTTCCCTAAGAATTTTAGCATCTAACCCTTTTAGATGACCCTTCATCGATTTAGGACAATGCTTCTTAACCCCTCCACTGCCAAGTTGAATAGCAGTATAACCATCTTTTTCAGGAGATTTTATTTGGGTCACTATATTTGGTTCTGTTTTAAGCAGAGTAACTGCAACAACTTTACCATCAGCCAAAATGGCTTGTGACATACCTATTTTTTTAGTAATTAAACCTATCATTTTAAAATTAATCACCCTTCTTAGGGACTGAAGCCCTCTAGAAGATTATTTATTAAATACCTGATTATAAATCTTTACATTTTTACTTCTATATTGACACCTGCTGGTAGATTGAGATTAGTTAAGGCATCTATAGTTTTAGGGCGAGGATCAGTAATCTCTATTAAACGCTTATGTACCCTCATTTCAAATTGCTCTCTAGAATCCTTATGGATAAAAGTGGAGCGCAAAACTGTATAAATCTTCTTTTCAGTAGGCAGAGGAATTGGTCCAATAACATTGGCTCCTGTTCTTTCTGCTGTCTCAATAATTAACTTAGCAGATTGATCAATGATTCGATGATCATAGGCCTTAAGCCGAATACGAATACGCTGTTTGGGCGCTGTATCCTTATTTAAGCTCTGCTGCTTTTTGTTAATCGTATCTTTTGGCATTTTAGGATTAAGATTTTAATTTTTAACCAACAGGGAATCAATCTTCTATTTTATTATTTTTGTAACTACTCCGGCACCTACAGTTTTGCCACCCTCACGAATAGCAAACCGCAAACCTTCTTCCATAGCTATCGGGACAATTAACTTAACTTTAAAGGTAACTGTATCTCCTGGCATTACCATTTCTGTGCCGGCTGGCAGTTCAACATCTCCAGTTACATCAGTAGTTCTAACATAGAATTGTGGTTTATAACCCTTAGCAAACGGGGTATGACGACCACCTTCTTCTTTGCTCAAGATATACACTTCCGCTTCAAATTCAGTATGAGGCGTAATAGAACCTGGTTTGGCCAATACCTGGCCTCTTTCAATATCATTTCTTTCTATACCACGTAAAAGGGCTCCGATATTATCACCGGCCTGACCCTGATCCAACATCTTTCTAAACATTTCTACACCAGTAACTACTACCTTTTTAGTTGGTCTAATACCTACTATTTCGACTTCCTCACCAATTTTAACGATACCTTGTTCAACTCTTCCAGTAGCTACTGTTCCGCGACCCTTGATAGAAAAAACGTCTTCAACGGGCATTAAAAATGGCTTGTCTAATTCACGAACTGGATCTAGAATATACGAATCCATCGCTTCTAACAATTCTAGAATAGGTTTAGTAATTGTCTCATCCGTAGGATTCTCTAAAGCTTTAAGAGCAGAACCTTTAATTATTGGAATTTCATCACCTGGAAATTCATATTTATTTAACAACTCCCGTATTTCCTGTTCTACCAAATCAATTAGTTCTGGATCATCAACCTGATCGGTTTTGTTAATAAACACAATAATCTGTGGAACACCAACCTGCTTGGCCAAAAGAATATGTTCCCTAGTTTGGGGCATAGGTCCATCAGTAGCAGCTACTACTAATATAGCTGCATCCATCTGAGCAGCACCAGTAATCATATTTTTAATATAATCAGCATGACCTGGACAATCAACATGAGCATAGTGCCTCTTTTCAGTTTCATATTCTTGATGAGAGGTAGCAATAGTAATACCTCGCTCTTTTTCTTCTGGAGCATTGTCAATGTCTTCAAACTTTCTAGCATCAGCTAAACCTTTAGTGGCCAAAAATTGGGTAATAGCAGCTGTTAAGGTAGTTTTACCATGATCAACATGGCCAATAGTACCAACATTAATATGTACTTTATCTCTTTTAAAAGCTTCTGCCATAATTTTCTCCTTAAATTAAATATTTTGCTTTATATATTTTTAATACTTCTAGAAAATACAATAAATAACAGATAAGCGCAAGGGTTTTTATGGTATGAGACAGATTATATTACATTTATACAAACCTAACTATTGCGTTTGGCAATAATTTCTTCTTGGATGTTGCTAGGAACCTTTTCGTATTTATAAAACTCCATAGTATAAGAAGCCCTGCCTTGAGTCATTGACCGCAAGCTAGTAGCATAACCAAACATTTGAGCTAATGGGATTAAAGCCTTAATTATCTTGGCATCACCTCTCTCACTCATTCCCTCAATGCGACCCCGTTTAGAATTAAGATTTCCCATTACATCACCAGCAAACTTTTCTGGGGTGACTACTTCTACTTTCATGACTGGTTCTAGTATAATTGGGGCACCTTTTCTAACCCCATCTTGCAGAGCCATAGATCCAGCAATACTAAAAGCCATTTCTGACGAATCAACATCATGATAACTTCCATCATAAAGCGTAGCCCTGATATCAGAAACTGGATAACCAGCCAATACACCTTTATCTATAGCTGATTCTATACCTTTTTTAACTGCTGGAATATATTCTTTAGGAATAGTGCCACCAACAACTTTGTTAACAAATTCAAATCCCTGGGTATGTTCTAATGGTTCGAATTTAATTAAAACATGTCCATACTGGCCCCGCCCGCCAGTTTGACGAATATACTTAGCTTCAACATTAACTTCTTTTGAGATAGTTTCTCGGTAGGCAACTTGCGGCTTGCCCACATTGGCCTCGACTTTAAATTCTCTTTTCATCCGATCAATAATAATATCCAAATGCAATTCTCCCATACCACTGATAATTGTCTGGCCACTATCTTCATCACTAGATACTTTAAAAGTTGGATCCTCTTCAGACAACTTACTTAAAGCCAAGCTCATTTTTCCCTGATCAATTTTGGAATTAGGCTCTACTGCCACAGAAATGACTGGATTAGGAAATTCAATTGATTCTAAAATTAGTTTATCACCTACACTTACCAGAGTATCACCAGTAGTCACACTTTTAAGGCCAACCATGGCTCCTATTTCACCGGCAAAAATTTTTTCTACATCCTCTCTGTGATTACTGTGCATCCGCAATATTCTACCTACTCTTTCCTTTTTAGCTTTAGTAGAATTATAAACATAAGAACCAGCTTTTAAAGTTCCCGCATAAACTCTAAAATAAATCAATTTCCCTACAAATGGATCAGTAGCTACTTTAAAAGCCAAAGCTGTAAATAGTTCATTATCATCAACCTGACGGACAATTTTTTCTTCGGTGCCAGGTACTATACCTTCAACGGGCGGAACATCTAAAGGAGTGGGTAAATAATCTATAATTGCATCTAATAGCTGTTGTATGCCTTTGTTTTTAAGTGCTGACCCACAAAATACTGGTACTAATTGATTACTAATCACTGCCGCTCTTAAGGCTTTTTTGAGCTCATCAATAGTCAAAGTTTGATCTTCAAGAAATCTTTCTAGTAAATCTTCTTCTGTTTCAACAATTTTCTCTAATAATTTATGCCGATATTCCTTGGCTTTATCTTTAAGATCATCGGGAATTTCAGTTTCTTTTATTTCTTTACCTAAATCATCTTCAAAAATATATGCCTTTTGAGTTAACAAATCTACAATCCCTCTAAAGGTTTCTGCACTCCCAATAGGAATTTGAGCTGGGATAGCATTAGCCCCCAAACGATCAATAATGGATTTAAAACTAGTATAAAAATCAGCACCCATTCTATCCATTTTATTTATAAAACATATTCTGGGTACCTGATATTTATCAGCTTGGCGCCAAACTGTTTCGCTCTGAGGTTCTACCCCAGCTACACCATCAAATATTACTACGCCACCATCTAAAACTCGAAGGCTGCGTTCTACTTCTACAGTAAAATCAACATGACCTGGAGTATCAATAATATTTATCCTAAAATCTTTCCAAAAACAAGTAGTGGCGGCAGAAGTGATGGTAATACCACGCTCTTTTTCCTGTTCCATCCAATCCATAATGGCTTTACCTTCATGTACTTCACCTATTTTATAAGTTCGACCTGTATAGAATAGAATTCGCTCAGTAACCGTGGTTTTTCCAGCATCAATATGAGCAATGATGCCAATATTTATAGTCTTATTTAAGGGATAGTGTCTTTCAGTCATAGCTTTTTTCTAAAACCTGGCAAAATGGGAAAATGCTCGATTAGCTTCTGCCATACGATGGGTTTCTTCTTTTTTCTTGATAGCTCCTCCAGTATTATTAAATGCATCAATTAATTCGGCAGCTAATCTCTCACTCACAGGCATGCCTTTCCTGCTTCTAGATGAAGACACTAACCACTGTAGTGCTAGGATAATTTTTCTGTCTGATGACACTTCTGTAGGAATTTGATAATTACCACCGCCAATCCTGCGACTTCTTAATTGAACCATAGGTGAGAGATTATCTAGAACAGCTTGGAATATATCTATTGGCTCTTTGCCCAATTTTTTGCTGGCAGTTTCCAGAGCATCATAAACTATTCTTTCGGCTACTGTTTTTTTACCCCGGAGCATAATTTTATTGATTAATTTTTGTATTAAAACACTACCGAACTTCCTGTCGGGGTCAATGCTTCTCTTATCTGCTGTGCCTTTGCGTGCCATAAGTTTCTATTTTATTAGTTTTCTGATTTAGTTTCTTCTTTACTCACAGTAACAACTGGAGCAGGAGTTGATTTATCTTTTTTAGCTCCATATTTACTGCGACCCCGCCGGCGATTTTCTACTCCAGCAGTATCTAATGATCCCCGAACAACATGATAACGTACTCCAGGCAAATCTTTCACTCTACCACCTCTAATAGTCACAATAGAGTGTTCTTGTAAATTATGTCCAATACCAGGAATATATGCTGTTACTTCCATTCTATTAGTTAATCTGACACGAGCCACTTTACGCAAAGCAGAGTTTGGCTTTTTAGGAGTAATAGTAGTCACTTTTATACATACCCCTCTCTTTTGAGGTGAACCTTTTCTGGATTTTGTAAATCTATTCTTGATTGTGTTAAAACCAACCTGCATGACAGGCGATTTTGACTTTTTCTTACTCCTTTGACGCGGCTTACGTATTAATTGATTAATAGTTGGCATAATAATAAATGAATATGATTTAGATTTTTTGCACTAATTTATTTAAACTCCAAGTTGTCTATCTGTCAAATTATTCGCTACAAGAATTAATTTTTTGATTATTTAAATATTGTGACTAGTTTCAGATTTAACTTTAAAACCTGTACCAGCTGGGATAAGACGACCTATAATCACATTTTCCTTTAAACCCAAAAGGTGATCCACGGTACCAGTAGTCGCAGCTTCTACTAACACTCTAGTAGTTTCTTGAAAAGAAGCTGCCGACAAAAAACCCTCTGTATTAAGAGCCGCTTTTGATATGCCCAATAAAAGTTTTTCAAATATGGGCAATCTTTTACCAGCAGCCTTTAGTTTGGCGGTTTCATTTTCTAATGATAATGTGGATATAATTTCACCAGCCATATACTTGCTGTCACCTTCGTCCTGAATGCGAGATAAACCAAACATTTTACTAATAACTAACTCTACATGTTTATCATCAATATTCTGCCCCTGAAGAGAATATATTTTTTGAATTTCATGAATAATATAACGTTTAGCCTTATCTTCGCCTTTAAGTCTCATTAAATCTTTAAGATTGTAATGCCCTTCTGTCAAACGATCCCCTTTCTCTATCTCATTTCCATCACTTACCCGAGGCATCATATCATTGGTAATTGGGTATTCAAGAAGCTCTTTTTTGCTGTAAGTAATATAAGCTTTCCTGCCGCTAATAGTAACAACTCCTGCCACAGTAGCTTCTATTTTGTCTCCACTTTTATTATCTTTGGCTAGTAAATCACCTTTTTTTACTTTGTCACCATCTTTGACTTTAAGAACAATATCTTTACCAAATGGGATATCAATAGTCTTTTTGACTGAGGCGATTAACTGAATGAATTTGCGAGAAGCAACCTCTACAATTTTGATTTTACCAGCTTGTTCAGCTAATAATGCTTCAGTTTTAGGATTTCTGGCTTCGAATAGTTCTTCTACTCTAGGCAAACCTTGAGTGATATCTAAAGCACTGGCTACTCCTCCCGTATGAAAAGTTCTCATTGTTAACTGAGTGCCTGGTTCACCAATGCTTTGGGCAGCCACAATCCCAACAGCTTCTCCCAACTCTACCAACTTAGCACGAGCCAAATCAATGCCATAACACTTTTGACATACTCCCCGATTAGCTTTACAACCTAGGGGCGAACGAACTGTAATAGATTTAACATTGTGATTAGATATAAGTTCTGCTAATTCTTTGTCTATAAGTGTATTTTTTTTCACAATAACTTTATCTTTATCTTTAACATCCTTCAGGACAAATCTGCCCAAAACCACAGAAGCCAATGTTTCATTAATTTCTTCTACATCTTTAATCCAAATGGTTCTACCGACAGAAGTTTTACAATCTTTTTCAGTTACTACAACATCTTGAGAAACATCTACCAACCGACGAGTTAGGTAACCTGCATCAGAAGTTTTAAGAGCAGTATCTGCACTACCCTTTCTGGCACCATGAGTGGAAATAAAGTATTCCAAAGGAGTTAAACCTTCTTTGTAATTGGATTTAATTGGCAACTCTATTATTCGGCCAGCTGGGTTCACTACCACTCCTTTTATTCCAACTAACTGATTTAATTGTTCAGTTTGACCTCTGGCACCGGAATCAATCATGAGATGAACTGGACTAAAAATGTCGTCTTTCTTAGAAACTAATTCTTCTATTTCTTCTTTGACTATACCCCAAAGTTTCGTGGACAATCTGTACCGCTCATCAGCTGTAATCAAACCATCTTTATATTGTTGTATAATTTTATCCACTTTTACTTCAGTTTGACGGATAAGATCATCTTTTTGCGGTGGGACCTGAAGATCTCCTACACTGAATGTCGAACCCGAAATAGTAGCAAAATTAAACCCAATATCTTTTAAGTCATCAACAAAATTAGCAGTAGTTTTATTATCAAATTTCTCATAAATCTGATTAATAATCCTCTTTAAGGTTTTTTGAGTTATTAGATCATTAATGAAGCCCAACTCTGGAGGAATAATCTTATTAAAAAGTAATCGACCTAAAGTTGTTTTGATTAACTGCCCCTCTATTTTAATATTGATTGGAACATGATAGGCTAACTGACCATTAGCCTGAGCTAAGAGAGCATCTTTAAGGTCTTTAAAAATTCTTAGCTTTTCATTTTCAGGATGAGGACGCATTAAAGTAATATAATAACAACCCAAAACTACATCCTGACTAGGAACAACAATAGGATCTCCAGTGGCTGGCTTAAGTAAATTATTAGTTGAAATCATAATCTGCCCTGCTTCTTCTTGGGCAGGACGAGATAAGGGTAAATGAACTGCCATCTGATCTCCATCAAAATCAGCATTAAAAGCAGTACAAACTAATGGATGAAGTTGAATTGCATTACCTTCCACTAATATCGGCTTAAAAGCCTGAATACCTAATCTGTGTAAAGTTGGAGCCCTATTCAAAAGAACATAATATTTACCAATTACTTCATCCAGGGCATCCCATACCTCCGACACCTGCCTCTCTATCATTTTGCTGGCAGTTTTGACATTATGAACCACTTCATTTCTTACTAGTATAGAAATCACAAATGGTTTAAAAATTTCTAAGGCAATGGGTTTAGGAATTCCACACTGGTCTAATTTAAGAGTTGGTCCTACTACAATTACACTACGCCCAGAATAATCAACTCGCTTACCCAAAAGATTTTGTCGGAAACGACCTTGTTTGCCTCTAAGTAAATCAGCTAAAGATTTAAGCTTACGTTTACTGGATGTAGAAGTAGATGTTTCACGAGCAGTTAAATCAAATAAAGCATCAACAGCTTCCTGTAACATTCTCTTCTCATTGCGAGTAATCACTTCTGGAGCACCAATATCCACCAGTTTTTTTAACCGATTATTACGGTTGATGACTCGGCGATATAAATCATTTAAATCAGAGGTGGCAAATCGACCTCCATCCAACTGTACCATTGGTCTCAAATCTGGGGGGATAACGGGCAAATTTTTAATCAACATCCAATCTGGTCTCAAGTTTGCTTTATTAAAACCTTCTAATAATCTTAATCGCTTTTGCAAACGTTTACGCTTCTGCCCAACTGCATCTTTTAATTCTTGTCTAATTATTTTAATATCAGCTGGTAAATCCACTTGGCTGATTAACTCGAAAATTGCTTCAGCGCCAATGCCAGCTTCAAATACCGAACCATACTTAAGTGAGAGATCTCTATAATCCAACTCTGAGATAATTCGATGAGCTTTAAGATCATTGATTTCGCTCATAGCAGTATGATAAGCAACCTTAAATCTATTTAATTTATCAGTTAGTTCCTTACTTAAATTTACTCGGGCCTTAGATTCAGCTTCTGCAATAATTTTTTTATATTCATTCTTTAAAGATTTAGTATGCTGACTATACTCTAGCGCTAATTGGTTTAGAGCATCAGTCTTAGCTTCAGCACTAACCTTTGTAATAATATAAGCAGCAAAATATATGACCTGCTCAAGTTTTTTAGACTGAACATCTAAAGTTAAAGCTAACCTAGAAGGCGCTCCACGCAAATACCAAATATGTGAAACAGGTACAGCTAATGTGATGTGACCCATTCGCTCACGACGAACTATGGAACGAGTTACTTCTACACCACACTTATCACAAATTATTCCCTTATAACGAATCTTTTTGTATTTACCACAATAACATTCCCAATCTTTGGTGGGACCAAAGATTCTCTCGTCAAATAAACCATCTTTCTCAGGTTTCAGCGTACGATAATTAATAGTTTCAGGCTTGGCAATCTCTCCATGAGACCATGATAAAATTTGTTCTGGCGAAGCTATAGAAATTCGTATAGCCGAAAAAGCCTCTGGCTCAGGATTTTTCTTAGACGACCTAGTAGTAAATTTTGATATTGGCTGCATAACTATCTTTTTTTAGGCTTAGATTTTTTAAATGTAGTTTTGTTGATAGCTTTACCATCTTTGTCTAGAAGTTCTATATTTAAGCCCAAACCCTGCAATTCTTTAGCAATAACATTAAATGCCTCTGGAGTTTGAGGTTTTTGTATTTCTTCGTTTTTAATAATTGCTTCATAAGTCCGAGAGCGTCCCAGGACATCATCAGACTTAATAGTTAACATCTCTTGTAAGGTGTGAGCTGCGCCATAACCTTCTAAAGCCCAAACCTCCATTTCCCCTAATCTTTGTCCACCTAACTGAGCTTTGCCCCCTAATGGTTGCTGAGTGACCAACGCATACGGACCAACAGATCTAGCATGAATCTTATCATCAACCATATGAGCCAACTTCAGTATATAAATTACTCCAGCTGTAGTTTTTTGTTCAAAAGGCATCCCGGTACAGCCATCATAAAGCTGAACTTTACCATTTTCGGGTAAGCCAGTTTTTTTCAATTCTTCTATAATACCTTCCATATCAATACCTTCAAAAATTGGATTAGCCACGTTAAATCTCTGTAGAGCTGCCGCCCAACCTAAATGGGTTTCTAAAACCTGCCCCAAATTCATGCGCGAGATAACTCCTAAAGGATTTAAGATAATATCTACAGGTGTGCCATCGGCCATAAATGGCATATCAGCTGGAGGCAAAATTCGAGAAATTACTCCCTTATTACCATGACGACCAGCTAATTTGTCCCCTACAGAGATTTTGCGAAGTTGAGCAATATAAATATAGATGCGCTTAATCACTCCCACTTCCAGTTTATCTCCTTTGTCTTTGTCAAACACCTTAATATTAACTACTTTACCGTAACCGCCATGCGGTACTCTGAGAGAAGTATCTTTGACATCTTTTACTTTCTCGCCAAAAATAGCCCGCAATAATCTTTCTTCAGCAGTTAAGTCAGTTTCTCCTTTTGGAGTAATCTTACCAACTAAGATATGATTATCTTTTACTTTCGCCCCGATTCGAATAATGCCATTTTCATCTAAATCAGCTACTGCTTCTTCACTAACATTAGGAATATCACGCGTAGTAATTTCTGGACCTAATTTAGTTTCCCTAACATCAATATCTTCTCTTTTAATATGAACTGAAGAGTAAACATCATCTTTGACTAATCTATCTGAGATAACAATTGCATCTTCATAATTAAAGCCGCCCCAAGGCATAAAAGCTACCAGCAAATTCTGACCTAAAGCTAATCGACCATGTTTAATAGATGGACCATCACATAGAGGATCACCCCTTTTAACTTTTTGACCTTTCTGAACAATTGGTTTTTGGTGCAAATTAGTTTCATGATTAGATCTCTGAAAATTAACTAAATTGAATTTGATTGTTTTTTTATCAACTCCTAATAATTCAATCGTTCTAGCGTCTACGTATTTAATAGTGCCATCAATTGGTGCTATGATAGCCCAGCCAGAACCTATGGCTGCTGCTGCTTCCATACCAGTGCCAATAATTGGAACTTGTGGCTTAATTAGTGGCACTGCTTGACGCTGCATATTAGAACCCATTAAAGCTCTTTTGGCATCGTCATGCTCAACAAAAGGAATTAAAGAAGTTGCCACACTCATAATTTGTCTGGGGGAAACATCAGCATAATCAACTCGTTTAATAGATGAAGTGGCTGGCACACCACTTTGACGAGTTACAACCATGTTTTTGGTAATATTGCCAGCAGCATCACACGGAAGACCAGCTTGAGCAATAATCAATGATTCTTCTTCATGAGCATCAAGATAATCAACTGATTTACTGGTTTTTGATTTAATTGGGATTGATTTAAGTTCTTTGTATTTACGCAATATCCCCGCTGTACTTGCATTGATAACTTCACCTGACTTAACTAATATCTTTTTACTTGATGGGGCAACAATATCTTTGTCAGCTATACAATCTATCGCTGATGTACCGTTATTAGATACAGAATGAATAATTTTAAGATAAGGAGTTTCAATAAAACCATAATCATTTACCTTAGCAAATGACGCTAATCGTCCCACTAAACCAATGTTCTGCCCTTCAGGGGTTTGGATGGGACAAATTCGACCGTAATGAGATGTATGAACATCCCGAACATCAAAACCAGCCCGCTCACGAGATAACCCGCCTGGACCCATGGCTGACAATATCCTCTTATGTTCTAATTCAGCTAAGGGATTTGTTTGGTCCATAAATTGTGATAATTGAGAACTGCCAAAAAATTCCTGCATAATGGCAGTAATGGGACGAGCATTAATTAATTGAGCCGGAGTAATAGTACCAATATCTGAAACACTCATACGATCTTTGATAATTCTCTCTACTCGGAGTAATCCTGTGCGAAATTTAGCTTGAACTAATTCACCAACTGCCCTCACCCTCCTATTTTTAAGATTATCAACATCATCAGCCGGACCACCAGTGTTATTTAAACGAATAATTTCTTTAGTAATAGCAATTAAATCAACTAAAGTTAATACTCTAAAACCTTTCTTGTTAGGAATATCAAGGCCTAATCGTTTATTAATCTTATAACGACCAACTGCACTTAAATCGTAACGTCTAAAATTATCAAAAGTATTAATAAACAAACTTCTGGCATTATCTACTGTAGCTAAATCCCCTGGCCTAACTTTTTTATAGATTTCTAAAATTGCCTGGTCACTAGATTTAGATGGGTCTTTGTTTAAAGTATTTTTGATAAAATCCTGTTTAGGATTAATGTTAACATCTTTAAAAGTTTCAATAATTTCATTGTCAGTATTCAATCCAAAAGCTCGCAGCAGAGTAGTTAAATAAGTTTTTCGCTTCCGATCAATTTTAACCGAAATAACTCCTTTACCATTAGTTTCCAGTTCTAACCAAGCTCCTCGCTCAGGTATAATTTTTGTTCCATATTGACCATGTAGCAAACCATTAGTTCTAGTAAACAAAACTCCAGCCGAACGAATCAACTGGGATACAACCACTCTTTCTACTCCATTAATCACAAAAGTGCCTGAATTAGTCATAACAGGAATATCGCCCAAAAAAACTTCCTGTTCTTTAATCTCTCCCGTCTCCTTATTAATTAACCTGAGTTTAACTCGCAAAGCTGCTTCATAAGTAGTATCCGTTTGTCGAGCAGTTACCTCATCAACCCTAGGCTCTTCCATATAATAATCTATGAAGTGGAGCTCGAGATTTTTTCCAGTCAAATCTTCAACAGGAGTAATTTCATTAAATAAATTCTCAAGCCCTTTGGTAAGAAACCATTTGTATGATTCCATTTGCAAAGAATTGAGGTTTGGCAGAGAGACAACATTCTTTGATGAGGCATACCATTTATAATTAGTAAAATTAGTATTATCTGTTAATGGAATGTATGACTTTTCTGATAACATAAAAAAATGACCCTTTTGACGTTATATACCAAAAAGTTGAATCTGAGCTTTTATAATTTTACTACTGGAGCATAGATAAACAGTAACAATTACTACCGCATTTGTCAACAATTTGAACTACCCTGTTATCCCCAATCAGTCGAAAGTGGATAAAACCAGTTTTCAACTGATTAAGAAACAGTAAAATTTCTGGTGGTAACTAGCACATTATCCACATAAATACTTACTTTATAAGTGCCGGTTGGCCATAGCCCACTAGGCCAAAGACGGCTAAATCTACTTAGACTAATTTCAAAAGGCAAATAATCGGCGCCACTAAAAGGCACAGAAAAATTCGTAATAACCCTATTGGTATCTAAATGCGCCCAACTAGCCTTAATAGTAGTACCGGCTGGAACATTACGGAACAAGGCCACAGCATAAATTTTTTCCTGGTCACGAGCAAAATTATCGCCTGGAACAGCTATCTGATTTTCTTTATTAACCATGCTCCCTAAATATAAATTCTCAAGCATAGCTTTTTTAGACAACTGATCAAAATCGCTATCATTAACTATATTAAAATCAGCCCTTTGAATAGCTCTGTTATTTAACATTATAATCACTTCATAAGAACCAACTAACCAATTGATATCTGAAAGTATTATTCGAGAAGAGAAAAAACTAGTTGTGGGTGATGTCCCAATAATAAATTCGTGAGGCTTATCACTACTGCGTTCACCTTTAAAAATTTCTGTGGCTATTGTTTGATCACCAGTAACATAACGCCACTCCACCTGCACTTTAGTTCCTTTAATCGCATCAATAATCTGAGTTGACAAATAAATTTCTGGGGCAGTAGAAATAACAACTTGCTCAAAATTGTTGAAAGGAGAATTGTCATTATTTATAGCAGTGGTTATTCCAAATTGCCCTAAGCTAGCTGTATCACTAGTCTGTCTACAACCAGTAGCAAAAAAACTAAATAACAGAACAGGGACAATCAATAAATAAATAAATTGTTTAGTTATCATATTTTTAGATGGTAAATAATAACCACAACATAAGTATAAAGTATAGCTTGTCTAATTTCTACTTATAATAAAAATTGAAATTTCATTTATCCACTTCTAGTTTTGGGTAAGATTCATATTGTTCAATGCCTGAATTCTTTTCTCTAGCGGTGGGTGAGTAGAGAAAAGCTCAGCTATATTTATATTTGTATTTTTAAATGGATTTACTATATATAAACTGGCTGTTGCTCGACTAACAAAGCGAAGCTGTTTCTTATCTAAATTGATTTTAGTAAGAGCATTAGCCAATCCTTCAGGATATCGAGTTAATAAAGCAGCTCCAGCATCTGCTAGATATTCTCTTTTTCTGGAAATAGCAAGATGAATTAATCTGGCCAAAATTGGAGATATGACAGCTAATAACAATCCCATTAAGACTATTGCCCCACTAGCGTTATTGCGACTATGCCTAATAGTGTAGCGAGACCTTAGCAGCCAATCAGATGCTAGCACTACCACGCCCAATAAGGTAATTACTATTGTAGCCAATAAAATATCATAATTTTTGACATGTGAAAGTTCATGAGCAATTACCCCTTCTAGTTCGACTTTATCTAATTTCTCTATCAAACCAGATGTAAGAGCAATGCTGGCATGTTGGGGGTTACGGCCTGTAGCAAAAGCATTAGGAGCAGAATCATTAATAATATAAATATTGGGCTGGTTTAAACCTGCGGTTATACATAAATTTTCCACCAAATGCAGAACTTTTCTATGAGTAAGATTTTGCTGAGGTTTAATTGGCTTGGCACCAGATATAGTTAAGATAGTTTTATCGCCATTAAAATAACTCCACCAACTCATAACAACACTTAAAACCACAGCCCAAATTAAAATTGAGGTGCTATCAAAATAACTAGCCAGACTCCAACCAATTGCAATAATAAGGCCGCAGAAAATGACTACTAAAAAGATCGTCTTGCGACGATTAAGAGCAATTTGTTCATACATAAATAAATCTAAAGTTAATTATTGGAACCAGTAAAATCTACTTTAGGTACTTCCTTTTCTGCCACATCCTCTAGTTCAAATAACTCAGCTTGTTTAAAGCTAAACATTTTAGCAATTATGCTGGAAGGGAAAATTTCTTGACTTGTATTAAAGTTTTTAACATTAGTATTGTAAAATCGCCGAGCTGAAGTGATTTTATTTTCTGTGTCAGATAATTCTTCCTGCAAAGCTAAAAAATTCTGATTAGCTTTAAGTTCAGGGTAATTTTCGACCACCGCAAACAAAGATTTTAGAACTCCGGTCAATGCATTTTCAGCTTGAGCTTTATTGGCTAAACTCTGGTCAGAAGCCCCCATGGCCAAATTTCTAGCTTGGGTAACCCTTTCAAATAATCCACTTTCGTGAGTAGCATAACCTTTAACTGTATTCACTAAATTAGGTATTAAATTATGGCGACGCTTAAGCTGGACATCAATATCACTGAGAGCTTCAGCCACCCTATTTTTCCAGACAACTAACTTATTAAATGCGCCTACAGACCATATAGCAATTATCAATAATATAATGATTAAAAACCAAACTAGATTTAACATAGGAATCTCCCTTAATGATTAATTTTTTACCTGCTTATTATACGCTTTTATTCTTGGGGTTGAAAAGGAACTATCCAGCTATAGATAACTTTTTTCAGTTCACTTAAAGTCAATTGTCTGGCCCAGGCATTGAACCACCAGCCATTCTTGCGCCAAGCGGAATCAGAAGCCGAATGGTTAATTATTTTTACCGGCAAATCACTTAAAACTTTTTTAAAAACTAAAGCGGCTCTTCTTTGATGATAAGGGGAAGTCACTAAAATAATTTTATTGAGCTTATACTGTTCTATAATTTCTCTAGTCTTAACAGCATTACCAAAAGTATCAACAGCCTCTTCTTCTACTAAAATATGGTCTGGCACTACTCCTTGTATAACAGCTATTTGCTTCATAGCTACAGCATTAGCTATACCTTCATCTCTAGCTGCACCAGACATAATCATTAATGGCGCCCAGCCATCCTGATAAAGTTTAACTCCTTCAGCTACTCTTTGTTCAGTCTCTCCCCCACTAATTACAATAATAACGTCACCAAGTTCTAGTGGATCTTGAGGAGATAATAAAAAACCAATGCCGACTATAGAACATATCATTAAGACAACAATTGCTAACAAAAATAATAATATCTTCTTCATCTAGAGCAATTGCAATACTTGGCCAACACTAAGACTGTAAGGTGGTTCAATGTCGTTAAGACTGGCAATTTCCTGCCAATCTTTATCCAGTTCTAAGCTAACTGCATATAATGTGTCGCCAGATTGAACTGTATATGTATCACCACTGGCTTGGGGTTTTTGGATTTCGGCATCATTGTTTGCATTCGGCTCATCATTGTTTTCTTCAACTATATCTAAAGTATTTTCATCAGAAACAGTAAAAGAATTATCTACATCTATTTTTTTCACAAAGTTAGCAGCAATTAACCCTCGAAAGGCAAAAATCAAAAATATAGCACTAAAAAACAATGCCCAAAGAATTATAAAGGCAAATGGATCCTGCCTATATTTTCTACCCATTCTATAGGCATACTGCCTAGCCTGTTTTTTGATTCTGCTCATATTTAAAATTATACGATATTGGTGGGACACATCCACATCAGAACATCTCGTGGTGGCGCGGGTGGGAGTTGAACCCACACGCTCTTGCGAGCACATGAACCTGAATCATGCGTGTATACCAGTTTCACCACCGCGCCCTGGAGGCCTGGAGCGGAATCGAACCGCTGTACGGGGTTTTGCAGACCCCTGCCTAACCACTCGGCCACCAGGCCAGAACTTATTATATAGAATCCTCTGAAAAATCTAACACTATCTTCTTATCAAGCATATTTAGCTTTGTACACTTAATCCCTACTTTATCAATCATATACTTAGCTGCTTTATTCATGTCTAGACCAAAATGCTTATCAGATAAATATAATATTTCCTTAATACCAGATTGAATAATAAGTTTAGTACATTCATTGCAAGGAAATACTGTAGTATACATCTTACACCCCCGCAAATTTTTAGGATTTGCAATTACAATGGCATTCAGCTCAGCATGGCAAATGTATGGATATTTCATATCAGCATAATTACCTGTTTTGATTCTCCATGGAAAATCCTCATCCGACAAACCAATAGGGGCTCCATTGTAACCAATGCTAACAATCTTATTGTCAGAATCCACAATACATGCACCAGTTTGAGTTACAGGATCTTTGCTTCTTAATCTAGCAAGTAGAGTTATGCCCATAAAGTATTCATGCCAAGAAATATAATCTTTTTTCTTGCCACCAATTTCTTTTGGTTTAAATTTGTCCTGCAATATTGTTTGATCTTTCATATTATTCTAATAAGTTAAGTGATAATAACAATTCATCCACTTTATTTTCCAACTCTTCTATTGTGCCATTATTTTCTATTTTTGTATCTGCCATATCTATTAAAATCTGTAGTTGCTGATCAGCCCCTGTGCCCTGCATTTCAATCTGTTCTTTATTCTTAAATTCTTCTAAACTCATACTTTCTTCCCCGACCTTATGGCCAGATCTGCCCTTACCAGCACTAATCACCCTCTGATACCTTACTTCAATTGGCGCATCAACCGCTATTAATATAAATTTAGCTGATTTTTTAAATGGTTCAACCTCTGCTGGATTCCTGATACTTGTCACGATAAAATTATCTGATACTTTATTCAGAACTCTCTGGGACAGATAATCCAAACCTCTTTCATTCCTAATTTCTCTGGCGAATTTAATTAGATTATCTCTGGTTGATTCAATATTTCTTTCTTGACAGATGTCCCTTAATTCATCAGATAAAGAAAAATGTGACCAACCTAATTTTTTGATTAAAATATCAGCTACCGTATCCTTACCAGAGCCATTTGTTCCTGTAATGCCTATTATCATAATTTATACTGGTTTGGAGCGGCAGACCGGGGTCGAACCGGCGACCTTCTCCTTGGCAAGGAGATGTTCTACCAACTGAACTACTGCCGCCTGGTGCCGCGAGAGGGATTCGAACCCCCGACGCAGGGCTCTTCAAGCCCTCGCTCTACCAACTGAGCTATCGCGGCGCAATATTATAGTATCAAATATCCCCCTATATTTTATATTATTCTGCAGAAACATGGTGGGCAGGGAGGGACTCGAACCCTCAAGGAGTATTACCTCCAACGGATTTTAAGTCCGTCGCGTATACCAGTTCCGCCACCTGCCCTGGTGGGCAATAGAGGATTCGAACCTCTGACCTCCCGGATGTAAGCCGGATGCTCTGACCAACTGAGCTAATTGCCCTATAAATTTTCAACTGTGGTGGGCGAGAGAGGACTCGAACCTCCACAGGTGTTACCCTACATGGCCCTTAACCATGCGCGTCTACCAGTTCCGCCACCCGCCCTATTAATTGTTAATTATATTAAAGCTATTATTCTGATTTGTCCATCTCCTTTTCTGCCTCATCTGCAATAGCTTCTTCCCCATCTCCTTCCTCTGCTTGCTGACTAGTTCTCTGATACTTTATATACCACTCCCCTATGTTAATAAATCTGTCGCTTATGCTTCCAAAATTAATTTCATCTGTTACCCCTTTTACCTTACTATCTACAAGATAAACAAAATTTGGCTGATATAAAAGAATGGCAGGCAATTCTTGGGCAAATGCTCTTTGAAAGCGATGATAATAGTCAATTGCCCGATTTAAATTAGATGATAACCTAGCCAGCTCTAAATTGTTATCTATATCCTTATCATACATTATAGAAAGCGCCAATCCTGGATCATTGGTTTGACTGCTATGCCAATAAACATACGGGTCAGAATCAGAACCTAAATTCTGGCCAAAAATAAGCATATCATAATTTCTGGGCCGAATAATCAGATCAAATAAATCTATGGGTGGCACAGGGTTAAGTAAAACTTGAATACCAATAGCCTCCCAATCTGAAGCTAAAATCCCAGCAATCGCATTATTGGTCAAATCTTCCTTAAAACTAAGAGTAAACGATAGTTTGATATCTCCTTTTTCCAAAAAGCCATCACCATCTGCATCTTTCCACCCACCCCGATGCAAAGCATCTCTAGCCGCTATAAAATCGAAAGGATACACCTGAATGTCAGGTAAATGTCCCCAAAAACCTGGAAGAATTGGACTATCTACTAAAGAGGCGTTGCCATCAGCAACATCACGAATAATCCTTGATTTATTGGTCGCTAAAGCTAGTGCTTGACGAACTGATTTATCAGCCAAGGCTTGATTACCACCTAACTGATTAATAAATACGGCTTTATATTGAGGTAATTGATAGATATAAGTATTAATGTTAGTTAAATCTGCCTCCAAACTTTCATTCAAGAAAGTAAAACCTCCGCTAGTTACAGTTCCATTTCTTAAGGCATTGAGTAATGATTTCTCATTATCATAAAAATAAAAAACAATTTTTTCAACAAATGGAATCTGATCATAATAATCATTATTCATTGTCAAAGTAACTGAATCTCTCAAATTAGCAGTTGAAACAATTTTGTATGGTCCAGTCCCAATTGGCTTATAGTTATGACTTGGGTCACCAATATTAACTACTGGTAAATGAGCAAATAGGTGAGCTGGCAATAAACCTATAGTGGCTTGGGAGAGGAAAAAAGTAGAGGGATTGGGTAGAGTAAACTGAACTGTATTCGAATTGAGAGCAGTTGCCTCTATATTAGACCAATTTTCTTTGAGTACCCCCTGGTAACTATCGCTTTGGATGACTCTAATAGTGAAGACTACATCATCTGCATTAAATGACTGACCATCATGCCAAACTACATCATCTCGAAGATTAAAAATATAAGTCTTGCCTTGATTCAAAACACTCCAAGAGACAGCTAAGTCTGGTACGAATTCCCGCCCGCGACCCATTTTAACCAAGCCAGAAAAGACTAATTTAACAATATCTTGATCAATAGAACTAGCCTGTGAATAAAGAGGATTGATAATCTGTGGATATCCCACCACACCTTCAATAACACTACCGCCCTGAATTGGCTGAAAAACAGTTTTATCCTCACTAGATATTAACCGCCAACTCAATGCCACAACGATAATTAATAATAAAAAAACAATAACTATTTTTTCTAATCTAGAAAAACGACCAGTAAATTGCCTAGCAAAACCTTTAAGCCGAGAATTAAAAAATTGAACTCGAGTTAAAATTTTCAGAGCCCCATGAGTTCCTTTCAACTTGTCTGGGCCAAGACGTTTATAAACACGAAAAATATTAACCTCCCTGCTTTAAATGAAACGACAAATCATGCTTAGTGGCTTAAATATCATTTCCAAATCGAATTAAATAAATAAGCTGACTAAAGCCAAAAAAACAAATAATATTGCTAAACTGACAGTGATTATAAATAAATATTTTTCACTCCCCCGCCGCGTTCCATGAAATGTACTGCTACCACCAAAAGCCTCCCCCAAAGATGTCCCCCTAGATTGGACGAGAATGCTAACCACTAGTAAAATCGCTACAACTACTTGAATAATAATTAATATATTATTTAAATTCATCATAATTAGATTATCTATAATGGGACGCGTAGTAAAAAGTTACGCACCCATACTAACTTGGAGGTAATTAAAAGTAAAGTATAGCTATTTAATTAAAATTATTCATACCTAAGTGCTACTATGGGATCCAATTTTGAGGCTTGGATAGCAGGATACATCCCAAAAACAACTCCAAATAATACTGTCATTACTAATGGCAGGGCAATAGCTAATAAACTAATATGAAAACTCCAACCGCCAACTAGTGATACGATTAAGGCTCCGCCAATACCAATTATAAAACCTATAATTCCACCTACGCTAGTTAATAAAATTGACTCTAATAAGAATTGCCATAATATATCTCGTCTTTTAGCTCCCAAGGCTTTCCTTAAGCCAATCTCTCTAGTCCGTTCTGTAACCGATACCAGCATAATATTCATAATTCCAATACCACCAACTAACAGAGATATCGCTGCAATAGCAGCCAAAAACATAGTTAAGGCTCCAGTAATCATCCGAATCATATCTAGCGCATCTTTAATAGTTCGAACAGTAAAATCATCATTATCTGGATTAGTAATATTATGTCGATCTCGCAGTAGTTCCTGGACATCTAATCTAGCTGCCTCTACTCTACTTTCATCAGTAACCTTAACCATTATTTCCATTAGGTAATCTACACCTAATATTAATTTCTGAGCTACAGTCACAGGCACATATGCCCACTTGCTCATATCTATGCCTAAAGTAAAACCTCCACTTTCATCTAACACCCCTGCTACTTTATAACGATAATTGTTAATCTTAATTTTTTTACCAACGGCATCATCAAACCCAAACACATCTTCTTTCAAACCATGCCCTATAACTACTACTTTTGACATAGTTGCAACATCATCATCATCAAACGCCAAACCAGATTCAAATTCCAAATTAGATATATCAAAATAATTAGGTGTTACCCCATAAATAGTTGTAAAAATATCTCCATCAATACCTTTAATAACTGCCTGACCACCAGCAGAAAATGCCCCTACTTCTACTACATCCGGAACATTACGCTTGTCAGCCAAAGCATAAGCGTCATCTAAGGTGAGTGTAGTTATCGTAACACCCATTATGGCGGCTGGGGGACCCATTTCCTCACCTTCTGATCCACCTGGAGTAATACTCATTATATTAGTTCCAAAGCTCTGAATCTCGTTTAAAATAAATTGCTGAACTCCTTCTCCAGAAGCTACGATAATTACCATTGAAGAAATTCCAATAACTATGCCTAATAAAGTTAACATAGAACGAACTTTGTTAACCCATAAAGCCGTAAGAGCCATCTTGATATTGATTAGATAATTCACATCTATACTATTAATTGTTTATGGCTAACAACATCGCTTTCTAATTTGCCATCTCTTAATCGAATAACTCGATTAGCAAATTTGGCTATCTCTTCTTCGTGGGTAACTAAAATAATTGTTTTGCCAGCTTTGTTTAATTTAGTTAGAATGTTCATAATTTCTAAACTATTTTTAGTATCCAAATTTCCAGTAGGTTCATCAGCAAAAATAATTTGAGGGTTTGGAGCTAAAGCTCTGGCTATAGCTACTCTTTGCTGTTCACCACCAGAAAGTTGATTAGGCGCACTGCCCACTTTAGGCAACAAATCTACTTTTTCTAAGGCATCCATAGCTAACTTGCGTCTTTGGTTATTGGACATATCTCTATATAACAAAGGTAGTTGAACATTTTCTAAAACTGAAGTTCGTGGCAATAAATTAAATGACTGAAACACAAACCCCATTTTCTGATTACGTAAATAAGCCAGTTGATTCTCTGTTAGATGATCTGTTCTCTTACCTTCTAATATATATTGGCCGGAAGTTGGCTTATCTAAAAGTCCTAGAATATGCATTAAAGTAGATTTGCCAGACCCTGAAGAACCCATGATAGCCAAAAAGTCTCCTGAATTAATATCTAAATTGAGATCAGACAAAGCCCATGTTTCGTAAGAGCCCTGACCATATCTTTTGGATAGGCCTTTTATTTGAATTTGTGGCTGATTCATCAATTACAACTCCGCCAAAATTATTTGATCATTCTCTTTAAGTCCAGAAATAATTTCAACTTCACTATCGCCTATTAAACCAACTTCTACTACAATTTCTTGTTTGCCATCCGAAGTTAAAATATCAACAGTATATTTATTGTCTTGTTTTGATAAAACTTTACGAGGTACAAAGATTACATCTTCTTTCTTCTGAGTTAAAATATCTAAATCTGCTGTCATTGATGGTCGCAGAATATCTAAATTATTTTCTAGCGCAATTGTAATTTTGTAATTAATAATTCCTAGTATGACTGTAGCTGCGGGATCTATGCTAACTATTTCGCCTCTAGTAATCAAATTATCAATGGCATCAAATTGTATTTGAACATCTTGTCCAATTTTTACTTGTTCGATATCAAATTCAGAGATATTAGCTTCAATCAACAAATCATTTATCGTTTCTAAAACTATAACTGGACCAGCCAAACCGCTTAACTCCCCTGCATGCAAATTAACAGCTGTAATCATTCCATCTACAGGAGCTTTGATACGACTCTGAGAAATCTGAGCCTGAATAGTACCCAAAACTGCTTGGCTAGATTTAATCTGGGCACTGGCTGAATCAATATCGGCGCTATGAGCTGGTGAAACAGCCTGATTATATCGCGCCAGAGCTAACTCGTAAGCAGATTGAGTAGAACTCAAAGCATTTCGAGCTGAATTAATTTTGACATCACTGCCCATCAAAGCTGCATCATAAGTATTGTGGGCCATTTTTAATTGAGAATAAACAGCATCTAAGTTAGATTGGAGAGCCATCTTTTCAACACTAACTTGATACAAAGTCGCGTCATAACCAGCTTTAGCACTTTGGTAAGCTGCATTAGCATTACTTAAGGCTAATTGAGCTTGTTGAAGCTCAAACATTGTAGCCTGACCAGTATTATACAAATTAATCATCAAATTATAATTTGCCTGAGCCGAAGACAGAGCGGTTTCAATATTGATTAATGCCACTCTAGCTACCTCAGCCGATTGGGATATAGACAATTGAGCAGCATTGTAAGCATTAACAGTATTATTGTAAGCAGTTTGCGCACCATTAAGAGCAGTTATGGCGCTGTTTATGTCTATATCTTTAGATTGTTGAGCATCCCATAAATTACTTTGAGCCACATCTAATGCTATTTTGGCTTGGTTAAAAGTTTGACTTAATACATTTCTATCAACCCCTCTAAGACTATTTTGAAGTTTATTTAACATGGCCCGAGCAACCGATACATTAGCCGCCGCAGAAGCTGACTGCTGTCTAAGCAGAGTGCTATCTAAAGCTATTAAAATATCTCCTGCTTCTACTCTGTCGCCAACCGATACATAAACTTCTTCAACAATTCCAGGTGACAAGAAGCCTAACTCTAACTTCTGACGGCTGGTAATTGATCCTGATACAGAAATAGTTTTAGCTACCGTTCCTCGACGCACTTCAAAAAGATCATATTGAATTTGTTGATTAGAAGCCTGAGTCCAGAAAAAAACTGTGGCTGCCACCAAAACTATTAAACTAACTGGAATTACTATATATCTCGCTTTCATAACTAAATTTCTAGCTTTATATGCAAGATAACATTATATCTAAAAATATCTTCCAGTCAAATAATTATGGTCTCAGACCACAATTTTATATATGCAACAAACAAAAAAAATTTATTGGCGGAAATAGTATATTGCATTATAATATCTTTGTTATTAAAGTATGACTATGGCTAAAGATAGAAAAGATTTTGCTAACTCTGACCAATTAGATACCTTGATTGGCAAGGAAGTATTGGTGGAAGGCATCCTTAAAAGCGAAGGTGATATTCAAATAAATGGTTATTTCAAAGGTGAAATAGCAACCATTAAAGATGTGGTGATAGCAGAACGCGCCAAAGTTAAGGCAGATATTAAAGCTGATAATGTATATGTAGCTGGAGAAGTTGATGGCAATATTACTGCAACCCAACGACTGGAAATACTAGAAACCGGCCGAGTTAACGGCAATGTTACTAGCCAGGCATTATCAATAGAACCTGGTGGGATTCTTAAAGGCAGCAGTACAATGAAAGAAACCGAAGAAAATGAACCAGCCAAACCAGCTTATGAAGTGGAGGAAGAATCAGAATAAATATGTATCTTCTCCTAGTCAATACCAAGGCCGGAAACAATCGCTATCAACATATTGAGCGATCTTTTAAACGAGTTCTGGATCAAAATAAAATTAGGTACAAAATTGTAATTATAAATGATCTATCTGATATCGCTGACTTGCTGCATAAAAACATTAAAGACAACACTAAGGCAATAGTAGCAGTTGGAGGCAATGGCACAGTTACCAGTATCATTGACGCTATGGCTGGTTTAAATTTGCCACTAGGCATTATTCCAACCAGTCGGAGCAACCAATTGGCCACTATGCTCGGGATTAAAAATTGGCAAATAGGGGTAAAACTATTAGCCAAGCATCAAATATCAGAAAAACGATTGGGTAAAATCGGCCAGCGCTACTTTGTTGGTAGTTTGTCAATCATCCCGAGACGAAATCTACTAACAGATATTTTAAATAAACAAAATTGGTTCAAAAGATTTTTGGGTGTCAATTTATCCAGAAATGTAAATAAAGCTCATGATGTTGCTACTCATCTTAAACTAGATAATAATCTAGAAGTAAAATGCCAAGTTAGCAATATCAATCTCCATTTGGAAGATGCTTTCGAGAAAAAGATGAAAATTGTCATAAACACATCTAATAAAAAACATACAGAACAGAGTATTTTTAGAACTAACAAGCTAGAGATTACTAGCAGTCTAAACTTGCCAATTTTATCTGGTAATGAAATCTTGGCTAATACCCCAGCAATTATTCAAGCTACTGGCAAAACTATCGCTATGATTCAACCTTGTCGTAGTGAAACTAAAAAAACATCTATTTGACGTGTTAATATGTATATGTTAGTTTCAATCTATATTTTTTGATGCCCAATAAAAGAACCAGAATCAATCATCAAATCAGGCTGCCCCAAATTTTTTTAATTGATGAAGTTGGCAATAAGGTGGGCATTGTACCTACTACAGAAGCCCTGCAGAAAGCTCAAAACCTAGGGTTGGATTTAGTAGAAGTAGCCCCTAACCTGCGACCGCCTGTATGCAAAATTCTAGATTTTGGTAAATATCAATACGAGCAGTCCAAATCCCAAGTTGGGCAAAAGAAACATAAAACCAAGGATACAAAAGAAATCCGTTTAGGATTAAAAATTGATGAGAATGATTTAAATATTAAAAGCAAGAAAGTATCCCAATTTCTAAGTAAGGGACATAAAGTCAAAGTAACTATAAAATTTAAAGGGCGAGAAAACGCTTATCCTCAGTTGGGCAAAAAACTATTAAACAAATTCTTAGATACTTTAGAAAAATATACTATAGAAAAGGAGCCACTAAAACAAGGTAAACAACTAATTACATTTATTGCTCCCCAAAAATAGCTAAATTTAACAAAATGCCAAAAATTAAAACTCATAAAGGTGCTAGCAAGAGAGTCCGCGTTACTAAAAGCGGAAAAATTAAACGTCGAAAAGCATTTCAGAGCCATAATCTAGAAAAGAAATCTGCTACTCGTAAGCGGACATATCGCAAATCACAAAACGTAGCTAAAGCTGATGTAAAAAGGATTAGAAGACTAATTCAAGCGTAAATTATAAACCATGACCAGAATTAAACGAGGTATATTAACTCAAAAAAAACATAAAAAACTGCGCAAAGCAGTCAAGGGTTTTCGTACTTCCAGGCGCAAATCAATAAAACTAGCTCGCCAAGCCTATATGAAAGCTCTTTCTTATGCCTATCGAGATCGGCGTGTCAAAAAGAGGACTTGGCGGAGTTTATGGATAACTAGGATTAATGCCGCTCTTGGACCTTTAGATATTGGCTATAATCAATTCATTGCTAAATTAAAAGAGAAAAAAATCGATGTAGATAGAAAAATCCTAGCCCAACTCGCCCATCAACATCCCAAGATATTTGAATCACTAGTCAAACAAGTAAAATAAAAAAAATGCCTTGAATCTCAGGGCATTTTTTACTAGACTAATTCTAAATTACATTTGAACTACTCGTCTAACTGAGGTGGTTTAATAATAGTGTCATCTTTTTTAACTGGTTCGCCACCGAATTTTTCAAAAGCTCTTAAGACTTCTAAAGGTATGGCAAAAACGATGGTGTTGGATTTATCAGAACTAATATCATTAATAGACTGCAGAGTTCTCAAATGCAAAGCTCCGTCAGCTTGAGATAGAATATTTGCTGCCTTTGCCATATTCGCTGATGCCAAAACCTCTCCTTCGGATTTAATAATCAGAGCTCTTTTCTCTCTTTCAGCTTCGGCTTGCTTACCAATAACTCGCTTCATTTCCTCTGGCAAAATCACATCTTTTAATTCTACATTATTCACTTTAATCCCCCAGGGATCCGTGGCTATGTCAATTATTTTTCTAATACTTTCCGACACTTGCTCTCTTTGCGATAAAAGCTGGTCTAAATCTACTTGCCCAACAGCATCACGCATAGTGGTCTGCGCCAATTGAGAAATGGCATAATAAAAATTTTCCACTTCTAAAATTGCTTTGTCAGCCTGATCAACTCTGTAATAAATTACAGCATTTACAGTTACAGACACATTGTCTTTGGTAATAGCTTCTTGGTCTGGCACATCCACAGCTCTAACTCGCATATCAACTTTTCTATAAAACTGAAAAATTGGCCAAATTAATCGCCACCCTGGCTCCATCAATCCGCCATACCTACCTAAAGTAAATTTTACTCCTTTTTGATATTGATTAATCTGTTTTATCGAAATCAGGATTACAAAAACAACAAATGTTAATACTGCCCATACTATATTCATCATAATAATCAACAATTAATAATAAGCCTTTCCACCCTTATCAATACTACTACACCCATTTAAAAATCGACAAGAAAAATTAACTAGTATATATGTTTTTATAGTCTGGGTTTACATTTTTAGCATCATTTGATATCCTGACTATACCTTGAAAAAACAAATTGGAGGCTTAAGCCCATGAACCGAGGTCAAAGTCCGTGGATTAATTTCTTTAACCGACCTATCCTTTGGGGATGGGCAGCCGGCACGATTGTAGCAATAATACTGGGAGCTATCATATTTTCTCCACCAGTTGCAAAAATTGGACTCCTGGAAATAACATTCAATATCTTCGAAGAAGATAACTTTACTCTAAAAAATATCATTTCTCTCTATTTAATGTCTTTTGGAGTAAAAAATGTAGAAATGGGTATTAGTATTATAGTTCAGTCCAGCTTAACGCTATGTGTAGTGATCATACTGCTCTCTTTCTTAGGAGTAATTGCTTTCACTAAAGAAAGTAATAGCAGTATATATATTCTTGGACCACTCTTGGTCTACAGTATAGTAATCATTATATATGTGGCTACTGATACGTCTGATTCGAATGCAAGCTTTATTTTCCTGCCCACTTTAGGTAAGTTAATAATTTGGTTAATTGTCACAGGATTAATAGCCAAAATGTTAATGAAGCTGGCCGAAAAAATTGGGTGGATAGAAGGATTAGATGATGCTAATCATAATCAGCCAATCAAATTCAATCCACCGCCTATTCTTGCTACTGTCGGAGCTATGGTAACGGAATCAGTAAAACCTATCCCGACTTCACAAGCTTCCGGTACAACACCTAAAGGCATAACTAAAATTGGCCACAGTGCTAATTACTGTCCATATTGCGGCTCGGATAAGCTTAGAAAACGAAGTAATGCATGTGTATGTCCTGCTTGTGACAGCATCAACTTTGGAGCTTCCCCTGTAACAGGCAACACAAAGCGCAAATGTTTACAGTGCGAGGCAGGAATTCTTCAAAATGCCCAATTCTGCTGGGATTGTGGCGAGTTATTGGCAAACCAACAGGATGTCCAACAACCAGAACAGCCAACAGAAGTTGATGCAGAAGAATGTAGATATTGCTCATATTGTGGGGCAAAAGCTCCTTCCGATGCCAAATTCTGTAACCGTTGTGGCAAAGCATTGGCAGACCAATTAGAAAGTGAAAACGATTGGTAATAAAGTTGCACTTTCTAAATCAAGAAACTAAATAAACCACTCTTAAATAGAGTGGTTTTTATTTAAAAGCCCAACGTTCATAATAGGCATCTAAATTTTAGATGCCTATTTTTTATAAATCGGAATAGTTAAAACCTCATCTCGAATAAATTGATCAGAAAACAGAGTGTTATATTCCTGATCGTTTCTCTCATTTAGACTTAAATTACCACTGACTTCTATCTGACTTTTAAATAAAGTTTTTTTAATACCAGGCTGTTTCTGAATAACTAGCCTATATTGACCAACATCCTTATCGAAATCAATTCTAAAAGGCAAAATATACTCTAACTCTATAGTGCTAGACTCTCCCGGAGAAGTAGTCACCCAAAAACCAACAACTGTTTTCCCATCCGAAGTATCAATATCTATCTGTGTGTCCATATCGTAACCTATTGTCTTGCTGATTCTACTGCCCTGCGGCAAATAAATTCTAAGATAATTTTTATTAATCCCGTCCGGAAACTCGTCAGTTCCCTGATGGCTATAAACTATCTTTAGGCTATCTAAAAGAGCTCCATTAGAACTCACCAATGTATGGTGACTAATCTCGCGCACCAATGATCCACTGCTTTTATTGCCGCCTAAATTAGATTCAACAATATATAAATAATCTGTTTGAGGCAAAATATCTGGAATTTCCCCACCCCAGCCAACTGTAGAAATTACTGACTCTAAACCAGGATTAGAGAAATTTAATAAAATATCTTTTGTCATAAGCCTTTGTAGCAATTTTTTACCAATTGCATTAATCTGGCGACTGTCAGCATCAAACAGTCTAGTCACAATAATTGGCGTAACATCAACTAAAAGCTGTTTAGGATTATAAGTGCCTTGAGCATCAATTTCAATATGCTTTTGCAGCCTACTCGCAAAATTGGTAGCAGTTAAATTAATATCATATTCATCCATATAAACTGGACCTAAAACTTCCAGACAATCGGCGATAACATCAGGAGTAATAGCAATCATTCCATCCACAGTTCCACCACCCGCCTGCTCATAAAGTTTTTGGATAGTTCGAACAGAAGTTGGAAAGTTTGGCTCCCAATTAGCATCTCGAATACCATAATAAGATGTTACTTCTTCTAAGGGCTTTGGCAACACTTGATCGTTGTATAAATTTTGTCCATCAATTCTTTGGGTAGTATCTACGAATACATTATCTAATTTGCCTTTGTATAATTCTAAAAGAGCATAGCTGCCAATAAACCCACCGGTGGCTCTAGCTTCATTAGAATTTTGATTAAGTAAGAGATAATATTGAGGATTATCAAAACCCATTGCCGGCGGCAAATTCTTAGCCAGTAAACCAACTGTTTCCAAAGCCTGTTTGAATGCCGTAGTTTTTTCTTGAGCATTTATAACCAACTCGGCATAACCAGCTACTGTATAGTTTGGATTTACATTACTAAGCATCTGATCCGCCAAGGCTACTTCTTTTAGAGCCGAATCAATTTTAGATGTGCTGGTTATAAGCAGTTTCCCTATTTTATTTCCCACATTCTGCAAACCATCATTTAAAACATCTGGCGCTGACCAGTAATCTACTAAGGGTATCAGCGCTTCCGTAATATCTATACCAGCCTGGGACAAATGTTGGCCGCTACCTACCAAAGACTGAGCCTGAAGAATCTGAGATCGCTCCAAGGGTAAACCGGCTAATAAAACATTTTGCTGTCCCAGTCTGGCAAAAGAATCTAAGGCAGATTTAAAATTACGATTCGCCAGGCGAAAATTAATCAAAGCATTTTCCATGTCAAAACTCGATAGGGCTGCTGCTCCTTTTTCTAAATTGATAGTTGCTGCTTCCCCCTTACGTACAAGATCGGCTGTGAGGTAATTTCCTTCAGAATTAAGTAAATATCCACCAATATAAACTACGACTGCCAGAGTTGCAAAAAGCAACCAGCGCAAAGATATTAACCAAGTATGAGGATTTACAGCTGTTTTAAAATCCATATCAAGAACATTTCCTAAAACCTTATCTGACAGTTTGGATGTAGAAAAAATAGGCTGCAATACCACTTGAGGCTTCTCATAACGAAAATCTACATCTTCAAAAGATGGTTGATTTTTTTTCTTAATATAGTAATAGCGCTTAGATTCCCCCATTGGTAAACATCTTTAGTGTATGATTGGCTGCTTTAATCCAACTGAATTTTTTGGCCTGCAGTTTGCCTTTAGTGATAAGATTATGTCTAAAATTCTGGTTAGTTATTAATTTCTCTAAAGCTAAATTAATTTCGCTCTGATTATCAGGATTGATTAGAATTGCTGCATCGTCAACTACTTCCGGTAAAGAAGAAATATTGGAGGTAATTACTGGACAGCCAGCTGCCATAGCTTCTAAAACTGGTAAACCAAAACCCTCATAAAGGCTGGGGAAAACAAAGATTGAAGCTGACTGCAAAAGAGCAATTTTTTCATCTTCACTGACAGAGCCAGTAAAGATCACCCACTGAGTAAGTTCTAATTTTTTAACCTCATCAAAGATCGTATCCGATAACCAATTTTTAGCCCCAGATATCACTAACTTAATCTTACCAAATTGCTCAGATTTAACTTCATTCTTTAAATAATATAAAGCCCGAATAATTGATATGATATTTTTTCTAGGCTCTAAACTACCTATATAATAAACAAATTTTTCTGTAATCTTAAACTTTTCTTTGGTCTGATCAACTATTTCATGGGATATGGGATATGAATAATTCTCATCTACTCCTTCATAGATAATTTTTATCTTATCGGAATCAATGCTATATAATCTAATTAAATCTTTTTTAGTACTACTGGAAACAGCAATAATCGAATCAGCTTTGCGAGCTAAATAAGAATAGTTCATTTGCCACTGCCACAATTTAGACTGCCAAGTATAAAACTGGGGAAATAGCTCAAAAACCAAATCGTGAAAAGTAATTACCAGCCGACAAGCAGAGCTTACCGGCAACAATCTGGGACTGGGTAGCCACATTACATCTAACCCCCCGCAGATTTTATCTACTTTGGGCCACTCTAATGGTTTCCAAAGAGCATGTAGTAGCAATGGGATATTTATCCATTTTAGAGTTTTAATTTCTACATTATCCTGTTTTAAAAAAGGAGCTTCTTTTATTAAATTTTGCATCCTCTCGTCTAAGTTTTTGTAAGATACATAAAACAGAACATACGTATTGTCTCGATCGATCTGAAGCAAATGTTCTATAAGTTTTAGAGTATATTGTTCAACACCACTTCGCTGACCTGTTAATAATCCCCTAATATCTATGCCTATTCTCATCTTTTATCCCGTTAGAGTTAATTCTGCTGCAAGAGCAGAATGGGTATTGGTTGATATGTGTTTTAGATAAAGCATTATAGTTTTAGTAATAATTAAGTTATGTAGATAAGCTTAAGGTTAACTCTAACGGGATGAATCCCCATAGAGTTTTAAATATTCTTGCCAATTCTTTTTTACGAAATTTTTGATCTGGCGACGAAAAATACTTATGTCAAACTTAAGAGCATGTTCACGGATAACCTGAGGCTTCCATTTCATTTTTTGAAATTTATGTAGAGCCTCAACTAAAGATTTAGGAGTTTGATCTGCAAAAAATATGCCGGTCACCCCATCAATCACAGTCTCAGTCGCCCCGCCAGCTTTATAAGCAATCACCGGCCGCCCCGAGGCCATAACTTCTAAAGGTACTATACCAGCATCCTCTTCCTGAGGAAAAACCAAGGCCTGACATCTAGACATATATTGCCCTATTTCCTTATCTGATACTCGTCCCAAAAATTCTATATTATGTCTAGCCTTAAGCATCCATTTACGCAAAGCTGGGCCACTACCAATAATTTTAAGTGGCAAGCCCAAATGATTAAAAGCCTCTATAGCAACATCTGTCCTTTTGTATCCAGTTTGCCGACCAACTATTAAATAATAATCATCAACTTCTTGGCTAATACTAAATCTATGTGCATCAACTGGCGGATAAATAACTGTTGATTCTGTTTCATAATATTTAGCAATCCGAGATGCAGTAGTTTTCGAATTTGCAATAAAAACATCTACTCGATCTGCAGCTACCCTATCCCACAATCGCAAACGATGAATCATTCTCGGCATTAAAAACCTAACTAAAGGATTTAAAATGCCATATTCTGGATTGTTCAAATAATAATGATAATGACTCCAGTAATATCTAATCGGTGTATGACAGTAACATACATGAAGCGTTTCGGGTTTAGTGATTATCCCTTTGGCCTCTGCGCTGGCTGAACTAACAACTATATCATAATTGTCTAAATCTAATTGCTCAAAAGCCCGAGGACGCAAATGCGGCCACATCTGATGCTTTTTACCCAAAAACATATTTTGTAAAAAACTAGTATAAACTCTTTTTTTTGATAATTCAGGAAAAGCTTTAGGTTTAAAAACTGAAGTAAAAATATCAGCTTGAGGAAATATATCAGTTAAAGCCAGCACTACCTTCTCAGCACCACCACGAGCAGTTAGCCAATCAGCTACAATAGCTATCTTTAAATCTTCAAACTTTTTATTCATATTATCTGTAACATAAAGAAATTAATAAGCTCCCTTGCCAGCAATAACCAGCCAAACAGTTTTAAGAATTATTTGAATATCCAGCCAAAGTGACCAGTGTTCAATATAATACATATCCAATCGCAAATATTCTTCAAATGATGTATCACTTCGTCCAGAGACCTGCCACATTCCTGTCATACCTGGTTTTACTAAAAGACGTCTAAATTGTTTCTTATTATACTGCGCCACTTCATCTAGCAATGGTGGCCTGGGTCCAACTAAACTCATTTCACCATTAAGTACATTAAACAATTGAGGTAGTTCATCAAGACTAGTTTTGCGGATAAATCTACCAAACTTGGTAATCCTGGGATCATTTTTCATTTTAAACATTGGACCTGAAGCTTCATTGCGAGTAGCTTTAAGCTGCTCTCTAAACTTCTCTGCCTGATGTCCTCCATATTGTCCGCCTGTTGATAAATGAGTATACATTGATCTAAACTTATAAAAATTAAATGTGTGGCCAAACTGCCCAGGCCGTTTTTGAACAAACAAAGCGGAACCTAATGAATCCAAGCGAACCAAGATAGCAACTAAAATCATAACTGGAGATAAAATAATCAAGGTCAAAGCAGAAAATATAAAATCAAATAAACGTTTTACAATTCTCCCCCAACCATCAAGCGGAGTAGGTCTAAGTTCAATTAACGGATATCCTCGAACTGTGCCAATAGAGGCATTGGCAGAATATAGCTCAACTAAATTGGGTAAATATCTAAATTTAATGCCATTAGTTTCACAAAAATTAATTAAATCTAAATTAAGGCCGAGCGGTAATTCGGAAGTTAAAATTATCTGATCAGTTCGATTTCTATTAATCAATTTACTTAAATGAGAATTATTTATCATTTTTGGATCAATCATAAAAACCTGCGCCATCTTTTCTTGATAAAAAATACTCAGCTCATTAGCAACTTGATTGTTGCCTATAATAACAATTTGCTCACTAGCTATTTTCCATTTGGCCAGCAATTTTTTAATATATATTAGCATCACACGTCCAAAACAGATTAACACAATAGAGATAGCCCAAGCATATGCTGCAATTAAACGAGAAAAGAAAGTCTCTTTAAATCCAAATAAAACGATAATAAAAATCGCTAAACTAACTGATACAGCTACAAACACTCGATTAAAAATTAACCAGAGACTATCGTCAGATCTTGAACTATACATTCCAGTTAAAGCAAACACAATTACCCAAAAAATTGACACTAGTATAACCAAATGAAAATAATTCGGTAGGGGCATAACATAAATCACTTCCGGCGCTAGAATATTTTGCAACCTTAATTGATATGCCAATAAAAAAGCTATTACAGTCATTGCAAAATCAATTGGGACTTTAAAAAATGTAAATAAGAGTTGAAATTTTCTCATCTTGACCAAAATAACTATTTACTACCTATTTATTATATATCGAAAATCTAACACACATTTTTGTTAGCTGCCACTGCTCTATAAATTATTAAAAAATCTATATTGACGAAATAGCAAATTTATGATATAATAACTAAATAATTAAAAAATACTTAAAACAAACATAAAAGATAAAAGATGAAAGATTTTTTAAAGGATTCGTTATCTAAATCCCCTAAAAAAAGTTCTAACCCAAAACCTAAACTACCGCTAATTAAACGTATTGTAATTGCTGGTGGAGCTGCCCTTTTTCTGATTGCGGTAGTTTTATTTAGTCAAAATATCGATACTATTTTAGATTTTTTGGGTATTAGAGCAGATCAAGCCACGATTGAAATTAGTTTAGACCCGCCAGAAGGTCCACCTGGTGACCCCCCTGTTGGACCAACCCAGAATCTAGGGCCAAACGAATCATATACCTATTATTTAAATACTAAATCCATATGGGGTACTCATCCAGTTACAGGCGATCCTCAACCATTTAAGGGAAAAGTCAGATTTATCCCTCCTGATTTAGTCAGCTTGTACCCTGATTTTATAGAGAGCGTAGTGATAGAAGTTCCAGAACATCCAGATACATTAGGCAGTCCTAAAAATGACCCAACAAATCCAATGATTACTATTACTGACAGTCCTGATGACTGTCCTATGCTTGGTATATGTAACTGGCGTCCGCCACCAGCTGATCAAGAATTTGTAGACCCGCCAGTTTACTTGACTATCACTACAAAAGATTATGATCCATTAATGGGTGACTTCGAAGTAAACTTCGAAGTAAATGTAACACTTTATTATAATCCAGCCATTGGAGTCGCAAGCATCCCTGACCCAGACGACCCGCCAGGCGAAATACCTCCACCACCTGCAGCCACAGGAACTATTTACTTAGAAGGCGGAATTCCTAATCCTGATTTTACTTTAGAAATTCTACCCCCCAAGGATCAAGATGTAAATGCCGGAAGTAATGCATTTTATACAATCCGCCTTACTACCAACGAATATTTTGGGATAGCTGATGATGGACAAATTACCTTAAGTTCAGCTGAATTAGATGCCGCTATTGGCAATGATTATTTTAGAGATCCATTCTATACTTTTGGGGATAATACAGGACCCGGAAACTATATAGCCCTTATAGGACCTGACTCTCTGGTTGACGTACCTTTAACTATATATACTGAGCCAACCTTAGGCTCTCAGGTTACTATCCCCTTTACTGTTCGAGGAATGAGTGACCAAAGTGCTTCATATCAATCTGTCGGTGGAATGGGGATATATATAGTAACTGATGAAGACTATGGCAGTTTAACCATAGACCCAGTTCCAGACTTCTCAATTATATTGGGGGATATACTACCCAGTACTACTGCTTACGAAGATGAATTATTGCGAGACATAGTTGTACCAGGCAGTTCTATTTCGTATAACGTTATTTTAAATAGAATTAATGGGTTCTCTGGTGATATAATAGTTAATTCTATTTCATTAGATAACAACTGGCCCACCGAAATTGCTTCTTACGAATTTGATAACGAAGGTTTGTTTACTTTCCAAGGCACCATCTCTCAACCAGCTGTATTAACTATCTATATTACTGATACAGTTGACACTCAAATAATTGATATTACAGACTTTACTATAGATGGTTATGGTGATATCGATGGAGACAGCCTCCCGGAACATAGAGAATCAAACCCCAAAACTTTTAGCATTGTAGATTATACCCTTACCATCCAAAACACACCTCAAACTGTAGGAGCCGGAAGTGATGCTACTTATACTGTAATTATAACTTCAGAAAATAAGTTTAACGATTCGCTCTACCTTAGTATGGTAGAAGATTTAGTTGCTCTTTATCCTGAACATATTACCGGCGTTGATCTATACCCAGGTGTAATAATTATAACTGCTGATGCCACCAGCATAAGTTACGATTTGATTATTCATACTAACCCTGCTTCTCCAGGAACAAACTTAGACGGAATACCGTTCCATGTCCAAGGCGATTCCGTAGGACTAGAACGTCATGTAGAATCTAATGAAGGCATTCTACATATTACTAGCCAGCAAGATTTTACTATTCAACTTACTCCAATTAAAAATAGAATCATTCCTGGTGGTGAAGCCACCTATGCTGTGACAGCTACCGGCTTATTAGGTTTTTCTGACCCTATTGATTTATCGACTTCTTGGGATATCCCTAATATGCCTAGTTATATTGCTTCCATTAGTTTTGATGATACAACCATTCTTCCCGGTGATTCCATCCCCGGCACATCGACTATCTTACATATAGTTACTACCCCCAATGCTCCACCAATTAGTTCCCAGAATCCTGAAGGCCAATTCAGAGTTATAGGAACCTCCGGAACCTACCCACCTAGGTTTGCCGATGGCAGGTTAGATATCGTTGATTTTACCATCCAAATTACTGATCCAGCACCTGATATAAACGGTGATAGTATAAAAATTATCTCCCCTGGTGATGAAACTACTTATACAGCCGCTGTTACCAGGCTTAATAACCTTACTGAAGATATCATCTTAAGCACAGATTTGATTAGTATCAATGGATCTATTAATAATTTAATCTTTGAGGGACCAGAAGTAATCTTTATAGCCGGAGAATATATTTTACGATACACGGATTCATTAACTCAATTCATCACCTTAAGAGCATCTATAGATGATCCAGCTCCTTCAGAAACTATTTATTTCTTTATATATGGAGATACCACCACTAATGAAGGTGATGCTTTTCAACGCCAAAGCAACCGAGGCGTGCTTATAATTACCAACGACCAAAATTTTAGCATTAGAGTAACTCCTGATTTACTTACCGTAGGACCTGGTGGTGAAGCTATCTATACAGTAACCCTCAATACTTTCTTTGGTTTCAATGGTCCAGTTCTTCTAAGCACTAATGCTGAAAGCTTTACTGGGATAGCTACAGCAATATTT
>SDBT01000739.1_pt1 | contig 53364 bp, 84 predicted proteins | sample 2277101 | NCBI WGS metagenome assembly SDBT01 (sample SAMN10404973, study PRJNA504765) | marine sediment metagenome | isolation source: marine sediment core GS10_PC15, 103 cmbsf | place: Arctic Ocean: Southern Knipovich Ridge | collected 2010
GGCCTTCGGAATTGGGCGCCGGCCGCGAACATCCTCACGGTGAACGCGACGGTCAATCTGGCGAACATCACGGTGGACCTCGGGAAGCTCGTGCTGGCGCTGGAAGAAGCGAACGTGCGGATGATCCGGCCGGGCTGGCTGATGGCGCCGCGCACCAAGCAATTCCTGATGACGATCCGCGATGGGAACGGCAACTTCGCGTTTCGTGAGGAAATGCTCGCTGGCAACCTCTGGGGATACCCGTTCGCAGTCACCACGCAGATCCCCATCAACCTCTCGGTCACGGGCTCCAACGAGTCGGAGATTTACTTCACCGACTTCGCCGACGCCGTGATCGCGGAAGCTTCGGAGATCGTGATCGACGCGAGCCCGAACGCGGCCTACTACGACTCGGCAACGAGCGCGGTGGTGTCTTCGTTCTCGCGCGACGAGACCGTGATCCGAGCCATCAGTCGTCACGACTTCGGGATGCGCCACGACGCCAGCGTCGCGGTTCTCTCGGACGTGGACTGGACGTAGGGGGGAGAAGCAAAAGCTATGAAGGGACTGAGAGACATCTTCGCTCTGTTCGAAACCGAGCCGATGCACAACGAAGCGTTGCTCACCGCGGGAGCGGGGAACGACGGCGTCGAGGTGGACGGCTTGGCGGTGGACCGCTTCGGCGGCGCAGTAACGGCAGGTGAGGTACGCCTGACGGATCGTGGACAATCCGCCGCTGTCGTCGTCGGATTCACGACGACACTCGCCAGCGACAAGACGTTCATTCTGGCTATTCAAATCCAAGACTCGCCCAACAACTCGGACTGGACCGACCAGGGCGACCCGCTTACGGATACGATCACCGACCCGACTACTGGCGCCACCTACACGGGTTCGTTCTCGTTCCGCGTCCCGAACTTCCATCTTCGGGCTCGGTACATCCGCGGGCAGTTCACGGCGACGCTCTCGGCGGCCAACACCGACACCGTGCTTTACGGTGCCGTGCTCGTCGTTGGCAATCTCCAGGAGCTGTAGACGGGTGAGCGCATAATGGAGCCGGGCGGGAGCGCATCTCGCCCGGCTCTTGTGCCCCCCACATAGGAGCTAGAGATCATGGCAACAGCAGAGAAGGTCATCATCGTTTTCGACAGGTCGCACGGGGTCTATAACGCTGGTGAACGCGCCGGCTTCACACCGAGAGAGGCGCAGCATCTGATCGACCACGAGATCGCGCACTCCGCGAAGAAGGGTCGACTGTTCGCACGCGGCAAAAAGCAGACGGAGCCGGCGCAGAAGCTGGAGCCGGGAACCCGCGTGAAGTTTTTCATCAAAGGCGAAGGCGACGCGATCGGAGAGGTGATCTCCGCGCCGAAGACTGGGCCGGTTCGGGTCGCTCACGGCGATCGAGAAGTCAAGGTGGATCGCGAGGGGTTGGTCTTCATCTCCCCGCCCGAGTCGAAGGAGTCCCCGGAGCAGGAGCCGAAGCCCGACGTGATCGAAGTCGGCGCGCGGGTCGAGTTCAAAGAAGGCGAGCACCGCGACATCGGAACGGTCATCGAGATCTCAGGCGATGCTTTCAGCATCGAAACCGAAGAGGGTGCTAAGCACGTCGTTTTCCGCGAGTTCGTCAGGCTCGCCGAACCGCCCGTGGACGAAGGTGGAGGTGGAGATGGATCCCAAAACGCGGGAGACGGCAACCCGCCCCCGAACGCCTGATCGTAAACTGCGCCCGATGCAGGCGCCGTCGGATGCCCAAGGCGGGATCATCGTAGACCCGAAGGCCCCCGGTGCAGCTGCGCTCCACAAGCGGCTTGCGGAGCGACGCCCTCCGCCTGGGTCCAGCGGCCGATCGCGTGCGCCGGGGACGGTCGAGAAGTAGATGTCGATCGAGTCCATCACTACCCCGGCCCCGTCTCAGGACCTCACGACGGTTGCAACCGTTGTCGAAGAGATGGGGATGACCTGCTCACCCGCCGAGCTGCGCACGCTGGAGCGCAAGATCACTTCCGTGTCCGCGCAGATCCGCGCCTACTGCCATCGGCCGTTCGGCGAAGAGCGCGTGACGATCAACGTCAAGGGCTACGGTTCGACTCAGCTGATGCTGGAGCGCTTCCCGATTGTCGAGATCCACTCGGTCGCGTTCGATGGCGAGCCGATGACGGACTTTGTGATCGACGATCGAGGCGCCGGGTTTCTGTACCGCCGCAACGGCTGGCTCTGGACCACCGGATCCTTCGCAGGCGGCTTCCCAGGCGGAGCGCCGCGGGTTGCCCACCCGCACCCGGGCAGCGAAGAGGCGCTCTACACGGTCGACGTCACGGCGGGCTTCGTGCTGCCGAGCTTCCCTTCCGACTTCACGCCCAACGCCAACTCCGTGGACCTGCCGCCAGACATCGAGGAAGCGGCACTGATCACGGTCAAGGACCTCTACGCGAACCGAGCCGGCACATCCGGAGGAGCTCGTGGCGAAGTCTCATCGGTGAAGACCACGGGCGTGGCGATCGGCTACGCGGTACGAACGGCCTCGGCCATATCGTCGCAAGTGCGTGCAAGGACTGGACTTCCGGTAGACGCGGTCGCTCGGTTGACGCCCTACGTGGTGATCAAGTGACGCTCCTGGATCGAGTCCTCGGCGATCTCTCCGGTCACTTCGAAGCGGCCGACTCGCTTCGCGTGGACATCGCATACGTCCAGCCTGGGACCACGTCCTACACGCCAGGGACCGGCAGCGTGAGCGCGAACGACTCGAGCTACCCCCTGCGGGGACTCTTCTTCGATTTCAAAGAGACGGACGGCGAGGAGGTGCGGCCGACCGATCGCCGCCTGGAGCTGGACGCCAACGACGTGACGTTCGTCCCCAGAGCGCAGCAGGACTACGTGACGTCGCCCGATCCGGCCGACCCGACCTCAACCATCCGCGAGCAGGTCCACGGCGTCCTACGCGGGCCTCTGGGCGTGTCGATCGTGCTTCACATGCGGCGGGCGACCTGATGCCGATCAGCGCCAGGCGCTTCCGGCGCGACGCCAAGCGGTTCACGAAGAAGCTCGACAAGGGCGTGACCGATCGGGCGATCTTCTTGGCGAAGACCGCCCGCCACTTCATCATGGCAGACCACCCGATCCTCACTGGGCGCGGTATCCAGGGCTGGAACGTCTCCGTCGGTGCCCCGGTGAAGAGCGAACCCGGCACGGTCAGCGCGCGCTCGATGCAGCTGGGGCAGACCGTCTACGTGGCTAACGGCGTCCCGTACCTTCATTTCCCCGAGTTCGGAACCGTCCGCATCACGCCGCGCCTGTTCATCTCCAACGCCCTGGCGCAGATGGGCTTCCGTCCAGCGTTCCACGTTAGGGGAGCAGGGGCGATTGGGAGCACGAAGAGGGCGCTGCCGGGTGGCCTATGAGCTTCGCGGACACCAAGACGGCATTCGAGACCCGCTACCAGACGCAGCTCGGCATCTCCAGGCCAGGGCTGGCGATCCAGTTCGCCAACGCCGCTTTCACGCGGCCGGAGCGCTCGGAGTGGACGCGGTTCGTCATCTCCGAAGCCGACACGGGGAGCCCCGGCGCCACGGGCCAGATCACAATCGGCAGCTCGACGAGCGCCACAAGACGCTATCGTGGGATCGCGATCGTTTCGATCTTCGTCCCAGAGCGAACGGACACGGTCTTGCTGGCGGCGATCGCGGACGACGTGGACGCGATCTTCAGAGGAGCCAATTTCGAGTTTGGAAGCAGCGGACCGATTCGATGTCGGACGCCGCGACTGATCGAGCTGGGTCGGGAGGAAGACGGCTTCTGGCATAGCCAGATCCAGACCGACTACGAACGCTGCATCGTAGGTTAGGAGGAAGTCATGGGGACGATCGACACCAACACACTCTCTGTCCGCGCGATTGAAGAGGCGACGTTCGGGACGACACCCACATCGCCAGTGCTCCAAGAGGTTCGCGTCACGGGCGATTCGCTCGTGCCGGCGAAGAACACGATCACGTCGAACATCATTCGCAACGATGCGTCGGTCGATTCAATCCTCCGCACGATGATTCAGATGAGCGGCGGTCTGCCGATCGAGGTCGTCTACGGCGCGGAGTTCGAGCTGTTCCTAACCGGCCTGATGCGATCGACGATCGTGTCGGCCTTCGAGGCCGGAACCATCTCCGTCGCCATCGACACGCCCGGAGCCGGGCAGGCGACGATCACCGGGTCGGGTACGACCTTCCTTACCAGCCTCACGACGAACGCCATCGGCGCGATGATCCGCATGTGGGACGCCGCGGTGTCGATTGGCGTGGGCAAGATCGAGTCGATCACCGACACGGTGATCGTTGTCACCGACGCCAACTCCAGCTTCTCCGCCGTCACGGGCGACGCCGACGAGCAGGTCGACGTTCGGTTCATCCGAAACGGCACGACGATGCGCAGCTACTCGATCGAAGAGGAAGTGATCTCGGACGTGCCGGTGTCTTACTTCGCCGTGTCGACCGGGGCGCGCGTGTCGGGACTGTCTCTGTCGCTGTCCGCCGAAGGGCTACTGACGGGCGAGTGGACGTTCGACGGCCTCGACCTGGTGTCCGACTCGGCGAAGATCACCGGGTCGACCGTGACGGCGGCAGGCAACACCAAGCCGCTGTCGGCGAGTGGAGACGTCAACGAGGTCTGGGAGGGCGAGGAGTACAATAATTGCATCACCGACCTCTCGATCTCCATCACCAACAACCCGCGCACGCAGACGGTCATCGGCCAGGTCACGCCCAAGGGGATCGGGTTCGGTCGCTTTACACCAACGGGAAGTCTCACTTTCCTCAAGGCAGACAACGTGCTGCTGGACAAGCTGCGCAACCACACCGCGTCCGCGGTGGACATCTTCGGGACCGATCAGGATGGCAATATCATTGTGATCTCGATCCCGCAGATTCGCTACACGGACGGCGGTGACGAGAAGAGCGGCCCCGATTCGGACGTCATGTTCACGTCGGGCTGGGGAGCCGAGCGCGACCCGAACATGGGTACTGCCGGGCACATGATGCAGTTCTGCCTCTTCCCCGCTGCCAAACTGACGTAACCGTCCGCTCTGTGGGGGGCGGTGGTCGTGGGGTGCAGCCGAACGCTGGCGCGCCAGCGCCCGTCCTGTACCCTGCGACTTGTCCCCCACAGTTCCATTTATCGTTAGCCCCCCACGGAGGATTCACGCCATGCCGAGAGAGTTCAACTTCGATGAGCTTGCCTTCGATCAGAAGCTGGCAAAGGACGGCGTCTGGTTCTTCTTCCCAGACGACTCCAGCGACTTCGAGATCCGCATCGCCCACCACGACCGGCCCGCCTACGACCGCGAGATCGCTCGCGCCCGCCGCCACTTCGCTCGCGAGATTCTCGTTGCTGCCGCCAAGAACGAAGACGACGACGAGGCCCTGGGCGACGGCGTGCTGGACCCGGAGCTGGACCGCAAGATCACGTCTCATGCGCTCGCGCGGTCGATCGTTACGGACTGGCGCAGCGGAGATCTCGGCAACGTCGCTCGGATACCCGGTGGCAAGGTGCTCGAGTTCAGCGTTGAGAACGCTGAGGCAATGCTGTTGGAATTCACGAGGTTGTACCAGTTCGTCGTTAGCCGGACCTACCAGGCGTCCCACTACCGCCTGGCGGTGGAGGAAGCCGACTCAAAAAACTCACAGGCTTCTTCCGCTGGGAGCTGACATACGGCAAGCGGAAGAAGGTGATCGAGAACTGGTCAAAGCGGCACGGCAAGCTCCATCCGTCGCTCGCAACGCGCGTGAGGCTTCATCAGCACCTCCGCGCCTTCTGGTCCGCCTACCGCGACCTGTACGCCGAGCGGGTCGAAGCGGGCGCCATCCCGGCCGCTGCGGTCCTGGCATGGGCGCAAATCCACGGCTGGAACGACCGCGCGACCGTTCGCCAGCTCTTTCGAATCGTGAAGATGCTGGATGACGTGTATCTTGAGCACCAGAGCCAGACCGCTTCGGGGTAGCTGATGTCCTTCGCTACAGATTTCGAGATCGGTTTTTCAACCAAGCGAGCGCTCCGCGACAAGAGGCAGCTGGAACAGGCGCTCGAATCGCTGGCACGCAAGGCGGAGAAGACCGGCAAGCGAATGGATCGCGCGCTCGGGCGCGGTGCGGCGCAGGCGACTCGGAACCTGAAGGGCGTCGCGAAGTCGATCAATCGCGCGTCGACGGCGACCAAGCGGATGGAGAAGAACCTCCGCAACGCCACCACGGCCAGTCAAAAGCTCGCCACGTCGCAGCGCGCCGTCACCCAGGCGACGCGAACGGCAGCAGCGCAATCGATCGCTGCTGGTGCGGGTGCCGGTGTGGGTGCGGGTGTGGGTGCGGGCGCCGTCGGAGCAACCAAGGCGCACACCGCCTCGACAACGGCAGCCACAGCGGCCAACGCGAAATTCGCGACATCGTTCGGATCGGTTACGGCAGGCGCGGCTGCCGCGAAGGGCTCTTTGATGAGGTTGGCGGGTCCGGTCGCGCTCCTACTCGGCGCCAAGGGACTCGGCGCAGCGGCGATCGGCGCCGTGCGGTTCGCCGACGAGATCGGGAAGACCGCCGGCAAGCTGGGCGTGACGACAAACGCCCTCCAGGAGTTCCGATTCGCTGCCGGGCAATCGGGCGTCAATGTGCAGACGGCGACGATGGCGCTCCAGCGCTTCACCCGTCGAGCCGCCGAGGCCGCGAAGGACACGGGCGAAGCGAAGGAAGCGTTCAAGACGATGGGGATCCAGCTCACCGACGTGAACGGGAACCTGCGCGATTCGCAGGAGCTTCTCGGCGACGTGGCGGAAGCAATCACCAACACGGAGAGCGCGGGTGAACGACTGCGCCTCGCGTTTAAGCTGTTCGACTCCGAAGGCGTCGCCCTGGTCAACACGATGCTGGGTGGACGGAAGGGCTTCGAAGCGTATGCGGCCGAGGCCAGGAAGCTCGGCATCATCTTCGACAAGGATCTGATCGGTCGCGGCGAGCTGCTCGCCAACGACCTCGACAAAGCGTCGCTGGCGATCAGTGTCAACTTCAAGCAAGCCCTGCTCGACGTCGCTCCGATTCTCCTCAAGGTCTCCCAGGGCGTCGGGTTCCTCTCCGAGGGTCTGAGGTTCATGGCCGACAGCGCGCGGCCTCTCCAAGACAAGACGCTCCCCGGACTGCAGATCGAGTTCCAGAAGGTGCGTGAGCGCATCGAAACGACGCGGTCAACGATCGCCAAATTGCAGGCGGACATCTCAGGGGACAAACCGTTCTCGATCGACTTCTTCTCGGATCAGGTCTCCGAGTCCAACCTGAAGGGAGCGCAGGGGCAGCTCGCCGCACTGGTCAAGCAATTCGAGACGATCCGCGGATTGATCCGAGAACGAACGGCGGTACCGCCGCCGTCTCCCGTGACCGGACCCATCGGCGGCACGGAGGTTCTGGGCTTCATCGAGGACGTGGAAATCACGAACCTGATCGAACGCCTCAAGACCGAGCGCATTGCTGCCGAGCGCGCGATTACGATGGTCACTTTGTCGGAGCATCGCAAACGCCAAGCCGCCATCGTTCATCAATTCCAAGATGCTCTCATTGCGACAAAGGGGGACCTCGACGCCAGGTTCGCTGCTGAGCAGGCGTTCGTTAAGAAGTTGGAAGCGCTGGAAGCGGAGGCCGCTGCCAAGACCGCGAAGACTGAGAAGAAGCTCACCGATGACATCTTGGAGCTGATCAACAAGCGCGCGAACGCACAGGAACGGTACGGTGAAATCCAGGAAGAGATCAACAACCTGATCGACGCGGGAACGATCTCGACATTGCAGGGGGCGCGGGCACTCACACACTACGCGAAGCAGCTCGATCTGATGGAGGACAGTGCAAACTCCGCCAACCAACGCCTCTCTGCGTTGGGCTCGACGCTATCAGACGACGTGCTGGGAACCTTCTCCGACGCCATCGTCGACTTCGACTTCGAGAATGTCGCCGACTCGCTCATCGCTGCGAATCGCAGCCTGCTCAAAGGCGTGATCGAAGAAGGACTTCGGCCCGTGTTGGCCGGCGGCTTCCAGAGCATCTCCGAGGGTGTCGGAGGCGAGGACACGTTCTTGGGTAAGATCTTCAAGGGAGCGTCCGACCAGGCGCTCGGCGTCGTCGGCGCCAGCGAAGGCGAGAAGCTAATCATCGAGGCGATCAACAAGACCACCGACGCCGTAAGAGGCGGCGGCGTAAGCACGGGCGTTGAGGACGGTCTGCAAGGTATGGCGGTGAGCGCTCGCGAAGATTCGATCGCGATCCAACAAGAGCTGGCGATCCAAACGACCGAGACGCGCACCGGATTCGCCAACGTGTCCAATCGAGTGATCGACATGACGAACATCCTGCCGGGTCTGTTCGGCTCGCTGTTCTCCCTGCTGTCCGGCGGGTCGGGAGCAAGCACACTGGACAAGGTTCTCGGGATGGTCGGTGCGCTTGCCGGGGTTGCGTCCCAATTCGCGGGCGGCGCGACCAGTGGTAGTGCCGGCAGCTCCGGCACGACCGTCGTCGGCGACTTTCCCGCGGGCTTTGGGTCCGGCGCTGCGGGCATCGCTGCTCGAGGTGGCGTCGTCGGGCGGTCGCACTTCCCCTCCAGGCGCGTTGCTTCGTCCGTGTTTGCAGGCGCAGCGCGATACCAACGCGGCGGTGTCATCGGACGAAACAACGTGGTTCCGATCCTTGCCCATCGCGGAGAACTGATCACGCCGCTCGAAGGCGGCACTCTTCCCGTGGACATCAAGAACGGCGTGCCGGAAGTGCGAACGCCTGGAGGCGATCGTGTCCCCGTGGACATTCGGGGCGAGCGTGACATCGGACCGACCGTGTTCGCGGCTGGCTCGATCGTCATCATGGCGCAACCCGGAGAGCGACTCGACCGGACCGTCGGGCAAGCGGTGGAAGCGGCCTTCGCGCAAGGCGCGCGGTCGCAGCGACGCAATACCGGCCGCGCCGGATAGGAGGATCGATGTCGTTCGATGAGATTCGACTACCCGTGGAGATCGAGTATGGCGCCTCGGGCGGCGCGGAGTTCCGCACGACGATCTTCAAGTCGAAGGCAGGTAACGAGCAGCGCGTCGCAGCCTGGGAGAACCGGCTCGGAGAGTGGCGCGTCGGTTACGGCCTCCAGGACGACGACCTGCGAGACGATCTGATCGTCTTCTTCCACGCGCGCCACGGTCGGTTCCGCGGCTTCCGGTTCCGGGACTGGAGCGACTACAAGCACGACATGACGAGTTCGCCAGCCGTCATGGCGTTCGCGACGGGAGACGTGACGGTCGGGCCTTTCCAGATCAAAAAGATCTACAACGACGGCGTGCAGAGCTACTCCCGGAAGATCGCGAAGCTCGTCGCTCCGATCGTTCTCTCGACACTGGGCACAGGGAGCGCCTACACGCTGGCCGATCTGGACGACTACTCGCTCGACCTGGATACGGGCCTCGTGACGTTTCTCAATTCGTTCACCGAAGACGACGTGACGGTCTCCATCCACGGCAACCCGACGGGGATCACAACGGTCGGCGCCCACAATCTCGCCAGCGGCGATAGCGTCTACATGGAGGGCGGCGCGGGCGCGCAGGCTTCCGTCCTCAACGGCGAACGCGCGGTCGTTACCGAGACGGGCGCCAACAGCTTCACGGTCCCGCTGGACACGACGGGCGGATCGATCACCGGACTCGACGTCCACGCGCCGCCGCACACGGAGGAGTCGATTCGCTGGACGGGAGAGTTCGACATCCCCGTGCGACTCGACGAGGACTTGCTCAAGGTCGAGCTGGAATTCCACCAGCTCTCAAACTGGCGCGGCATTCGAATCGTCGAGACGCGAGAGATCTCGTGAAGACCACCACCGCCGCGATGGACACGGCGCTGGCCTCGGTCAGCGTCCGGCTGGCTCGGTGCTACTACATCGAGCGACGCGACGCGACCACCTATCGGTTCACCGACCACGACGAGCAGCTCGTGATCTCCGGCCTAACAGGCACAGAGGCAATCCTCAACGGAACCTACCTTCCGGTCGAGTCTCCGAACCCGTCGCAGCTCGACGCCGATCTGGACCTTAACGTCGACAACATGGAGATCCAAGGACCGATGGCGCTCCGCATCGACCCGGACGACATCGACGGAGGCGCGTTCGACGGCGCGACGATCTACATCTTCGCGGTCGACTGGGGCAACCTCTCCGCCGGTATCCTCCGACTCCGACGGGGATCGATCGGAGAGATCAAGCGATTCGATAACCAGTACCTCTTCGAAGTTCGCGGCGCGACGCAACCGCTCTTCCAGGAAGTCGTCAGTGTCTACACGGCGTTCTGCGCCGCCGACCTCGGCGACGATCGCTGCAAGATCCAACTCCAGCCGGAAGTTTGGGCAGGAACAACCGCCTACGTGCAGCGCGTCGACAAGGACGCGATGACGGAGCAGGAAACCCCTGCCGGGGTAGTACGCAGAACGAACTTCAACGACCGGCAATTCGTCTGCACGACGGCAGGGACGAGCGGCGGGAGCGAGCCGATGTGGAATCTTGTGATCGGCGGAACGACCAACGACGGAACGGTGGTCTGGACGACACGTCGATCGAATCAACACCGCGGAGGCATCGCAAGCGTCACGAGTCAACGCGAGTTTGTGATCGTACTCCCGACCGATTCGCCCGACGGCTACTACGATCTCGGCCACGTGCAGTTCGAAGACGGACTCAACGTCGGCTTGGTACTCGAGATCAAGAGCTGGGTACTCTCGACGAAGACCATCATCATGTCGCTCCCGTTCCCGTTCACCGTAGAGGTTGGCGACGAGTTCCTCATCTATGCGGGCTGCAACAAGACCAAGGCCGCGTGCAAGGTGGTCTTCGATAACATCCGCAACTATCGCGGCTTCCCGGACGTGCCGGGTCAAGACGAGGCGTTCCGAACGCCAGACGATCCGGGGAGCTGATGGGCGAGCGAACCGTCACGGGCCGAGAGATCGTCGAGGCTGCGCGCGTGTACCTCGGCGTTCGATGGGGCCATCAGGGGCGGGCGATCGGCGACCGACACCGCCGGATCGATTGCGTCGGGTTGCTGTACTGCACGATGCGCGACCTCGGCGTCAAGGTTCTCGACCGCACCAACTACCTGCCGGTGCCAGACGGATCGAAGCTCGTAGACGAGATGCGCACCCAGCTCGTGATCGATCACGATCGCGAACTCAAGCCGGGTCGCATCGTCGCCTTCGACGACGTCGGCGAGCCGTCGCCGTGCCACGTCGGAATTCTTACCAGCCATCCGTCGGGCGTCGGCGTGATCCACGCCTCGCTCAAGAACCAGAAGGTCGTCGAGCATCGCCTGGATGAGTTCTGGCGCAGCAAGATCCGAGGTGTATTCCGCATCCCCGAGGAGGTCGCCTAATGGGCTGGGCGGGAGCGGCGCTATCGATCGTCTCGATCGGCATCCAGATCTATCAGATGGTCAAGGGACCCAAGGGCAACAAGGCGGAAGGCGCGCGTCTCGAAGATACCAAGATCATGATTTCCACTCTCGGCACGCCGATCCCCGTTGGCTACGGAACGACGCGCATGTCGGGCAATATGATCTGGGCGGAAGACATCAAGGAAGTCAAAACGAAAGAGAGCGTGGGCAAGGGCGGCTCGAAGGTTACGACGTTCGCCTACTACCGCTCGTTCGCGATTGGCCTCGCGGAGCCCGCAGGGCTAACGCCTCGGTTGCTGAAGATCTTCGCCGACGGGAAGCTGATCTACGACGCGACCGGCACTGGTCTGTTTCAGAAGCGCAACGTCCGCGTGACCTTCTACGAAGGGTCGGAGACGCAGGACGTTGATCCGATCATCGAAGCCTCCGTCGGGACCGACGACACGCCCGCGTTTCGCGGCCATTGCTACGCCGTGTTCGACGAGCTTCCTATGGGCGACTACGGCAACCGAGTTCCCAACCTCACCTTCGTGATCACGTTCGAAGGTACAGACGACCACACGATCACGACCTCCCCGCAAACCCTGAACGCCGATCGGGGTTGGCTCTACTCGCGCCGCTTCCAGCGCGCCTACCTGATCCAAAGCGGAGACGTGAGCGGCGACATCGACGTGTACGAATGGAACCTCGTGACCAACGACATCCGCAAGGTCACGTCCACGCTTCCGTACCCAGCGACCGCGCTCACGAGCGGGCAGAATCAATTCTTCGATGGGATGACGATCGACAACTTGGGCAATATCTACATCGGGACGCAGTTCGGCGCGGGCAACTACGGTTCGCTCACGAAGATCGATCCGATCTCTCTCCAGGCGATCGATACGGTCGACCTCGACACAGGAGCCAACGAAGGCCCCCAGGCGCTCCTCTTCTACGAGAACCCGAACTGGAGTCCGTCGGGAAGCGGCGCGCTCGACGTGACGGATTCGATCGGCAACGAGTTCGTCCTCTGCTCGTTTGACGACGGAACCTTCGTCTGGGTTCGCGTTGAGTTTGGAGACCTCTCGATCGTGGGAAGCCGCTTCCTTCCCTGGGGCGGGCAATCCGGCGCCGAGAAGGGCGCTATCCAAATGATCGAGACCAAGGACTACGAGATCATCACAATCCAAGGTCGCATCACGACTGCCGTCACTGAAGAGCGACACCTGAACAGGATCGTCCCCGGCCAACCTCCGAATGCTCCAGGCCCAGGCGGTAACGCCTTCACTTCGATTTACGATGGCACAGCGGTTATCCAGTCGATGCGATACATGGCTTACGACCGAGCCAACGAGGGGCTGATCGTCTGGAACGATACCGACGACAACGCCCAAGACCTCCCGGATGGGCAGGGCTTCGTTCGTTTTGATGTCAACGATTGGCCCCCGACGCCGACCGCGCAGAAGTCGGAGTTCGTCGACGGCCTGGTCAACCCCGGACTCCAGCGCCTTCGCAACTCGATCGACAACGGACGGATCATCTGGGTCGGAGACGACGACGACACGGATAACATCTACTGGATCGACTCCGTGTCGCTCGCCGTGCTTCGCCTTCGAGACTCTGACGACTGGGGTGCCACCGTCGCCGCCGGCTTGATTCACTCGGGAATGTGGGACGTGGACGGCAACTCTTGGCTCCAGCTCACGACGGGTCCGGAGAATATCAGCCGAATGTTCTTCGATCGATCCAGCGGCAGCTCGATGGATCTCGACAAGGTGATCGCGGACCTCTGCGCGCGTGCGGGTATCCCTGCGGCTGACATCGACGTGACGGATCTCGCGCCAGGCGTCGACGCGCGAAGCAACGTCCGCGGCTACATGCTCACGCAACGCTCTTCCGCCGCGGCGGCAATCGAACAGCTGATGGCGGCCTACTTCTTCGATGCCGTCGAGTCGGACTTCATCCTCAAGTTCCGACGCCGTGCCGGCTCGGTGATCGACACTGGGATTACGATTCCCGAGACCGACCTCGGCGTCGACGAGGACAAGCCGGGCGAGAACCTGGTGGAGATCCAGTACGCGCAGCCCTCCGAGATCCCGATCAAGTACGAAGTGAAGTTCATGGACGCGAACGCCGACTACCAGGAGGGCGCGGCGCCGGCACAGCGAAGCCAGTCGCCGCTGCGGCCCGCGCTGGGTAGCCACGCTCAGGTCGTCGACCTCCCGATGGTCTTCACGCCGACGGAAGCCAAGCGGATCGCCGAGCGGTTCCTCTTCGCTGCCGCTACGGAAAGCGCCGAGATGGCGGTCCACACGTTCCCCAAGCATCTCGCGCTAGATCCGACCGACACGGTAACGGTCATAGCCGACGGGCGATCGTTCGCCGTGCGGATCGAGTCCACGTCGATCGGCGAGAGCTTCGACGTGAGCCTGAAGGCGATCATCACCGACAAGGAAGTGTTCGCGAGCAGCGCCACGGAGGGACAAGAGACAGAGGGGATCCCGGACCAGACCATCCGAGGCAACGTGACGGCGAAGATGTACCCGATCGACTCCAACCTCTTCCACGACCAGGGCGAAGGCGGCGCGGGTATCCCGATCTACTTCGCGATGCTGCCCAACGCCGCAACCGGCTGGCGCGGCGGTCGCATCTTCGGGTCGACCAGCAACCAAGAGTATCATCCGGTCGTTACGTACCGTGACGGCACGACGGGCGGCGTGGCGATAAGCGAGCTGCCCGATGTCGCCAGCTGGACCACCTGGGACCGCACGAGCGTCCTGACGGTCGCGATCCAATTCGGCACGCTCTCCTCGACGACGGAAGCCCTGGCCCTCTCGGATGGTACGAACGCCGCGCTCGTCGGCGGAGAGATCATTCAATTCGTGACGGCGACGAACAACGGAGACGGCACCTACGACCTGAGCACGCTGATCCGAGGGCGGCGCGGAACGAACTGGGCCGTGCCTCTGCACAACACTGGCGAGCGGTTCATCCTGCTCGACACGACGGTCCGCAAGGTGATCACGGATCTCGCAGCGCTGGGTTCGACACGCTTCTATCGCGGCGCGTCCGTAGGTGAGCCGATCACCAACACGCCCGTCCAGACGCTTCTAATCGAGGGCAAGGCGCTGCGACCGTACTCGGGAGTCGCCCCTAAGCGGATCCTGGACGCCTCCAACGACGCCTGGATCACCTGGCTCCGCCGCACGCGGATCGGAGGGGATGGGGATTGGCTGGACGGGATCTCCGACACGGAGACCGGAGAGGGCACGCTGGACTTCGAAGTCGACCTGGTCGACGCCGTGGACTCCTCCGTCGTCTCCGCTACGAAGCAGTCGACGGTAACGGAGCTGAAGACCAAGGGCGCGATCAGCGTAGCGGCCGACACGCCCACCGCGGGGAAGTCGCGCCTCACGCTGTCGGGTGGAACCTTCTCCGCGGATGGCTACGTGGACGGCCAGGTGGTGCGCTGCGAGGCGTTCACGGAGTTTGGCAATCGCGGCAGCTTCGAGGTGGACGCGGTCGGCTCGACCACGATCGACCTGATCAACCCCGATGGCGTCACGGAAAGCGCCGGGTCGGATAAGATCCTGATTCGACCTACCGAGCAAGTTCGTTTCACCGCTGCCGAACAGACGGCCGCGGGCTATTCTGCTGGGGCCGACCTCACGGTGAAGATCTATCAGCGAAGCGTAACCGTGGGCCGAGGGTTCCCTCTGGAGGCGACCGTATAAGATGCCGACAACACCGAACCTCAACCTAACCCACGTCGAGGAGTCGCAAAACCAGAAGGAAGTCACAGCCAACGAGGCTTTCGATGGACTCGACAAGGCGCTTGCCGGACACGAGACCGCCGACTTCGACTTCCCTAGCGACGCCAACTACACGCCGACACCGGCCGACGCGCGCGGCTCGCTCTCGTTCGATGTCGTCTCCACCTTCGGAAGCCTCTCGGCGACGCGGGATCTGATCGTCCCCACGGCCGCGAAGCTCTACGTGATCGTCAACTCGACGACGGGCGGTCGAGCGATCAACGTTACGACGAGCGGCGGCACGGGAATTATCGTCGAGAACGGAACGCGGCGACTCTTGTACTGCGACGGCACCAACGTCGTCGCCACCAGCGGAGACCCGTTCGACGTCGGCGGCTTCCTGGCGGGCGTACCCGGTACGAGCCAGATGGTCTGGAAGGTCGTTTTCACGCGCCACGTTTCGTTCCCGGACGACTTCGCGGGCTCCGAAGGGCACCTCGAAACGGCGCCGTCCGGGTCTCTGGTGATCGACATTCAGAAGAACAGCTCGTCGATCGGCGCGATGACCTTCGCGACCGCGACGGTCGCCACCTTCGCGACGACGGGCGGCGCGACGACCTTCGTACCGGGTGACACGCTGGAACTTCACACGCCGTCCGACATGCTAAGCGCCGCCGACCTCGGCTGGATGCTGTTCGGATCGAGGGGTTAGACGATGGGGCTCGTCATGTTCGAGGGCTTCGACTACGCCAATCAATGGGCCGACCTGCTCCCCAAGTGGATCAATATCTCGCCAGGAACCGGGTCTTTCGTAACCGGCCGCGTGGGAAGCGGGCAGGCGATGAACATCTTCTCGGGTGGGTGGCGTGCGTCCGCGTTCACCGAAGATCCCGGTACGACCAACAGCCTCGTGATCGGCTTCGCGATGGAGAAGACCGGCTCCACGCTCTCCGACATCCTTCGATTCTACGACGGCACGTCGGAGATGCTGGCGATCGAGTACCAGACAGACAACAAGCTCAAGGTCATACGCTTTTCCACCTCGATTCTCGAAAGCACGATCGCGATTCCTCAGGACGAATGGCACTACCTGGAAATCAAGGTCTTGTTCCACCAGTCGGCGGGCTCGGTCGAGTTCAGGATCGACGGCGTTGCGGCGGGAAGCGTCTCAGGAATCGATACGATCAACTTCGGAGCTTCGTGCGACCGCGTAGAGTGGCGCGGCGCGTCGAGTAACTCGCTCCACTTGGATGATGTCTACATCGGCAACACGGCAGGCGGGTTCGATTTCCTCGGCCCGGTCTTCGTCGCTACCGTTAGGCCGACCTCTGACGACGCGGTTCAGTTTACGCGCAGCGGCGGGTCCGCGAACTACGAGATGGTCGACGACACCTTTCCCGACGAAGACACTACGGTCAACGAGTCGGACACGTCAGCACAGCAGGATACCTTCGGCTTCGGCGCGCTGGGGATCTCCGCCGACGCCGTCGTCCACGCGGTTGGCGTGTCCGCGTTCATCACGAAGCCTGAGCCGGGTCCAGTCGGCGTCAACCTCGTGACGAAGACAGGAAGCACCGACGTCGGCGCGGAGAAGCGCCTCGTCAACGGCGGCTACGCCCGACTCGTCGAGATGCACCTGGTCGACCCGCACGACGCGGCAGCGTGGACGCCTGCAGGGATCGACGCCGCCAACTTCGGATATAAGAGGGCTTAATCATGGGATTGAACTTCATCGAGAGCTGGAACGGCGTCGGCGCCGCTGCCGAGATGATTCCGAAATGGGTAACGGAGGGCGGCTTCACGGGCGGCAATGCAACCGGACGGTTCGGCGAAGCGAGCGGAGCGGCTGTCGGGCTCTCTACCAACTACGCCTGCTCGACAGACCCGCTCGATCCCGGCACGACTAACAAGCTGATCGTCGGCTTCGGCTACAAGGTCGACGATCTCGTGGATGCGCCGTTCGACATCGTGGAGTTTCGCGACGGCGCCACGCAGATCTTCAAGATCCAAATGAACGCGGACGGAACGATCAGCGGCGTTCGCGGCTCGACGATTGTTCACACGAGCCTTCACACCATCCTCGCGAACACCTGGCATTACATCGAAGTCAAGGTCTTGCTCCACAATTCGACAGGGACGTGCCAGTTCCAGATCGACGGCGCCGTCGGAGAAGCGGAGAGCACGGGCCTCGATACGATCGAAGCGGGAACGGCGTGCGATAACGTGCGCTGGAAGTCGACCGGCACTTCCGAGGATTGGTTTCTCGACGATGTCTACATCGCCGATTCCAGCGGAGCGACGGACTTCCTCGGGGACGTTCGTGTCCTGACGCTCGTTCCTGACGGCGACGACTCGGTTCAGTTCACGCCGACGGAGGTCGACAACCATTCGAGCGTCGACGACGTGCTCACTAACGCAGCGGACGCGGACTACAACGAGTCCAACACGACGACGCATAAGGACATCTTTACGATGGCGGCGACCGGGCTCGCTGCCGGCGATACCATCCACGGGATCGCCCTCAATATGTGGACCAAGAAGATCGACGCAGGCGCAGCCGACATGAAGCTGGAGGTCGATAGCAGTGGAACGACAGAGACGAGCGGAGCGTTCACGCAGACGACCGCCTACGGATGGTTTCACTGGCTGCGGACCCTGGACCCGAACGTCGCTGGAGCGTGGACGCAGACCACGGTCGACGCCGTCAAGGCGGGTTATTCGAGGGTATAGATGGCAAACGAAAACCGAGTCGGACGCTTCAACGTCGAGGTCGCCTTCACGCAGGACGCGGAGACGACCGTTCGCGCCGGTCGACAGAATGTCGAGGTCGCCTACACGCAAGCCGCAGGAACAAAGGCGCGTGTGACCCAGCTCGCGGTAGAGGTCCTGTACTCCGAGCCCGTCCCGGTGTCTGGCGAGGGCGGCTTCGTCATCGTCGTCATGTAATGAGGTGTTATGCCAATGGCTGACTTCCGCACGATCTATTCGGGAGCGACCGGCGCGATCGAGGGCGAGTACGCGGACATCGAAGGCGACTCGGGCGGGCGGACGTGGAAGGGGATCTCGGAAAACGCCAACCCCGATTGGCGTGGCTGGGCGCTCATCGACGCGATCGTCGCCAGAGATCCGGCCCTCACCAAGCCGCAGCGGCGGCGCGAGCTGAACCGAAACCTACGCGCCAGCGCGGACTTGGAGACAGCGACCGCCGAGCGTATGAAGTCGCGCTACTGGGATGTGTTCTGGGGGGATCGCAACCCGTCGCAAAAGATCGCAGCGGAGCTATATGATCAGACCGTCCACTTCGGTTCCCAGCGCGCCGTGCGACACTTGCAACGGATCCTCAATGTGCTGAATCGCAAGGAGACACTCGTCGGCGACCTTGTAACGGATGGCGAGTACGGAGCGCGCACGCATCACGCGCTACGCGCGATTGAGTTAGGGGGGGGTGAAACCCCAATCGCGCTCTACATGAATTGCTTACAGGGAGCCCGCTACATCGCGCTCGTGGAGGCGCAACCCAATGGTAAATTCGAAGACTGGGCCTGGGGATTCTCTCGCAGAATTGGGTTCTGAAGCGCTACCGTCCAATCGAATTACGGATGAGCCCAGGCGTGGGCATCACGCCACTGTGGAGACGAGGATGATCGGAATCTGGCAGGCCGTTTCGATGGCGCTCGGATCGGTGCTCGCGACCGCCGCGGTCGCGTGGTTCACGTTCGGCAACCAGACGGTCACTCAAGCCGGGATGGAAGCCTACGTCATCCGCGAGATTAAGACCGAGCGCGTCCTGCTCGACACCGCGACCAAGTCGCTGGATCGCCTCGCCGATAAGCTCGATCGGTTCGTCACCGAACAGGGTCAATACCGCGCGCAGCAGGCCGAGACCAACGGCGAACTCAGCGCCCTGGTCGACGAGCTGCGACGCGCACGGGAGGCAAGAACATGATCCGACTCGCACTGGTCTTCGCCGCGTTGCTCCCATTGGGATGCAGCGTAAACCTCGGCCCTGCCGGCTTCACGGCCGCGGTCTTTGGATCCGCCTACACGCACCGCGAGGCGTTCGCCGATCCGCCCACCTCCAGCACGACGTCGGACGACGCCGCAGGCGACGCGATGAAGTCGTGGACGACCGTTGTGCTGCGGACCTTCGGCACGGTCGACGTCGAAGCCACGATCGACATGAACTCCGAGCGGATCGCGCTGACCGGGGACGGGATGAGCACGGTGATGGGCGGCGTGATCGGCCAGGACGTGGGCGCCAAGATCGGCCAGATCGTCGCCTGCTCACTCCAGCCCGCTCAGCCGGCTTGCGTCGAGTTCGGCTTCGGCGACGTGCCGCTTGACCAGCTGCCGGGAGCAGTGCTCGACCAGGTCGTCAACCCACGCGCGACGCGCGACAAGCTGAAAGACTGACGCGAACGCGAAGGAGGCAGCGACGACCTCCGCGCCCGCGCCAGCCGGGGGGGACGGTTACTCGGCGCTCTTGGCCGTCCCGAGTGTCGGCTCGAGGACCTGCCGCGCGTGGATCGCCAGACTTCCCAGACCCACGAGGAAGCCCTCGTTCAGCTCCCGGTTGAGCATCGCCGCCACGTCCTGCCGTGCCCGATACGTGACCAAGGCCAGAGCAGGGGCGTTCAACGTGAACGCCATCTCGTCGATGTCGATCGAGAGAAGCATCTCGATCGGGTACGTGATCTCCGCTCCGTCCTCAGCCAGGATGCCGCGATACACCGGAGTGAGGACGATGAACTCCGGCGGGAGCGTGCCGGCCATCTCTCGCGAATCCGTCACGAGGTTAAGCCGCGTTGCGCCGGTCTCGTCGATCTCCGACTTCATCTCGCCCTTGCGTGCGACGGACACGACACGGAGCGCTGCCAGTAGCCCCTCCGAGTTTTCCACCGACCCACGGAACGCGCGAGCGAGCTGATGGAACACCTTCTGCGGCATCGGCTTGTCGAGCACTTCCTCCCACGCCTCGAACGTCGGGTGCTTGTAGAGATCGCACGTGATCCGTTCGGGATCCGACCCCTTCGGATCCAGCGCGGCGACAGCGCAATCGCCGCTGAGCAAAAGCTCGACGGTGTCCGCCTTGCCATGCCGATTCAAGTACGCCGCGAACGTCGCCAGATCGTCGAAGGTGTGGCTGCGCTTGCCTTCGTCGCGCCCGTCCAGTCGCTTCACTTCGTAGCCATCCTTGACGACCACGACCTGGCCGTACCCGTTCGGAGATTCAATCGCGCTGATCTCCGGAACCGGATCCGCCGCCTCCACTGCGATTTGCTTCACTTCGCCCACTGCGAAGCTGCCCTCTGTCTCCTCGAATGTTTCCATCAGCTTTTATCCCCGTTCTCTACCTTCGGCTTAATGTCACGTACAGACGCGAGCGGTAGGTCCGCTTGCGTGACCTTCTCGACGAGCACGACGCCCGCCTTCATGTGGCCCATGCGTGTCGTCTCACGCTTGGCGGGCGGGTCGAACTTCTTCACGCGACTTCCGACTTCGAGCACCCTCGTTTCCAGTCCGAACGTCAACGTCACTTCCATTCCGATCTTGCAACGCAGCGTCTTGTCCTTGCCGACCTCGTACTCGATGCCTTCGTTCAGGCCCGCGTCCGTGAAGATCACGTAGGCCTTGTCGATCGCCTCTTTGAACTGCGCTCCGAGTTTGCCCTCGCCCACATTCGCCAAGTCCAGCTCGACAAAATCTGCCTCGATGTCCATCGTCTGCCCTCCCTAAAGGTAGTTCGGATTCTATCGCGATCCGTCCTAAAAGTCACTAGCGCAAAAGGAAACGGGCGAGCCCGAGACTGCCCCGGACCCACCCGCTCTGCCTCCTCCAATCCTCCGTCGTGCCGACCGCACCATGCGGCCGAATGCTTCAAGTGTCAGTCGATATTGAGCTTCCAGCCACGCTTGACCTCGGCGCATGCTACCGCCTCCGGCTTGCCTGCGTTGAGGTCGTCCCGCACGAGCGTGGTCTGCGGCGTCCACTCTTCCGGGGTGTGCTTGCAGTAGTCGTGAGGAATGTCCTCGGTCTTCACGTCGTCCTTGAACGCGATCGTCGTCACGCGGCGATACCAGATGCGCCGCGCGCCGTCCTTGACCTCAGTGCCCGCTGGCACCGCCTCCACGAGGCGGGCCTTCAGCCAAGCGACGTAGTTTTTGAACGCCTTCGATCGGCCTAGCAGGCGATCGGACTCCGTCTTGGCGACGCCCACCATCGCCTCGTACTGCTTGATCATCGCCACGTAGCCGAACAGCTTCGTCTCCCGCTTCATGTCCAGCGCTTCGAGTTCTTCGATCGCTTCCTCGCCGATCTCGCCCGTGCGCGTGTCCAGGTGGCACTCCAGGATCTCCTGAATGCGGTCGTCGATCTCGTACAGCGTCAGGCCCTTCGGCTTGCCCTCCGCCTTCTTCTTCGTCGTCGTCTTCTTCGCTGCCATATCCGTTCTCCTGTTAGGCTCTTTTGTGTTCCACAATGGTCTTCCCGATGCCGCGAACCGACTCGACGAGATGCGTGACCGTCGAGCCTTCCTTCTGCGCGCGGGCCATCATCGGCTCTACGATCTGGGCTCGAAGCTCGTCTCTGTAGAACGCCTCCGCCTCGTCGGCCGTCTCAAAGCCCAACGGGTGCGTGTACTCGATAGCGTCATACGCCGTCATGTCCGGTTCGATCCAGATCTGGATAAGCACTTTCCATTTTCCGCTCGAATGTTCGAACCCGACGCCACCGCGGAAGCGCAGCGTGGCTTGCTCTTCCGTCATCAGAACGGCGCCTCCGTGTAGTAGACCTCGCCCGACTGCTCGTCGACGTGCTCGACTGCTTGGCGAATCGGGATGTGCTTCGTCTCGCCGTCGACGACGACGGGGACCATCTCTTCGTCTGTCTCAGAACGTGGCCCTGTCGTGTCGCCGCCGTCGCCTTCGTCTGGTCCAGCAGCCGGATCGTCACCTTCAAGCGGGCGGTCGTCCGCTTTCGCGCCTCCCGACTCGCCGCCTCCGTTGGTCTGCGTTCCGGTGGGCTTCGCCAGCGGCTTGTCCGGACCTTCGTACAGAGCAATGGCATCGCAGAACTTCTCGTACCGAGCGGGCGGCAGCACCTTGACCAGGTGGGCGAGCAGATCCGGGTATCGCGAACCGTCCGGCTGCACTTCCATCGAACCCAGATTGAGCATGTCCGCGATCACGTCGAAGCCGTGTACTTCCGGCTTGATCTCTTGCCCGCGACTGCGCGCGATTGCGACGGCTCGCTTGGCCATCGGCTCACTGATCTTCTCGAAGTTCCCGTTCCCGCCCGTCGGAGCGGACCTTCCGCTCGTCTGGTTACCGCGCTGTTGGTTGCCGTTGCCGCCGCTCTCCGGTGTGCCGTCGCGCGGCATCTCTTCGTAGGGCGTGCCGCTGTATCCGGCGAGAACCGGGATCCAGCGAAGCGCCTGCGCCAGTGCTTTGGACGTCGCGCGAGTCTGCGCCATCGACATACAGGCATGTCTGTTAGGCCGACCGTGCTCCATCCACCGCTCGATCAGTTCGCCCGTGGCCCGCTTCTCCACTCGCTCATCGAAGTGACACGACGACTCGGCTGCGCCGATCACAGCGCCGGTCGCCATGCGCAGCGCCTGGACGCGGGCCTTGTAGCCCTCCAGCTCACCTGTCGTTGGGTTGCGAACTTCTTGCGTCCACTCTGTCTTAGGCGAGATGCCGACCATCATTCCGCACGTGACCCACGCCTCTACCAGCAAGTGCTCCTTCTTGCCCATCGATACCGCCAGCTGGCGCTCGACGATGACGCCCTTCAGCTTGTTGGCGATCTCGGTCGCCTTCTCGATGCCGATGTCGATCTTGCCGAAATCCGTCAAGGCGTCCGGCGGTGCGGCGTTCCGTGCCACCGTCAAGCGGCTGTCCGGCTCGGGCGCGGTTGAAACCGTGTTTCCCTGATCTTCTATCTGCTCGTTTTCATTCATCTTTTTGGCTCCGCGGCTTGATTGCCGTTCGCTTGGGATGGTAGTGAAATATCGTACAGTAGTCTATCCAGCAATCGCACGACGTTCGGAGACGCCCGAGCGACGATTCGTTACCGTGTCGACGGCCCTGGAGGGGGTGGGTCCACTTGGCGAAGAGACAGCGTCCGCGTCCGCACTTCCGAACACACGTTACGGTTGCGAGCCACCCGAAGATGATCGGCATCTGGGACGACCCAATCCTGCGTTCCGCCTACGTTGAAATCGGGCGGCTGGCGATCCAGAAGTTTGCCGGCAAAACCGGCGACAGCTTCATCTGCTCGTCGAGCGAGCTGTGCCGGATCACCTGTACGCGGCAGCCCGCCGCCGCCGTCAAGCGCATGACCGTCATGCTCGCGGTCTCGGAGCGGGACGCGCAGGCGTCCTACGACGCAGGAACGTCAACGAATCCGCACGCTTGTCTCATCTTCGAGATCAACGGCGTGGCGGCGACTGCACGAAGATCGAGTAAAGTTCTCGGAGAAACCTCCAAGACTTCTCCCAAAGTTCTCCAAAACTTATACCGAGTCGGACTCCGTAACTTCGCGAAAAAGCAGGGGTTGACCCCTGTTGCTGGCGAACCCCCGAACACCGAACTCCGAACACCGAACCCCGAGAACCCCCAGACGTCTAGCCCCTCGCCTGCGGCTCGGGCGCCTGCCGAGATCCCCGAGGGCTGTTTTTGGATTGCCGAACACCTCAAACGACGGATCCTCGCCGCCTTGCCGGATGCTCGTGTTCCGGCCTCAACAGAGGCGTCGTTGCGGCCCTGGGCTGGCGTGATCGACCGTATGCTGCGGATCGATGGCCGGGAGGCCTCCAAGGTCGTCGCAGCGATCGATTGGGCCTTAGGAGCCAACCTGAAGCGAGAGGCCTCTTTCGTCGTGCTGTCGGCGAGGGCCCTCAGAACGAAGTACGACCGGATGAGCATTGCCGCTCGTCTTGATGTGGAGGAGCAAAATGGGAAGCGAAGAGGAAGATCGGGAAGCACAGTGGCGCAGGCTGCTGCCAACGTATTGTCGGTGCTGGACGAAGAAGATTGACGAGCGAGCGCGTGTCGCGCTCTTCGAGACGGCGTTCGAGGTCTACCCGATCCACCGCCAACAGACGATGGAGCTCACGATCGTGGCCTACCTGGATCTGACGGACGACATTCCGCTGTGGGCGCTCGACAAAGCGATGACGTGGATCATGGGAGACAGCACGCAGGAGTTCCGTCCGCATCCTGGAAAGATCAGAGAGGCGGCGGCGATCGCGATCGAGAACGCGCGGCGTTATATCACCGGACGCTCGCCGCAGATCGATCCGATCGACCGCAGCCGCGACCTCCCGACAAGCGCGATCGACTTCGCGCTCCGCAAGGGCCGCGAGATGGTCGGCCAACCTGATCCAGACCCAACGATCGGTTTCTTGACGGAACGCTACGCGCGAACAGTTCGCAAGGTTCACAGCAGCGGAGGACTCACGCAGATCTCGAGCGACATTCGAGGGGCGTTGGTCGAGGGCGCTCAGATCGTTTTGGGAGAGCAAGTGGACGAGCGAAATGTGCGACCAGCTAAGCCTCGATCAGACAGGAACCAAAGTGTGGCAGAAGCCGTTGTAGGGTTGCAGGACCTATTCAAGCGGTATCCAAAGGAGTAATGATGATCAAGTTCGGAGGACCCGCAGGCGAACACGGGGAGCGCAAGATACTCGGCATCGCGCTTGGCAATGAGAACATCAAACGACTGGTAGCAGGAGAGCCGATCTCGTTTCAGGCAGAAGAGCTTGGGATCCCCAACGTCAACGTGATCATCATCGCGGGCGAGACGGCGGAGCGAGCGATGGAGCTAATGAAGACCGTCGCTCGCTCGCAAGGCGTCGCCGTCGGCGTACACGGACCGGACTGATGGCCGACAAAGCGAAGACCTACACGATCAAAACCTACACCGAGCGGGAAGCTGAAGGCGAGTGGTACTGCACTTGCGACATAGGCGAAGTGCTCGCGGACCTCGGCGGCGGCGCGAGCCTCGTGCAGACCGACGGCATTCGCGTCGGCCCGTTCAAGACGCGCCAGATTGCCCGCCAGGAGCTGCGCGGGGAGTTCCGAGTTCTCGTGCTCAAGGCCACTCGGGAGTTCGTTCGTAAGGCGGGCGGCAAGTTTCAGAAGTTCAACGTGGCAGTCGACTAACAAGGAGAAGGCAAATGCCCAACGGCGGCTCACATCTGGTCCCCGCTGCGGAGCTTGAAGAGCTTAAAGCGGAACTGGAGACCCTCGCACACATCGCAGGCTGTAACTATCTCTCGCTCAAAGGGATCGCAGAACAGATGCTGCCGGAAGAGATCGAAGATCCCGATGGCGCTGACTACCAAACCGGCTACGACGCGATGATCCGAATCGCACGGATTGCCGTCGCTCGCGGCGAACCTTAAACACGGAGGAGACATGGCAACTCAAACACGAACACGAACGGAGACTCGCAGTATCGCTTGCGCGCTAGACGTGGAGACCGGCGGTGTGGAGGACCGTCACCCGACGACGCAGATTGCTGTCGTCGCTTTTGACGAACGCACCTTCGACGTGATCGACGAGCTGGACGTCAAGCTACGCTTCAACGAGGCGTCGTGCGACCCGAAGGCCCTGAAGCTCAACTCCTACGACCCTCTAATCTGGGGAGCCGAGGCGGTTACGGAAGACGTGGCGCGCGCGAAGCTCAAGGACTTCTTTGAGGCGAACCAAACCTGGGAGCTGGTCTCGAAGAGTGGCAACCCGTACACGACGGCGAAGCTCGTCGCGCATAATGCCGAGTTCGACACCGCCCGCCTTCGCAAGCTCTGGGGCGGTCGCTACGCGCCGTTCGCGTGGTGGTATGCGTTCGACACGCTCCAGCTGGCGCTGTGGAAGCTGTCGGTTGCAATCGTCCCGCCGCGCAACTACCAGCTGGGAACGCTGTGCAAGCACTTCGGGATCGATACGGAGGGCGCCCACGACGCACTCGCCGACTGCAAGATGACGATCAAGCTCGCTCAGGTGTTGACGGAGTTGGAGCCGCGGAGGCGCTAATGGACGCCAAGAGCCTGTGCGTCTGCGGTTGCCTGCGGAGCCAACACCATAACGGCACGGGGGCTTGCGGCTCTACCGGAACGACACAGAAGTATAATTCAAAAATGGCTCACGGAGTTGATATTCGCGGCTGGAAGTGTAAGTGCCTGGACTTCCGTCAGTCGATCGTCCAGCCGCCGGGTGTCGAGCTGCCCGCGCCCGCGCCCGAGCCCGATCTCTGTGCGAAGTGCGGCGCTTTTTTCGGCCGCGCGTTTCCGACCGAATGCTCCGATTGCGGAGCCAAGGTCGAGCCGGCTCCGGATCCGCCGTCGCCCGCTGCGCCGCCGAAACACGAACGCAAGCCGGCGAAGTCGTCGCGCGAACGCTTCGAACAATTCCACGCAACGAACCCAGACATCTATCAGCTGTTCAAGAAGTTCACGTTCCAAGCGATCGAAGCGGGTCGCGAGCGCTTCTCTGGCCGAACAATCGCGGAGCGGATCCGCTGGTACACGCAAGTCGAGACCGGCGACCCGACGGGCTTCAAGCTCAACGACCATTGGGCGCCGTACTACGTCAGGCTATTCGTCGACGAGTTCCCCGACCACGCGGAGTTTTTCGAGACTCGAACCGCAATCGCGGATCAAGAATCGGAGGGGGAAACATGAGCGCAGTCTTGAATCCGAAACGCTTTCGATGGGCGCTAGGCAGGGGGTTGGTAACGCGAGCGAACACGAACGGTCGACCGCGAATCGTCATCGATCCTGTTGTGCTCGACTCGTGCTCGACCCACGACCAGCTCGCCAAGATCCTCGGCCTAACAGGCCGCACGATTCAGCGCAAGCGAAAGGAGCGTCGAGATATAAATGTCTAACTACGATGACGGAACTAACGTGCTTGTGAGATTTCACGATGTCGCGGCGGAGCGCCCCAAGTCCTACAAGCTACTGATGGCAGTCGACGATTGCGATGGAACCTGGATCCCGAAAAGCCAAGTTGCGCACATCGACCTCGACACCGGGGAGTTCTGGATTCCACTTTGGCTCGCGGAGGAGAAGGGATTTGATTATGAGTAAAGGACCGGGGGCAGCCGCTGGATACTATCGCGGCGACACGTTTCTGTATCGCGTGAAATGCTTAGGCCGAATGCGCGTCGGCGGATCTCAAGTTGAAGTCGACTGCGGCTGGTTCGGGTACCGCGTCTGGCCGAGGTGGTATGCGTGCCCGCGCTGCGGCTGCGGCGCGGTCTACGTTGTATGAGGCGATGATGCCGATCCGTCCTGAGGAGCTGCGCCGCGTGTTGCTCGACGCAGGGAAGCATCTCTCGCCGACGCGCTTCGGCTGGGTCGCGGCCCGCGTCGCGACGGTCGGGATCGATTGGAGTGGATCCTCGAAGGGTCAAATCATTGAAGGTGTCGCCGAGGCGCTCAACACGGGAGCCGTCCGTAGTCGATACACGGCGAGAGACTTCACGCTTGAGCAGCTCGTGACGGAATTGCGAAAGCAGGAAGCCGCTCCGAAGAGGATACGATGACGCCGATCCAACCCGAGAACAGACACCGCTACCCGAAAGACTGGGCCGAGATCTCGCTGCGACACCGCATGGAGGCACAGTGGAAGTGCGAGGGCACGCCCGAGTTTCCTAACTGCAAGGCAGAGAACGGCAAGCCCCACCCGGACACAGGCTCGATCGTCGTGCTGACCTGCGCCCACATGGACCAGGTGCCCGAACACTGCAACGACGACAACCTCCGCGCGCTTTGCCAGCGGTGCCACCTCAACTACGACCGCAAGCAGCACAGCCAGAACCGCGTGCGCAACCGATACCGCGACGCGAAGACGATCGAGATGTTCTGATGCCTGTCGAACACGACGACGAGCTTCGAGCGCTCAACGCCTTCAACGCGGCGCGACGTAAGGCAGAGCAGAACCACAAAGCCAAGCAAACCAAGCTCAACAAGCTGGCCAGGCGCGTGCGCAACGTCAACGATCCGGTCGGACGCCGCGAGGCAATCCGCGAGCTAGTCGGCCGTGCTCGAGCTGGCGAGTTTGAGTCCGTCGGCGTCCCTCGCCAATCGGTCCACATCCGCATCGTCGAGAGCAAGGTCCAGGTGGTGATACCGGACCCGCCGAAGAAGAGACGACAGACGAAGAAGGTCGCGAAGGGGAAGCGAGCGCGCGCAGCGAAGTTGGCAAGGGCGAAGGAACTGAGGGAGGAGCTTGCGCTCGACGAGCTGCGCGCGAAGCCAGGTCAGATTCTGGGAACGAGCCACGTCCCCTATGCGCCTTGGTATCGCGAACGCTACTTGCGGATGCACCCCGACGAGCAGGCCCTCGCCGATCGATACGCGGAGCAGCGGAAGAACTGGCCGGCGGCGGCGCGCGGTAGCGGCACAGCATCGTTACGCGGATCGTGGCCTGCCATGTATGGTCGCAACCCAGGCGCAGGGATGGACGATCACCGTCACACCGAAGCGCCATGGAAGGGATTTAATGAGCGCTCGTTTGTAAGGGAGCTGCAACGATGAAGGCGAAGCACGACAAGCCCACGCCCACCGGACCGCTCGCGCGCGAAGAGGTCGCCCTGGCCGGCGCCGTCGCGCGGTTTCGCAAGCTGGCGAACCTTCACGACGCCAGCCCCGACGTCTCGATCGTTGGCTTCGCCCATACGGGAGGCGCCGCGCTCACTGGCGCGGAGGACGTTCGAGACGCGGCCTACGCGCTGGAGACGGCCATGAAGGCGGCGATCGGCTCGGGTCGAGGAGAGGCCGTAGACGTTCGATCGGATCTTCTCTCGTGAGCGTTATGAATCGACGCGAATTCCTCGAAGCGCTCCTGGCGGGCGCGACCGTGACTGCGGCAGGGCTCTACGTCCCGAAGCGCTTCTACTCTTTTGCGCCGCCGCCGACCGCGTGGGAGTTGTCTGACCTGATCGTGACGGACATCCTTAACGTGTGCGAGTTGCGCGACAGGCGCGTTTGTATTACTGGCGGAGGTTTGGAGCGCGCGGGCGTTCCATTCGACCTACCCAGCTGAAGACTGGTCCGGCGGCGTGGCGATCAGCTTGCCCTTGAGCTTGCGAATCGCGCGGCGGTCAGCGTTGGACAGGAGGTCGTCGTAGCCAATCTCCCCATTGAATCCGTGTACGATCTTCGCTGCGGTCTGGAGGCCGGGCGTGTCTCCGTGCTTGACGATTCGGTTGATCAGGTTCTGTGAGATGCCTAGCAGCTGGGACGCGCGCCGCTGGCTCAGGCGGTGCCGTTGCAAGATCCTTGTTAGCCTGGCGTTGCCCATCGCTCCACTCCCCATTCGACAATTAGAGTGCCGTCTCACGATTAGCGTACCACAGTTCGTTCGACGTGTTAGCCGAGCGGCCAAGACCCACTTCCGAGGCGTTGTCAACCGTAAGCAGACCTGCTGCGGCACCCGTAAGAAAACCGGAATCGCCGGATAGGCTACCGATTCCCGCGCCTAGCCTGTATCGCGTCCGCGCCGTCTAAGCTGCACGACTCGGCCCGCCCGTCGGAGGATTCTCGTGGATGGGCGGGAGCCGCGCTCTCCCCCGCGAACTCGGCACTTTAGATTCGCGCCGAGGTCCGCGCCGGAAACACCGCTTGACAGCCGCCTTCCCGCCGATAGCTGCCGGGATTCCTCAATGAATCCGAGGACTTCCTACCGTAGACAAGCCTGGTACTAGTGTACTATAATTAGTACGCGGTCAATGGAGACCGGGAAGGAGACGAGATGGCACAAATCGAGCTGCACATGGCGCGCGGTCTGACGGTCGCGCTGCTGCTTGTTTTCGGATTGTCGCTGCCCGCGATGGCCGTGGCGCTTTGGTGGGTCGGAAAGGAGATCTGAGATGGCACGGATGGAACGCTACGAACTGAAATGGCAGCGCAAGAGCAAGATGGGCGAGCTGCAGCACTACGTCGCCACGCTGGCGAACCGCAGCTCGTTCCAGATCAAGCGACAGGAAGGTGGGCGGCGAGCCAAGTGGGCGGTCTTCGCTCCTGGCAAGACGACGCCGTTCTGGAAGGCCGCTTCGCTCGGCGACGCGAAAGCGATCGCCAGCTGCGAATACCACATCAGGCAACTTGAACAGGAGAGAAAACGATGATCGCCTACTACTCAACAGAGATCGAAGTCGAGGTCGACCGCCCCCGCGTGGGCAACGAGACACAGAAGTACGATCACCGCCAGTACACCGTCGAGGCGGAGGTCGATGTGACGGAAGAGTCGTGCGAGCTGCTTGAGGTGTCGGCGCTTTGGATCGACATCGGCGGCGGCGAGAAGCTCCCGGTCAACGAGCTGGACTTCCCGGCTGCGGGCCTAGCGACGTTGCGCGACCGCCTGGAGGACGTCGATATCCGTCGGACGATCTATCGCAACGCATGTGAAATCGACGCGGACGTCGACGCCGATCTCCAACGGCGGGACGCCAACGAACAAGGAGAAGAGACACGATGAGCACCTACATAACAAACCGCAACGGTCTGCATCTAAAACGAGGAGAACAGGAAATGAGGATCGACGTTTCAAACTACATCTTCAAACACGGAAAGCAGCCAATCGGGAGGGCCGAGTGGGCTTTCGACTTCCACGTTCCCAAGTGCATCGGCGCTGGACCCGATCGCCTGAAGGTCGTAACCGAGTCCGCACCGGGCGGTTACCAGCTCTGGAGAAGCGCGAAGCGGTGGGCGTTCAAGCGTGGGATCCAGCTCAACGCCTACCGAATCGAAACGGCCACCTAATGAGATGCGGATACGTGAACCCGAAAGCGTCGGGTCTGATTGATAACGCGATCGTCGACTGCTTGCTGGATGTCGACGCGCGTGAGATCGGGCGCGACGAGCGACCCATCGAACAATGGGCCGTTGACCTAACGGCTGAAATTAAACGGATCCTCGATGTCGAATGCGACATCGAATGGGTCGACTAACAAAGGAGAGACGAACGATGATTGAAGTCAACACTGAGAGCTACGAGAAGATCCACGGCGAGCGCCCACGCGGTCGCCCTTTCTACTGGAGCTTCGCTTTCGAGGGAATGGATCCGGTCCTCTCGGCGAGGGACTCCGAGACGGCGGCGGCGAAGGTGCGGAGGGAGCTGGCGACGTATGGGGACGGAGCACACGTCGATGTGATCATCTTCGGCGCGCACCATCCGATCTTCCACGCCAGCCGGTATACGACGTTCACGAGAGCACGCAAGCAGGCTCGGCTGTTCGCCAAGGGAATTGGCGCAACACGAATCCGAGTCATGGGATAGGAGAACGACATGACGTATCGATACCTCGATGCAAGCAGGAAAAGCGATCCCCACTCTCTGCCCGACGTGGAAGTGTTCCACGCGGCGAGGGACCTCCAGGGCGACGTGATCCAGACCGCCGGCCACCCGAACGTCCACGAGATGAATGGACTGGAACAGGGATGGTTCTTCGCCTTCGGTCAACCCGGCTGTCTGTGGGATGGCGACCCGGAGGGACCTTACGCGGACGCCGACGCCGCGATGGCCGGCGCCCGCGAGGCGGGGGGCTTCTGCGAACACGGGCACGACCTCGACGACCGTCATCCGTGTAACGACTGCGCGGTCGAACGTGCCGACGCGATGGGCGACCGATTGAGGGACGAAGGGCTCTGAGGTAGGCGCCTGATCACCACCTCGGCGCGACGTGGGGGCGTGCCGAGACGTGATCGGATGGACCGATCGAGAAAGGAGATCCAATGAGAGGCAAGACTGACCGACAAGTCGCCACGATCGTCCCGGAGAAGGTCTACGCGGAGATCAGGATGGCGGCAGCGATGGAGCAGAAGAGTGTTAGTGAATGGTTCCGGGGACTGATCGTTCCCGCCGCCGGCGCCGCCGTTAAGAAGTACGCGGCCAAGCGCAAGCGCAAAGGAGCGACGACATGACCGGACCTCAATTCGATCTGGGAAGGGTCGTCGCAACGCCCGGCGCGTTGGCGTTGCTCGAAGAGGCGGGCGTAACGGCGAGCAGTTTGATCGACCGCCACATCGCGGGCGACTGGGGAGATCTATGCAAGACAGACGCACGGATGAACGACAAGGCGTTGAAGAACGGCGATGACCGGATCTTCAGTGTGTACGAGGTAGGCGACGGGATTAAACGCAAGGTCTACGTCATAACGGAACACGACCGCTCGACGACGACGGTGCTTCGGCCGGAGGACTATTGAATGGCGAAGGCTACCGAGGAAGAGGTCCAACAAGGGCGGCACGAGTGCGGCCCTAACTCATGGCCGGAGTACGACGGGCGCGGGATCTACCTGTGTCGCGTCTGCGACGACTGCCGCGACGTCAAGCTGTCGCGGTATCGACCGGAGATCCTCCGATACTACACGCAAGCGGACGTCGACGAACCGATCGAAGAAGAGGAGTACTGAGATGCCCAAAGTGACGGGAATGCCCGAACCGACAAAGCAGATGGACCTTGAATGGCAGGCGTGGGTCAGCTGGTGCAAGCGCTTTGAGGAAGTGACCGGCGACACGGTCAACGGCCCGCGGTTTCAGCCGCTCATCGACGGCATCAAGCGATGGGGGGAGGAGCTGGTCAGCTTGCGAATCGAGCAAGGTGGCGTGAACGAGAAGGCGCTGGCGGAAGCACGCGAAGCGGCGCCGATCGAATTGGGAGGACCGAACAATGGCTAAGCAATGCGAGGATTTTCCTGCGTGCGGTCACGGCCCGCCGACTGGGATCTCTCCTGGCGACGGCGGCGGCTGTCCGGACGAGGACGGCTGCTTCGACTGCGTCGAGTGCGGCGGCAAGCTGCCGAAGCGCGCGCCGTCGTCTATCTGCCAATCGTGCCGCAACGAGTACGCCGACATGGATCCCGAAGAACGGGAGTGGCGCGACCTACAACGCGAGAACGAGGAGAGATATTAAATGGGCGAAGAAAAGGGCGGAGGCTGGAACGGGCGACGTGTAGGCGAGTCGGCTTCTGATCCGCCGCGCAGGCGGGTCCCCGCGGAGGTCGCGGCGGTGCGGAAGTTCGGCGAGGACGAACCGGACCGCGAGACAGTACGGGACGCGGTGGCGAATGCGTTCCCCTACCCCAACGACGTGCTCCGCTTGATGCGTTGGGACGCGGTCGACGGTTGCTGGTTCATCAAACGCAATGGCATGACCATCGGCATCGAGACGGATGGCTACATCCACAGCTGAAAGGAGCTGGACATGAAGTACCTGATCGGACTAGGAGTGCTGGTCGTGCTCGTCGTCGTGTTGGCGCTAACGAAGCGCGTTAGGCGTCGACACACGATCCGCCGCCGCCTCAAGCACAGTAGCTACGAGATCGATTCATTCGAGATCGTGCAGGCGCTTCGCCGCAACGCGCAACGGGAGGACAGCAAGTGAGACTGAGCAAAAAGCACGGCGTCAACCCGTCGGTTGGCGTCTGCTTCTGGTGCGGTAACGACAACGGGACGGTGATCCTGTTCGGGTCGCAGCCGCGGGGCGAGAAAGCGCCGGATCGTTCCGTCGTGAACTACGACCCTTGCCCGACGTGCGCGTTGCAATTCGCACGAGGGATCGCCCTGATCGAGTGTACCGAGCACCCGAACGACGACGACAGGAAGCAGCCGCCGATCCAAAAAGACCACCAAGCGACGCTCTACCCGACCGGCAGTTACCTCGTTATCCGAGAGGAAGCTGCCACGCGACTACTTGAACCGGGTCCGATGCTCGACGGCGTTCTAGCGAAGCGCCGGGCCTACATGGAGGTCGCAGCGTTCCAGATGCTCAACCCAACCCAGACCGGGGAAGAGACTGTTGCCTCCGACCTCGACAACGTGACAGGAGAAGACGATGGCACTTAAAGATCAATTGGTCCGAATTCAGCAGACCGCCCTCGACGAACGAGAGCGGCTTCGCTCTGACGAAGATTCAGGCTCGCTGGTTTACCTACCGAGCGCGATGTATCTGGTCGCGGACGCAATCGCGACGGGCGCCGCCGCGATCGTCGATCGGATGGACCGACTAGAGATGACCGTTCGTGGAGGCTTCAATCTTAGGTAAGGAGACAATCAAATGAAGATAGGTGATCGAATCATGCTGATTGAGATGGTGAGAGACCCGGACCCGATCCTCCCCGGCGCGCAGGGAACGATCCAGGACGTGTGCAAGTACACGGGCTGGGTCCAGGTATGGATCCAGTGGGACAATGGGCGCACGGTCGCGCTGTGCATCCCGCCCGATTCCGCTCGCGTGATCTACGAGGCCGGATAATGGAACGAGATGAGATCATGGACATGATCACCAAGTCGATCGAGCAGCAGGAAGACATGGCGAAGCTGGCATGGGCCGACAGCGACAGACTTCTCGACGAAGTAATCAACTCCGAGCCGGGAGCCGACTACAGGGCTCTGACCGTACTCGCCCACCTGTCTCGAATCGAATCCGCGATCCGAGACTCGTCGACGTGTATCGCGCTTGCGCTCATGGCACTCGCCACTCGCGACGACGATTCGGATTGCGATCCGCTTCATTGAATAGGAGAATCGAAAATGAAGGACGAAACAGGAATGTGCCGCGAGGCGCGCGTCGTGTATAGCGGACAGCCGTGCAAGCTGCGCGTCACCACCCCAGCCGATGTGGCGCGGTTCATTCGAGGCCGTATCGGTTGGTCGGCGCGCGAGCACTTCTACTCGATCTGGATCGACGCACGCAACCGTCCGCTCGCTTGGGACCTGGTGAGCATCGGCACGACAACGGCGTCGCTCGTGCATCCGGCGCAGATCTTCCAGGGTCCGCTGATGGCCGGCGCGCATCGGATTATCATCGCTCACAACCACCCTAGCGGTGACTGCAAGCCGAGCGCGGAGGACCGCGAGGTCACGCAGCGACTGGCCGAGGTGGGGAAGCTCCTCGGAGTGGCCCTGCTCGATCACGTGATCGTCGGCTCTGATTCGGAGTACTCGATGCGAGAAGGCGGCGACCTGGCGGACTAGAAGTCGCTATGGTCTTTCCCGTGCCGCGCTCGGAGGGGGCGCGCCACACCTCTGGAGGGTAAGCGATGTCACGGCTCGCCGAGATCATTCTGTTGCGTTGGAAGTGGGAGCTTGCCTGTCGGCGGCTTGCGCGTGCCGCGCTCGCGGCAGGCGTCAGTACCCGAGAGTTCGCCGCCGCTATGAAATCAATCAAACTGGAGGACGACTGATATGCCCGCTGGATCCGGAAAGTACGACGAACTCTGCACCTACGTTCGCGAGAAGTCCGGCGGGATCGCGTCTGCCATCGTCGTTCTACACGGCCAAGCCGGTGCGGGCTTCTCCGTCCAATGCCCAAAGGAGCACAGTCTGATGCTGGCGAACATCTTTCGTCACGTCGCCAACGAGATCGAGCGCGAGATCACCGACAAGAATCCGCCGCCCGACTCGCCCCCCGAAGCGTTGTAGGAGATCTCCCTCGCGGCTGATGTTCGCGCGACCGACGCACCGAGCTATACTGAAGAGCCCGTGATCTAAAGGGAAGCCGGTGGGCCACCAGGAAGACCTCGAAGCGCAGGTCGATCGACACGAAGCCCTCGCGTTGACTGCACAGACGGCGGCTGCGGAGCTGAGCGTGTTAGGTGAGTCGAATCGGAATTACGAAAACTTGCGTCTGGCCAAGATCGAAACAGAGTTGCTCAAAATCGAAGCGGCCGTGCATATCCTAGGCTCGACGACCGCCCATGCCACGCTTGCGATACTCAACCCGTCTTGATCGCTACCGATCCTCGATCATCAGGACCAGCGTCTTCACCTGAGCGGGGTGGCGCGGCCTCGGCGTCCACAGCACGATCTCATCGGGCTCTTCGATCTCCAGTAGAAGCCGCTTGCGCTGTCGCGACTGCGGCCAGGTCAGCTGCCACGAGGCAACGTGCTTGGCAACGACGCGCGGCTTCCCAGGCGGCATGAAGTTGATCATCCCCGAATTGTCGGAGTACTCTGAGATCAGTCCCTCACTGTCCGTCACGTAGCACTTGATCACGGCGTTGACGTGCGGCGTGCGATCGACCGTGACGTCGATCCCGTACCTCGTGTCTGGATCGGGCGCCTCCACGCAACCCAGTTCAACAACGCCTTCGGGCAGATCAGTCCGAGCCCAACACGCTTGCTCCAGGTCCGTATCCAGCGGCGTGTGGCACCCGATCGGATACACACCGCCCGCTCTCGTCATCGGGACGTCGGGATGCGGTGCGGGCGTCTGCGCGGAAGCGGTCAAGCCAAGCAGGACAATCCAAACGACGAACGCGAGAAACGATCTGAGTCCCATGGGGATACCTCCTGTGAGTGCCCGCCACGCTACCACAAAGCGATCGGCCTACCATCTTTCGTGGGGCCGTGCTAATAATCGGTCCCTATGGCGACCTCCAAGCGCAAGACTTCGAAGAAGAAAACAAAGGCGAAGGGAACACGAAAGAAGGGCAGGAAGAAGGCCGCGCCGCCTTCCGCCAAAGCGCCGGAGCAGCTGGACCATGTATCCGTCGCCGACCTGGAGAAGATGGTCGCGTCGTGGAACCCGAGGCGGATCTCGGACAAGGACCTGGTCGACCTGCGCCGCTCGATCAAGTTCTTCGGTCCCGTCGTGCCGCTCGTGTGCAACCGCCGCTCGGGAAATATCATCGGCGGACATCAGCGTGTCCGTGCCGCGGCACTCGAGGACCTGAAGTCGCTTCCTGTCGTGTGGGTGGACCTGGACGAGCCGAGCGAGAAGCAGCTCAACGTGGCGTTGAACAAGATCACCGGAGAGTGGCAGGAGCCGGAGCTGCGCGAGCTGTTCGACAGCCTCGAAGCTGCCGGCGCCGACCTGGAGCTAACAGGCTTCTCCGAGCTGGAGCTGAAGAATCTGTTTTCCGATCAGTGGGCAGGCGACGCCTCGGTCGGCGCCAAAGACGTTGGCAGCTACGACTCGACAAAGGAAAACGTCACGGTGCGGGTGACCGACGTTCCGCTGGAACTCAAGGACGACGTCGTCGACGCCGTCACGGAGGCTGTGAAGGAGTATGGGCTTACCGCTTCCGCGTTCTAAATTCCCGCTGCTGCTGTCGTATGCGTATGTCCGAGAGTACAAGCCAGAGAAGGTGGCGGAGTGGTTCACCGACCCGCGCGTAGACGTGCTGCTGGACTGCGGCGCGTTCTCCACGAAGAACGCGGACAAGGAAATCAACCTCGATAGCTACATGGGTTTCGTGGACACCTGGAAGAATCACTTGTTCGGGTATCTCTCGCTGGACGTGCTTGGAGATCCCAAGCGCACAGACGACAACCTCCAGACGATGCTCTCCGCAGGCCTGCACCCGATACCCGTTCACGTGCTGGGCGACGACGGCAAGCGAATGGACGAGCTGTTTGAGATGAGCGACTTCGTGGCGCTCGGCGGTCTGCGCCGCCCCAACCGAGGCCATTGCCCGAGGTCATACGTCAAGCAGAAGATGGATTGGGCGGCAGGCCGTCGCGTCCACTGGCTCGGGTACACCAGAGAGCCTCTCCTGCGCGGCTTCCGACCGTACTCCTGCGACTCGTCGAACTTCACTGGCGCAGAGCGATACGGCAACGTGCGCGTCTACCTCGGCAGAGGGAAATGGTGGAACACTCAGCGCTCCGACGCCAAGAAGAAGGACCTGCCGCGCGAGGTCGCCGACGTGCTGCTCAGCATCGGCTACTCCGTGGACGACTGGCGCAACGACGACCTGTGGCGGCGCAACGCAGAACGCGACAACAAGAAGACCCGCTTCCTCTCCCAGGAGATCGTGATCGACTCATTCATGCGCTGGGTGATCGACCTGGACGAGCGGTTCCAAGTGCGCGCGTTCCAGGCTGCGACGATGGTTCAGAACCAGCCGTCGTACATCAAGCTCGCGCTCGACAGGTACTACACCGAAGGAGGTTCCCGATGAGGATCGTTCTAACCATCAAACTCCGCGTCCCTGGCTTGCATCACTGGCCCGACGCTCCACATCCGGTCAGCTACCTGGCATTCGTTCACAGACACCTCTTCCACATCGAGGCGTCGAAAGAGGTGACGGATGCCGATAGGGAAGTGGAGTTCATCCTGTTCCAGAACGAAGTCGACAGATGGCTCGCCGCGTACTTCAAACGCCAGCCGTGTGGATCATACGACTTCGGCACGATGAGCTGCGAGCAGCTTGCGATCATGCTGATCTCCGGATTGAAGCTCACCCGATGTCGGGTAGCCGAGGACGGCGAGAACGGAGCCACGGTGTTCGCATGATCCGATCGATGATCGCCCTGTACCTGCTGGCGGTCGTGATCGCCAACCTCGTTGTCGCCCACTACGGCCAAGCGGCGCTGCCGTTCACCGCGTTCCTGCTGGTGCCGCTCGACCTCGTGACCCGAGACGTGCTCCACCACGAATGGCAACACGACCGTCTGTGGCCCAAGATGACGGCGCTGATCGCGGCCGGCTCGCTGCTGGCGTTCGCGCTCAACCACGACGCGGGGCGCGTTGCGCTGGCATCGTTCCTAGCGTTCGCGTTGGCGGGAGCGGCCAACACCTGGATCTATCACCTGATGAGCAACGGCACGCGCTACCAACGGATGGTCGCGTCGTCGTGTGTCGCAGCGGTCGTCGACTCGCTGGTGTTCCCGTTCGTTGCGTTCGACGAGCCGTCGTGGTTCCTGTGTCTGACCCAAGCGACCGCCAAGGCCACGAGCGGAGCTATCTTCTCCTGGCTCTTTCTCTTACGCTTCGACAAGGAGGGCGCACGATGACGACCAAGCAAGCGCAATGGATCGAGGTGACACGACGCTTCGAGTTCTGCGCGGGACACCGGCTACTCGGCCACGAAGGCAAGTGCCGCTTCATGCACGGTCACAACTACGTGGCAGAGGTCACCGTTCAATCCAGAGAGCTGGACGACCTCGGAATGGTCGTGGACTTCGGCGTCGTCAAGGACAAGGTCGGCGAATGGATCGACCGCAACTGGGACCACGCCTTCATCTACAACCGGGACGACGAGGAGGTGATGAAGGCGCTCGTGTGTCTCGAAGACCAGAATGCGTACTCGATGCCGCTCAACCCGACCGCGGAAGTCATGGCGAGCTACCTGATCGACATCTGCCGCTCGCTGATCCCGTTGCCGCTCAACGTCACTCGCGTGCGCTTGTGGGAGACCCCGAAGTGTTACGCCGAGGTCACTCGTGGCTCGTAAAGGCAGATACCACGTCGCGGAGATTTTCTATTCGCTGCAAGGCGAGGGGCACCGCAAAGGGACCGCGAACATCTTCCTGCGCTTTGCCGGCTGCAATCTCCAGTGCAACGTCGCCGAGCACGGCTTCGACTGCGATACCGACTTCACAGCACGCGAGACGTTCGGCAACGCCGACCACCTGGTCAATCGCCTTCTGGACTTCTGGTCCGACGAGTACTTCGGCAAGCCGTCTGTCATTCTCACAGGCGGAGAGCCGACGCTCCAAGTCGACGACGCGCTGATCGACGACCTCAAGGCCGCGGGGTTCTACATCGCGATCGAGACCAACGGCACCAACCCGGTGCACCCTGGAATCGACTGGGTGTCGTGTTCACCCAAGCCAGGCGAGATGATGGTCATCGCAAGCTGCGACGAGGTAAGGGTCGTGATCGACGAAGGCCAGATGCCGGGAGACGAACTGCTGCCCAAGGCCAAGCACTACTTCGTCTCGCCGGCCTTCGATGGCAACACGATCAAGCCGGGCGCCTTGGAGTGGGCGATCGACTGGTGTCTGTCTGCGCCGCTGTGGCGACTGTCGGTGCAGGATCACAAGGTCTGGGGAGTGCGATGAGACAGATCACCTGGAACGACATCGAGAGACAGTGCCAGCGGGGCGACGTGCCGGGGACCGGGCGAACCGTGTTCGGTGTACCTCGCGGCGGCACTCACATCGCCCAAGCGCTCAACAGCTTCAACTCCTGTCTGCTCGTGGACGACCCGGAAGCCGCCGAGTTCATCGTGGACGACCTGATCGATAGCGGCCGAACGCGGGCACGGTGGATGGATCGATTCCCCAGAGCCGACTTCTGGGCTCCTTACGACAAGAAAGAACCGGAGTTCGCTGGCGTCTGGCTCGAATTTCCGTGGGAGCGACACGCGGGCGAACTGGCCGCAGAGGACAGCGCCGCTCGACTGATCCAGGCGCTCGGCGTGGACATCAATGCACAGGGGCTGCAGGAGACGCCTGACCGCCTCGTGCGCGCGCTCAAGGAGATGACCGTCGGATACAAGGGCGACCCCGAGGAGATCCTCAGCAAGCGATTCGACGCCTCCTACGACGAAATGGTCGTCGTGCGCGACATCGAGTTCTACTCGCTTTGCGAGCACCATCTGCTGCCGTTTCACGGCAAGGCGACTGTCGGATACATCGCCAACGGCCAGGTCGTCGGCTTGTCCAAGCTCGGGCGACTCGTCGACTGCTACGCGCGCCGCCTCCAACTCCAAGAGCGAATGACGGTCCAGATCGCCGAGGCGATTCAGAAGCACCTCGCACCGGCTGGCGTTGGCTGCGTCGTGCGCGCTCGACACCTCTGCATGGCGATGAGGGGGGCGAAATGTCCCGCCGAGATGGTCACGTCGAGCCTAATGGGCATGATGCGACACGACGCCAAAGCCCGAGAAGAGTTCATGGCCTTGGCGGGCGGACTGTAACAGTCTGCCCCACCGCTCGACGTTCCACGTGGAACACGGTGGGGGGTTAATGGAGGACGGCGCCCTACTAGGCGTAGAATCTCTGGAAAGGGACAACAGCGATGGCCACGAAGAAGGCGAAGCGCAAGACGACAGCGGCCAAGAAGACCGCCCCCAAGCGCAAGAAGGCCTCCCCGAAGCGGGCTCGCAGGACGGCCAAGGCGACGCGCAAGAAGCCTGCCAAGGGCAGCAAGGGCGGGCGCCCTCGGATCGAGATCGACTGGGATAACGTGGCCCGTCTGCTGCGCGTTGGGAACACGAACGAGGACATCGCGGCGATACTCGAGATCTCCATCGCCACGCTCCAGGCGAGGTTCGCCGAGCACCCGGAGAAGGTGGAGGCGGCACGGGCGACGCGGCGCAGCAACCTGCGAACACGCCAGACGGCCAACGCTCTGGCGGGCTCCGATCGCATGCTGATTCACTTGGGCGAACACGAACTGGGGCAGCGTCGCAAGCTCCAGCTGAGCGGCGAGCCGGGGCAGCCGCCTGTTGCGTTCACCGTTGCCGAGTTCGTCCAGCTCGGCGCCGCGCGACAGAAGCAACGGCTGGCGATAGAAGCCGAGTCGAGCGATGGCGGGGAGTAGTCTCATCAATGAAGTGGACCTGGATCAGTACGATCCAGAGACGCTCGACCTCTACGAAAGGGCGATGGTCGAGCAGCAACGCGACCCGGAGTGGTTCATCCAGAACGCTCTCGGCCACAATCTCTGGGAGAAGCAACGGGAGATTGTTCGCTCGGTACGCGACCACAAGCGGACGGCGGTTCGATCCTGCCACGGCGCCGGCAAGACGTACACCGCAGCGCAAGTCCTACTCTGGTTCGCGTACTCGTTCTCCCACTCGATCGTCCTCACCACCGCCCCGACGTTCCGCCAGGTGGAGCGCATCCTATGGAAAGAGCTGCGCGTTGCGTGGAAGAGCGCTCGCATACCGCTAGGTGGGTTCCTACGCAAGGTCCCTGCGCTGGAGATCTCCGATGACTGGTTCTCGTTGGGGTTCTCAACGGACGAGCCGGATGCGTTCCAAGGGCACCACGAAGAGTCCGTGCTCGTAGTGTTCGACGAGGCGTCGGGCATAGCACGCGATCTGTGGATCTCCGCCGACTCTGTGTTGACGTCGGCTAACTGCCGACTGCTCACGATCGGCAACCCGACAGACCCGACCTCCCAGTTCTTCGACGAGTTCAAGACCGCCGACGTCTCCAAGATCTCGATCAGCGCCTTCCAGACGCCGAACTTCACAGCGTTCGGTATCACGCAGGACGACATCGTCGACGGCTCGTGGCAGCAGAAGATCGTCGGCGATCTCCCCAACTCCAGGCTGATCACACCGGAGTGGGTTGCCGACAAGGCGACTCGGTGGGGCGTGACGTCGACGCTGTGGAAGGCGCGCGTACTGGGCGAGTTCCCCGACACCGGAACGGACGCCTTGATCCCGCTGTCGTGGATCGAGGCGGCTGCGGCACGCGAGATTCAACCCACCGAGCCGATCGAAATAGCGTGTGACGTCGCGCGGTTCGGGGACGACGAGTCGGTGATCGGCGCACGGGCGGGCTGCTTCTACCGCATGCTCTACCACGCACGCTCCCAGGATCTGATGACGACAACCGGCGAGGTCGTGCGAGCGCTAAGCGATACCGGGGCGACGATTGCCAAGATCGACGAGGTGGGCCTCGGGGCAGGAGTACTCGATCGCCTGGTCGAGCAGGGTCGGCCCGCTGCGGGGATCAACGCGGGCAAGCCGGCGCGCGACGCCGAGCGGTTCGCCAACGCCCGAGCTGAGATGTTCTGGGGCCTGCGCGAGCGATTCGATCCGCGCGAAGCCGCCATCGACATCGACTCGGAGGACGACGAGCTTCAGTCGCAGCTGGCAGCGATCAAGTACAAGGTCGACTCCCGCGGCCGTGTGCTGATCGAATCGAAGGAAGATATGAAGAAGCGGGGGCTGGAGTCGCCAGACCGCGCTGACACGCTGGCGATGGCCTATTACGCTCACGCCTCAACCCAAGAGGCTGAGCTGTGGTAGACTGATCGAGAATTAGTACGAGCGGATGGAGTCCACAGAACAGGAGGAAGCGATGCCGCTACCCAACACTGAAGTCCAGATGTGCGAGCACCCGGAGCACTCGGAGTCGAGCGAGGCTCGCGCGACGGCACTCATTCGCTTCGCGCAAGACGGCGAGGTTAAGGAGTTCCACTCGTGCCTGGCGCACGGGACCGCCGTGCAGTTCGGGTACAAGCCTGCGGCGACGGACGCTGAAACGATGCAGAAGATCGCAGGAGCCACCAAGCCGGAGAAAGACTCGGTTCTCAAGACTGGCGCGCGAGTTCGCTACAGAGCGCGCGGCCTGTCTCCTACCCAAGACGATCGGCTCGGTACGATCGTCGGTTACGGAACCCACGGGACTGTTCGAATCAAAGCCGACCACGATGGGGAGCTTTACGACGTAGCGAGAGATCACTTCGTCTACGTCGACGAGACGGCCTCGGAGGATCGTCCGAGTGAAGCGATCGACGACGGGGCCGATGCAGAGCAAGGGGCAGAACTGAACGAACCGCTTCCCGAGTTTGAGTACGGCAACGAGGAAGCGGGAGACGCGATGAACGCCGAAGAGGAAGCCCGCCAGCCAGTCGACGGTCTGGAGTGTCGCCCGATCTCGGAAGACGATGACTTCGTCGATCACGTGGACTGCGCCCCGAACGTGGCAGACGAGCCCGACGAAGCCGCCGCCTCTCGCGAGCTGGACGGCGCCCGCGAAGAGATCGCCGACGAGCGGGATCCTGGCGCCGATCAGGAAGGGTTCTGATGCTCAAGCACGCGCTTCTCAAGCGGCCGAAGGCGCTGATCGAAAAGCTCGCGCGCGGCTCGAAGCCGCCGAAGTCGAGGCCAGATCCGGTCTCCCTCCCGGCTCTCTTACAGCGTGTTAGGTCGCACGGCGATCGAGGCGCGCGACGCTGGGCGCGGGAGATGTCGATTCGAAACACGTCGCTATCGCGGAAGCAATTCGCGCGCCGCTGGAAACGAAACCGGATGGCGCGCGAGTCGCGCAGGAGGAACCGAGCAGCATGACGACCCCCCACGAAGCCAACGAGAAGCTCGCCGAGGTTATCATCAGCCGGCTCAACAGTCTCCTGGAGGACGACCCGTCGTTAGGCGAGACGTTCGGCCTACTGATCCGAACGCGCGTAACGTGCGACTACGGCCTAGGCGACCACGACACGATCCAAGTCGCAATGGAAGAGGGCTGTAGCTACGTCGGCTTCCTGGGGATGCTCAACGGCATAGTCGGCGCGATCCCCAAAGGCCACGAGAAGGCGGGCTGGGGATACGTGATGGCGATCGTCGAGGACGACGGAACGGTATCCAGCTTCTGCAACACCAAGAAGCACAGACCGACGGCGATGTGATGACGTGCGACGTCTGTGCACGACGGGCAGGAGGCTTCGAGACCTTCGGCGGAACGCGCTGGGGTTACTACTTCGGCCGCGAGCTGCTGTGTCTGTGCTGCTCCATGTGGGCGCAAGGGTTCGGCCTAATGCCGCATCTGACCTTGGAGAGCGGGATCGAGTAGAGCTAGAAGACCCACGCCACGAGGGAGTAGGTTAGCGCCTGCGCGTCGGCGTGATTGAACTGAAACCTGTGAACCAAATCTGTGAGCATGATCCGAGAAACCTTCCGGTCGATGGCCGTATCCGCGCCGAGGCCAAACCCAGAGACGTAGCTCGCCACCGCGCCGCCTTGAGCACTCCATCCGAGTTGCAGCTCATCGCCGCTAGGCATGAAAACGTCGAGCCATGGCGTGACCAGAGCGGTTCCCGTGCGGGCAGTTACCACCAGCTCAAGGTAGAGCTGCTCGACGCCGTTAGCGATGATGAACGGATCAGAATACCAATCCGCGGTTCTCTCGGCGAGCGGCGCCATTATGTAAGGGCCTGCAACCCGAGGAGACGAGCGATGGTATTTCGCTAGCACAATAGTGTTACTCATGTCGAAACCCCCTGCTAGAACACCCAGGCGTAGATCGAGTAGGTTATCGCCTGCGCGTCGACGTGATTCAATCGCAGCTCATACACCGCGTCCGTGATCATTACGCGATCGGTCTTCGCGTCGATGTCCGTATCGTCGCCGACGCCGAACCCGGAGACGTAGCTCCCTACCGCGCCGGCTTGCACGGCGTATCCGCGGATCGAAAGCGCGCCGCCGGGCATGATGGCGCGAAGCCGTGGCGTGACCAGAGCGGTTCCTGTGCGGGCGGTAACGAGCATCTCGAGATAGATCTGCTCGACGCCGTTCGCAACGTAGAAACTGTCAGCGAAGAAGTCGGCCGTTCTCTCGGCGAGCGGCAGGAGTTCGTAGGGGCCTGCAACCCGAGGAGACGACCGATGGAACTTCGAGAGCAAAATCGCGTCGCTCATGTCGGGCTCCCCTAGAAGACTACAGCCGCCACCGAGTAGGTGATCGAGTCGCCGTCGGTGTGGTTCATTCGCAGGACGTGAGGCATCCCTTCGATCATAATCCGGTTGAGCTTCGTTCCGATCTCCGCGTCCGCGCCCAGTCCCCAACCCGACGTGAAGCCGCCCACGTCGTTGGCAAGCTCGCCAGTCCCGAGTGACAGAAGCGTGCCGCTGGGGAGGACTACCAGCAGCTCGGGAGTCACAATCGCCAACGCGGGATCTGCGGTGCAGTCGATCTCGATGTAGAGTTGCTTGACGCCGATCGCGATCTCGATCGCAACGTCGACGCTCGCGGTCCTTGCGGCCGAAGCGAGTAGCTCGAATGAGCCTTCTACCCGCGGCGTCGACTGGTGGGCCTTCGATAGAACCTGCATCGCTTATCCCCCGGGTGTGTGGCGAGGGGGCAGAGCCTTCGCGTAGACCGTCGATCCAGCGGTCATGCTCAAAGATGCCCCCCGCGCGACCGAGCTTCCCGATCGGAATGCCGGTACAAGACGGCATCGCCCCGCGGTACGCGCTCGCCATGGCCGCGCTTTCGTGGTGGAGTCTAACATGAAGACAGCAGTACACTCACACCAGCGGCACGGTGCAGAGCCGGGTCGCAGACCGGGTCCGTCGTTGGCGTTGCGCGGATCAGGATCCCAGCTGGCCCCGAGCTGGGCGGTCGCGATCGGGGCATCCCATTCTTCCCGTTTCTGCCCATTCCGCGATACTTGTCGCCAGATAAGACATAGTTCTCGGTTACTTAGCTCCACGGGGTTTCGCCCAATTCCGCCCATCGCGTCGGCGTGGCCACCCCCGCCGAGCGAAAAAGCTCAATGAAAGTGCGAGGTGGCTTAGCCAGGTCGCACTTTGTTGGGCGTCTAGCGCCGCTACCTGCTCAACTTTCGAACGAAGAGCGCTCGCTTGGCCTCGATCTTGCGAGTGCGGCGAACGTCTCCGCCCCGATCACTGGCGAACGTAACGCTGTGCTACCCCTTCGCTGCCCGCGTCTACGAGTCCAAAATGACCACGCAGAAGAGAAAGAGCGAGCTGGCCCAGGAGTACAGGCGAGCCGTGAAGGGCTCCACGAAGGACGAGACACGCCACGAGTGGCTGGTCTACTTGGCGGCGCTTTGGAAGGAAGACGGCGACACCAGAGTCTTCATGGACATTCGCGCTCGCGCCAGAACGAACGGCGCCCAGGTGGATATTCAGTTCATGCGTGGCAATATCACGCCCCGGATGTTCTTCCTGCGGCTGCGACTTGAGTGCGCCGATGTCTACGCCACCGACCTAACAACGTATGGGCTCGCGTCGATCGACCAGGCGACGCCCGCGTACCAAACGCTGACAAGAGAGGCGGCGCTGGAAGTGCTTGAGGCGTTCGAGAGTGTGGACATCAACGACCCGACCGCCGTGTGTGTGGCGATGGCGTCGACGTGGCATCGGTTGGTTGCCCAGATACATGAGCTGTACGGCCTGCCGTCGCCGAGGGAGTTGCGCGGAGAGAAGATGCACGAGGAGAGCGACGCGGAGACCGCCGTCTTAGATTCCGACGACTTCCAGACCAAGATGACGCCTGGGAAGCGACGTGGGTGGGAGGCCAAGGTTGAGTGAGCACCTTCGTCCGATACGACGATGAGGTAGAGATCCTCGGGCTGGGTTCCATAGGGCAGTACAATGTCGTAGACCTAGCACCCTACCTCGTGGACGCCTCCGCGATTGGCGTCGTTGTGCGGATGACTCACAACGGCACATCGAACCCGAACTCCGTGACGGAAGCCGCCGCCTCGGGCCTCCAGCTCGGCTGTCGGTTGCAGCCCGATCTCTACATCAACGCGGCGGTGTCGTTGGGTACAGGTACGACTGTCGCCTTCCGAGTCGGCTCGACCAATGTGAGAGCGTTTCTCGTTGGCGAGATCCACGGCGACGATGGGGCAGTGCTCTACCCGGATTCAGCCTACTACCAGCCGGCGGTCGAAGACTACGGGTTCTGGGTCGACCACCAGCCAACGCCACAGGGCGCCGACACACTAGACGACATCGCGGCGGTGATCGTGCGCGTCTTGTCGCAGTGGTCTCCGACGATGGGTGTTCGGCAGAAGGGATCGTCAAGCGCTCCACACGCTCTTAGGTGGAACGGCGCAATGACGTGGTTCGTCGTTGGCGTGGACGAGGACGGTTACTACCAAACGTATTCGACAGGCAAAGCCGGTCAGCCGACCGAGTTCTCTGCGTTCTACGAGGTCGGGTACATCAAGCACGGCAGCGACGTCGTCACCGTACTCGACCGACAGCAAGAGGGGCTCGCTACACAGATAGGATCGTTCGGCACTTTGAATCTGGCTGGGTCAGTGCCGACCGGAACGACTGTCGTTGGCGGGCACTGGTACAACGAGACACTCGGGAGTGACGAGCAGGCAATGTACTTGCGGAATTCCGGCAGCTCGGAGTCCACGGGTATCAAGGTCAAGGTCTCAACGCAGCAGGCCCAGTTCGTCGCGCTCGATGGGGACCTGGAGGCCGAGTATCAGCTGGAGGTTGCCACAGCAGATTTCCTGATCGACTGGTACGAGAAGGCGCCTGCTCGCTTCCTCTTCGATGCCAGCATGCGGCCCCCATTCGTTGCCAGCGCGCTCCCGACGCTTCCGCTGGAGACCGGCTCGGATGCAAAGTCGCCGCTCGTGTCCGCGCCCGCGGAGGCTAAGACGGCTCTCGATGCCGCCGTGGACGTGGAGACGCCCTTCGACGCCGAAGTGGATACGCGCGAGAAGGACTCGTAGGAAAGGTGCGACGCCTGATCCGATGCGGGCTATGGTCGCCACTGGTAGCGCAGGCTGCGGACCACGAGGGGGGGGTCTTCATGTGAGCTGCTCTAAGGTCCTCGCCTATCTGTCCGACAACCTCTTGACCGTTGCGGGTACGTTCGATGCGGACGGAGTGCCGCTAACCGGCGTGACCGATTCCCTCACAGGCTTGGCAGTTACCACCGCCACCGTGGAAGCAACGATCGAGGACCTGGCCGGCACCGAGCTGACCGGCGTTACTTGGCCGCTGTCGCTTCCCCACGTCGGTTCCCCGGATGGCACCTACCGCGCGAACGTCTCCGACGATCTCGTCACGACCCCCGGCCAGGTGGTGAAGATCATCATCACCATCGACGACGGCGCCGACCGCTTCGACCGCCGCGCGCTGTACTGCACCGTCGAGGAGTCGGTCTAATGCGAATGCCGTGGGCGTCGAAGAGCGACAAGGAAATCGTGCAAGTGCTGGAGGACGTCTACGGCAAGGACGTCATGCAGATCAAGTCGCCAGGCTTCGGCGGTCTGCTCACGATGATCCGCGCTCGTGTCACGACCGCGCCGTCGCGCGGGTCCACCGAGCTTCTTCACAGTTACGCGACACAGCCGTGGGTTCGCGCGGTCGTCGGCAAGATCTCAGAGGGTGTCGCAGCTACTGAATGGCGTGCTTTCAAGTCGCCAGGCAAGGATAAACAGGAGCGCGGGAAGGCGGCGGCGAAGTTTGCTCGCTCAACACCTCGCGCTCGCACGCGGATGCTGAAGGAGATGGACTTCGAACCCATCCCGTACCATCCGATTGTCGAAGTGATGGATGCCGGCAACGAGTTTCACGAGGGCTACGTGCTCTCGGAGCTTACGCAGGTTCACCAAGAGCTAATTGGCGAGGGCTTCTGGCTGAAGGAACGCGACGGCCGCAATCAGCCGGTCGCGCTTTGGAATCTCCCGCCGACGTGGATACAAGGCACGCCTGTCCCTGGCACCGAAGTCGACTTCTTCACGATCCGCGTCGACGGCGCGATCAGTAAGATTCCGTCCACAGAGGTGATCTGGTTTCAGAAGCCGAGCGCATTGACTCCGTACCGCCGAGGTGTCGGCGTAGGTCACGCGCTCGCCGACGAGATGGACGTCGACGAGTACACCTCGAAGATGATTAAACAGTTTATGGTAGGCGGCGCGATCCCCGACATCCTCGTCACCGCCGACGGTCTGTCGCCCGAGAACACCAAGCGACTCGAGGAAGACTGGATCCAGAAGAGCCAGGGCTTTTGGAGGCGCTTCAAACCGCACTTCCTCAACAAAAAGGTCGAGGTCGTCAAGCTGACCTCCACGTTCCGCGAGCTGGAGCTTCCCAAGCTGCGCACGTTCCAACGCGACACGATCGTCCAGACGTGGGGCGTGTCTCCGGAGATCCTGGGCATCGTCGAGAACAGCAATCGGGCGACGATCGAAGGCGCCTTCTTCCAGTTCTCCCGTTGGGTCCTGGTCCCGCGGCTGGAGTTCAAACGAGTCACCCTGCAGGCGCGTCTCGTGCCGGACTTCGGCGATCCGTCCCTCGTGCTGGACTACGTCTCCCCGGTCGAAGAGGACCGCGCGCACGTCCTGTCAGTAATGACGGCCCGCGCCGATGCGTTCACGATCGACGAATGGCGAGAAGAGGCCGGTCGCCCCGAGCTGGCGGACGACCAAGGCAAGGTCTACGCGACCACATTCACGACGAGATACGTCCGCGAGCTGGCGCCGGCAGCCGACCCTCCGCCCGAGCCCGGTGGGCCTGAACCGGCGCCGGCTCCGGATCCCGAGCCCGCTCCGGTCGCGGGTAGCGACGTCGACGAAGACGCTGCGATCACCGGGTCCAACGTGCTCAACGGCGCGCAGGTCACGGCGATCCTGGACCTGATCGTCCGCGTCGCGGAGGGTCAGCTCTCGATCGAGTCGGCCGTCGCGCTGATGGGCGTCGCCTTTGGCATCGGCGAAGACACGGCACGGGAGATCATCGGCACGCCGCGGCCTCCGCCCGACTCGGACGAATCGGCCAATCTCGACAAGGCGATGGTCGACGCGATCCGCGCGCTGAAGAAGGCGCGTCTGGTCAAGCAGGACGACGACGACGACGAGGAGGCCGAGGAGCGCGCGAACGCGCTAGTCCGCGCGGCTCGCGACGCCGTGGATCCCAAGGAAGTGGAAGACGAGATGCGGCCTGTCATTGCCGCCACGGTCTTGCAGTTCGGCGAAGACACGCTGACCCAGAGCGAGCTTGAAGTCGTCTTCGACCCGCTGGATCCCCAGGTGGCCGAGTACCTTCTCAACGGCTACCGGACGGAGCTTCAGAGCGTCTCCGACACGACCAAGCAGGAGGTCGAGAGAACGATCCGCGACTCCGTGCTTCAGGGGCTAACGCTGGGCGCTATCGTGACCGCCGTCCGCTCGGTCTTCACCCGTGCCCGCGAGATTCGCTCTGCTACGATCGCGCGAAGCGGCACGGTCCAGAGCGCCAACTTCGGGATCGTGTCTGGCTTCACCCAAGCCGGTGTCCCCCTTAAGGATTGGGTGTCGGAGAGGGACGGCGTTGTACGAGAAACCCACATCTCGCTTGACCTACAGGATCCGATCCCGGTCGCGGACGACTTCGTGTCGTCCAGCGGCGCCTCGGGTCCGATCCCGGGGCAGCTCGGGACCGCAGCCGAAGACGCAAACTGCCGCTGCATCATCCTTCCTGCCGGCTACGACGACGAAGGAAAGGCGAGCGCGCTTTTCACAACCGAAGAGAAAACCGATCACTGGAAGACCTTCGAAGCTCAGCGCCAACCGTTCGAAGAGCTGGCGGTCGAGGGCCTGGAGCGAGCATTCCAACGTCAGGAGAGCGCAGTCGTGGCGGCTCTAAAGGGGACAGCATGAGCGACGCAATCCGATGGATGTCGGCGCGGAAGTTTCGCGAGGGTATGAAGAGCGGCGAGATCAAGGACCAGCGCGAGGTCGGGATCCACGTCGGCTTCAATGCCAAGACCCAAGTGATCAATGCCGTCGACGACGGCGACGACGCCTCTCGGCAGATGCTGTTCGCGATCAGCTCGGAAGCGGTTGACCGCGACACCGACACCGTCGCCATCGACGGCTGGGATCTCGCGAACTACCGCAACAATCCTGTCGTGCTGTTCGGTCACAACTACTGGAACAACGTCGCGCCCGTCGTCGGGAAATCGCTCTCGGAGTTCATCGAGAAGAAGATGCTCAAGAGCCTGATGGAGTTCACGCCGCAAGGGACAGTGCCCCTGGCCGACACGCTCTACGCGCTATACGCGAACGGCTTCATGCACGCGACGAGCGTCGGCTTCATCGCAAGCGACTTTGAATTCGTCGAAGACGATCTGGACCGACCTTGGGGGATCGACTTCCTCGAGCAAGAGCTTCTGGAATACTCCCTCGTGCCGGTACCTTCGAATCCGGAGGCGCTCGCCGAGGCGCGATCCAAGTCAATCAACACGGAGCCGCTCTTCGATTGGACCGGGGAGATTCTCGACGAATGGAAGGCTCACAAGAGCCAGTCGTTCTGGCTGCCGAAGACATTGCTGCGCGAGATTCGCGCGCAAGCGGATCCCAAGCAGCGGACCACGGCTCAGGTGCCGAAGGGAGTAGAGATGCGAAATCAAGCGACAGCGAAGTTCGTCGAGGCGCTCACGCCCGAGATGGCGGAGCACGTCGTCCGGTGCTCGGTCTCGAACTCCAGCGACGCCGAGGCCGGCGGAACCTTGGCGGCAGGCGAGTACACCTGGATCGACGACTCCGCCTTCCATCGCTCCGGCTTTGGGTTCATCGACGGTACGAAGCTGGCCGAGCCTCTGGAGTTCAACCCGAGTCAGTGGCAGATCGTTCTCGACAAGGCGGCGGAAGCCGAGCCCGAGACCAAGCACACGGTCCTGGCGTGTCCCGCCTGCGGCGAAGAGCTGGAGGTCCAACTCGAAGCGACCGATGCCGACAAGGCGATCGAGTGCGAGTGCGGCGAGGACCTGGTCCTGGAAGACGGCGCGCTCAAGATCACGCTGGCAGACGACGACGTCGTGGACCCGCTCTGGCTGCGAAGTCTCCGCGCCAGCGGCGCACCCGAGTCCGTGATCCAGGCCGCACAGCGCGCGCACGCGCGGGGGGATGCGGCCACGTCCGACAATAAGGACGGCGAGGGCGATGACGCCTTCGAGTTGAGCGACGACATGGTCGCCCTTCTGGAAACGCTCGGCGTGGACGTGAACGCCACGCTTGCGAAAGAGCCGGATGCGAGCAACGATTCGGACGATTCGATCGACCTGGAGAGCATCGAGGTCGTAGATGAAGACGGGACACGCTGCGGCTTGCGGTCCTTCTTTGAACAGATCCTTCCCGAGAGCATCGACGAAGGCGTGAAAGCCGCGATTGAGAACGTCTTGCAACCGAAATAGGGGAGGAGCCTCGTGCGTGAAATCACGAAGGAACAAGCCAAAGAACTGTTCCTCTCGATGCTTGCTGGGTCGAATGTGGACCTCGCGAAGACCGTCGAGGAACAGATCGCGAAGGCGATGGGGCCGCTGGAGGAGCGTCTGAAGAAGCAGAGCACGACGCACTTCCAAGACATCATGCGTGGCCAGCGCTCGCCGAGCGAGGAAAAGGAAGCGAAGACCATTGCCGTCGGTCGGATGGTTCGACTGCTCGCGATGGCGAAGGGAGATCAGGACAAGGCCGTCGGCTACGCCACAAAGATGTTCGGCGCCGATGACCTCTCGACGAAGGCACTCTCGGCCGGGCAGGCCGATGCGGGTGGCTTCCTCGTGTCGCCCGAGTTCTCGCTGGAAGTGATCGAGCTTCTGCGGCCGATGTCAGTCGTTCGCAGACTAAACCCGACCACTCTGCCGATGGATCAGGGTGCGCTGTCGATCTCGAAGCTGACAGGTGGAGCGACCGCCGCCTACACGGGCGAAGGTCAGAACATCGGGTCGTCCCAACAGACGACCGGAATGCTCGACCTGGTCTGGAAGAAGCTGGCCGCGCTGGTTCCGATCAGTAACGACCTGCTGCGCTTCTCGACCACAAGCCCCAACGCGGACGCCGTCGTGCGAGACGACATCGTTGCAGCGATGGCGCTTCGAGAAGACCTGGCCTTCATTCGAGGGGATGGGCTGTCCGGCACTCCGAAGGGCCTTCGGAATTGGGCGCCGGCCGCGAACATCCTCACGGTGAACGCGACGGTCAATCTGGCGAACATCACGGTGGACCTCGGGAAGCTCGTGCTGGCGCTGGAAGAAGCGAACGTGCGGATG
>SDBT01000740.1_pt1 | contig 53350 bp, 83 predicted proteins | sample 2277101 | NCBI WGS metagenome assembly SDBT01 (sample SAMN10404973, study PRJNA504765) | marine sediment metagenome | isolation source: marine sediment core GS10_PC15, 103 cmbsf | place: Arctic Ocean: Southern Knipovich Ridge | collected 2010
AAAAGTTCGTCCACTGTCGTGTGATAACAATCCTTTGACGTTTTCAAGCAAAAAGTACCTTGGTTTGTTTTCTTTAAGTATCCTTGCAATGTCAAAGAAAAGAGTACCTCGCGTGTCATCAAACCCACGTCTTCTACCTGCAATACTGAATGACTGGCAAGGAAATCCTCCCACAAGCAAATCATATTCTGGTAGTTCTTTTGCATTGATTTTTGTAATGTCTCCATAATTTTTGTGTTTACTTGTGTTATGAATTGTCCCGATCCCCCCGTTGTCGGAAGGCAGAACGCTTCTTCTTCCTTTATCAGCATCCCCGACCCACCGCTCACTCCGCAACACTTCTGGTATAGTTTTCCGCTGTTGCACTTGTGACATATCCTCGTTAGGCTCGGTCTGTCTGCTGACCTCATCTGTTGATTTATTGTTAAAGTTTTTTTCATAGATTTGGATTGCATATTTGTCGATTTCGGAATAACCAACACATTTGGGTCTGCACCACTTGCTTTTAGTGTTCCTGCTATCTTGGGGTCTCCCCAACAGTGATTCATTTTGTCCCATCTTTTCATATGCTTGTTGTATTCCTAATTCAAATCCTCCGATACCGCTAAATAAACTTAAATATTTCATAAACATTTCTAATTATCTATGGGGGTTAAAACTCTTGCGTCACTAGCATTGCAAGATGCTCCAACAATCAAAACTTTTACATACCTACTCAACCCATTCATATTGGTGCTTTTGAATACTTCATATCTCGCTTTACGATAAGAATCTAATTGTTCGCCAACACTTTCCCAATTTGACCAAGTAAAATGTTTTATTATTTTGTTTATCATCTTCTTCTTAAAAGCGTGTCAACTCGCCTTTTGGTTAGTTAATAAATTCCCAATCATCTTTTGTCATACACCAACTTCTGTGTTCGTATGCACAATCTCCACAGAATTGGTGTTCTACGCAAAAATGACATTTCATTACAATAGTTTTCTCCTCGCCACATTCGCCACATTTTCCTTTACTCATATCATTCACTAAAGCGTGTCTTAAGTTTCCCTTTTGATTGACGCTTTTGGGGTTAGGATTGGGTTTTCTTTTTTAATTTATATTTTGCCAACGCTTCGTCTCCAGCCCGACAACCTTTACAGGGACAAGCTAAGTTATATTTCTTTAATCGGTTCAATTCTTTTAAGTATCGGTGGGTCGGACAATCCCAGTTATAAAATATAATCTTGGCTCGGCGTTTGATAATTCTTTCAGTTCTTTTTATTCGTTCTTCTTTCTTCATTTTTGCTTAATTAAGATTGGCTAATTGGCTAAGGGATGGAGAGGACTGATGCTAGGTGTCCATGTTTATCTACCTTTATCCTAGTCTTTGGTAGCTTACTCCATCACTTAACCAACTAACTTATTTTCAAAACTTCTATTCCTCTTTTAATAATTGATACAGAAAATTTATGTATTCTTCTGACTGGTTTTCAAGGGTTTCTTTTAAGTTCCAAAAATGTCGCCACTGAAGTTTTATGTTCCCATCTGCCGTCTTTATTCTCATCCACAATCTTTCTGGTGCGACTGCTTTTTCTAATTCAATTTTATTCATACCTATCGCTAAAAGTATATCGGCTAAACGGATAGGCGGTTCTGATTTAACTGACGGTTGGATATATTTTTTCCAGTAGGTATATACCGATTTTATTCCCACCCACCTTACTCGGTAGAGTTCTTTATTTCTTGTTTCACCGACAACATCACCCTCTCTCAGTTTGTATCCCATTTTTATCGCCTCTTCCGTAAAGACACAACGAAACGGAAAATCTGGTTGCTTACCATAATATATGCCAGGATGAAAATCTCTCTCCACTATTTCAGGATTAGCGGAAATGCAAGCTTCTCTTATTTTTTTTATATATTCTTGGTTCATTTTAGTTAATCGGCTCAACAACACCATGAGCTGGGCATTTATAATATGCGTCATAATGAGGTGGGTCTGGTGGTTCAAAACCGTTGTTCTCATATTCAACCAAAAGCATCTCATCACATTTATTGATTGGGCAAATTGCCATGACTCCGTCTTCTACACACTTACTCTTTATGAATTGTAGTTTGTCTTGGTTCATTTTGATTTAACCAACCTAATGAATTTTTCTCCGTCTCCAAATTTAACCATTTCTTGACAAAATTCCCTGTGGCACACCATAAAAACTCTGTCTATTCTGTCATTTAGAGACCACAACATAATTTCGTTCCCTAACTTTTTACCACAATGCCAACAATACCAATTATCTTTGCTCTTTATTGTTTTGTCTTTAGCCATTGTTGTTGATTAAGGTTTTGAAGAAAGATTCGGGAGATTTGCTTTCGGCAAGATGGTCTATGAAACGATACTTATGATAAGTGTATAAATTATCAGGTCTGATTGATTTTCCACACCTTACACAACCATTATGATATTCAGGAAATACGTCCTTACATTGTTCACATTTACAATCTTCCCACCCCAAACTTTTACCCAGTGCTTGCCAGAATCCTTTATCCATAAACATTTGAGCATATCCGATTGTAATGTTGGATTGCATACCAATCCAATTTCCCTTTTCATCAGACATTTTTGTCATTTCTCCCTTTGGTCGCCACTCACCATCTATTGCTTTTTGTATTGCTTGTTTTGTATATTTCATTGGTTTAATTAAGGTTTTCAAATACTTCGCTAAGACTCTTGTTATATTCCGATTCAGTCAGCCATGCTTCTTCTCCGCATAAACAAGTGCCATCGTCATGCTCGTCTTGAGGAATTCCACGAATGCTTTTGCAGTAGAAACAAATTGTGTTGTATGTTTCCATTGGTTTATCTTCTAAACTATGTTCTAACTTATCATCTTCTCTCAATTCTTCTGCTCCAAGATTGTCGTTTTCCATATCACTTATTGCTTGTTCGTCCATTTTAGTTTAGTTAATTGGTTTATTTATCGTTGGGGGGGTTATTCATAAAACAAGTGTCTTATAAAAGAAAAGGTAAAAAATATGGCAACGCTGAGCATATAACTTTCAAAATATACCCCAAAAAATATAGAGGCGAATATCGCAGATATAATTGTCATAAATGTATCTTCTGTTTTCATATAACTTCTATTTACCTGTTTCCTTTGGGAGATTCTTCTTGTTCAATGAACTTCACAACTTCATCTATAGAACTTCCTCTTATTGGTTCGCCCCAATCACTTTTATCATCTTTTGGCAAAAGTATTCCTTCATATCTACCACCCATACGGTCGTACATCTCACCAACCTCAGTCATACCTGCACCCAAATTTACCACGCTATACTTATGACCATTATCAAATTCTAAGTGTAGACCTTTTGCCTTGTATGGGTGTTTTTCTTTTTTAATTATTTTACTCATATTTTTTATTCCTCACCTTTGTAGGGTATAAATATTCGTCGGTATTCTCTGCAAACCCACACATTTTCACCATCTATGTTTTCCCAGCCACAAGCAGTCGTTGTTTTCGGTGGACGAGTTAAAAAATAGATTGCTCCAGCCATAAATCCTATAAGCAAAATAACGATAATGGTATTGCCGATATTTTCTTTTGTTTTTTTCTTCATCTCTTTAGCTTGTTAAGTGCGTTAATTATTTCGTTGATTTTGTTTCTACTGCATCAAATACTAATGTTTTGCCATCTTCCATTTCAAATTTCACTTTTACTTTCTTATTCTCCATCTTCTTTGGCTTGAGACATAACTTGCCCTCTGCTTTTATCCCACACTTACTACACATATCAAACTCAGGATGCTCACACTCTTCTTTTGGTTGTGGAACTCCTCTCATTAGACCATCATAATTCCAATACCCACACTTTCCATGTACTGTTTGCCTTGCCTTTAGCTCTTCCTTTGGGAGTTGAAATTTAGGTTTTAAACTTTGTCTAAGCTTACAAAAACGGACACAAAATCCAGCATCAACACAAGCAAGTTTGTGTGTTGTAGTGTTTTGTTCCCCTTCCTCTCTCTTATCTAACCATTGGGCGAATAGTTTGTTACATTCACAATTTGCTTTATTGTTTGATTCTTTCCTAAACTCCTCTGCTAATTGTTTATGGTTTTTCATAATGATTTAATTAGTTGCTACCATCATCCACAGCCAAGCGATTACAACCCACGCAACGGTCAACCACTCTCCCATTAAAGCACCGAATATGACTGCTACTGAAAACAAAATTGTCATTGTTATTCTCATTATAGTATGCATAAATTATTCGTTTTCATCCTCATCTTTGGATTCTTTTTTTCTGATGTTAACGATAGCCCCACCAGAAGTAAGAACCAAGATTGCTACAGATACCGCATTTTGTAATGCGGTTTTGGTTACCTTAGCTGGGTCAACGACCCCTAATTTAACCATATCTCCATAATTTTCGTTTTCTACATCAAACCCATAGTTAAACATCTTACTCTTGACAACTTTTTCTTTTATTGTTTCAACATCCATGTCTCCATTTGATAAGATAAATTCAAACGGTTTCACAATAGCTTTCTTAAGAATAGATTCCCCCTCAATCTTGCTATCAAGAACTGAGGTCGCACGGACAAGGATTACTCCACCACCAGGAACAATCCCATCCTCCATAGCTCCCCTAACTGCGTGTACGGCATCATCAAGTTTGTTCTTCTTCTCATCCACTTCAAGTTGAGTAGCACCACCAACTTTAATAATTCCCACACCCCCGCTTAATTTAGCAATACGTTCTTTAAGTTTTTCTTTTTCATAGTCACTCGGATTTTCTTTTATATCATTTCTAAGAGCCGTGACACGTTTTTTGATATTTTTCCTGTCTCCATGTCCACCAAATATTGTAGTTTCATCTTGAGTAACTACGACTTTATCAGCACTACCAAGCCATTCTGGTAGTATTTCTTTAATATCAAGACCAGAAGATTCCATTACTTTTGTATCTTTAGATATAAATTTTGCTCCTGTCAAGATAGCGATGTCTTGTAGATATTGTTTTGAACTACCAAATCCTGGGGCTTTAACTGCCACTACCCTCAAAGCTCTGCCCAGTTTGGCGGAAACTAGAACATCAAGAGGTACCCCAGAGACATCTTCAGCTATAATAAGTAAGTCATGTTTTGCGGTATGTTCTATTTCATCGGGACCCTTCCAAGTTTTAGTTATCCTCTTAATAATTTCCAAGTCCTCTATGTTCTTAAAAGAAAAGTCTGTGACTAAGATGTTTGCCTTTTCTATAACAGCTCTTTGTCTATCTCCATCAGTTATAAACCCTGGAGATATAAACCCTTGGTCAAACTTCATGCCTTCCACGATTTCATATTCAGTATCTAAATTCTGACTATCAGAAACAGTTACTGAGGCATCTTTGCCTAATTTTTTAAACACTTCCGCCAACATTTCCCCAACCTCATCATTGTTTGAAGAAATTTTGCCAATATTAAATAACTGCTCATCAGTTGTAATTTCTATTTTATGTTGGTCGATGAAGGAAATAACCTTTTCCAGACCCGCTTTTAATTCCTTTTGAATCCTAAGTGGATTAATGTTCTCAAAATCTTGGTCTGTGATGTCAAATTTATGGTTATCTGCCATGGGAATAATTTCGTTAATAAGAGCATTAACCAAAATTATAGCGGTAGTAGTGCCGTCTCCAGCCTTATCATTGGTCTGATTGGCTACATCCTGTAAAAGCTTAACCCCAAGTTGCTGTTTTGGGTCTTTGAGTTCTATCTTACTTAATCCAATAGCTCCATCGTCAACAATTTCGGGGTTGCCATACTCCTTATCAATTATTATCTTTCTGCCCCTAGCTCCAAGAGTTTGAGCTATCAACTTCGTAGCAAGTTCTATCCCTTGCTTAAGGGTTTTTTGGCTCTCACTCTTAAATAGTATGTCCCTGAATTTCTCCATTACTTACATTGTATATTTTTGATATTACTTTGTCAATAGCACCTGTGGATAACGTCTGACTTGACTTTAATTTTCAATTTTGATATAATGAATTTATAGCATTGTCACAGACAGGTGCGGACATTAAACGGCACCAAAGATAGGTTCGTTTATTTATGAGGTAGCAACGACGTTTGCAAGAGGGCAACGAGTGCGGAACTTCTCGACCCTGAAACCCAGGAAGTTAGAGCCAAGACCCTGGGAGCGACTTTCTAACATGCTACGCAAGTAGTGATGAGCACTAAGAACGGAGATTATGCTTCTGTCTTACGACAGAGCGTCTATGGCAATATGAAGTCCTGTCATGGAAATCTCTAAGCCACCTTGGGCATTGAGTTTTATAACTCTATATCTATCTTATTTAACCTCAAAGTAAACTACAAAGCGTAAGTTATATTATTATCTATCAATATCTCGTTGTTTAACGCAGGTAAGAAGTTCCTTAAGCATTTTACCCACTTAAGGGCGAAAAATAATTAAGAACGAATAAAGAACAATAAATTAATAGATAAACTCTAACTCTATGAAAATATACTCTGATGGTTATTGTATAGGTTCTAATCCAAGTAAAACTGGTGGCGGTTATACAGTAGTTGACGAAGATGATAAATTGTTGCATCATGAACAGATAGAGAAAGAAGGTCTCACAAATAATGAGACGGAATTGTTGGGTTGTGTGGAAGCGATGAAAAGAGTAGAAGAGGGGGGGATTGTTTCTGTAGATTCTCAAGTTGTTCTCTGTTGGATAACTTATGCCAAATATATTCCCAGAAAAAGTGCTCAAAAAGAGGAAAAAAGAGGTCGTAAAGATTTAGACGATGTGAAGAGAGAGGGGTATACGCTCATGGAAAATAAAAAAATTAAACTTATCTTTGAGCCCAGAGATTTAAACAAAGCTGGTCATTATAACGAATCCGTTCTCAAGGTTGATGAGTGGACAAAAAGATATGATTAAAATCTATAGTACAAAAAATTGTAAATATTGTATTCAAGTGAAAGAATTTCTTAAGGAGAAGGATGTAGAATTTGAGGAGAAGAAAATTGATGATGACCAAGAGGCTTTACAAGAGATGCGTAACTTGACAGGAATTATGTCCGTGCCAGTTATTGAACATAATGGTAAGGTGGTCATTGGATTTGATAAGGAGAAAATTGAAGAGTTGATTTGATGGAAAACCTAAAAGACAAAATACAAGAAGAAATCGATACTTATTTTAATGGCGACCAGTACGCCTATTTTATATTTATTAGGTCTTACTCTCGGTATATAGAAAGTCTGAAGAGGAGAGAATTGTGGACGGAAGTGGTTTCGAGATACATGGATTTTATGGCTGAGAATTTGGGTAATAAACTAACCAAACAGGAATATTCTGATATTCAGAAAGCGATATCACATCAAGAAATACAGCCTAGCATGCGTCTTCTTTGGGCTTCAGGAGAATCAGTAAGGAAAAATCCTGCTTCTGGTTATAATTGCTGGTTTGTTGCTATTGACAATATAAAAAGATTCAGGGAAATGATGTTTCTTTTGATGTCTGGATGTGGGGTTGGATTTTCGGTTGAATCGAAGTCAATAAATGAGTTACCAGAAATAGAAAAACAAACAGGGAATAATCTTCCCATCTTTACAATAGATGATTCCAGAGAAGGATGGGCGGATGCTCTTCATCATGGGATAACCAATTGGTACGATGGCAATGATGTTGATTTTAATTTTGATAAAATAAGACCTCTCGGAGCTAGATTGAAAACATTTGGGGGACGCTCAAGTGGCTCGGGGCCGTTAAAAGATTGTTTAATTTTTATTAAGAAAATAATAATGAATGCCCAAAGCAGAAAACTTCGTCCGATAGAGGTTTACGATGTTTGTACTAAGATAGCAGAGGTTGTTGTGGCGGGCGGAACAAGAAGGAGTTCGACCATAAGCCTATCAGACCTCCATGACGAAGAGATGAGATTGGCAAAATTCGGAAATTTTCATGAAAAATATGGTCATCGAGTAATGGCGAATAATTCCGTAGCTTACGACACCAAGCCGACTCAGCAGGAGTTTATGAAAGAGTGGTTGTCTCTTATGGAATCTGGTTCAGGAGAGAGAGGTATTTTTAACAGAGAGAGTGCTTTTAAGAACTTGCCCTCTAGGAGAAAGCAACTATCTTATGGCGGGTTGCTGGGGACAAATCCATGTGCTGAAATAATTTTGAGGTCTTGTCAAGCATGTAATTTGACAAGTGTTGTATGTAGAGAGGGTGATAAAGAAGAAGATTTAATTAGAAAAATAAGATTAGCAACAATTTTGGGAACATACCAATCCTCGTTGATAAATTTTTCTTACCTAACCAAAATATATAGAGATAATTGTGAGGAAGAGAGATTGTTGGGGGTATCTTTGAATGGTCAATTTGATTGTTCTGCGGTAAGGAGTCCTAAAACATTACAGAGATTAAAAGAAGAAGCAATAAAAATAAATCAGGAATATGCGAAGAGATTTAAAATAAATCCATCAACGGCAATTACCTGTACAAAGCCTGAAGGAACAGGAAGTCAGGTTGTCAGATGTGCACCTGGGGCTCATCCTCGGTATTCTCAATACTACATAAGAAGAGTCAGAATATCATCGACAGACCCGTTGTTTCATATGTTAAAAGAGAATGGAGTGAATTGTAATCCAGAGATTGGTCAAACAGAATCGGAGGCTACTACCTTTGTACTTGACTTTCCTATTAAATCTCCAGATAAAGCTATCGTCAAGGATGAAATCACAGCAATAGACCAGTTGAATCATTGGAAATTATTGAAGGAAAATTATGCGGAACATACCATTAGTATGACGGTGTATGTTGACAAGGAGGAGTGGGTGAGAGTTGCTAATTGGTTGTGGGATAATTGGGATATTGTAAATGGCGTATCTTTCTTGCCAAAAGAGGATGATGGACATATATACAAACTTGCTCCTTATGAAGAAATATCTAAATCTGAATATCAAAGATTGATAGAAAAATTCCCTAAAATAGATTTCGGCTCACTTACTAATTTTGAAAAGGAAGACAGCACAACTGGCTCGCAAGAACTGGCTTGTGTTGGGAATAGTTGTGAGATTGATTCTGGGTTACTTGAAAAATAAGTAGAAATGCGTATATTTTGGCTCAGATGTAGTAGTTAAAGAGGGTCTTTGCCCTTCAACTAAAATAGAATCTGTTGAAAGAATAATTCCAATTTCGTTTAATAGTTTTTCAAATTCTGATAGACCTCAAGTCGCTACAGACAATGTGTTCGAAGTTGTTGTAAGTTTTGACTTGACAAGTGAGACTTGAGAAAAGTCCTTGATTTCTGTTTCATAATATGATATAATAAAGAGGTACTTGACATTCAAGACATCTTTCTGATAAGATGTATAGAGTTATCCACAGAGCGGGTCGATGCGGTTCGTGTGGTTAGTAAAAAATTATTAATTAAACTTAATTAAAAAGTAATAATGTGTACAAAAATATTTAAAAACCTAACTTTGGCCGTCCTATTTTTAGGATTGGCAGGAGTTTTTTCATTTGCAGGTTCTGCTTTGGCAGTTTCCCCAGATGATTATGGTCTTCATGAAGGAGACCTCATCCGAGCAACTGGAGATAATGATATCTTCATTGTAAATGAGTTCGGATACAAACGTTTGTTTCTAAACCCAACCATATTTGAAATGTATGGTCATTTGGGTGGATGGGCTGATGTTAAAACAGTGAGTCCAGATGTCAGAGATGCTTTCGAAACATCTCCTTACTACAGAGCTGACGGCGATGAGAAAGTTTATCGTTTGGAAGTTTCTGGAGAAGACACTGGTACACTTCACTGGGTTAATGTTTCCCAAGCAGAGTTCTTGGCTAATGCCAGCGTAAATTCAATCTTTACTATTAATGGATTGGAATCAGCTTGGTATTCAAAAGGTGCTGACTTTACCTTTGACACTCCAACAGGCAATTTGGCAGTTAGTTTGTCTGATGGTAATCCAGTCGCACAAACAATCCCTTCTAATGGTGTTAACGTTGAATTTCTAAGGTTTGATACTGAAGTTGCCTTAGACGATTTGACCTTTGAACACAGAGGATTGGGTAATAAGAGTGAGTTTGAATCTTTGACTGTATGGGTTAATGGATTTGAGGTTGCAGATAGGACATTTGATTCAGGTGGCGAGGCTAAGTTCAGAAACTTAGACATTGACGCTGGCTCAATTGTTTCAGTGAAAGCAGATATGGATGGTAATGCTGGTAATGAACATTACATAGTGTTGACATCAACTGACAAAGATGTTTCTGGCTTACCATTAGTTGGTAATGTTATGAGGTTGGCTGGTGACATTACTGAAGCCATAGAACTAACTTCTTCATCTGTTGATGAAGACGAAGTTGTTATGGGTGAAAATGATGTTCAATTGGCTGATTTCAAATTGAAAGTTCCTACTGATAACTCAGATGTTACAGTTAGAAGTATTCAATTGTTAAATATCGGTGATGATATTGTTTCTAATCTGAAGATGGTTGTTGATGGAAAAACATATGGTGGAATTATAAATTCTGATGACCAAATTCTGTTTGACGACCTAGATATTGTTATAGAAGAAAAGAAGTCAGAAGACTTTGAGGTTTATGGTGACATTGACGAAGATGCTGATAAAGGAGATACTGTCACTTTAGAGATTGAAAACATTGATGCTGTTGATATAAATGGTTTCGGTGTTAAAGTCGGTGGTGACTTAGATTCTGGTACGGTTGAAGTAATTGGTAGCGGTAGTTTCGAGGTTGTAAAAGACACAGACGTTGAAACACAAGTATTCCTTTTTGGGGATACTGACAAGACCATTCTTGGTTTTTCAATAGAACCAACAGGTGAAAACTTTAACCTCATTGATGTTGTAGTTAGTGGTTTAAATGACGAAGTTATTAAGGAAATTCATCTATACTCTGGTGGCGAAAATATCGTTTCTACTGATGTAGATGGGAACATAGCAACATTAAGCCTTGACTATACAGTCGATGAAGATACTGATTTCACCGTGAAGGCAGACTTCTATAAGTTGTCTGAGTTAGATGGTGACACAATAGTAAAAGCAGACTTCCTTCCTGTATTGGACGGGATTGCTGCCACTGGTGTCAACTCTGATGTTGATGTCCCTCTAGTTGGAGTAACTGAAGGATTCACTGGCGAAAAGATGTATGTCTACGCCGCAACAGTAGAGATTGTACGAACTGATGGTGATTGGGGTACTTACCCAGTTTTGGAGAACGGTTGGGAACAAGATGTTCTAACATTCTCCATAAAAGCTATTGGAAATGACGTAACTCTTGCAAAGGGTTCTTCTTCAATAGAATTTGCTATGAGACAGAATGGATTGATATCAACATCTGGTTATGAAACAATCCATCATATAGCTATCACACATGAGATTGTGGTTATAGATGTTGAAGGTTGGTATGAAACAATCCATCATCCAGATGTAGAGGCTGTTGAGGCAGTAGTGGGACACGAGGCACACTGTGTTGAAAATGCGTCTATTCTCACCCAAGAGGAATGTGAGGCTACCCCCACTAATGGTACGTGGATGTTTGCGGTTGATGCAGTTGAGGCAGTTGAGGCAGTAGATGCTTGGGATGAAGTAATTTATCATCCCCCAGTTACTCACACAGTAACGGTAGTTGATGTACCTGCTTGGGATGAAACTGTTGAGTATCCAGCAGTATACGCTACAGCAAGCTACGAGCTTAAATTGTCAAATGGTGATGTTGTCGCTGAAGGGGAGATAAAGAATGGAGATAATACTCTTACTCTTACCTTCTTAGAGGATGTTGACATAGCGAAGAATGGCACAGAAGACTTTGTGTTCACTGTTGATTTCGCCAACTACAATGACAAAGGCTCATACTTTAGTCTTGAGTTGAAAGATGTAGACGATGCAATCGTATGGCAAACGGAAGCTAATGATGAAGCCCTATATACTATTAAAAGTGTAGAGGATACTATTGTTGACCTCCCATTAAAGTCAGCACGATTCGCTAACTAAGCTTTCTGTAAATCAGAAAACATTAACCCCCGCTTATCACGGGGGTTTTTGTTTAACTATGTGTATTAGTAATAACTAAAACAAGTCGTCATTATAACACCCACTAACTATCCAGATGAATACAAAAATTACCATTGTAAATACCGCAACCATGGCTAATCCTTCGGCATTGGCAGGAGAGGAAATTAGGGAGAATAAGAATTTACTTATTTTATGATATAGGGTTAGGGCTAATATCCCCAAGAATACACCGCCTGCGATTTTTCCGATTGTTAAGGCTATTTCTTTCATTAGAAAGGTAGTTGAGATTGGTTTTCGGGCGGTGTGTTATAACCCCGCTCAAAAAACATATCAACTTAGTTATCATGGTTTTTAAAGATTGAGCCAATAGCTTCCGTCATTTTTTTGATTATGCCTTGTTCAACGATAATCTGCCCATCTTTGTATAGCAAACTTTCTTTTTGACCAAAGGTATCCCAATTAGACAACCTTAATTTATACCACCTATGTTTCTGAAGTGTTATGGATGCGTTTATAAGAAGACGAAGTTTGATTAAGTCTTTTCCAGAAATATCTCTCTGTTTTGCTATTTCTTCTATGCTCTCGATAGTTTGTTTTCTTATCCAATCTTTGCTAAAACCGACTATTTGACCCATCTGGTTTTCGTAGTTGTCTATTTCCTTCTCTGTACTAACAAACCAGAGGGGAGCTTTGAATGATTGTTGTATTTTATCCATGCTATTATGTTAGTAATTTCCTATTTTCTGTCAATGGTAGTTATCAACAGGTGATGTTCAATCGTCATTTTCTTCACAGTAGTTCAACATCCATTGAATATCTGCATTTGATAAATTATTGATTTCATATCTTACTCTTGGATACATGATATCGTTCTGATTGTCAGAATGGCCGATAAGACCTTTACTATGAGCGAGTTCATGCAGAATAATAGAATGTAGGGTAGGAGGCTCTATGTTGTAGATTTCCATGTATGCTACCGTAACAGCCCCGTCATAGCCTCTAAATGTCTTTGTATGACCAGGCATCCCGACTTTACCAAAATCTCTCGGTAGGGCGATTATAAAACTGGATAATCCGCTCCTGTCCAAGTATCCTCTTTCGCCTATTATCTCAAATAAATCAAGGTTAGTTCTCGTTTCCCACTCGTCAATGGCTTTTTGGACTTCTGTGCTGAATTTAGCTTGGGTAATGTCTGACCTTTGAGACTGGACTTGTAGCTTGAGTGGCTTATGACAGAAACTTGTCGGGCTTGACGGGAATAGTAATTCTGACCCAAAACTAATCCCGAAGTACAGAACTATACATAGAATTGTGATTTTTAGTATTTTTCGCATAAAACCTCGCTTTTTAACACACACAGATTCTGAGAGAGTGAGATTGTGAGACTAAATCACTCTCTCATCCTTTTTTTAACTCGGTAAAAAGTCGCCCTGCTCTTGCTTGTCTGCTCCTGAAACTCGTCTCGGATTTCTTCCTTGGTCAGATTTGGGTCATTTTGGATAGTATAGAAGGCAATAATTTCTCTAGATAAGGACAGAGAGTGGATGAACAAGTCAAACCAGTTGGAATTGTTTTTGTAGAAACTGAAAGCCCTGCTCACACTTCTCAAAGAAAAGCGGTCATGGTGTGCCAGAATCTTTATTTTTCTCCATACTTCAAAACGCTCATCTTGATTCAGGCTTGTTTCCATCTCGGAGATTATATTCTCTATGTAAGCAGTTATCTCGGCTGTTGTCAAGTCAAGACAGTAGTATAATCCTCTATCTATTAGGGATTCCCCTATCGTATTTTCCTCTCTAATGCTATTTAATATAAGCAACATCTTCCCGTTAAATTCGCAAACCCCTTTGTTTTTTACCTTACTGGACGAAGTGTTGTATGTTATAACTCGTCTTCCTCTCGCTTCCCATAACCCACTTTTTAACATGGCTACACATAATTTGTTATTTATTATTCCCTCAAGGTCGTCAAAGATAAATAGTTTCGGGAATTCCAGGGAGGTGGAACGGGAGAGGGTGTTAAAGAGTTGTAAGGGGGTTGTATAACCTGTAAAATATATGTAATGGATTTGCTCTTTCAGTCCCATCTCTTCAAGCGTCTTAAGAATAGTGTAAGTTTTGCCTATTCCTGCTGTTCCCTTAACAATTAAAGAATTAGTCTGGCTTTCTATCAATTCTTTCACATATGATTTTAAGATTTCGTGTGGACGCATTTTGGCAATATTAAAACCGACTTGTTTATGAAAGTTTATCTGACAATCAGAGTTTTGACTAGAGGTCAGTACGAGTCTAGGTCTTGGTCATTTTCTTTGAAAAAAGGAGTGAATAGTCTTTTCCAGGTATTTGGGCGACAACCATCAAGCCACCACGCAAGTGTCCACCCAGATAATAATAATAAAGCTATGGGAAACCAAACGATTTTTTTTAATACCCCATTGATATAATCAATTTTCATAATTTATAACAGGCATACTTAAATCTGTAATCTGGTGTCCTAATGCCCACACTCTAGCAGGATAGATTTCTTTGCCTGTTCTTTTAAAACCGACTTCCTGTGCTAAATCTGGCGGTATTTCAGAAGTAATAAACTCTGTCGTAAGTTCATCATTTTCAATATTATAGACCTTAATTTCATAAACATAAATATCTTTCATAATTCTTAATCTTAAACCCTTATAAGGAATAAACCATCACCCCGCTCAATACCGCACCTGTTGGAGTAAAACTTCCTACTCAACCTTCTCTTGGAAGGTATGTTGTAGCTCCTATCAACTTTGAGATTGGTTTGACGAAAGTGTTAGTTTTAAAAATCCTTATAACTTCATTTTAATCTGTGTACCGTCAGTGTCAAGAGATAATTTGTGGATAAGTCGCTTGAATCTTGTTGACATTTATGTTATAATTATAATAATGTTTAATGTTAATAGCTTTATTGCTGGTTTTATTGCGGGAGAGGGTTGTTTTTATTTTACCATGAAAAGCGAAAGGTATTGTTATTTTGTATTTGTTGTTGAAGTCCACGAAAGAGATTTAAAGGTTTTACATTTGATTAAAGAAACTCTTGGTGGTGGATATGTGAGACAATACCCCAGTAGGCCTCATATTGCGAGATATAACATGGTTATTGGTATTAAGAATTATAAGGGTATTATACAGTTCTTTGATACTTATTTGCCAATATCCTACAAGAAAACACAATACGAGGTGTGGAAGTCAAAACTGATATCTGAAATGGGGAATAGGGAAAATAGGGCAGAAAAACAACTTCAAATACGACTTAAAAAATGGAAAAATATAAATGAACTACATAATGACGGACTAACGTATGCGGAAATAGGAAGGCGTTGTGGTTTTACAAGACAACATATACAGAATGTCGCAACTTGTTCTCCTTAATCTTTTTTGGTTTCTTTCCGCTATCCTCTCTTCATCTTCTCCCATAAATCATCAGAATTCTTTTGTAGCAACCCAGTCTTAAGGTTGTTCTCGTCATTTATTTTGTCGCCCTTCTCTATGAATTCAAGGGTTTTTTCTTTGGTTTTGGTGTCCAATAGGTATTTAGCACGCTCAACGGCTTGCTTTTGAGTATCTCCACTACTAATAGAGAGACCAGTAGAGGTCTCACAGATGACCCAAGCATGGGTTTTCTTGCTCAATCCTCTGTGGAGAAATGTCTTAATCCACGAGTACACTTCTATTGGTCGCCCCTCAACTTCTCTGACACCCTCTGGTGTTTGTATTTTATAGACGATTTTATTTCTCATATATGCTTCCATCTTTTTCTGTTTATTATGTCTGATATATGTGGTTTGCTTATCTTATACATTTTTGCTAAATCTTTTTGTAGGTATTTGCCTGTTTTATAGAATTTCCTGATTTTTTTAATTTGTTCGTTTTTTAAAATGGAAGTCCCACATTTTTCTCCTCTACAATCAGGAATTTTGATTCTGCCTTTGTTATATGCGTCTTTTATGTTATCAGAGCTAGTTCCCAGAAACAGATGACAAGGGTTAGCACATTTTCGGTTGTCGCATTTATGACACACAAGCAAACCCTTTGGTATTTTGCCATAATGTAGCCACCAAGAAATCCTATGTAAATACTCTACCCTATTACCTTTCTTGTCCCCTTGTACTATTGGCTGGTGTCTTATGGAAAGATATACATATCCATTCTTGTGTATCGCTCTCTTGTATTCCCAGCATTCGTCTTTGGATTTTATGTCTACCCAGTTATTGAACCTTTCTCTAATACTTTTTCTCATAAGTCGCTACTCATCTTAAATTTCCTCATTGCTGGCCACCAAATGATGACCAGAAGGAAGAAACTTAGCCAAAAGAAGATATGACTCCGACAATTATAACAAGAAAGCCTATCGCAAAGTAAACAGCTATCATTACTAAACTTAATCTCCAGTATATACTCCAAGCAAAACTAATTATAGATTGTTCTTTATATGTTTCTAACCAATCTCTTAATTTGGGATTCCACATTATATTTTTTACTCCTTTCTAATTTGACTTTTCGACCTTTTTTAATTTGAAGGAAGAGCTACTGCTGTGTTCGCTTGACCGCAGTACCCTGTCTGTACTTTATGACACTAAACTTTCCCTCCACGTTAGAAATAAGGTTGCGGACATCCCCTCCGAACCTTCTTTTGTCATAATCGCTAAATAGCATTACTTGGCCGACCCTCAATTCACCGACTTTTGCTCTTGCTTTCACTTTGGGAGTAAGGCGACCAGAAGTCAGTTTAGATATTTCCTGCTGATTTAATATTTTCATAACAATTAAATTAACTACATTAAATTTTATTATATACGACCAGTAGTATTAACTACTCAATTCCGCCCCCACTTAATAATAGGAGAAGAGTGAACAGTCATATTTTAATTTTCCAATAGTCCTTAAATGTCTTTATAAAAAATTCCCTATCCCATTCATTTTCCCAATTTATCATAAAGAATCCCATAAGAAAATAAAGTGGAGCTATGATTATTCTTATTGGATATGTTGCCACCAAAAAGATGAGCAGTAGTATTTTTCTGATATTGTTAAGTAGTTTGTAATTCATCCCAATAAATCACTTAAAAAGTTGATGTTGCTTATGATTTCATTTTTTATTTACCAACTAAAGTTTTTAATGACTTGAAGCGTCTTTGCGTTCATCATGATAGATTTGTCCAGCTTCTCATTTATCAAGAACTTTTTTATTTGATTTGTAATAACTGCCCCAACCATTTGTGATACATAACATATAAATCTCCCGCCACAAGGGTCAGTGGAGGGGTTGTCGGTGAATGTCTTTTGCCATTCTTTAGGGCTTTTACAAGTATAGACCTCTAACTGTTCACCGCCAACTCTTCCGTCAATTATCAGTTTTGGTTTTGAATTAATCCGTATCATATCTTCACAAAGCCTCTTTCTTTCTGCCATACTGTCAACAGCGATTATAAGAATATCCTTAATGTCAATATCTTTGGCTTCAAAGATAAAGTTAATGTCAGATACTTTGGCACTTGGGTTTATCTTTCTTATTTTTTCTGCCAGCGACATTGCTTTCGGCATTCCTAAATCATCTATATCATAATATTGACTTGTGAGATTGTGGTTCTCCACAGTATCAAAGTCATAGAGAGTTAGATTTTTAATCCCAAGCCGAGCTAAGCCTATTGCTGTGTTAGAGCCGATATTCCCCAATCCAACCACTGATACACTTTCGTTGCAGATGTATGGGTTGAAGAGACTTGTCTGGCGCTTGTAGTCGATTAATGTCTCCATAGTTCAATATAGGGTTTATGTTTACGTTTCTTCTTCTTGGGTTTGAAAGGAGAGAAATTTTCCCAACCCTTATATCCTTTGTACCCGAAATTTTTAAAGCGTTCTACGGGTTTTAATACCTTAACTTTTTCTTTTATTTCTTTTATACAATATTTCCTTAATTTTCCGCCATCTGGGTCTTCTGGAATAAGTTTAATTTCGTTCCTGTCAATAGTAATTCGTTCTGGCTTGTATTCATCATATCTTATCTCAAATTTTCCCTCCTTATTCCCAACTAGTGATATAAGGTAAGGAAATTCTGTTGAATCATCTATTGTTGCGGTATCAATGGAACTGAAAAATGAAGAAAAGTCATTGTGTGAGTGCCACCATAGACGATATTCTTTAGTGCTTTCACCCTTCTTTGTTTTTTCAAATAGGAATTTAGCCATAGCTTCCTCATCTATCGTAGCATGGGCATCTCCAACTTCCTGTTTAAGTATTTCAACATCATGAATTAGAAATTCTTTATCTTTTTTGTCAATTATTTCTCTAACTTTACCAAAACCAGATATTTCAGCAGGACATTCTGCAATAAAATACTTTAATTTTGAGAAGGCTTCGTTTGTAATGGATATTATCATTTCTTTTTATTCTTTGTTTTTGCTCGTTCCTCTTTTTCCTTTTGTCTCTCTTTTTCTTGTTGTTTAACTAATAATGCGAACCAATTATCATAATTTACGTATGAGTCATCTTCGTTTCCATTACTGATTGATTCAGACAGGAAACTTATACAACCATTAATCACTGACATTAATCTACCACCCAATATATCAGCCTGAATAGGTTTGAAGAATTCTCCCATACACCCGTGTCCAGATGAAACATGGGGATGGGGATAATACGAAGAAAGATTCTTCACTTTCTTAAAAACAATATACATTGGGTTCATTAAGTCGGATTTAATGGAAATTTCGTATTGGCCTATTTTATACCAAATATCATTCCAACATGACATTAAACTCTTAGTTGTGATTATTAAAACATCATCTTTTATATTTACTTCTTGTATAGATTTATTTCTCTTTAACTGTCTTCTAAAATCTTTGGTAATAACTAAAGAGGGGGAAGTACCACTGTGTTCGCTTCTTTGAGTTTGGGAGTAATCATTCCACTTTTTAATCCATAACTCCCCTGTACCCTGTTTTTTGATAGTTTCCCCCATAATAGTTAAAGTAAGCCCGCCTCTTTGGAGACGACAACGCTCACAATGTCGCCTTTTCTAACTTTGTCAGTTAGTTTAGCACGACCCCCATTAAGCCAAGCCCTCTCTCCTTCCGAGAGATTAATTCCTGCCTTCTCCAAGACATCATCAACCGTACCATTAGCCTTGACAGTGAGTGTTTCGGGGTCTGACCCAAATCTTCCTACCATGACACTGATACGAGAAGAACTTGTTGACCTTTTTCCTGCTACTTTTGTTCCGCTCATTTGGTTTGTGTGTTAATTATTTTATACTTCGGAATATATGGCGACCAAGTATATATTCCTTATGACTTTATAAATTTATAACAATGGGGAGAGTTGTCAATACAAATTGTTGATAACTAATCTTTCCTGGTTTTCTTTCGCCATTCACTATATTTTTCACCTTGTAGCAACTTCTTGCGTCTTCTGTGCTTCTTTTGGTATTCTGCGTGCTTTTTCTTGTCATAATACTGCTTCCAACCGCCTCTTTCTTGTCTTAATCGTACATTCTCTTGCTTTCTTTCTGGGTGTAATATGAACTGGATTGTCCGCCTGGATACTTTATACTGTCTGGTGATAGCACGAATAGTCATACCGTTTGTATGTAGGACTTGTATTTTCTGATGTTCAGATTTAAGAATTTTTACACGAAGGTCATCTTTTTCTTCGTATTTAGGATAGCTAATCATGTTTTTATAAAGTTCTTTAACGGCGTGGGTCTGTCGTTAATCTTTCAATACAATCATAATAATATACATCATAGTATTTTCCGTATGAAATATATTCACTTGCCATTCTGTCAGCATATTTGTCGCATTTTTCTGAAGCAGTATCAATATCGGAATTTAATAGATACCAACCTACCAAAACGAACCAACCAGCACCAATTATATATAATATTATAGTATTTATTTTTTTCATAGATTCTTTATTAACCATTTCAGGGTTCTCTTTAATCTTCTTCTGAACTTGTTGGCGTATTTAGGATAATCAGGCATTTCACAAGCCCAGTATTTCCTTCTATTGCGATGGCTCTTTGCGGAAAGTTGGCGATTGTTTTTCCACGAACAAGAACCCTTTTGTTTTTGGTTTCCACAATACTTTTGATGGCTTGTAGTCCTATGAAGCCACCTATTACACAATTTACATCTAATCGCTTTCATCTATTTAGTAAGGCAACCAAGATAGTAAGAAATATGGCAGGTAGCCCAGATTGGTCAAGGCAACCGCCAAATTTGCTACTATCATAATGGTTAATACACTTATTTTTATTTTGTTGTTTTTCAATAAGTGAACGACAGATAAAATCAATATCGTTGTCAAAACTTTCCCTCCAATAAATCCTATCAGCCCAACCTCTTTCCACAAATACCGAAGCAAGGGATTTTCCTCATGAAACCATCCATCAGCTACGATAAGTGTGGAAGTCAAATCAAAAGCACTGGCTAAAAGGAATAAGATTATAAAGTATCTATACATTTTCCTTTTCCATCTGCTTCTTAACTTCTTTGGCAAACTTTTCCTCTTTCAATTGCTTGCTATCACCGACAATCAGATAATAAAGTGGAGTAAACCAACCGAACAAAAGTCCACCGACTATCGCCCACCGTTTATCTCTTTCTCTTTTTTCTGCCATTAAGGAAGAAGCAAATATCGCTCCTGCCCAAATTGCTAACCAAATAAATGTGTCCATTATATTCCATTCTGTGTCGCTGAATGGTAGCGTTAATTATTATTCTGGCAATTCTCTCTCAACACTATCGCTGACAATTACCAGAAGTATCATCAGCGACAGTATTATCCTGTCTGATAATCAGATTATTTCTTCTTCTTCTGCGTGTTTCTCACAATAGAACTCATTATTACCTTCCTCTCCCAATCCCCACTCTTTTTCTTTGTGGTAGTCCCCCTTACTATCTATACTCCACAAAACCCAGCCGTCCCCTTGAAGATTGTATTTAGCGGGTTTGCCACAACCCTCTTTGTCGCATTTCATATCTTTCCAACTCATTTAGTTTATTCCCCATCTGGTGTTAGGGTTATTAAATAACTATATTGTGCTATCTAATGCGGTTATCTATTAAATAGCACTAACAGTTATCTACCAAGAAGATTGATAATAAAACTCTCCGCTTTTTGATTTTAATGCTTCTGTCAAGATTTTCTTAGTGTTCTTGATGTCTCCAAGATAACACTCGTCATAATCCGTACAGCCGAAGAAAAATCCTGACTGTGTTGGCAATAACTTTTCTGCTACGCTGTGGTCTTCAATATTCTTCCCATCAATCATAGTTGGTATTTTCTTACCATCTTTGTCAAAAGAGTAGCTACTGCAAATTTTACCCTTTATGAGCTTGGAAGCTTTTATAACCTTATTACATAACTCTAAAAGTTGTTTCATTTGGTCATAATCTACTTCGTATCTTTTACAGTCATCTTCACCCTTTTGCACATTCTTAACGAACCAATTATGAATAGCATTTGCTTTTCGCCAGTATCCTGTCTCCTCTGTTATGGATGATATTTTCTCCTGATTTATATTTATGGGGGTATCTTCTTGATTTTCAGGCTCAACAACTTTTATTTGTTGTTCTGGCTTTCTATATTTATTGCCCACATATGTTTTCTTCTCTAAATACATATCCAGTCCCATATTATTGAATTGAGGCATTAACCGCTATACCTTATTAAAGTTCTGACTATAAGAGTATAATACTCTCCTTAAAATCTTCGTCAAGTCCAGTTGTGGATAAGTCGCTACCTTTCTTAATCTCCCTAATTTGACTGTATCTCCACCGACTTGTCCGCCAGTCCTCTCTCTTGTTGGTAATTCTGGTAATCAGATTTTATAACCATCAAAAAAACCGATATGCGGGGTATCGGCCTTTTTGCTTTTTGACTATTAAGTTGTGCAGTTGCCTTGTCCATCTTTAGGACAAATATCGCATGGCATTTGATAGCCATTGCTGCATAACTTCTCGTCTTTTTGCTTTTTGGCGTTTTTGCCTTCTGAATTGGTAGTATCTAACAAGATACCACCATCAGCTTGAACGATTAAGCCATCAAGAGTAAAGATTAAATAATAGTCAATAATAGAATTTTCACGGTCTCCACTTCTCAATTCTATATTTATATATTTATTCCCTCCCTGTCCTTTGGTAGCTCTTTCGCTTGTAATTGTGCCGTATAGTTTCATACTTCCTTCCTTTCTATATCAATAAATATCTCTGCGTCTTTCCTTATATCGCCATCTATACGGACAATGATTTTAGAATTAAAACTGCCCTCATCTGTTCCCTCTACATTGTTGGAACAAAGATATTCTGCTCCTCCAACTGTTTTGTGGTAGTATAGTTTCATTGACTTGTCCTTTCGTTATAACAGTATTCACAAATACTGTCGGGGAAGCTCCCTGACTTACCGCACTTGATACAAGCGTCATCATTTTCTTCCTTGTTTTCTTTATCTTCTTCTTCGTCTTCCAGTTCAGATTGATAAACAATTTTTGACCACTCCTTGAAAGAATTTATCTGTTCAAGATAATCGCTATCGTTCCCTGCTTCCCTTAAAAGTTCGTGAATATCAAACTCATATTTTTCAAGCAGTTCTTCCTTTTTATCTTTTAACCATTGCTTATAAGGTTTCATTTATCCCCCCTTTCTATTTCTTGTTTGTGCCACTCAAGGCCGAAGAAGTCATATAATTTATCCCATACGCCGTCGTAGAAGTTCCAACCTGCTCCGTTCACGCCGATAACATACTCGCCATTTATATCATAAATATAAATAGCCGTGCTATGCGTCCCGTGTTCGTCCTCTACTACAACATTCCTTGCTCCAAGCATCTCCTCGTCATAACTATCGCATTTTATACAAGAATGTCCGTCATTGTCTTTGTGCTTATCGCACTCCTCAACGACTTCACTGCTTTCATATAATTTCTCTCCCCATTGCTTAAAGTTCATAATCCACATAGTCCCCCACATAGGCAAGGGAGCAGATGCTTCGCCCTCTAAATCTGGCAAGTGGTCAATGACTGTTCTGACCCATTCTGTCGGAATGGCGTTAAAATCACGCTCAACGAATTTCTCTATTGCTTCTTTTTTGTTCACTTTAATTTTCAAAGTACCCCGCACATACTTGGTTATTTAGGGCTAAGCCCTAATAAATAAGCACATAACCTCTTAATTGTTGTGCCTATTTATTAAGGTTTAAATAACTATATGTTGCTCGCCTGACTGTTGTCGTGAGGCAGACGGGCAATAATAGGTATCTATCCGTTTAATTCCTTGCTCTCTTTTTTTATTTTCGCCAGTTCCTCGCCATCTACTTCTATTGTAGCAACGGGGAATACCTCCCAATTCATCTCTGCCAACGACTTTATACCATAAAATTCCAGTAGTTTATTTTGTGTATCTTCGTTTAAGTCGTTAAACATAATCTCAAAAGTTTCAGTGTCCATATTGTAAAGCCGACAACTACTTTTTTAATTTACTGATTATTAACGGCAACTCATGGGGGTTAATTGCCGTTAAGCTCAACAAACTAATCAATATAACTATGGATATTTACAAATATCCCTTTTGTCCTTAAAAATGTTCGTACTTGCTCGCATATTCTTTCGTCAAAAGATACACACTGACCATAACTCGGCATTTTAATTATTTTGTCCAATTGATATTTCCATTGTGGGCTATCGCTTGTGCTACTCGTAAAATGCCCTAACGCTCTGCGTAATTCCTCGTCTTCTGGGTACTCATCCAAGTACAAGTGTGCTGACCCGCATGGGAAGCCATCTTTGATATCGCTAACATCAACCGCCTTTGCTACCGCTTCTGCTTCTTTGAAAATCGGCAAGTACTTATCAATTATGGCCTGATATTTTGCGTTTGCTTTCTTGTACCACTTGCGACTTGTGTTAAACCCATCTTCCAACGCTTTTTGTGCTAATTGTATATCCTCGTTAGTATAGCTCCATTTTTCTTTTAATCTCGTTTTACCGTTCTCGGTAAAATTATGATGTTTGGCAACTGCGTTGTCTAACATGGTTTCTCTTTTTTCTGCCGTATCATAGTCGGGATGGTGGCTGTTGCTTTTCATTAAGCTTGTCGTGCTTTTGTAGTATTCCTTGCCCCATTTTTTCCATTCTAAAATCTTTTTATTGTCTAACATAATTATCTTTATATCACTTTTAATAGCGATAATAGTGTATTATAACCCTATCAAGCCATCAAAAGGTATATTAAAAGTATTTTAACTTTACTCTGCGACCCTTACTAATCCCCATTTTGTAAAGGTATCAATTGCTCTACCTCATTAAGAGTTCTGACAACAGAACATAACACAAGAATAAAAAGTTGATTAAGATTTATCTACTAACTTCATAAACTTTCCTGTTCCGAATTTGGGATTATCTCTTCTCAACATTAAGTCAAAATCCCAGACGACATCTCCTACATAAACTTTACTCCCTCCTTTGGCACTTCTCCAAACTTTTTCTAACACTTCTGCTATCGCTTTATAATGCTTTGTGGTGAAGAGGGGTTTAGATAAATACTCTTTGTCTTGCCTCTCTTGTATGTACTCTTTATTCTGCCTACTTTGTATTTTATCTTTGTTTACTCTACTCTCTGCTTCTTTTAGGTCCTTCAAACTAAACAATGCTTTTTCCATTTTATTATCTGCTCTCTATTCTCCTGCGTTATGTTCTGTTGTCAAAGTTCTTAATGTTAAGCGTATCACTTCGCACTTTTATTTTCAAGTTATCAGAAAGGTATCGTACATCAACTTACTCTTTTTGCTCTCGCCTACGGCGACTGTGGAGCGTCATATTCTCCTGATTTCCTTGTTTTCAAGTAATTTAGTGATAAATACTTCTTAACACTCCGAAAGCTCTACAAAGAGCCAACGGGCTATTAACAAGCGTCTGACTATCAGACAATATATATAATAAGGATAACTAATACAAAGATAATCCCTAAAATCACTCCCGACAACATAATCCCTCCGAGTGTATCTTCAAAATAACCCCGCCTATTCTCCCGCCTTGTCTTTTCAATGTCTTTTACTATCTCTTTGCCGTCATAACTATGTTTCATTGATGTAAAATACTGGTAATAATTGTCCGCCATACCTATTATGAAGTATATTATTATCAGTAGTGTTATTTAGTTGCTATACAATGGTATCTAAATAGTGATTGAATATCTAAATACCATTTATAATAACTAATCTATAACTTGTTTATAAACTTTGTACGCTTTTAGGGTATCAGGGTTTTTCTTTAATATGTTTTTCCCATAGCTGTGGGCTTCTTCTAACGACCCTGTCGTCATTCCGTAAGCATCAATCTCACGGCATAAGTCCGAGCTTTGACTGCCGGTCCTGTCCACGAATACAGTTAAGTATTCTGTATATTCCATATTGTAAAGGTATCAATCACTATACCGTTATTTAGTACTCTAACAAGTGATATATAAAGGAGTATAACAACTAATTATTTATTTATCGTTTGATACTTCGCAAGCTTTCTTAAACTTTTCGCTGTTGAATAATGGATTATCTCTTTCAAGTTCAAGGGATAATCCCTCAACTATAACTGACATATTGGCAAGTATCTTGTTTATACTGTTAATCTTATCGTCAATTTCTTTCGGCTTAATGGCATTATTTCTTTTAACTTGCCATTGTGTTCTTGCGTCAAGCCATATGTCCGCCGTTGTCTTAAAGACATGAGCGATAAGGATATAATCTTTTTTTGTCATTTAGTATTGCCGTTATATTCTCTAATATATATCACTTGTCAAAGTGCTAACGATATAAGTGTATCAGATGAGTATATGGTGTCAAGCACTCACCCTGTTGATAACTCTACCATAAGACGTATTTCGGCACAAGGGGTAGTATCGCCCACCCGTTAAAACGGCTTGCTCGTGGATAAGGGCTATCTCCACTCTTGACGCTTGTCCCGAAGTGTGTCCTCGTTTCATGCTGAGGAGGAAGCGTTTTGTGGAGGGACACATCTCCCAAAAATCCTCATTCTACTATCAATAACGCAATGTTTAAGAGTATCTCCCCTATAGCCCAAAAAAAATATGAAATTTCGCCAAAGGCGATATCCACAGTAAGACTTGACAAGATGGAAGGATTTTGAGATAATGATAGTATATAAATGGTTGTTGTATAGTATGGAAGAAATTCTACGCAAAGCATTGACTAAGGCTATTTTGGGGGCTAAAAAGGGGTCTCTTGAATTAGATTTCCAAGATAGTGGAATAAATGTGGATGTAGATTTCGGTAGTGGGTCTCTAACTGAGTTTTTAGAGTATAAGGATTACTATTCCATTATATTTGACCATAACTTCGCTAAGGCTGTGTGGAGGGGGATAAAATTGCCAAAAGGGATGATTGGTGGAGTGGATTGGGCTATTTGTAATGAATGTAAGAAACCATTAGGGGGTTGGCAACATCATCTCCAACAGATGGCTCTAGAGAAAGAGCCACTCAACTACTTAAATAAATTTTTATGACTAACGAACAAATACTAAAACTTTTTAAGAAAGTTATAAAAAAGGCTGTTAGTAATGGATTTGACGCAGGGAAACATTTTCCGCCTGACCAAGAAGATATTGATGCCGTAATGTATGTTAGGGAGGAAATAATGTTAGGCATCATCTTCTCCCACGACTTCGCTAAAGCAATTTGGGGAGAGAAAAGTGAAAATTTCGATAAATCAGCAAGTAGGCCTATGGCTGAAATAGCTTGGCAATATAATCTACAAGTGATGGTTCTTGAACCCGAACCGCTTAAATATTTAGAGAAATTCTTATGATAGACTTAGATTATAAATCTTGTAAGAGATTAAAGGATGCAGGATTCCCGCAAGGAGGAACGAGAGAACCATATTGTTTGAAGTGTGAAGAATGGAAAGAAATAGATTGTTTAAGTAAAGCACATAAAATAGATTTTTTAGTCGTCCCCACCCTCTCCGAACTCATAGATGCGTGTGAGATAAAAGAGGGAGGAACTTTAACCTTATACTGCCATCACTATGATATTGGAACTTATGATGAATGGCACGCTGAAATGGGTTATTCTAATAAAGACAGAGATGAGGAGATAGGCAAAACCCCCGAAATTGCAGTAGCAAATCTTTATCTAAAACTAAATGAATAAAAGACAATGTTTAGCATGTAAAAACACCAAAAACCTGACAGATTTTCCTAATGAATTAAAAGAAAAGGGTAATTTCAATGATTAGAAAAATAAAGGATTGGTGGTTTCGAAATTGGTGGCTTCGTAAGAGCAGAATTGTTAGGAATATAAAATATTGGCCCATGAAAAAGGTGAGAGAGTGGGTAAGTAAGGCCATTGATTATGATGCTATTTTAGTTGGAAGCGAAATAAGGATGCTTAAAAAAGACACAAGATGTCTAAACAATAATCACGAATGGCAGGATTGGAGTGCTTCATTATGCGGAAACATCCAACAAATGGACCGAATGGGTGATGACAAATATAGTTATAGGGCTTGTAGACATTGTAAAATAGAAATGCCTAAGTCAAGAATATATCACGAAACTGGAGTAAAAGAAGAAAATGCCAAAGATTTTATGGCAAAACCTTATCTGAAGCTCAATGAAAAGATTTATATTACAAAGAACTGAAGATTTAACTGGAGTCAGTGGAACAGGAGAGGTAGCCGAAGGAGTTGTCTTTTATAATGGCTGGGTAGCCCTAATCTGGAAAACAGGGATTAGTTCTTTAGTATTCTATCCATCTATAACCAATGTAGAGACAATACATGGTCACGATGGAAAAACAAAGGTAGTTTATATTGACTAATCCCTACTAAGTATGTTATAATAGGAACAGATAGATGCGCTCTCAATATATTGGAAGAAAAGCCTATAACGCTTGTTTGGACACCAAAACATACTTGCCGTAATTTTCTTAAGGTTAGTGTGTATTTTACGCCTATATATGGGCGGATTTTTGTTCACAAGTGTAGGAAGTGTGGAAATATCAAAGTTAAGGTTATGACTAGTTATGGGAAAAGACTATTGAAAAGTTAGTTTAAATATGTTATAATATAGTTATAAAAGTGCGTTCACATAATTGGAAGAAGAAAAGAAGGAAAAATCTAAATATGCTGGATATAAACCCCAGAAAGGGGTAACTCCTCCTTGGGACCCGTTTAATCCAGAAAAAAGAAAGAAGAAGGGGAGAATGACTATCAGAGAAAGAAAATTTCTCTATATGTTGTCTCAAACTGGAAGTCTTAATGATGCTTTTCGTTCTGCTTATAAAGTAACTCCTATGCCAGATAAGAAATTAGAGGCAACAAGAGTTACCGCAATGGCTAATCAAGTTCTGGCTAGATTAAAGAGAAAGGTTCCCGAACTTACAGAAAAAATGACTTTTGAAGATATTACCCCCGATTTTGTTCGTAAGGGGATTTTGGACTTGAATAAGAGGGCTAGAGATAAGGGAGATTTAAACATAGAAACAAGAACATGGGAATTGATGGGTAAGATGCATGCTATGTTTACTGACAAGATAAGAAGCGAAACGAAGATTACGGAAGTAGTAGATACAATTTATCAGGAAACTGATGAAGATATGCCTCGAAAGGATGATAGGTTGGCTAGGGTAGATATTGATGTTGGCAAAGAGATTCCCAAGGTATGAAACAAATAGACTTAAAAAGCTTAAAACAGACGATTAAGTTTTATCCTCATGCTAAACAGAAGAATATTTTAAAGAATCTTAGTCGTTTTACTGTGGTTGTCGGGGGGAAACGTCTGGGAAAGACAATCCTTGCGTCTTATTTAGCTTTAAAGGAGTTATTTGCAACTGACCATTCAGTTTGGATTGTTGCGCCTACTCATGACCTAACTTCTCGTATCTGGGAATATTTAGAACTCTGGGTCAACAGGGATTTTGGTGGAGAAGATGGGCCATTTAGAATAAACCAACACCAACACATAATTGAAAACAAGGTAACTCGTTCAAAGTTATGGACAAAGACTGGGGAAAATGAAACCTCCCTTTTAGGGAAAGGATTGGACTTAGTTATTATTGATGAGGCTTCAAGAATGAAGAACGGATTATGGGAAGGATATATTGAACCCAACCTTATGGACAGAAAAGGAAGGGCTTTTTTTATTTCAAATCCATATGGGTTTAACTGGTTTTATGATTTATACTTAAAGGGAACTCCAGAAGGAAGACTTGAGAATTCAGATTATACATCTTTTGTTGTACCAACTGCTGTTGAAGATAAACAAGGAAATGTCATTGGGACGAATAACCCAATTATCGAGGTAGGAGAATTGAAAAGCAAAAAGAAGACAACTCCGTCTGATGTTTGGAGACAGGAATATCTGGCTGTTTTCCAAGAAGGTACTGGTCAGTTATTTAAAAATTATGAACATTGTATTGATGATTCTATAAAGGTTGAAGACGCAAATGACTGGGGGGAAGACCCAATCTCTGGACATATTTATAGTCTTGGAGTTGATATCGCCAAAGTAGAAGACTTTACCGTTATAACCGTTATTGATAGAATGACACATCGTATTGTAAGATTTTACAGAATTAATAACTTATCATGGTCTTTTATGAGAGAAAAAGTAAAACAGATTTCTGAACTTTATAATTGGGCGGAGATAACTCTTGATGCGACAGGAAATGGTGGAGACCAGTTTGCTGAAGACCTGACAAACATAGGGGCAAATATTGACACTGAATTTGTATATACACAGAAAAGAAAAGTCCTTCTTATTGATAAACTGGGGATGTTTATGGACGGTGAGAAGATAAGATTTCCTAGAATACCACAGTTAATCCTAGAAATTCGTTCGTTTACTTATATGCTTTCTGATAAAGGAAATCTAATTTATGGTTCTTCAAAGAAAGATGACTGTGTGAATAGTTTAGCTTTAGCATGTTGGAAATTAAACGATAAACCTCTGGATGATGATATTAAGAATGGAATTTGGAGGCCGAGAAGAAGTAGTATGAGATAGCCATTGAATTAAGATAGTTTTTGTGGTATAATATAGTTATGGAAACAGACCGTATCCTAGACAATGCTAGGTTTATAAAAATTAATAATCCTGTGGCGATGACTACTCTTGGCAAACAAATGGGAATGAAGACTGTCGTGGATGAGTCTATGTTGAGTAACATAGCCTTCGCTAGTCCAGATGATATACAATTCATGCTGGATTTTTTTGGACTTAGTCCGCAAGATGCATTATCCAATGAAATTACGGATAAACTGAAGTTTATACATGGAATGGCTGACGGTGATAGTATTGGAAAATATTTGAGTCACTTGAATTCTGTGATTGGTGGACGATATAATCATAATTATATAGATAAAGTTTTTATTTATCTGTCTTTAGACAAACAAGAGCAAGACTTTAAAGTTGCTGCGAAAGAAGCGGCTAGAGATAAGAAACAATTTTTGAGGGAAGATTAAAATAATCAAGATGTTTAGAGCTGCAATATTATATGAGGATGATAAAGTTTTTGTAGATTTTAGCCCAGAGAAGTTTAAGGAGCTACTACTTAAATACTTTGAACAAAGTGGTGATATCGAGATTACCATAGATTTAATTATTAAAGATATAAAAAGAGAAGTGTCGTATAAGTAAATGATTGAAAAATATTCTAATTTATGGTATAATAATATTATAGTAAGTAAACTTATTTAATAATGGCTTCTACGTTTCAAACATTAACGGATGTTTATTCTGATGTAAGGTTTAATGCAGGCAAGGATTCAAACACCTTAGAGGACGCAGACCTTCTTAGAATAGCTAACAAATATTATTTCCCAATGTTTCGGGAACTCGTTGATTTAAACGAGGAACTTTATGCTGAAATCTCTAGTGCAGATTTAGTTGCTAGTCAGAGAGAATATATTTTACCTACAGATAGTTCCTCTACCCCATTTGGTGGAGGCTTAATTAAATTACAAAGAGTAGAAATTTCTTATGATGGTAGCAACTGGTATGTAGCAAGCCCGATATCTTTACAAGAAATTGCTACTCCAACCATACTTGATGTCGACTTAAATAATATATATGCAAAGTCTAGTCCAGTATATTGGTTTAAAGACCGTTCTGTATGGATTGCTCCTGTGCCAGGTTCTTCTGATGGTGTGGCAGCTAGCAATGCTAATTTAAGAATTTTTTGGATTAAAAGACCAGGTGAGATGACATCAGGAGCTTCCGTTCCAGAATTGCCTAAAGACTTTTTGAATATTCTTGGAGAAGGAATGCTTATCGATGTATTTAGGAGATTTGGACGTATTAACGATATGAGACTTGCGGAAACAAGATGGGAAAGAGGTCTTCTAAATATGAGGACTTTAGAAGCTTCCCCAGATACTGAACAACCGCTTATTTTTAAAGCTCAAAGAAAAAATTATAAATAAACAATAGCTATGCCTGATAAATTTGGATACAATAATTTACCGACTCAAGGGATACCTGGTTATATACCAGACGAATTTGAGATAGAAGCTTTGGGGATTGTAAACCAAGAAAAAGCTGAGTGGGATGAAGAATCTGTGTTTGTTACCGACAAGGTTTACTATATGATGAGAAAGGTAATTGAACAAGCCCGTAAGTTTTACAATGGTATTTTTGATAATCCTAAGGATGAGACTACTGGTGAGGATAAAATCTGGTATCCTCTTACTGAATACTCTGTTGAGTCAGTGGTTAAATCAGTTGATTTAGACACAAAAGATATTCTTATAAGACCTGGTACCCCAAATGCTGTCGGTGTAACTCCATTGATTAGAGCACTGACTCTCCACTATCTTAAGAAAATGGGGTTTGGCCAATTGCTTAATGATGTGATTCGGGTTCTCGCCCGAGATGGAACGGCTGTTGTAAAGACAATTGAGGGGATAGATAAAAAAACAGGGAGAAAGACCCTTAACTCTTACATAGTTAATCTTTTGAATTTTTGGATTGACCCAGCAGCTAGAACTATTCAAGATACTTCAGTAATTGAAAGAATAGTAATGTCTGAGTCTGATGTTCAAGACATGAGTGATGTTTGGGATAATACTAAATTTATTGGATTTTCCTTGGCTATTCCTCAAGTTCCTAATACTTGGGGTGGTACTGGTGGGAAGATGCCCTTTACGGAAGTTTGGGAAAGATGGGGCAAGATTAAAAAATCTTGGATAACTAAAGACCATAAAGATGATAATGAGTGGGTTGATGGACATATCGTTGCTTCTGGTCTGGGTGGTGCTCAGATTATCCATATACTTAGAAAAAACCCAAGAAAAGATGGGATAAAACCATATGAAGAAGTCTGGTATAAGAGAATGGACGGAAGATGGTATGGTCGTGGTGTGTCTGAAATGTTGTTTGGCCTTCAGGAATACGCTAATCAGATTATTAATACCAGAAAAAGCAATAGTTTAATTTTACAGAATGGTATTTTCTTAATCCGTAAGGGCTCTGGTATAACTCCAGATATGATTAGTTCTCTATCTGCTGGGGGCGGTATTCCCGTAACGGATATAAATAGAGATGTTAAGCAATTAGATGTACAGGATTATCGTCAATCTTCTTACACAGATGAGGATAGAACTGAGATTCTTGCTGACCGAGTAACTGGTTCTTTTGATGTTAGTCGTGGTGAATTGGGCAGGGTGTCTGCATCAGCTACTGCAACATTAGCACAAGACAGGAGTATTCGTGATACTTTTATTCTTATACAGGAAGGTATTGGGTTCTTTATCGAAAGATTAATACTTAATCAATATATTCCTATGATGATAGAGATTTCTCGTCCAGAAGATATGGTTCGTATTACTGGTGAACCAGAAGTTTTGGAAGAAATAGATGAAGCAATTTTGGAGCTTAGGGTAGATGAATATATTGGTAAACAAATTGAAAGTACCAGTTTTTATCCAACTGAAGAACAAATAGATGAATTTACGAAAAAGCAAGTAAGAAGTCTTGAAAAACAGGGTGACAGTAGATTTATTAAATACTTCCGCGGGATGTTTGATGAAAGTATTGATGTGGATGTAATGATTACTGATGAAAGATTCAATCGTCTCGTTGCCGTACAACAATTGAAGGAAATGTTGATAGCATGGTCAAGTCTTCCCGTCGCTTCTAAGTTTGATACAGATGCCGTATTGAGAGAAATGCTAAATTTGATGGGTATTCGTGGGAAGTTTTTCTTGAAGGAAGACAGAATTCCAGCTTTAGCCAGAGGTTTGGCACAAGATAATAGAAGACAAAAGGAACTTCCAACAGAAATCCCTAATGAAGTAACAAATCTTGAAAATGCTGCTGGCCTACCTGGTTTGGGAGCATCAGTTGGTCGACAAGAAATTAACGTGGGGGCTCCACCATTATCGGAGAGAACCCCAATAAGATAATGGCTAAAAAGAAGACATTCCAACAAGTAAAACTTCTTCTTTCTAAAGGTTCACCTCTTTCAGAAACCCAGAAAGGAAAACTCAAAAAAGAGTTACATTCTGGCGAAGTAAAGATTGTGAAAAAGAAAAAAGATAAGAAAAAATAATGAGTAACAAATATATATTGAGAGATGCGGGCAAGGAATATCCAACACCAAGCGATGAGATGGGCAGAGAAACAGAGAAATTCTATCCTTCTGTTGAGTTTGATATCAAACAACTTCCTCAGATAGGAACTTGGGGAATAGGTAATGACTATTTCCTCATCGTAAAAGTTACAGAGGTGTCTCATTCTATTCATCAGGATGATAATCATTCAGAGGAGACGGCTAGATTTGAGATAAAACAGGTAGGGGCATTCGACCCAGCAGATGAAAAATTCGGTGCAATCGTAAAAGAAAAACTAAGAATTAAGTAATTATACTTGAATTTATAATCAATTCGTGGTATAATTAGGACAGAAGATTTTATATGTCAATAGAAACATCGAATTCAGAGCAAGCCGTTGAACATGAAAAAAGAATAAACCTTGGCGAAAGGGCTAAGAACTTTCTTAATTCTGATGAATGGAAAACTTTGGTTAAGCCTATCATAGACAGTATGATTAAGGGTTTAGTTGATATTAGAAATCTTAAAAGTGCTGATATGGACTCGGAAAAGAAGGCAGGAATAGAAGTAAAAGCCAGAAGGATGGCTTCTGAATATTTAGGACAAGTGGAGACGTTTCTGGAAGAATATTTAGTCGATGCAAGTGAAAGTAAAAAACAAGTTGAAAGACACTTACGGGCAAATAACTTATATAAGACAACAGATTAGTTCTTGTACAATTAAATACTAAAATAATTATATGATGTATGTGACGATTAATCTTATAAGGGAGTCGGTGCGCCCTTTATAAGATTTATGGTCGATAAATCTGTAACTTAGGAATTTTTTATAACACTTTTATTTTTAATGACCGAGAATTTCTTCTGTCTTTAAGTATAAAATTGTCGTAAATCAATATGGGAGACAAAGACAAACCTGTTCAACCCAACCCTGCTGTTGAGGAAACAACTCCAAAAACTCCAACGGAAGTAACTCCTGCAATAACGGAGCCAACTCCAGAGGAAACTATTAGAGAAAATGTTTCTAACGCCGTCAAGGAAAAGAATGCAATTGAAAATCCAATTGTTGAAGCCTTGAAGCAAGAACCAGTAGTGCCAGGAGGTACTCCAGATGTCCCTACCCCAGAAAAAGGTTCTTCAAAGACCGAAGCCAAACCCGATGAAGCTTTATTAGGCTTAATTGAAGGTTCGACTGGTCGCAAATTTGAAAACGTCGAGGCTGCACAAAAGTTCATTAAGAGCTTAAACAGTTTCGTGGGCGACCAAGAGATTGCTGAAGCAAGAAAGAGTGCAAAACTCTATGATTCTTTGGTGAATAAAGTAGCTGAAGAAAAGGGACAGTCAATAGATGAGGTAAAGAAACTCTTTGCTGACACACTATTGAGTGATACACCAAAACCTAAACCCGAGCAAGTAGCTCCTCAAAAACCTGTACAGCCAGAAATACCTGGCGAGTATAAGGAGTTGGAGAGTAAGGTAAATTCGTTAGAAGATAAGGCTCAAAAAGCTGAATTGAAAACGAAATATCCTTTTGCTGCAGAGGTGGAAGAAGAAGTGGCTATCATTGCTCAGAAAAAAGGTATCTCTTACGTCGAAGCTTTTGAAGGTTCGCCGTTAAAGCCATTGTTGGAGGCTAAAGTTAAAGAAGAGTCCGAAAAAAGTCCAGTAGTTGCTCCAAGTAACAGAAGCAACTTTGATGTTAATAAGGTTCAAGATTCCGCAAAAAGGGTTATGACCCGCGGAAAGGAAAGCGATAAACTTGACCTAATGCGTAATTTTAATGACGCTCTGGGCCTGTAATATCAAGGAATATCGAACGTGTCAACAGACAATATTTTACGTTCATACGGAGACACTCAAATCAAGGCAGATATTCTTGGTTTGATTGAAATCCTAACAGCTAGAGAAACTTGGTTTCTTAACAATCTAGACAAGACCGTTGCGATTAACGTCGTACACATCACCTTAACAGATACCCTGGAAACTCCTCAGTCTAATGCTATAGGAGAAGGGGCTGATTTTTCCGCGAAGGCAAGAACTTCAACATCTCGTTTGACTAACATCGTCGAGAAGATTGCGGTTCCTTTCAAAGTAGACAGAACTCAACAGCTAGTTCAGCATTACTACCAAGTAAATGAACTGGAGAGGCAGACTATGAAAGGTTTGCAAGAATGGGGAAACTCAGCAGAGTTTGATTTGGTGAGAAGCACACTTGTTTCAGGTATATCAGGTACTACCCCTAAGATGAGTGGTGTTTTGGAAGCTATTTCAAAAAGCACAAACTTTACTGCTCATAACTCTGGAACTGTATTTTCTACATCTATCCTTAACGGATTGATGAAAGATAACACAGATAATTCCAATGGGGATGTATCTACCGACTTGTTCGTTGGTTCCTTCCTAAGGAACGCTATTGACCAGTTCACCCAGAAGTCAAATACTTTGGTGACAGTTGAAGCAACAACTATCATGAACACAGTCGATGTGTATACCACATCATTTGGTCGTCTGGCTATTCACTACCACAGATACATACAACAGAGCGGAGACGCTACTGGACGTGTATTGGCAGTAAGACCAGAAAAACTGAAGGTATCATACCTAAGGAGACCATTTGTCGATACAGACCTCCAAAGAGCTGGAGACTACGACTTCAGAGCCGTTATCGGAGACTTGACCCTAGAGGTTAGAAACCAGGACTCAAACTGGTATGCAAACGGATTCGATATCGATTAAATTTAATCTTTATCCCGTCGAGTTCTACTTGACGGTATGGGCAGTGCGCTCTATACCATTTAGTAGAACTCATAATTTAATATATAATGGATAAAAAGAAAGAAGTAGATTTGAAAGAATTTATTAAAGGGTCAGAATGGAGTGACCCTCTTTATCGTGATATTTTTTTAGAACTCGCAACGAAATATAAGGCAGAAAGCCCAAGACAACATCTAATACGTGCTATTATTAGTATTTATATAGAAAAATATCCAGCAGAAATGAGGAAATTTAATAGTGAAATGAAGAAGATAAAAGAGACTCGCTCTAATGAATTTTCTGCAAATAAGAAAGAAGACCAACGTCTGCTTTTTAAATTTCCAGAAAGTTTATGGGCTAGATTAACTTTAGTTGTTACAGACCCGCCATTTTTGCAACAATCTAATCCTCCTAAGAAAGAAGAACTTGAAGAAATAAGATGGATTATGAAAGAGTTTTCAGAATTTGCGATGGCGGATAAATTCTAATGTCAAATAAAAGACCTAAAATTGCTTGGTGTTTAATCATTAAGCCTGATGATAAAGAGGCGGAATTATTAGGTCGTCTTCTTGGTTGTGAGAATCTTCCCAAAGAAAGAAAGGTAAACTTTCGTGGTGTTAGCGGTTTGGCACAACATGTAGATAAGTTATTTATAACTATTACTGGCGAGAACAAGAAGTGTGAAGAAGTGGCTAAGAAGTATGGTGCCAAGGTTTCATATTATGATTGGGACAGGAATTTTGCTAAGGCTCGTAACTTTAATTTTTCTCAGGTTCCAAAAGAGTATGAGTATATAGGTTGGTGTGATGCTGATGATGTTATTAAGAATGCCCATATGATTAGAGACCTTGTAAAGGCCTCTAGCGAGAATGCGGTTGATGCGGTGATAATGAGATATCTTTATGATTTTGATGCTGAAGGAAAATGTATAGTAGAACATCTAAAAACTCGAATTGTCAAGAATGACGGAACTGCTACATGGGCAGGACATGTTCATGAGGATTTTGCTCCCGAGAGACAGTGGGCAGTTGTAGATAATAAGGATATTCAGATATTTCACCTAACAGATGAAGTTCGAGTTAATGTTGGCAAAAAGAGAAATACGGAAATTGCCTCTATTGGTTTGGCAGAAGATAGAAATGACCCACGTAGTTATTGGAATCTCGCTAATTCCTATATTACAGATGGCAGAGAACTTGACGCTTTGCCTGTTTTTCTAGAATTTTTAGGTAAGTCCCAATCTGAAGAAGAACGTTTCTTGGCTTGGCATAGAATAGCTGCTATTTTTAAGAATATGGGCGATTTAGATAGAGCGATTACGACAGAATTAGAGGCTCTATCTCTAAGACCTTGGTATCCAGAAGCATACTTTGCTTTAGGAGAAATGTATATGAAAGTTGATAAACTCAACCATGCTAAGGAAATGTTGGAAATGGGGTTTACCAAGAAACCACCGAGGAGCATCATTGTTTGGAATCCTCGTGACTATGATTATAATCCAAGAATTACTCTAGGTCAAGTTTATCTTCAATTGAAAAAACCCAAAGAAGCTGTTAAACAGTTTAAAAAGTGCTTAAAAGTTTATCCTAAATCTGAGAGACTTAAAAAATTACTAGCGAGCCTTGAACCAGAAATAAAACAATTTGAAGAAGCTGAGGAAATATATAAAAAGGCTTTAAAGATAAAGGATAAGGGAGAAATGAAAAAGTTGTTGGACGGAGTTTCTCAAGAGATGAAATACTATCCAGCAATAGTTAATCTTAGAAATATTCATTTTATAAAGAAGGAATCTTCTGGGAAGGATTTAGTTATCTTTTGTGGATATACACTTCATACTTGGGACCCAGAAATTGCTGTAACTAAAGGGGTTGGTGGCTCGGAAGAGGCTGTAATACAACTAGCTAAAAGATGGCAGAATGCTGGTTATAATGTAACGGTTTATGCTAATATCGGCTATCAAGAAAAAGAGTTTGATGGAGTTTCTTACAAACCATTTATGGCTTGGAATTATAGAGATAAACAAGACATCACTATTCTTTGGAGACACCCCAAGAGTTTAGACTATAAAATTAATTCGGATATTGTGTTAGTTGATATGCATGATGTTATACCTAAGAAAGAATTTACTAATAGTAGGATTGATAGTGTAACAAAAGTTATGTTCAAGAGTTGGTGTCACAGACATTACTATCCACATATACCAGATGATAAGGTAGTTGTGATTCCTCATGGGTTAGACATTAAACAGTTTGAAGAAAGAAGGAGCAAGGTTAAAAAGAACCCTTACAAACTCATTAATACGTCATCTGCTGATAGGGGGCTATTAACTAACTTAGGAATTGTTGAAGAAGTGTATAACCGACTTCCTGACGATTTGAAACCGAAACTTAAATTCCGTTGGAATTATGGATTTAAAGTATGGGATGGAGAGTTTTCTTCTGATGAACAGATGATGGCTTGGAAACATAAGGCCATCAGTAATTTAAATAGACTAAAAGAAATGGGGATTGTTGAAGAAGAAAGTGGTGATATGATTTCTCAAGATGAAATTGTTGACCAGTATTTAGAGTCTGGGATTATGCTATATCCTAGTGAATTCTTTGAAATCGGCTTTATCTCTGGCAAGAAGTCTATTCTTGCTGGATGTATCCCCGTTACTACTGATGTATTTGCTCAAGGAGAATATCTTAAGAAAGGCATAATTGTCCATTCAGAAGCTAACTATGATAATTGTATAATCGATATCAAAGATAATATTGACTACGGTGTTAAAGACCCAGAACAAAAAGAGTTTGTAATCAAGAAATTGGTCGAATACTTGACAAACCCAGAAAAATATAATAACATGAGACAGGAGCTTATCCAATATGCGAAGGACAACTTCGACTGGGATAAGACTGCTCAAGCTTGGATAAATGTTTTCAAAGATTAAGCATTTTATATTAAATTTATTTTCTTCTCGTTATCGTAAAGAGAAAGAAAACCTAAAGAAGATTAGGGAGTTATCTCAGATTGTTATTCATACTAATGTTTATAAACAGAACCGAGACACTCAATTAGATAACGCGGTAGGAGAGGTAGATGATTTCTACCGACACCCCACTATGTATGAGTGGAGCGAAGGAGCAGAAATAGACCCTCAGATAAGAGATGAGATTGAAAAAGCGAAACAAGAATTGGTGGGAAGGATTTTAGGAATACATGAAGATTAATCAATATATAAAATGGGTTAACAAAATAATAAAAGGTAAGGGTAATAAATATTATCCTAAAGATTTAATTCCTCATCTTACCCATACAGTTAAGGACTGTGAAAATTGTAAAAATGTGTTAGCAGAAAATCTGGCTATTAAGGTGAATATAAAATTAAATGGCGGACAATATAGAAAACAAGCAAGTAGATATTAATAAGTTTGAGCATCAACAGCAGAAGATTGTTGGGTGTGAAACTGGTGTACATGATTTACAAATAAAAAAGATGTTACCAGGAGAAGCGGGATTGACAGAAGTCCATTTGGTTTGTGGTAGATGTCTGGAAGAGGTTGTATCATATGAAAGACTTAATATAAATGATTTAATGGGAGGAGAGAATGCTCCAGAACAGCCACCAGAGAAGCTACAATCGCCTCAGACTGCCTTAGAGACTCCTCAAGCACCCATACAACCTAAACCGACTCTTCCACCACCTCCTCAGCCAGAAACACCAGAAAAACAATATAAGGATTCCGATGATTTTTGGGAGGCGATAAAGGAAGGATAGTAGTTCTTTACAATTTGTGGTTAAGGCAGGGCATGAAGTCCTCGTAAAAATGAGTCAGGTTGTACCTTCTTGAAAAATAAAAGGTATAACTGGATTCAGAGTGAGGCAAGAAGTCCCAAATAAATGACCGAAAATAATTATGAGTTAGATATTCTTATCAATGGAAAGTCCGTCAAGGAATACATCAAGGGTGATGGAATATCTGCCGATAGTCAATTATATATCGAAGGTAGGGAGGGAACCGATTTCTCTTTAAGGATTAGAAATAATTCTAGTAAGAGAATCTTGGCAATCCCGTCAGTTGATGGCCTTTCTGTGATGAATGGGAAGGAAGCATCTTATGATTCAAGTGGGTATATAATTAACTCCCACGATTCTTTAACCATAGATGGTTGGAGAATGAGTAATAGTGAAGTAGCTAAATTTTATTTCTCGAAACAAGGAGAGTCCTATGCAGCAAAGATGGATAAAGACGGAAACATAGGAGTAATAGGATTGGTGATATTTGACGAGAAGTTCGATGAAATAGCAGCGTTGAAAGAAGCCATGAAAGAATTAGAGAAATATCCAAAGATTGTAGAAAAGCATATACACCACGACCGATGTTGGAACAGATATTGTTTACAGTGTCAGACATATCACTGCGTATATAGTCCGTGTTTGCCAAACCATAGTTGGACATATGTGAACTCTAATTCTGGACTTGATACGGGGGGAAGTAATATAAATCTATCCCAGTCTAATATGAATGTAACTCCAACAGAAACTATCAGGAGTGTTAATCCACTTAAGCAAGAATTAGGAACAGGCTGGGGAGAGTCGAAAAGAAGTGAAGTGAGGACGGTCGAATTTGAAAGAAAAGATAGTCCAGAAGCAATATTCGAGATATTCTACAATACCAGAAAGCAATTAACAGAGATGGGCATAGACCTTAACGCTAAGCCTGTCTATGTAGCACCACAGGCATTTCCTAATCAATACTGTAAACCGCCTGTAAAATAAACTAACCAGGAAGTCTTGTATCAGTTTTGACCACAGATTGTAAAGAGTTATGAAAAGTTTAAAACAAAAGAAACATCTAGAAAAGTTAAACAGTATGCCAAGAAGTAAGAATTGGTGTAATAATATAAGTTCCAATAAGAAAAAAGGAGAGTATTTAACTTGCTTTTGTGGCAATAAGTTCTGGGTAAGTCCTTATAGATTAGATATTGCCAAATATTGTTCAAGAATTTGTTATGGAAGAGAAAAGTCAAGTCTTGTATTGGGGGAAAATAATAACAACTGGCGTGGCGGTATTACTAAGGACAATGCCATAATTAGACAATCTAATGAGTATAAGAATTGGAAAGAAGAAATTTTTGAAAGGGATAATTATACCTGTCAGGAATGTGGAAAAAGAGGTGGGGATTTAGAGGCACATCACATTAAAAGATTTTCATTATATTCAAGCTTAAGATTTAACATTGATAATGGTAAAACTCTTTGTGTTTTTTGTCATAGAAACACATTTGTTTTTCACGGAAATCAGTATAGATATGTCACGATATAGTATTTTTGAAAGGACACCAAATAGTGCAGTCGAGTATATAAAAGAACTTATTAAAGATAAGGTTGTTTTTGATGTTGGGGCTGGAGATGGTTCTTTTGCGAAGGAGATGCAGAAATATGCCAAGAAGGTAGTTGCCGTAGAAGAAGACAGAAGTCTTTGGATATATTTAATAGATGGTGGCTTAGAATCCATTAATGATGATTTTATGAATGTTCCACTTACTGACGCAGAAGTCATATTTGTATTCATGAGTTTTACTGGTAACTATGCTTTAACACAAAAGCTAAAAGAGGAGGACTGGCATGGGATGGTAATTAGTCATTACTACCCACTTCAGGAAACTCCAGTAGACTGGATTAAGCCAGACAAAGTAATTGATGTCAACACAGATGGGGTAAGATTCCCACTGTTAATTTATAATTTATAATGAAAAAAAATATACCAATGTTCCATCCTTATGATGGATGTAAAAAACAAATACTCAAAAATATAAAGAAGGCACTGGATACACGTTGGTGGGGGCAGGGTCCTCTTGTGGATAAGTTTGAAAAAGAATTTAGCAAAAAATTTGGATACAAATATCCTTTGTTTGTTAACTCTGGAACTTCTGCATTAGAGTTGGCTTACCATTTGATTGGACTCAAGAACAAAGATGAAGTTATTGTTTCCGTGCTAGATTGTACCGCTGGACAAACTGGGCTTCTTAGAAAAGGAGTCAAGATTGTCTTTGCTGATATAAATAAATATGATTTTAACATATCTTTTGAAGATATTAAGAAAAAAATCACCCTTAAGACTAAAGCTGTGGTGGCTATTAGTTTGGGTGGGATTGATATTGATAGAAATATCTATCTTTATCTTAAACGGCGTGGGATATCTCTTATTCTTGATGCCGCCCAACACCACGAACCGAAAGAATTAAAAGCAGACTATGTATGTTATTCATTCCAAGCGATAAAGCACATGACAACTTGTGATGGGGGTATGCTTTGTTTAAAGAATGGTAAAGAATATAAAAGAGCAAAACTTTTAAGATGGTTCGGAATAGATAGAGAACTTAAAGCTAAAAAGAACTATCAGGCTTGGGAGAAAAGACAAATGACATTTGACATAGAAGAGGCTGGATATAAATACCAGCCAACTGACATTGATGCATGTTTTGGTCTTGCGGCATTGCCAGATTTAAGTAAAATAATAAAATATCGTAGAGAACTTGCAGTTGAATATCTTAAGAACTTGGAACCCTTAGATGAGATAGATGTGGTTGTTGGGGGTTCATGTTGGTTGTTTGGTATTTTGACAGAGAAGAGAGATGAATTGGCTGAATATCTGAAATCGTACCAAATTGATACAAATATGGTACATCTACGAAATGATATCTTTAAAGTATTTGGGGGGAAAAGGCAAGAACTTCCTAATATGGATTGGGTTGAATCAAGATATCTGTATCTGCCTATAAATACCAAGGTCACTAAGAAAGATGTTCGATTTATTTGTAAAAAAATTAAAGACTTCTATCATGCATCCAACGATTGAGAAAATTGTAAGGTCAAGGTCGCTAGAAAAGGTTCTAAACAAGACCATTGTTCCTCTACAAAATGACAAAGAAATAAAAAGAGTAGAAATAATTGTCCTTAAGTACAAGTCTCCAGAAATGGAAGAAGATTGTGTTTCTAGAATTATTAGATATACTAAACATCCTTATAAATTAAATGTGTTCGACAATAGGGGTAATGGGCCAAATACATCTAAAATTTGGAATAAACTGATAAATGAATCCACGTGTGAGTATGTGTTACTAATAGATTCTGATGCTTTTGTTCATGATACTATTGGTATGATTAATAGGGAGAGACAAGAAGATGGGGTGTGTTGGTTGACCGAAATGATGAAGGCGTTCTCTATTTGGCCTAAAGTAGCTGTTGTTGGTCCAGTGGCAGGGGATTCTGCTGTTACTACTATGCAATCTATGAGACCAAAAGATGCAGAACCGTTTGATATAGATGGGCATTTGTCTGGGTATTGTTTCTTGACAAAAAAATCTATCTATGACGAAATAGGATATTTTGACGAAGATTTTTGTTTCTATGGTCAAGAGAGTGATTGGATAGAAAGAATTTTTGAGAAGAATAAATATGATAATGCTGGATATAAGATTGTTGTAGCTCCTAGAGCTCATGTTGTTCATGGTTTGGGTATAACAGGAAGTCTTGCAGCCAAACAAGCAGAGAATCAGGGAGAATTGAGCATAGATGATGATTCAAGTTATAGTTATCTTATGTGGAACTTGAAAAAGAAGATAAGACTTAAGGTGAGAGGTATTGATTACGAATTTAAATATTAATATGGATTTAAGTACAGAAATATATAAAGAAATAGAGAGGTGGAAAGAGGATAGACAGAGAGAATTAACTCAAGAGGAATTGGACTTTATTAAAATTGAAAAAGAGAAAGAAAAAATAGTCTCTATGCCTCGTGTTTTAATTTTAGGTGCAGACGGTTATATCGGTGTAGCTTTATATCTTTATCTGAAGGATAATTATTATCAGGTTCTTGGAATTGACAATGGGATGAGACAAAGAAATGTTATAGGTGTTGGTAGTGATTCTTTGACCCGAAATAGACAACCAGCAGATATAAATATTGATGTGTCAAGGGATTATAATGAATTGCGAGATGTAATCCATGATTATAAGCCAGAAGTTATTGTTAATTTAGCCCAACAACCATCTGCACCATATTCAATGATAGATTCGAGACATGCTGTAGATACTCAGACAAATAACAATTCTACTAATCTAAATCTATTATATGCAGTTAAGGAAGTTGACCCAGATATCCATATAATCCAGTTGGGGACTGCGGGAGAATATCCTGATTGGCTGTACGCAGGGATAGAAGTCCCAGAAGATAGCAGAATAAAAGTCAAATATCAGGGCAAAAATTGGATTATCCCTACACCGAGATATGCTGGGAGTTGGTATCATTTTAGTAAATTACATAGTTCTTATAATGCTGATTATGCTTCTAGAATCTGGGGATTAAAGATAAGTGATGTCAACCAAGGTATAGTATATGGCCAGATGAATGAAAATAGATTAGATTATGATGAATACTTTGGGACGGTGATAAATAGGTTTGTTGTCCAGGCTGTGGCTGGTATTCCTTTGACAATTTATGGGACTGGTGGTCAAACTAGGAGTTTTATTCATATTAAAAACTCTCTTGAAGCGATTAGATTAATGATAGAAAACCCAGCCGACAAGGGTGAGTATAGAATAATACAACAACTTACCGATGTCAAGAGCATCAATGAGATAGCTAAGATGGTTAAAACGATAACTGATTGTAAGATTCAAAATATTGATAATCCCAGAGTGGAGATGTCTGAGAACAAGTTTACATTTGAAGCTAAAAAGCTTAAAACATTAGGTTTAGAGTCAGTGGATATGGAAACAGAAATAAGGAATCTTGTCAAGATAGTTGAAGAAAATAAGGATAATATTAAAGAAGAGGTAATTTTACCTCAAACAACATGGAAATAAAAAATAGATTTATACAATTATACGCGGAGCTCTTTACTCGGGGAGAAATGCTTAAGGCAGAAAAGTTAATTAATGATTGCGTTCCTTTGGAATTAGAAGATGACGAACAGATAGAGATGCTTAGGAATGAATGCAATAATAGAATGTATGAACTTAGGGATTGGAATAAGCGAGGAAGACCCTATCCTGGTACTCATGCTATTGTAGAATTTGATAGTTCCCCTAAGTTTGTTAAGGCTAGAGATATTATCATCCATAAACATATGTTGGGTAGTATCTTAGATATAGGATGCTATACTGGAGTTTTCCTAAAAGAAATGGCTAGAATGAATAATAAGTGTTCTGGTGTTGATATCCATGGGGAGTTAATAGAGATTTTAAAAAAAGAAAATACTGAGGATGTCTATTTTTATCATGAACTCGTGAGCGATATGAAATTTGAGAGTAATTCCTTTGATGTGGTAACAGCTTTTGATGTCTTGGAACATGTTTTTGATTTTAATAAATCCTTATCTGAAGTAGAGAGAGTTGCTAAATCTGGAGCATTGGTAATGATTAACTTGCCCAGAATGACTCCCGAATACAAAGATGAAGCATTCGAACATTTAAGAATGTTTTCTGATAGACAGATAGAAGAAATATTTGGAAATAAAAAGGACTATAAATTTGAACTTTGTCAAGATGAGTTTGGCAGAGATACAAGTTTTATAACTTATACAACAAATTGAGAAACAAACCAAAAATTTGTGTAGTGGCTTGAAAAGTATGTCAACTTATGGTATAATTAGAATATGGATAAGATTTGTTTATTTTGTAATAAGAAGTTTCATCGACACAAAAATGAGGGCAGGGTTTACTTTTTGAATGTAAAGAAATATTGTTCTATAAAGTGTGGCAGGAATAATCGGTCCAAACAACCGATGCAAGGCAAAAAGCATTTATGCGGGACTAGAAAAAAAATGAGTCTTGCTAAAACGAACTTTATTCCGTGGAATAAGGGGAAAAGAGGCATAAGACCAGATACAAGGACCAAGTTTAGAAAGAGATGGTTGGGACATCTTAATCCAAATTGGAATGGCGGGACTACCCCATTAAGAAAGTTAATTAGAGAATTGCCTCAATATCAAGAATGGAGAAAGTCTGTTTTTGAAAGGGATAATTATGTGTGTATAATTGGCAGAAAAGAACATGGAAATAAATTGAATGTAGACCACATAATGTCATTTAAAGATATAATGAAAAGATATAGGATAAAAACAACCGAAGATGCGATTAGGTGTAAAAAACTTTGGGACATAAGTAATGGCAGAACTCTGTGCTTGAATTGTCACAAGCAAACACTTAATTATCTAAACTTACATGTCTAAAAGTTCCCCGAAAATTTGTATAGTTGGCAATATGCTGACACTTCCATATTCCCCAGACCATGCTGGGATTATTCAGGGGTTAGAAGAACTTCAGACTGAGGGAGTAATAGATAGTTATTTTATAGCAGATATCGCAAAGCATCAAAGTTTTGGGGAGGAAGCCATAATTAATACTATTATTGCAAATAAACCAGATATCGTTCTTCATGGAATGACAGATTCTTTGAGCATGATTTGGCCTCCCAAGATTAAAGAGAAGCTTCCCAATACGATTCAAATATTTAGTATGTGGGATTATAGACCCGTGAGTCTTAATTATGATAATCTGTGGAGTAAATGGAAACTTTCTGGCTCAGCTCTTGATTTAGTAACATTATCCAATAAAGACCAATTAGACTGGTGGTCTAAGGATTTCGGGGTTACTGCTAAATTTTGGCCACATGGATGTGTTGTTAAAGACCCAGAATTTAATGAATTATATCAGCATGAAACTGTTTTTGTTGGGAGTAGAAATGATTCAGTCCCTTATAATGAGAGAGTTAAATTGATAGATAGAATTAACAACCTAACTCCAGTTAAGTGGATAAATGAAGCGGGTAGTGATTCTAACATGGCGAGAATAAAAGTCTGGAAGGATTTGCCCCAGATTTATGTTTCAGCAAAGACTGTTTTAGACATATCTCATTTTTGGGATAGTCCAGGGTATGCTTCGGGGAGATACTTCTATTCTTCAGGATTGGGTGGGTGTGCGGTAACTAAAAGATTTCCTGGCTGTGAGGAATTATATCCAGAGGGAATAAAATATTACTTTGATACTCCAGAAGAGGCTGCTGATAAAATTAAATGGTTGTTAAATAATCCAGATATCATAGAAGAGACCAAAAGAGTAGCCTGGGAATATAATAGAAATCATCACTCCTATAGAGTAAGATTTAAACAATTATTAAAATGGATAAAGTAGATAAAATATTTGTAGGTGGATATTATGGCTCTGGTACTAGGGTTATACAAATGTTGCTTAGAGATGCTGGATATTGCATCGGAGCACGTATCCAAGATTATTTAGATTTTGTGCCTACTGAGGATGTTATTATAGAGTGGCTAAAAAGAGGAAGTGACCCCAAGGATGAATATTCTCAAAAGGCGTTCAGGGAGATAATAAAAGATGGAGTTAAACCGAATACTCCGTTTTCCATTAAGCATGGTCATTTAATGTATGCTATACCATTGTTGAAAGAAGTGTATCCTGATTCTAAAATTATTATGATGGTTAGGCATGGCATAGATAATATTCTTAATATCCACATGATGGAGAGTACATTCGCTCAATTCATAGTTCCAGAGCATATGGACAAAGAGTTTTGGGAATTAAGAATGAGGTTCTGGAATGAGTCATATAGAAGGATGATAGAAGATAGCAAGAAATATTCTAAAGATGTTTTGCTTATCAAACTTGAGAATCTGGTTTATAATCCAAAGGAACAGATTAAAGAACTATTTGGCTTTCTGGGCATTGAGGAAGACGTTGAATATTTTGAAAAAATAATCAAAGTTCCAGAAACTATTGGCAGATATAAAAGTGCGCATGTGGTTCATAATAATCCATATATACCAGAATTTAAAGATTGGATGTATGGTCTCGGTAAAGAAATGATGGATTACTTTGGTTATAATGTAAAATAATGGACACATATAGATTATTAAAATTTATTGAATATAAAGACCCTAAATATGAGGTCGATAAGCCAGAGAGAAAGGTCAAAGGAAAGACACTTGTTGTTTTAAATACATATATTCCGAAAGATTTAGTAGTAGGGTATAATACAAGGTCGTATAAAGACCATGGTTATACTTGGTATACCCAGGATAGACTCGAAGTTTTAAAATTTACACTAGCATGTTATGAGCGCTATTCTGCTGGTGCGGAATATGATTTAGTAATTGTTGATAATAGTTCGCCAGCACCAGAAGTTATCAAGTTTTTAAGTGATGCCAAAGTGAAAGTAATAACACGACCAAATACATTTTATAGTTTTGGTGCGTATAGAGAAGGGTATGAAAAGCTTGGTAAAGATTATGACTACTTTGTATTCCATGAGATGGACTGGGTACCATCAAAAGATGGTTGGCTAAAAGACCTAATCGATTACTGGGTATCGGATAAGAAGATTGGGATGATTGGGAATTTGATAGAGCAACATGGAGTGTCCCCTCACCCTCAGACTGACGCAGCACAATATATCAATGAAATCTTAGCAATGACTAATCCTGGTAGAGATAGGCAATTCAATCTAGATAGTGAATATCTATTTGTGGATAAGGTGGTCATGGAGCAAATGATGGAACATGGTGGTTGGAATATATTTCCTTGTGAACCAGAGGTGAAGTTGTCACCAGTATACAATGAACTTGCATTACAACAACCAATCCTAGAGATGGGATATAAAATAGCTTGCTATAACGATTGGGAGCATACAATGTTTTATGCAACATATAATAGTGGGATGCCTAGTAAGTGGGACCATGGATTTGAGAAGATGGCACCATTTGTTCCTGAACAGACAAGATTGTTCTGCCATAAGATGAGTAAATATTTTGACTGGTATAAAGGGAAGACATCATTAGTTTCTTATTTAGGGCACTCTGAATAACAACGTATGAAAAATAAGTGTGTTATAATAATGGGGATGCATAGAACTGGGTCTAGTCTAACAGCTAGAGTTTTTCATGAATTTGGTTTTTATTTAACTGATACTCCAGGGGTTCCCGATACAGCCAATCCAGAAGGAGAATATGAGAATTTAACTATTACTGGGCTTAACAAAAATTTACTTCATGAAAGTGGCGGTAGTTGGTATGACCCAGTTGAGGTCAAAAGTTATGACACAAGAACTGCAATACTTATTGACGAATATAAAAAAGATTTATGGGGGTGGAAGGACAATAGAACTGCATTTACCTTCAAGGCTTGGGAGCCATTCTTACAAGACCAGAGTATTATGTTTGTAGTAACCCACAGAGATAAGAAAGCTGTTATTAATTCATTAATGAGAACACATAAGATGCAATTTCCAGAAGATAAACGAAATCCAAAATATATGGGTGCTTTATATGACCGTTACTACAATCAGATAGATAAGGTAACAAAAGGATATAACCGAATTGATGTCCACTTTGAAGACATGGTTAAGAACAAGTTCTTCAACCCAGACCTCAAACATTTTTAATGCAGGTATTTGTAGGCGGCCTTGGAGGCTGCGGTAAAAGAGTAATACAGGAGATTTTACAAAGAGCAGGATTCTTTTTAGGTAGACCTGGGATGATTAACGGTGCTTATGACAGCCCAAAAATAATAACCCATTATCAAAAGATGCTCGCAGGGAAGGCCGACCTAGGATACTACAGAGAGGCTGTGTTAAGTATTATGGACAATGTAGATAAATGGTCTTCTAAGTCTGGGATGTCCATGCTATGTATTCCACATATAAGAGAAGCATTCCCAAATATGAAATATATTCTGGTAGCCAGAGACCCAGTGAACCAGATAGTTATCAAACGAACATACTCTAAGGAGACAGCGAAACAATTGCTTGGTCTCGACTTTGGTCTCAAGCCATTTCCATATTATGCACTTTCTTCTGACGTGAAGGCATGCTTCTGGAAGAAGGCCTATCAGATAGCATTAGAGTCTTTCGACGGACACGTTGTATCTTTTGATGATATGTGCCTGCATCCAGACAAAACAATTGGAAGATTATTTACTTTTCTGGGGATTGATGAGAAACCAGGTCGCTATATCAATTTAATTACTAAACCAGACGATTTCAACATTGGTTATGAACGCTTACCAGATGGAGAAATAGCTGAGATAAAACGAATATGCCAACCAATTACAGAAACTATATTGGGACTGAGCACCACTACGACATAGGAGCGATGCTTCAGTTCAACCTAGCAACCATGCTGGGGTTAAGAGGACACCATAAGTTTTTAGACATTGGGTGTGGGTCGTTAAGATTAGGGAGGCTCTTAATTCCATATTTGGATAGAGGAAATTATTATGGCATAGAACCGAATTATTGGCAAGTGGAAAAAGGTATTGAGAATGAAGTTGGAAGAGATTTAGTCGAAATTAAAAAACCTAGTTTTAGTCAGGACGATGCATTTACGCTCACAACTTTCAATACTAAGTTCGACTTTGTATGGGCATTTGGAATATTTACACATGCTCATCAGAAAGAGATTATAAGATGCCTTGACGAATTTACAGAGTGTTCCCACGATGATACCTTATTAGTTGCCAACTTCGTGGTCGGTGAAAATAATAGTGATAGAGACAAATGGTCATATCCTGGGTTTGCCCCATATAGGATAGATTTCTTTGAAAAATTAGCAAAGGAACGTAACCTGAACTTTCAACTAATTAATTATCCTCAATTTATTAAGAGCAAAAAGTGGTTTATTCTTTCTAAAAAAAATTCCAAAAGTATTATAGAAAAAATAGGTGAAGAGAGTAATTTTTATGAAGGATTTAGGAAACAAATATTATGAAAAAACATTTAAATGTTGGTTGTGGAAAACTCCACGAAAAAAGCACAGAAGAAATAAAATGGGTTAATCTTGATAAGTTCAAAGAAGTTGGTCCAGATGTCGTTTGTGATATGACGGAGGGATTACCTTTTGAAGATAAAACATTTGACCATGTAAAAGCCATGGCTTGTTTGGGGCAAATAGAAAGAAACAAAGATTTTCTGTTTGTAATGAATGAATTATGGAGGGTATTAAAATCGGATGGCAATATATGGATATATTTACCCCATAAAGATTATGACCACTGTTGGCATGACCCCTTTAATCAAAGAAGGACTAATGAAAACCATTGGAAGGGGTTTGGAGAGGATAGCCCACAATACATAAATCATAATTCATACTATGGATTTAAACCATGGAGAGATGTCTCTGTATCAACTAATAAACAAGGATTTTTATCAATATGGATGAAGAAAACTTAAAATCATTTGAGGCTGGACCATTCTTATATACTCCCGAAGCTATTGCTGATATAATTAGTCCAATCATTAAAGATAAAATAGTGTGTGACGTGGGGTGTAGGGCTGGAATATTCATGAAACATTTATCTAAATATGCTAAAGAAGTTATTGGAATAGAACAAGAAGTAAATGCTGTTATGAAGGGAAGAGAACGTGGATATAATATTATCCATGGTAAAGTTGGTGTGGACAATATCCCAGATGCAGATATCTATTATGTGTGGGTAAACCCGCCGAATCTTGTATTGGTTATAGAGGCACTCCCAAATAAACCCATTATTATAGGGAACTACCATAAATATCCAAAAATACAGAAATATCTTAAAGAAAAAGAAGCCATAACTTTATATATCCCAAGTTTTGGCTTTATAAAGAACGAATGTGGACAACTAAATACTTTTGGAATTAGTTTTTTGTGGCCAAAATAATTTAAATTATGGGAAAATGTGTAGTAATAATAGGGCAAGAGCGTAGCGGGACAACAATGTTGGCAGAAATAGTTAATGCTTTGGGTATTCCGTTCCATCCGAAGTGGGAAGACCCTAGGGTGGCGAATCCTCTTTCGATAATGCCAGTGGATGTTTTGAATTTTGATTTTCAATCTTATACTCCAGTTTCTGGATATCCAGAAAGCTTATTTGCAACATACATGGATGAAAGAAAAAATGATACTTGGGGATGGAAGGTACCAAGGTTTATGTTTTTTTGGAGAGATTTAGTTAAACATATTCCTAATCCTAGGTTTGTTGTCATTACTAGAAACCCATATGCTATTGCTTTATCGGAAATGAAGTTTGTTAAAAGAGCGAATGATATGAGCTTAGATGAAGCACTGAGAATAGTTAACAGAAGACAAGCAATAATTAATGATTTTATTAAACATAATAATTGTCTAATTGTTCAATATGAAAATTTTATATCTAAAACGAGAGACGAAATTCAAAAAGTAGCTGATTATATTGAAATGAAGAATAATAATAAAGCAATAGATATACCAAAGTTGATATGAAACCAAAAGAAATTAATCAATTAATATTAGAATTATTTGGCGGTAAGATTGATAAAGAATATACGGAAGAAGATATACATAGAATTATTTCTCAAAAAAACGTGTTTCCTTTTTGTCATTATAAAGATGACAAACTAGTGGCAATGGTAATGTTATATATAGTCGAGTTGTTTAGTAGGAAATTAGGGGTGATAGAAGAAGTAGTAACTCTCAATGAATATAGAAAACAAGGAATTGGTTCTGGGTTGGTCAATCTTGCTGTTGACAAAGCAAAATTACTGGGCTGTGACTGTGTAGAGTTAACTGTCCATCAAGATAATCCTAGAGTTAAGAGATTTTATGAAGGGTTGGGATTCTCTGATAGGCACAATAATTCGATGAGATTGTGGTTGAGAAATAATACCAATGCCAAAATATAAAACAGTAAAAGAAAAAATAGAAGGGGCTAATAAAAGATTAAAAGAATCTAGACGTTCATGTAGGTATAGCGAATATAAAAGTAGTGCCAAAATTAGAGGATTTACTTTTGACTTAACGAAGAAGGAGTTTCTTAAGGCTATAAAACAAAAATGCTATTATTGTGGTTTGTCTGGTTTTGGTATAGATAGGGTAGATAGTTCAATGGGGTATATTAAAAGTAACATCGTATCTTCTTGTTCAATGTGTAACTATATGAAGCGGAGTTATTCTAAAGAAGAATTTATAAAACGATGTT